>Ga0209515_10005365_pt1 | contig 16633 bp, 13 predicted proteins | sample Subgroupgradi54m_FD_187454 | JGI IMG/M metagenome (GOLD analysis project Ga0209515, IMG submission 187454) | Subsurface groundwater microbial communities from S. Glens Falls, New York, USA - GMW60B uncontaminated upgradient, 5.4 m (SPAdes)... ...
TTTGTTTTTCGCTTTTTTCTATATGTATTGCATCAATTCGGCGGTTCGGTTTGCGGTCGCAAGGCATGGAGCTATGTCTAGGATTAGCACTCTCCAAGACAGTGTTAGCGAACTAGAGTCAAAGTATATGGCGAGTGCCAACAATATTACACTAGAATCAGCGCGTGGATCAGGCTTTGTCGATCCTAAAGTGAAAGATTTTATTTCCAGAAATTCCAGTGGCAAGCCTCTATCTATGAATAAATAAAAAGCACAGATAATGCAAAGCGCCCATTCTGCAAGGATACGAATTATTTCTTTGGCGATCTTTGTTTGCGCCGTATTTGCGGTGATAAGACTTTATTTTCTGCAGATTGTATATGGAGGCAACTTTGCCTCGCAAGCCGAAAGGCAATATGTAAATACGGCGACCACGGCCTACGACCGCGGCAATATTTATTTTCAGACTAAGACCGGAGAACTCTCGCCCGGCGCGATGACCCGTTCTGGCTTCACGGTAGCTATAAATCCGGAACTAATCAAAAATCCCCTCATGACTTTCCAAGCTCTTTCGGCGCTAGTCCCCATAGACAAATCAGTTTTTTTGGAAAAAGCTAATAAAAAAAATGATCCGTATGAGGAAATCGCGCACAAAATCAATCAGGAAACAGCGGATAAAATCGAGAGCCTAAAGATTGAAGGAGTGATGCTCTCGAGCGAAAAATGGCGATTTTATCCTGGACTTTCTTCAGCCGCGCAAATTTTAGGCTTCGTATCTTACAGGGGAGACAAGTTGGCTGGCAGTTACGGATTGGAAAAATATTATGAGGACACTTTGAAGCGTGATCCTTCGAAAATGTACAAAAATTTCTTTGCAGAACTTTTTGCAAATATCCAGGACTCTGTTTCTGGGGCGCCTTCTCAAGGAGATCTGGTAACCTCAATTGAACCCAATGTTGAAATATTTCTGCAAAACAAATTGAAAGAAACCCGAGATAAATGGGGGAGCGATCAGGCAGGGGGAATTATAATAAACCCGAAGACTGGAGAAATTTTTGCCATGAGCTTTGAACCATCCTTCGACCTCAATAATTTTCAAAGCGAATCCAATCCTAAAATTTATGGCGATCCTCTAGTTAGCGGCGTTTACGAAATGGGTTCAATTATTAAAGCTCTGACTATGGCTTCAGGCATTGATTCTGGCACGGTTTCTTCTACTTCTACCTACTTTGACCCTGGCATGATGGAATTGAACGGTAAGAAGTTTGGCAACTATGATGGCAAATCTCGCGGGGTAGTTTCCATGCAGGAGGTGTTGAATCAGTCGCTCAACACCGGCGCGGCTCATGTGGCGCTCAAAATGGGAAACGTTAAGTTTTCTGGTTATTTCAAATCTTTAGGCATGGGGACCGAAACGGGTATTGATCTGCCGAACGAAACGCGGGGTCTCGTATCAAACTTGGATAGTAAGAGAGAAATAGAGATGGCTACCGCTTCTTTCGGCCAGGGTATTGCTCTCTCACCAATTGAAACCGTCCGGGCTCTTTCTACTTTGGCGAACGGCGGGTCTCTTATTACTCCACATCTAGTCAAAGAAATAAAATATGATAGCGGCTTGTCCAAAAAAATGTCATTTGACTCTGGAAAACAGATTTTAAGACCGGAGTCGACCAAAGAAATCACCCAAATGCTTGTCCATGTGGTCGACACTGCTCTTCTCGGCGGCAAAGCTAAAATTCCCGAATACAGTATTGCCGCAAAGACCGGCACTGCCCAGATGAACATCGAAGGCTCTAGAGGCTATGCCGAAGGGCAATACTTACACTCCTTCTTCGGCTATTTTCCCGCCTATGACCCTAAGTTTCTAGTCTTTCTCTTCCATACTCACCCAAAAAATGTAAAATACGCTTCCGAAACTTTGACCGAACCATTTATGGACATTACCCACTTTTTGATCAATTATTACGAAATCCCGCCGGATCGGAACCCCAAGGCGACGCCTTAGTCCCAATTCCCCAAGGCGACGCCTTGGGGAACAACCCATATGAAAAAATTTTTTAAAAAAATAGTAACGCCCATTATTACCTGGCAGGCCATGCACTATTTAGGCAGGTTCCATCCCAAAGTGATCGGCGTGACTGGAAGCGTCGGCAAAACTTCAACCAAAGAAGCAATCTATACTTTTTTAAAGCGTGATTTTGATGTCAGGAAAAGTGAAAAGAGTTTTAATAGTGAAATTGGAGTGCCGCTTGCAATACTCGGACTCAAAAATGCCTGGTGGAATCCTTTACATTGGAGTTGGAATTTGCTCAAAGGTTTTTGGATCGCCTTCTTCTCGCGCAAGTATCCGCAAATTTTGATTTTGGAAATCGGAGCGGATCGTCCGAGAGATATTAAAAATACAGTTTCATGGCTCACTCCTGATATCGCGGTTCTGACCGCGCTCGCTCCAGTGCCGGTGCATGTGGAAAATTTCCCAGATCCGGCCGCTGTATATAAAGAAAAGTCAGAGTTAATTAAAGCTCTGAAAAAAGAAGGAACAGCTGTGTTAAACCAAGACGACGAAAGAGTGATGGCAATGCAGAAAATTACTCCCGCAAAAATAATCACATTCGGCATGAAAGACCTTTCTGAAATCTCTGTTTCCGGCCTGCAAAACCCTTATCCTATTCTCGCTGCCGCCGCTGTTGCAAGAGTTCTCGGTATGAATGACGCAGACATCAAAGAAATTTCGGCAAAAATAACAGCGACCGCTGGTCGGATGCGAGAATTACCGGGTATTAATGGCTCTCTAATCATTGACGATACTTACAATTCCTCTCCAGTCGCTGTCGAATCTGCTTTAAATACTTTAAAAACAGTGCAAAATAAGGGCAAAAAGATTGTAGCTTTAGCCGATATGGCAGAACTAGGACGTTTTTCTGAAGCCGAGCATCGAAGGATTGGCAAATTCTTAGTCGATATTGCTGATTCTTTGGTAGTAGTAGGGGAGAAAGCCAAATGGATATTTGAAGAATCCAAATCCTCTCGAACGGAAACCTCCAGACTCCGAAACTTCAAAGTTTCTCCCGATGCAACTGAAGCCGGAATTTATTTAAAAAATATCATTCAAGAGGGAGATGTCATTTTGGTCAAAGGCTCGCAAAGCATGCGCATGGAAAAGTTGGTGGAAAAAATTATTCTCGATCCGGAAAAAAATTCGCATCTTCTGGTCCGTCAAGAAAAAGAGTGGAAAAAGATTTAAAATTTTCCGCTCAAGTTGATTTTATTTAATCTGTCCAGTATAGTATTGAATGGAGGGTATATGCATTTAAATTGCTACAAACCTGCTAAATACAACATGGAAGATTGCGTAAAAGTCGTTCATGATTTTTACGCGACCAACAAAAGAGTTCCAACTAAGGCAGACATAGATCTTCTGTCAAAACAACGCAAATCTCCAGACTTCGGTATCTTTGTCCGCAAGGGTGGTCTTAATTGGGTAATAGAAAAGGCGGGGTTAAAGCCTATAAACCTAAAGAGTTTTTCCTTTCTGTCTGGTGATGTTGAAAGGAGTTTTAAGAAATTTGTTATCAAATTCAGGTCTGAAAATGAAGATAGATTTCCGACTCCAACAGAATGTTTAATGGCTGCCAAAAGAAGGGAAATCCCAGGTTACTCGGCGTTTAAGAGTAATTCTGGTAAAACTTATGGAGAGTTTTTGATTAGTTTGGGTGCATCGAATAGGAAAAGCAAGCTTGCAAATCAGCCTGCTTTAGAAATGGACATTATTGCTATTGAAGACGTGCAATCCGACGCCAAAAAGTATTAGTTCTTTGGCCCCGTTTCAAACAAAGCTTCGTGCTTTGTTTGAAACGGGGCTTTGTCTTTTTATTTTATTTTTCTGAAAAATATTTGAAAAAATAAGAGACTAAACATTTTGTCTTTTTGGTTTTTAATTTTGTTCTATAGAAATTTTATAAAAAATATCTTTGTCGGATAGAATTTTTTCTATGCGACAAAATTTATTTGTCTTTTTAATAAAGACAAAATATTTTTTTCATCTCAAATTCATTGACACAAAAGTAGGATTGAAAATATTATTAACGAATTATTAGGAATTATTAGAATTATTAATTTACTTTAGTTTTAAAAATGAAAAAAATATTTTACAGCGCTGGAGTGATCACTTTTATTGCCGCATTGGCAATGGGAGCTACCGGCGCGTTCTTTAGCGATGTAGAAAAGTCCACCGGTAATACATTTACCGCTGGTACACTTGACTTGCAGGTGGACAGCCAGTCCCATTATGATGGACTGGTGTGTAATTCAGACCATCATTGGCAGAGAGAAAATTCTCAAGTTCCTTCTCAACGAGAAGACTTGATTGGAAAAGATTGCGATGGAACATGGAAACAAAAAAATCTTGGTCCGGGAGTTGATAAATTCTTCAATTTTGCCGACATTAAACCAGGAGACAATGGTGAGGACACTATCTCACTTCATGTTAGCAACAATGCGTGGGTATGCGCCAATATTACCACTACTGGCAATGCAGAAAATGTCGCTACTCTCCCCGAATTAGCGGCTGGAGATACAACAGCTAATGGACCGTTTGATGGTGAATTAGCCCAGAATACTTTTGTGTTTGGTTGGATAGACAATGCGACTTCAACATCTACTTCTCCGGGAACTCCAGGAGATAACGTTTGGCAGTCAGGAGAACAAGTTCTCTTTAAGCCAACAGCATTATCAGCGCTTCAAAATGGAGGTATAACTTTGCCTCTCGCAGATTCAAAGCATGGTTCAGCCTTTATAGCTAGTAGCACAAATTATGTTGGTCTTGCATGGTGCACAGGAACCATGGATGTATCCGTTCCGGGAACAATCAAGTGTGATGGTTCGACTCTTGGAAACATAATTCAAACCGACTCTGCGACTGCAGACATTACTCTCACAGCCACACAATCTAGGAACAATCCAAACTTCCTTTGCACTCCGCCAGCAACAGGAACTCTTACAGTTACCAAAGTTGTCAGTGGCGGAACTTTCGGTACAAGTACTTTCCCACTTTTTGTGGATGGAAAACTTGTAATTTCTGGGGTGGCTACAACAACTTTAGCAGGGTCGCATATAATTTCTGAAACAGGAACTTCAACTTATTCGGCCTCATTTTCTGCCGGTTGTGTTGGAACCACTACAAATAGCGTAAATGCAAGCACTACTGTAAGCGTGCCTGGAGGAGGCTCTGCTACTTGCACAATAACTAACACACTCAACGCTCAATAGCGAGAATTTATTACTAAACCTACCGAATGAAAAAGATATTACTATCTTTGGGCTCCATCCTCTTCGCGGGAGCGATTCTTGCGGGCGGGACGGGAGCGTATCTGAATGATAGCCAAACTTCAACCGGCAATACTTTCGCCACCGGCATCATTGAATTGAGAGTAGATAATGAAAGCTATTACACTAACGAGTTAGGCAAATTGGCCTATAGTAGCTCGACTTCGTGGAATCTTTCTCCACTTGCGGACAAACTCTTCTTCAATTTCTCGGATATTAAGCCGGGAGATATTGGGGAAGATACGATCTCACTTCACGTAAACAACAACAACGCCTGGGCCTGCATGAACATAAAGCTTACTAGCACTCCCGAGAACGGCCAGACTGGACCGGAAGATCTGGTAGATCCGACTGGTGCCGATAACAGCGGCGAATTACAAGAAAACTTGTATTTCAAATTCTGGGCCGACGATGGCGACAACGTCTACGAGCAGGGAGAAAAGATATTTAAGCGAGGCTGGGTGAAGGATATTTGGGACGGCAAAAATTGGACCATCGCTGATTCTGAATCAAATATCTGGGGCGGTAGCGGTCCAATCCAGAGCAACAGTGTCAAATATATCGGCAAAGCTTGGTGTTTCGGGGATATGGCAGAAGCGCCTCTGCCGCAAGATGGTAAGGGAAAGACTGGTACAAATGGACCCTTACAAAGAGGCACTGGCTTCACCTGCAATGGCGAAAGGATCGGTAATATTGTCCAGAGCGACGGAATTACAGCAGACGTAACCTTCTACGCAGTCCAATCTAGGAATAATTCCAAGTTCTTGTGCAATAAGAAATAGTAGAAAAAATAAAAATATGAAAAAAATATTATTCAGCGCGATTGTAATAACATTCACTTTGGCGAGCGTACTCGCAGGCAGTACTGGAGCGTTTCTCTCCGATATGGAGAAATCTACGGGGAATACCTTCACTGCTGGCGCTATTGATCTGAAAATCGACAACACGAGCTACTACAACGGCGCAATTTCCTCGAGTACTTCTTGGGTCTTAAGCGATCTGACTATCCAGAAATTTTTCGATTTTCTAGATCTGAAGCCGGGAGATTTTGGAGAAGACACCATCTCCTTGCACGTCGATAACAACGATTCTTATCTGTGCGCCAATGTCAAACTGACAAGCAACGATGAAAATGGTTGCACTGGACCGGAAGCTCTGGTGGATAAAACTTGCGATAATCCGGGGCCTGGGCAGGGAGAACTGGCTCAAAATATGAACTTTATCTGGTGGGCCGATGATGGGGACAATGTTTACGAGACTGGAGAGAAAATTATTTCTGGTGGACCGATCGGGGCAATTCCTGTCGGCGGATCGGTCACTGTCCCCCTTGCTGATTCTCAAAATAACATTTGGACCGGCTCCGGAGGTCCAGTTCCGGGCGGCCAGACGCTCTATATCGGCAAAGCCTGGTGCTTCGGCAATATTTCCGCAGTACCTCTGCCTCAAGACGGTTTGGGCACTACAAGTCCTCGCACTCCGGGGAATTCTACTGGCGGCATCGCTTGCGACGGCTCGAGCTTGAACAACAGCACTCAAACTGATAGCCTGACGGCTGACGTTTCCTTCACGGCTGTTCAATCGAGACACAACGATAGTTTTCTGTGTATGCAAACCACAGAGAGGCCAACAGGCAAGTTGACGGTCATAAAAGTGGTCAAAAATGATAATGGCGGCAATAACGTAGTGACAGATTTCCAGCTCTTTGCAGACAGCGGTTCTTCGCTCACCCCGATGACCTCCGGTATTTCAGCTACTCTGCCAGTCGGTACTTATGATGTGACCGAGACTGGTGTCTCCGGATACGTCGCCTCCTTCAGCGGCGACTGCGATGCGAGCGGCAGTGTTGTTCTCACAAATGGCGATAATAAAACCTGCACCATTACAAACGATGATCTGCCGGCAAGCATCACTCTAGTCAAAAAAGTTATAAACGATAATGGAGGCACGGCCGGACCTACCCAGTTTGGGCTCAAGATTGACGGCAGTCTTGTGCAAAACAATACTTCGACCTCTACCGCATCCAATGTTTCTCACACAATCAACGAAACTGGCAAAACTGGATATCACTTTGTAGGTCCGATTACCGGGACGTCAAACTATGGCAAATCATGTCCTACGGCGCTTGGCGGTTCTATCACCCTAGATGAAGGCGAAGCAATCACTTGCACCATAACCAATGAAAATAACTAAAAAACTATTAAAGGTTCCATATTACTTTTTTATCACCGGAGTGGTTGTTATCGGCTTGTTTCTTCTTGCAACTATAGTACCGCTATCAAACTTCAAAGTAAAAATTGTAAAATCTGGTTCGATGGAGCCGACAATCAAAACTGGAGGCATTGTAGTTTTACGGCCGGCGCAAAATTACAAATTGGGGGATATTATTACTTTCGGCAAAGACACCAAGACTCAAGTGCCAACTACGCATAGAATTATAGAAATTAGCGCAGACGGGCAGTCGATTCAGACCAAGGGGGACGCAAACGATGCTCCAGATCCTGTGCCGATAAGTCTCTCTGATGTTCATGGCAAAGTTATTTTCTCAATGTCTTACGCTGGATATGTCTTGGACTTCGCTCGGAAACCGCTTGGCTTCGCGCTTCTCATCGGCCTGCCAGCTCTCATTATCATCTGTGATGAACTCGGCAAAATTTGGAGAGAAATAAAAAAAATTCGCAGAAAAATTCCAACCAATAAAACTCCCAATATTTTAGATCTAAGGATAAGGCCAAAAATAGATCCAAAATCAAGCTTTTCTTTTCGGAACACAGCTCTCATTTTTCTCCTCATCCTTCCGATGATTGCGCTAGGGCGGATCGGCAGTACGGTGTCATATTACAATGAAAACGAAGCTTCTCTCGGCAACACCATGAAAGCGGGGACCAATTTTCCTTCCGCTATTGTATTATCCCCGCAACCTGCTACACTGCCAGAAGTATTAACAGAGAAAATAATAACAGCACAAACTATGAGCGATGAAGCAACAACAACTGATCAAGGAACAACGACTGATCAGATAATTATACCGGAAGAAAAGAAAAAAGCAGAAGCGCCCCCAGAAGACAAGGAGGTTGCGCCTGAAGCGCCAATTGCGCCAACACCGCAAGTGGCAGAGACTCCAGTATCAGCAGCAGAATAGCGTAGAAATAGAGGTTGCTTTTTAGATATATTTTCGTATGCTATTTTAGGAGGTAGTTATGTCCGGTTCACGCTGGAAAAGAGGTGAAATCAGATCTCTTTATAAACAGGTCAGGGAAGGAAAAACACCTGATCAAATTACAATAGAAGGCCGATCCAAGTTTGGAGTCCGATATAAATTCTTCAGGCTGGGCTTCTATTTCTCTCATTGGTCGGCAAGAGAGATTAGATTTTTAAGAAAATCGATCAATGAAGGCAAGAAACCTTGGGAAGTAATAGTAGAAGGCCGATCAAGGCTAGCTGTAAGGAATAAGAGTATCAGATCTGGAATTTGGAAACCGAAACAGCGAGTTTTGAAACCATGGACTCTTGGAGAAATCAGGAAGTTGAAGCGATTGGTGGAAGGAAGAGGTTATACTGCGAAGAGACTTTCTTCCAATGGATATTTCCCAAGCAGGTCGGTAAACTCGATCTCCCAGCAAATGCGGAGAAATAAGATCAGAAGGCGGTCGAGATGACCGTCTTCTTTTATTCATAAATCATGACCTCACGGGGAATCGAACCCCGATTCTAGCCTTGAGAAGGCTATGTCCTAACCGTTAGACGATGAGGCCTCACTACGCTAGAGCTTCGCTCGGCAAGCCCCAAAATGCTGCGTAGAAACAAAAATATAACACATCTCGACAAGATTTTGAATATGTAATATTATGCGAATGGAGGCTTATGAATTATCTGGAGATGCTAATCCAGCAGTTCGGGGTGAGGTTTATAGCGGCACTTGTTATTGTGGGCATTCTGATTGCCTTGGGGTGCTCGCATGCAGTGGGAAAATCGCCGCCAGATTGAAACCGAAGTGAAAGCTCGTTCTCGTAAATGTATGTCATTGTACAAACGCGAGAACGAGCTTTTCAATTTTCTTAAGATTTGGTTCGATCCAAATTATTTCTCTATCTTTCTTAAACCAGAGTCTCTGCCTTTTGGCATATTGATAAGTCTCTATCTGCATTCGCTTGATCATTTGATCTCGAGTAATTTTGTTTTGCAGAAATTGCGCAACTAATTTATATTCCAACCCAATCTGCAACATTCGCTTCCAGGTCAGGCCTTCTTTATGTAGATTCTGCACTTCTTTAATCAAGCCCTGTTTAAACCATTTCTCAATTCTTTTATTTATCCTTTTCTTTAATTGATCTTCAGGTATTTTGATTCCTATTTTGCATACTTCATAATTCTTACTTCTTGATTCTAGTTTTGGAGTTTTTCCCAAAACTTTCGCTATCTCAATCGCTCTCACCAGTCTTCTCGGATTTTTGTTATCAATACTTCTCGCTCTCTCTGGATCCAGCTTTTTTAAAATTTGGAAAAGATCTCTGACAGACTTTTTTTCAAGCTTTTTTCTTAATTTCAAATTTGGCGGCACTTCGGGAATATTTATTTCTCCGAGCGCCGCGGCAATATAGAGTCCGGTACCGCCGCAAATGATCGGGAGTTTACCTTTGTGTGCAATTTGTACGATCGTTCTAGTTGTATATATTTTATAATCTGAAACAGAAAACTGTTTTTTAGGATTTACGATGTCTAAAAGGTGGTGGGGGACGCCTCTCATTTCTCTTTTCGTAATTTTTCCCGTTCCAATATTCAGCCCCTTATACACCTGCCTCGAGTCGGCAGAAATAATTTCGCCATTAAATTTCTTGGCCAATCTCACAGCCAAATCTGATTTCCCAGAAGCCGTCTGGCCCAATATAACAAGCACTTTTGGTAACATTGTGCCGGAGGAGAGACTTGAACTCTCACCCCTTGCGAGACACGATTTTGAGTCGTGCGCGTCTACCATTCCGCCACTCCGGCTTTGTCCCGCCATAGCTTCAGCGACGGCGGACATGCTAAAACTTTATCACTTTTTTATTTTTTCTGCTATAATTTTTGTAATATGTCCCAGTTTTATAATGATTCAATATTTTGGGTAGATCTGGATAAGATCAAACCTAACCCTTTCCAGCCGAGGCGGGAATTTGATCCGCAAGCTTTGCAAGCTTTAGCAGATTCCATTAAACAGTATGGCGTCTTGCAAGCTCTTGTAGTCACCAGGAAAGATGTTTATCGAGACGATGGGGGAATTTCAGTCGAATATGAATTGATTGCGGGAGAGAGGAGGTTAAGAGCTTCTCGGCTCGCTGGTCTCTCGCAAGTGCCTGTGCTTATCAGGGCGGGGGAGGAAAATGATTTGATGAAGCTCGAACTTGCGATTATTGAAAATGTGCAGAGAGAAGATTTGAGCTCGGTCGAACGGGCCAAGGCCTTCAAAAGATTGGTAGACGAATTTGGCTTCAAGCATCACACTATTGGTAAGAAAATTGGCAAGAGTCGTGAATACGTCTCGAATACTTTGCGCATTTTAGCCCTTCCAGAAGAAATGATAGAAGCTCTTAGCCAGGGTAAGATCAATGAAGGGCACACTCGGCCGCTCTTGATGCTCGATACTCGGCCCGAGGAGCAGAACACTTTGTTCAAAGAAATAATTTATAAAAAATTGAATGTCCGCGAGGCGGAAAATATTGCCCGTAAAATCGCAGTTGAAAGAGCCCGCAAAATTACTTCCAAAATCGATCACGACTTTTACGAATTTGAAGAAAAGTTTACTGAATCTCTCGGTACTCGGGTCCAAATCGAAAAGCGCAAAGAAGGCGGCGGCAAGTTGATGATCGACTTTTTCTCCTACGACGATCTGCGCAACATGCTCGAAATGTTCAGCCACAGCGATAAAAAAGATCCGAATGAGGTTTTAAATAAGCATATTGAAATAGTCGAAAGTCAAATGTCGAATGTCGAAAGTCCTGGGGAAGATGACCGTACGCCTGAAGAAGTGAAGATAGCGGAGAATACAGATATTGATGATGAACTTTATTCGATCAAGAACTTTTCTTTGTAAACCTTCCTTTTCTAAATTTCTTTGGTTCTTTAAATATTTCGAACGCGCGCGAAAGTTCGATTGTATAAACATCATCAGTTTTTAGAGATCTGAAATCTTTTTCATGCACGACGTAAGGACCGAAACGGCCGATGTTTGCGCTTATTGGCAGGCCGGTTTCTGGATGATTGCCGAGAAAACGAGGCAGGGAAAGATATTTGAGCGCGTCTTCAAGAGTAACTTCGTTCAGACTTTTTTCTTTGGGAATTGATGATCGTCTAAGTTTTTCTTTCTTTGCCCCGCGTAGCTTTAGCGAAGTGGGGTCACCCAATTGAACGTAAGGTCCGAAGCGGCCATCTAGGATAAAAATAGGCAAGTTGGTTATAGGATCGACACCTATCGGCTTCGCTTCCTCGATAATTTCTCCCTTAATGGTACGCATGCCTTTGCAGTCTGGGAAAGTTTCGCAGGACATGAACTTGCCGCCGCGGCCGAGCTTTAAAATCATACCTTTACCGCAAACCGGGCATTTTATTTCTGGGCTCACATCGCCAAGGGTGGTCAGTTTTGCGATTTTATCTTTTGCTTTTACATCTTTTAAAAAGGGGACATAAAATTCTCGCAGAGTCGGCTCGTATGCGCGTTTACCACTCGCAATATCATCAAGTTCATCTTCCATTTCGGCAGTGAAGGTGTCGCTGATATATTTTTCAAAATTGTTTTCGAGAAAAGTGGAGACGACGTCACCAGTATCGGTGGGCTTCAAAGCTTTTCCGTCTTTCTCCACATATCCGCGATCGACTATAGTCTTAATAATAGAGGCGTAAGTAGAAGGTCGGCCGATGCCTCTTTTCTCAAGTTCTTTAATAAGCCCCGCTTCCGAATACCTGCCTGGCGGTTCTGTTTGTTTGCCTTCGGCTGCAATGTCGAGCAAGTTTAACGGATCGTTCTCTTTAACCTTTGGCAATTCTACATCTTCTGAACGTGCGGCCGGATCAGCAAGTAGCCAGCCGGGGAGTACGACTCTCTGACCGTTCGCTACGAAATTCGGAATTTCAAAGATTCCCTTTGCTCCTTGATCCGCAAAGGGAATCTTTGAAATGTTAGCTTCAATCTTTGTCCTCAAAAGTTCGGCGTCGCGCATCTGGCTTGCGACGGTTCTAGCCCAAATCAAATTATAAAGTCTCTTCTGTTCTTCGTTTATTCCAGCGCTAATTTTGTTAAAATCGGTCACACGGATTGCTTCATGCGCTTCCTGCGCGTTTTTGGATTTGGCCGCAAATTTGCGTGGAGAAAATAGATCAGCCCCAAATTTTTTCTCTACGATGTTTTTGATTTGACCTACCGCGACTGGAGAAAGATTGGTTGAGTCAGTGCGCATGTAAGTAATCAATCCCGCTTCATAAAGTTTCTGGGCTACGCCCATGGTTCTTGCTGGCGCAAAGCCAAGTCTGGTCGAGGCCGCTTGCTGGAGCGTAGAAGTGATAAAAGGCGGTCGGGGAGCGCGATTTACTTTTGACTCTGTCACAGCTACTACTTGCCATTTTCCATTTTTCCCTTTTTCAACAATTTCACTGGCCTCTTTTTGATTTTTTGGTTGTTCAGAACATTCAAATTTTATGAGCTCTTTCTTTTCAGTTTCTAAATTAGCTTTGATAATCCAAAAATCTTCTGGCTTGAAAGCTCTAATTTCTCTTTCGCGCTCCATTATGATGCGCAGAGCAGGGGATTGAACTCGGCCGGCAGAGAGACCATAGCGTACCTTTTTCCAAATTAAACCAGACAAATCATAGCCGACCAACCTGTCAAGGACGCGCCTTGCCTCTTGCGCTTCTTTCAATTTCATATCGATCTCTCTCGGATGTTCAAAGGCTTCTTTGACCGCGTCTTTAGTAATTTCATGAAAAATCACTCTTTGTATTTTCTTACTTGCGCTTTGCGTTTTTAAACCCGCAGCTTCCATAATATGCCAAGCGATCGCTTCGCCTTCGCGGTCGGGGTCTGTCGCAAGATATACTTCACTCGCTTTTTTCGCCTCTCTCCTTATTTCATTGACTACCTTTTCCTTACCTTTCGAAATTTCATAATGTGGCACAAAGCCACCGGCGATATCAACCGCTTTTTTATTTGACTTCGGCAAATCTCTTACGTGCCCAACTGACGCTAGCACTTTGTAATCCGTACCCAAATATTTCGAAATCGTTTTCGATTTTGCAGGGGATTCAACTATTACCAATTTCATATGTTAGATAAGAATAAGTAATTTTCTTCTAAAAAGCAAAAAAAGGAAAAACCCAGCGCCCGCAGTCAGGAAGCGCTAGGTTTTGGGTGGGATTTCTTTGGTGCGGGTTGGTGCAGGGGATCGTGCGGCGACTGCGCTGGAATTTTATCTATTTTGATTTCTTGCGTTTTCACGACGATTTGTGAAAAACGCAGCAACGCCCAAACTTAACAACAAAAGAATACCTGGTACCCATTTCATAAACTTCTCCCGTACTCTACCAGAAGTATACACTAAAATATTACTAAAAGTAATCTATAAAAAAGAAACCGCCCGGCGCGCTTCAGGCGCTGGGCAATGTTACCATGCTGTCATTTACTGTCTCCTTTAAATGGGCCGTTATCTAGCCACCATTCTACACGAAACAGAGATTCTGTCAAGCTAGCGATTTAGCTATATTTGCCAACGTATTTTGGACTACCGAACCAAATTCATTATCCATTATTCGAAAGCCTTTGGATTCAATTTTGTCGCGCAGGTCGTCAGAAGTTTTCCAATCTTCTTTTTCACGCGCTGTTTCGCGCTGTTTTACGAGATCCATTATTTCTTCCGGGATTTGGTTAATCTGTTTCGAAAGTTCAAGAATATTCAATCCCAAAACTTTATTCATTTTTTCTATAGTTTCTTGGTCCGTCGCTTTTTGCAAAAGTGAGAGCGCCACTGGCGTATCCAGATCATTCGCCATCGCTTCCTCAAATTCTTCCAATAAATGTCCGTGAAGGGCGCCTTCAAGGACATTGAACTCGCTTGCGATTTTTTCTAATGCATTCTGGGCGCCTTCGATCGCTTCCCAGGTGAAATTGGTCGGCGTACGATAATTTGAAGTCAAGAGAAAGTATCGGAAGGAAAGGGGGTGAATACCTTTTTTTTTCAAATCGCTGAGAGTATATGTATTACCGAGTGACTTCGACATCTTTTGCCCATCGACAGATAGAAATTCATTATGCAACCAATAATTTGCTAGAGGCACACTGAAAGCCGCTTCAGATTGAGCTATCTCGTTGTTGTGGTGAGTCGGAATGTGATCAATACCGCTAGTATGAATATCAAATGGTTGGCCCAAATATTTGCGACTCATAGCTGAACACTCAATGTGCCAGCCGGGAAAACCTATGCCCCAAGGAGATTCCCATTCCTGAAGCCGTTTTTTATCACCGGAAAATTTCCACAAAGCGAAGTCTGTAGGATTTTTCTTCTCTCCTATTTCTACTCGCACTCCTCCTTTCAAACCTTCCAGATTTATATTTCCAAGTTTTCCATAATCTTTAAATTTAGAAGTATCAAAATATATGCCGTCACTGGTTTGATAAGTGAAGTCTTTTTCTTCCAAAATTTTAATAATCTCTATTTGCTCTTTTATATGTTCGCTTGCTTTTGGGAATACAGTGTCTTCAGTCCTAATGTTAAAATCTCTCAGGTCTTTGTGGAAAGCATTCTCATAAAATTCAGCAATCTCTGCCGCTGTTTTTCCAGTAGCTTTAGCCGTTTTTTCCACCTTATCTTCGCCCTCATCTCCGTCACCTACTAGATGTCCCACATCAGTTATGTTGATCACTTGCTTTACCGAGAGACCAAAATATTCGAAAGTCCGACGCAAAATATCAGCGAGCAGATAATGCCTCAAGTTACCTATGTGGACAAAATGATAAACCGTTGGACCGCAATGATACATCGAAACCTCGTCGGACTTTAGAGACTTGAAGATTTCGTTTTTATTGCCGAGTGTGTTTTGTAGTTTAATGTCCATTTAAATCCATTTTTTGTAGCGGAAAAAGAGGAACATGCTCGCGGAAATCAAAGCCATCACGCCTAATATGATCCAAAATTCGTGCGGCGTGTTGGCAAAAGGCAATTCTACTGACATGTTAAACAAAGAAGCGATGATCGAAGCTGGGATAGTGATGGCGGCAAGTACGGTGAGTGTTTTCATTACTTCGTTTTCTTTGGTGGAAAGAAGAGAGTTGTTGGTCTCACGCAACTCACCGAGCATTTCAGAATGATTCTTCAAAGTCTGATTCAACCGATCCAATATTCGGAGGAGCAGAGTCATGTTTTCTTTAAAGGAAGGCCCAAACCGACTTTCCCCAGTTATCTTCAAAAATTCCAATATTTCTTTGTGCGGTTCGGTACTTTTACGGAAATTTAAGAGAGTTCGGCTGGCTTCAGAAATCGAAAGCACCATTTCTCTCTCGAGTCCCAGAAATATTTTCTTCTCGATTGAACTTATCCAGTCTTCGATAAAGGCCAGTTCATCAAAGAGGGTCGCATAAATTTCTTGCATCAGATTGAAAAAAATATGAGAATGCTCAAGATGGCCCTTGCCTAGTATCTCCTGGGTTTCAGCTTCCTTTTGAAATTTATAAAGAGCATCAATGTTTTCATAGCGCACTGTAATGCAGACATTTCGGCCGATAATAAAATCAATTTCCTGTCCGTCTCTACTTGTGTGGCTGTGTTTGAAAACTGGAATATGGAGAATAGCATAAAGCAGTTTGCCGTCCTCATAAAATCGGGGCCTTGGGGTCGGAGAAGCAAGATCTTCGGAGATGGCGGGGGTGAAGCCATATTCTTCAGATAAAGAATTTATTTCAGGAGCCGTGGGCGTTGAAAGATCAATCCAGAGAAAGCCGTTTTTTATTGAGTGTCGCGTAATCATTGCATTATTATATTAGCACTATATAATTAATTTTTAAATGATTGAATTTTTCAAAACACGACTTCGAAGGCGGGGATGGCAAGTTGTGCTTTCTCTTCTTTTAATCGTCAGTATATTTTTTGCTGGATTCAGAGCTGGGATTTCGAAAATAGCAATTGACACTAGCACTCCTGACACCAGCACTTCGGAAAATGCAGATCTGACCACCTTTTGGAAAGTTTGGAGCATTTTGGATCAGAAATTTGCTCCCGCGAGCACCACTAAACCCAAGGTAACTTCGCAGGAGAAAGTTCTTGGCGCTATCGCGGGGCTCACCGCTTCCTATGGCGACCCTTATACTGTA
>Ga0209515_10005366_pt1 | contig 16627 bp, 17 predicted proteins | sample Subgroupgradi54m_FD_187454 | JGI IMG/M metagenome (GOLD analysis project Ga0209515, IMG submission 187454) | Subsurface groundwater microbial communities from S. Glens Falls, New York, USA - GMW60B uncontaminated upgradient, 5.4 m (SPAdes)... ...
ATTCCCGCCGTCGATAAAATCGTCGGCCCCGGCAACGCCTATGTCGCCGCCGCCAAGCGCCGCGTGTTCGGCATCGTCGGCATCGACATGATCGCCGGCCCGTCGGAAATTCTGATCCTGTGCGACGGCAAAACCGATCCCGACTGGATCGCGATGGACCTGTTTTCGCAAGCCGAACACGACGAGCTCGCGCAAGCGATTCTGCTCACCCCCGACGCTGCATTCATCGACGCCGTCGCAGCCAGCATCGCCAAACAATTGCCGACCATGCCACGCGCCGATGTCATCCGCACCTCACTCGCCAATCGCGGCGCGCTCATCAAAGTGCGCGGCATGGAAGAGGCGTGCTCCATCGCCAACGACATCGCCGCCGAACACCTGGAAATTTCCGCCGAAAACCCACAGCAGTACGCCGACCAAATCCGCCACGCCGGCGCGCTCTTCCTCGGCCCCTACAGCTCCGAATCCCTTGGCGACTACTGCGCCGGCCCCAACCACGTCCTGCCGACGATGCGCACTGCGCGCTTCTCCTCGCCACTCGGCGTCTACGACTTCCAGAAACGCAGCAGCATCATTCAAGTGTCACAGGCGGGTGCGCAAACGCTGGGCAAAATTGCCTCCACACTGGCCCACGGCGAAGGCCTGCAGGCCCATGCGCAAAGCGCAGAATATCGCCTGAAAAAATAAATCCAGGACAGTAGGCTGGGATGCAATCCCAGCACACATTCGGGATGCTCAATGGCGCGACTTAAGTGACAGATCGCGGATTGATTGCTGGGTTTTGCAACCCAGCCTACGCGCTGGGCTGGAACCCAGCCACGGCGGGCCTATTGATACACCCCCCCCCAGGAGAAGCCGCATGCAATATGAAGACCGGGTCGTCTGCTTTCTCGACATATTGGGCTTCGAGGATCATATTTCCGAGTCGATTAATAAAGAGGATGGAAGCGACTGCGAGGACAAGATAAGAAAACTTGCTGAAGCATTTTGCAGCGTACGTGACATTCTTGGCATTAAGCTCCCTGAAACAGAGTCACACAGCGCAGCGACTCAATTCTCAGATTCCATCGTTATTTCTTTTCCAGCAGAGGCAGGGGGCGGGGTCTTCGACGCACTGCGGAAGATCATGCAGATCCAGATCAGTCTCGTTCGCAAGGGCTATCTTTGCAGGGGCGGCGTTGCCCGTGGGAAACTGATTCACACGCAAACTCTATTATTTGGCCCAGCGCTGGTGAAAGCCTACAAGATGGAATCGAAGGCGGCCATCTATCCAAGGGTGATTCTCGACACATCGATCATCAATACCGCCCCAGCCGCACCCACGAGCAGCCATACACCAACTGAAGAACTGAACGGGGTCTCGCAACTTATTCAACCGGACCTAGATGGCATGCATTACGTCGACTACATAACCAAGGCTCAGTTGTGGCTTGATGACCTTGCGTCCGACTATCCTGCCTATCGCAATGAGATAGACAAAATAATAACGTCAGCAATTCCCTTGGTAGATAAAAAGGGGCCCTCAGTAGAGATAAAGTATCGGTGGCTTTTAGAAAAATTCCATGCGCCGTGGAAAGAATAATGCGGGTAAGTCGTACCCTGTAGGGCGTCAATAGCGCAGCGTATTGCGCCGCATGGAATGACGAAACATACGGCGCAATACGCTGCGCTATTGACGCCCTACAAAACCACCAGATCTTTCAACGCGGCAACCAACGCCCCGCACTGCGCATCCGTCCCCACCGTAATCCGCAAATACTGTTCGATCCGTGGCAATTTGAAATGGCGCACGAACAAAATGTACCAGAACAAAATGTACCGGAGTTGATTTTCTTCGCAATTGTTCTCGCTGTGCCTGCCTAACCCGAAAGCGCCCGCGCAATCCGATGCCGTGCCACCTGCGTGCGCGGCACTCTGCCGCCAAACCAGCTGCGCACATCTTCTTCCAGCCCGATGCCGTGCATGTAGTTGTAGAGCGCCTTGTTGAGTGCGACGCCGAGGGTGTCGTGGTCGGTGCCGGTGGGGTCGATGAAGCCGACGTCGTTGGTGGCGAAGGAAATCGGCGGGAGGGGTTCGAGGGTGATGCCGTACTCTTCCGGGTTCTTGCCGACGGGAGAATGCACGGTGCAAGCGAAGCGGTGGAAGAAGCCGGATTGCAGGCAGCCTTCTTCAAATAGTTGGCGCACGTATTCGAGCGCATCAACGGTGTCTTGCACGGTTTGCGTGGGGAAGCCGTACATCAGGTAGGCGTGCACCAGCACGCCGGCGTCGGTGAAGGCGCGTGTGACGCGGGCGACTTGTTCGACCGAGACACCTTTTTTCATCAAGTTGAGCAAGCGGTCGGAGGCGACTTCCAGGCCGCCGGAGATGGCGATACAGCCGCTGTCGGCCAGCAGCTGGCACAGCTCGGGCGTGAAGGATTTTTCGAAACGGATGTTGCCCCACCAGGAGATCGACACATTGCGCCGGAGCAGTTCCTGCGCGAGCGCTTTCAATGCTTTTGGTGGCGCGGCTTCATCAACAAAATGGAAACCGGTCTGACCGGTTTCTGCAATGATGGTTTCGATGCGGTCCACCAGCAGCGTGGCTGAGGCGGCTTCGTAGCGCGAAATGTAATCGAGGCTGACGTCGCAGAAGCTGCACTTCTTCCAGTAGCAACCGTGCGCGACGGTGAGTTTGTTCCAGCGCCCGTCGGACCACAGCCGGTGCATGGGGTTAAGCATGTCGAGCAGCGACAGGTAGCTGTTCAGTGGCAAGCCATCCCAGGTCGGCGTGCCGACTTCGGCGAACGGCACATCGGGTTCGGCGAAGTTGATGTAGCGTACCTGCGCGCTTTCGTTTGTGCCCTTGTCGCGTACAAAGGTGCGCACCAGCCGCTGCCGCGAACGTTTGCCTTGCAGATGTTCGAGCAGCGCGAGCAAGGGACGTTCGCCCGCATCGAGACAGATGTAATCGAAATAATCGAACACGCGCGGTTCGGTCAATGAGCGCAATTCCGTGTTGACGAAGCCGCCGCCCAGTGCGATGACGATGGACGGGTCGTGCGCCTTGATGGTCTGCGCGATGCGAAACGCGGCGTACACCGCACCCGGGAACGGTACCGAAACCAGTACGAGACTGGGCGCGTGTTTCTTCATGGCCGCCAGCGTCAATTCATGCAGCGTGCTGTCCACCAGATTGAGCGGCGCAGCCAATGCCTGCGCGAGCGGGTCGAATGTCGGCTGGCTTTGCGCCAGTGATTCGGCGTAGCGCACAAATTCAAAGCGCGGGTCCACCGCATCGCGCAACACATCGGCAATGTCGTTCAGATACAGCGTCGCCAGATGCCGTGCGCGATCCTGCACGCCGAGCGCGCCGAACGCCCAGGCCAGCGGATCGCCGCCATCTTCATCGATATAGACATCGAGCGATTCGAAGCGCGGCCCTTCCGGCAGAAAATTGCGTCCGCAGATGCGATGGCCAATGGTGGAATCACGCCCCTGCAGAAATGCAATGGTCGGTGTGATGGTTGCCAGATAGCGGTCGAACTGATCGAGAAATGTTTGCACCAGTAACGAACGTTTGCGCTGCGGCAGTGCTTCGATCCGTTCACGAATCGACAGCAAGCCATCGCGAGAAAAAAGTTTCAGCACCAGCGCCAGTGCAAGATCTTCCTGCACCGCATCGACCCCGCGCGAACGCAGAAAGCCGGTCAGATAGGCGGTCGAGGGGTAGGGCGTATTGAGTTGCGTCATTGGCGGGATGACGGACAGAACGCGGATCGGTGGAGTCGGCATGGCCGTCATTATCCCGCATCGGGTTTGCCTGCGGTTTTGCCATGCCGACAGGTTCTTTCTTCCCAAGCCTTCAATTCGCGCTGATAGCACTCCATCGCTTCTGCGTACAGCTCGAAGATGCACGGGGCACAGCCGTTCTGACAGCACGCGTCGCTGTCGGGGCGCACCGGTCGGGTGGGGGCGGGATCGTTGTCACTCGTCACGACTTCATTTAGTGTTCATCAACGCAACGCGGCAGTATCCAACATACGGTTGGAGAAGCCCCTATTCAACAACCCCGTGTTTCCTAGTGTAGGAACCTGCCTTCGACACCCACAATCGTCAGATCGACATAGGTGGAACCGTTATGGTTGGCGGGTGAAAACTTGATGTTGATACCGCCCAGATCGACGTTGCCCATGTTTTCCAAAGCGGCAACCAAACTCTCGCGCGTCAGATTGCGGCCGGCGCGGCGCAAACCTTCCACCAGCGTGCGGGCGGTGATATAACCTTCGAGGCTGCCATAGGAAGGCTGCTTGCCCGTAGCCGCCAGCAGGCGCTGGTATTCGCGCACCAGCGTAGTGGTGGCGCTCCAGGGGTGCGGCGTTACTTGCGAAACGATCAGGCCTCGGCTCATGTTGCCTAGTTCCTGCACCAGTGCCGTGCTGCCGACCAGCGACGTGTTATAAAACTGCGCCGTGCTGCCCTGCGCGTGCATGGCGCGAATAAACGAGACCGCCTGTTTGGAGCCGCAGAACAGAATGACAGCTTCCGGCTTGGCACGATCAATCAGAAAAACAGCACTCTGTGCGTCGCTCGAGGTGCGGTCGATCGAGCCGCGCGCCACAATCCGCAAGCCGAGTTTATCCAGAGCGTTGCCGACTGCCTCAACACCATCCAGACCATAGGCATCGCTTTGATAGAACACAGCGATATTACGAATGCCGACGGAGGTCAGTTGTTCAACAATGCGCGTCGCCTCGTCAACGAAACCGGCACGGGTATTGAATACATAACGATTGAGGGGAACGCGCATCAAATCGCTGCCGGTCACTGGGCCGATGAAGGGCACCTGATGGTAGGAAAATACCGGAAGAGCAGCTACACTGGTATCCGTTCCGACGTAGCCAAGCAGGGCGAAGACGCGTTCTTTTTCAATCAGGGTAAGTGTGTTGTCGCGGGCGCGGCCGGGTTGATTGCCATCGTCCAGTGAAACCAGCGTCAAGCGGCGTCCATGAATTCCGCCCTGGGCGTTGATGCTATCGAAATACAGGCGAATGCCAAGCTCGGTTTCCTCGCCCAGCGCCTTCGTGGGGCCGGAACGTGAAACCGACTGGCCGATCAGGATCGTACTTTCCGTGACGCCAGATACGGCGGGCGCGGCCCACCCAGGCGTCAAGAGCTGACTGGATAGCAGGATTAATAATGCGCCGCAATAGTTTACTAATTTCATGGATTTTCCCTCTTTTGCGATGGGCTGATTTCACACATTGTTGCGCAATCAGGCGGTTTCAGTTTTCATGAGTTTACGGGCAGACTCAGAAAAAAATCATTAAAAACAATTGATTAAAAAAGTAATTATTTTTAACGCTAAATTTTCAAACGCCTTGACGAAAAACGCTTGCATTTGAATTTAGTTTAGTTTATCGTGTTTAGTAATGTCAATCGAGAAATAAAAAAGCCGATTGACAGGTTGTACAAAAAAACAAAGGAGACAAGATGTGTGCTGCATACCGCTCAACTTTCGTTGAGCGCACTCACGTGTTACGGCAATCTGACCGTAAACTGCAGTCCTGCTTTATCCATCCGTGTACGAGGTTCGAGATGCTGGGCAGGTCTCGCTCCCTGGTTCCCTCTGTCGGGCGTAGAGGCTAATCCCGCCCGGGGGCGTACCTGTTAAGGGGCGCTTCCCGAACTTTGATGACTGTCATTCAATTATTAGGAGGAGATACATGAATAAGGTACACAAGTCGCTTCTGACCGCCGTCATGGCAACGGGTCTTACATTGGGCAGCGGTGTTGCTCAAGCTAAAGACCTGACGCTGTGCTGGGCGGCATGGGATCCGGCCAACGCACTGGTGCAATTGTCGAAAGATTTCACCGCCAAGACCGGCGTCAACATGAAGTTTGAGTTCGTGCCCTGGACCAGCTACGCTGACCGCTTCCTCAACGAGTTGAACTCCAAGAGCAAGCTGTGCGATCTGATCATCGGCGATAGTCAGTGGATTGGTGGCTCTGCAGAAAACGGCCACTACGTCAAACTGAACGAATTCTTTGACAAAAACGGCATCAAGATGAGCGATTTCGTCGATGCGACCGTCACCGGTTATTCCGAGTGGCCTAAGCACACGCCGAACTACTATGCGCTGCCAGCAATGGGTGACTCGGTGGGTTGGACCTATCGTAAAGACTGGTTCGAAAACGCTGATCTGAAAAAAGAGTTCAAGGCCAAGCATGGTCGTGATCTGGCTCCTCCGAAAACCTGGGCTGAGTTCATGGACGTCGCCAAGTTCTTCCAAGGTCGCATGATCGATGGCAAGAAAGTTTACGGCGCGTACATCTTCACCGAGCGTGGTTCCGAAGGGATCACGATGGGTGTGACCAACGTTCTGTATCCGTTTGGTTTCGAGTATCAAAACCCGAAGAAAGCATATGATCTGGAAGGTTTTGCCAACTCGGCTGACGCTGTCAAAGGTCTGGAGTTCTACAAAGAGATCTACAAATGCTGTACCGCTCCTGGTATGACCAACGCCTACATGGGTGAAGGGCTGGATGCCTTCAAATCGGGTCAAGTTGCGATGCAGATGAACTGGTTCGCCTTCTTCCCTGGTCTGTACAAGGAAATGGGCCCAGCCAAGATCGGCTTCTTTGCTAACCCAAGCGCCAAAACCAAAGGCGTGCAGTTGGGCGGTCAAGGCATTTCGGTGGTGTCGTATTCCAATAACAAGGAAGACGCTCTTAACTACCTGAAATGGTTTGCGCAAAAAGACGTTCAGCAAAAATGGTGGTCTCTGGGCGGCTATTCCTGCCTGAAATCCGTGGTGAATGATCCTGGCTTCAAGAAGAGCGCCCCGTTTGCTGGCGACTTCCTGGATTCCATGAACATGGTCAAGGATTTCTGGGCTGAGCCGATCTACGCAACTTTGATGTTGGACATGCAAAAACGCATGCACGACTACGTGGTGGCCGATAAAGGCACCGCCAAAGAAGCGCTGGATGCCCTGGTGAAGGACTGGAACAAAGCCTTCAAAGAAGCTGGAAAAACGAAGTAATTGGTGAGTGCCGGGAGGCGGTTGCACGTTGTGCTTCCGCCTCTCGTGCTCTCGACCGTATACCGTTTCGTGTGATAGGCCGCTGTTTCTGCAAGGATACGGATGGCGCGGTAGCGGGATTTTATAGAGCAATACCCCGTCGGCTTGCCGGTGGGATTACCAGGAATACGCTGTGAAAGATAGGACCAATGTCAATGCTTTGCCGACAGGCACTGCCTCCGTCAGGGTCGGCTTGATCGGTCGACTGGCTGGGATGTCGGACCGCGCTATCGCGTGGTTATTCATCACCCCGACGATTGTGCTGCTGTTGGCGATCAACATATTTCCGTTGATCTGGACCATCTCCATGTCCTTTTCGAATTACAAGGCCAACATGGGATGGGTTGCCGATAAAAACGTCGGCATCGAAAATTATCTCGAAATTCTGACCGACCCCGATATCTGGGCCGCGATGCAGACCACTGCACATTTTGTGTTCTGGTCCATTCTGCTGGAGGTCTTGCTGGGCTTTGGCCTGGCGCTACTGATCAATCGAAAATTCCGGGGTCATAGTTTCTGGACCACGGTGATTCTGCTGCCGATGATGCTGTCGCCCGCTGTGGTGGGCAACTTCTGGACCTTCCTGTTCCAGCCGCAAATCGGTTTGTTTAATTATGTCGTCAGTTTCTTTACTGGCGTTGATCCAAGCTCTTTCCAGATGATCGGCGATGTCGCTCTTGCGCCTTGGGCCATCGTTCTGGTGGATACGTGGATGTGGACGCCTTATGTGATGTTGATCTGCCTGGCGGGTCTGCGTTCGATTCCCGATTACATTTATGAAGCAGCTGAAGTGGATCGCGCATCTGCCTGGCGTCAGTTCTGGTCGGTGACTTTGCCCATGGTGATGCCATTCCTGATGTTGGCGATTCTGTTCCGTGCGATCGAAAACTTCAAGATGTTCGATATGGTGAACCTGCTGACCAACGGCGGGCCTGGGTCGCTGACCGAAACCGTGTCGATTACCCTGAAGCGGGCTGCCTTTGAAAAATGGCATACCGGCTGGTCATCGGCGCTGGCTATCATCCTGTTCGTCGCCGTCTTCGGTGCTGCGAACATTTACGTCAAAGTGCTTAACAAGGTGAAACAACGATGAGCGGCAAAAATACTGCGCACTCGGTCGTCGAGGCTTCGGAGCGCTCGAAAACATTATCGGCCATTCTGGTTGGTTTCTACGCGCTGGTGACGATCATCCCCTTGATGTGGATCTTCCTGACCAGTCTTAAGTCCCCTGCTGATTCGGTTGCGTACCCACCCAAGGTGATTTCGCAACCTTCGCTGACGGGCTATTGCAACCTGTTTACATTCCAGTCGCGGCAGACGCCCGAGTACCTCGCCAGCCTGCCAGCGCCAACAGGTTACTGCGAGCGCGTCACGCGTGAGCGTGGCATGGTGATCGCAGGTCCGTCGAAGACGCCGGGCCGTTTGCTGAACTCCGTCATCATTGGCTTTGGATCGACCTTTCTTGCGGTCTTTCTGGGTACCTTGGCGGCCTATGGGTTCTCGCGATTCAAGGTGCCGCTCAAGGATGATTTGATGTTCTTCATTCTGTCCACGCGCTTCATGCCGCCGATTGCGGTCGCGATCCCGATCTATCTGATGTACCGTCAGCTTGGCATGACGGACACTCACCTCGGCATGATCCTGCTCTACACGGCGGTGAACGTGTCGTTTGCGGTGTGGCTGTTGACCGGATTTATCGACGAGATTCCACGGGAATATGAAGAGGCGGCACTGGTGGATGGTTACACGCGCCTGCAGGCTTTTGTCAAAACCGTGTTGCCGCAAGCGGCGACCGGGATTGCGGCCACCGCAGTGTTCTGTCTGATCTACGCCTGGAACGAGTATGCCTTCGCAGTACTGCTGACCAGCGGCGTGGCGCAGACGATGCCACCGTTTATCCCGTTCATTATCGGTGAGGGTGGACAAGACTGGCCCGCAGTGGCGGCCGGTACAACCTTGTTCGTTGTCCCGATTCTTTGTTTCACCATTGCTTTGCGCAAGCATCTGTTGCGCGGCATTACGTTTGGAGCAGTGCGCAAATGAGTAATCAAATCGCCAGCAACGGTAGCGGCAAGTCCCGCTTATTCCGCCGCGGCCCGTGGGAGAACGCTTCCACGGTAGTGATCGGCTTGGGCATCCTGATGTTGATGCAGCCCTTCGCGCTTGTGCTGTACACATGGTCATTCACCGTGATTCTGACAGGCACCGTTGGCTTCCTTATTACCAGTCATTTTCCGGAGTAGACCGTGGCCGAGATTAAACTTGAAAACGTCCGGAAGAGTTTCGGCGAATTTAATGCGGTGCGCGAGTCCACGTTCACCATCAATGACGGTGAATTTTTTGTTCTGCTGGGACCGTCTGGTTGCGGCAAGACCACCACGCTGCGCATGATTGCAGGCTTGGAGTTGCCGACTTCGGGCACCATCCTGCTGGATGGTGAGGATGTAACCTTCAACCGCGCTTCGCAGCGCGATATTGGTTTCGTGTTCCAGCTGTTCGCCCTGTATCCGCACATGAAAGTGTGTGAAAACATCGGCTTCCCGCTCAAGACCCAAGGCGTACCCAGGGCCGAAATCAAGCAGCGCGTCGAGGAAGTGGCGAAGTTGCTGCGCATCGAACACTTGCTGGGTCGTTCGGTGTCCGGCCTGGCTGGTGGCGACAGCCAGCGTGTTGCGCTGGGTCGCGCTATTGTGCGCCGTGCCAAGGCGTTCATGATGGACGAACCCCTGGGCGCGCTCGATACGGAGTTTCGTCACCTGATGTGTACCGAGTTGCGGGGTTTGCATAACCGTATCAAGGCCACCACCGTTTATGTGACGCACGATCAAGTCGAAGCCATGTCGATGGCTGACCGCATTGCGGTGATGAACCATGGGGTCGTCGAGCAAATTGGCTCGCCCCAGGAAATCTACGATCGGCCTTTGACCACCCATGTGGCTGGTTTCATTGGCAATCCAGCGATGAATTTCATGCGCTTTCACGGCTCGGTTACGCCGGGTCAAACGTCGGTGCGCATGAGTGATGGCGGGCCGGAGATCGGCATGCCGCAGTTGCATGAAGGCATTCAAGACGGTCAGTTGGCGCTGGGTGCCCGCCCCGAACATATCGGCCTGACCAGTGATGGCGGATTGCGTGGCGAGGTGTTCGGTACCGAGTATCTGGGAACGACGCAAATCATCACCGTCAACACCGAGCATGGCCGTGTCAAGGCACGTGTTTCGTCGCAGTTGCGCGTCGAGATGGGCGAGATGGTTGGATTGACATTTCAGAATGAGCGGTTGGTATTGTTCGACACCGTGTCGGGACGTGCCCTGCGTAGCAATTTGTTTGAGGGAGTGCAGCATGTCTAATATCAACATCGACCGCGTAAGCAAGCGTTTCGGCGATGTGGCGGCGCTGACGGATGTCAGCCTCACGGTGCCCGATGGCGAATTTGTAGTGTTACTGGGCCCCACCGGCGCCGGCAAGACCACCTTGCTGCGTCTGATTGCTGGTTTGGAAAAACCCGATGCGGGTCGTATCTTCATTGACGAGCGCAATGCCACGCGTGAGCCGCCGGCACTGCGCGATGTGTCTTTCGTGTTCCAGCAGTATTCGCTCTACCCGCATTTGTCGGTCTATGACAATCTGGCGTTTCCATTGCGTGCGCCGACCCGTCATATGCCCGCTGACGAAATTGATCGGCGCGTGAAAGAGGTTGCGGATCTGGTGCGCATTTCCCACAAACTCGGTAATTCGGCGACGCGTCTGTCAGGTGGTGAAATGCAGCGCGTGGCGATCGGCCGTGCTTTGGTGCGCCGTCCGTCGATTTATTTGATGGATGAACCGTTGTCGTCTCTGGATGCCAAGCTGCGCGCCGATCTGCGCGTCGAATTGAAGCATATTCAGGCCGACCTTGGCGCCACAGTGATGTACGTCACGCACGACCAGACCGAAGCCCTGACGATGGCCACACGTATCGGTATTCTCGATCAGGGTCGTCTGGTGCAGATTGGCACGCCCCAGGAAATCTATGAACATCCCGTCAATATCTATGTTGCCGAGCGTCTCGGTACGCCACATATCAACCTGTTGCCGGTTGGTATGCTGCCTACCCACGATGCGCCGAGCAATACAGTGACTGTGGGGGCGCGTACCGAACATATCGAAATCTCCGCTGCCACAGATGGCCCTGCCGAAGTTGTCATGGTTGAGCATCTGGGCAGTGAAACCCATCTGCATTTGCAATACGGCGATCAACGGATTGTCACGCTCGCGCCACCGGTGCAAAACTGGCGGCCGGGTCATCGCGCCAAGGTTTCATTGCAACGTCCGTTGTATTTCGATGCGAGCGGCCAGCGCATTCAAGCGGCGTAGTAAGCCTGGGGCGCATCATGGAAAACAAGACAACCAAGGAATTGATCGAGTGCATCGCCCAGACCGTGATCAGTGCAGCCAGCGAGCTGACTGATCTGGATCAGGCGATTGGCGATGGCGATCACGGCATCAATATGGAACGTGGTTTCCGTGCTGTCCTGGCCAAGATCGACAGCCTTGGCGAGCTTGCGCCGGGTCGGGCATTTGCCGACTTGGGTAAAACCTTGATCATGACCATTGGTGGCGCCTCCGGCCCGCTGTACGGCAAGCTGTTTATGTCTATCGGCGAGGCACTGGGGGATGACCCCCAGATCACTCATGAGCGACTGCTTGCCGGTTGTGACCGGGCGGTCGCCGTCCTCAAGGCGCTGGGTAAATCCGACGTGGGTCAGAAGACCATGCTGGATGTACTGGTGCCGGTCATCGAAACCTTGCGTGTCAGCAAGGGTGGCGACGTGTACGGCCCGTTGCGTGCGGCAGCGCGTTCGGCTGCCGAAGCGACCATACCGATGCTGGCAACCCGTGGTCGAGCCTCGTTCCTCGGCGAGCGCAGCAAGGGCCACATGGACCCCGGCGCGCGTTCCAGTGAGCTGATCATCGGGGCGGCATGCCGCTATCTCGAAGCAGCTCCTGCGGCAGTGCTCAGTTAAGTAGGTTGAGTGATGAAAGAAGCGGATATGAGCAAGAACGTGGGCATTGTCATTGTGTCGCACTCGTCCCTGGTTGCCCAGGGTGCGGCCGACATGGTGCGGCAGATGGTAGGCGACGAGGTGCCGTTGGCTTGGTGTGGCGGCAACCCGGATGGAGATCTGGGCACCAATGTGCCAGCCATCTGCAATGCCATTGAAGCAGCGTGGTCGGAACGTGGTGTGGCCATTCTGGTGGATCTGGGTGGTGCCGAGACCAACAGCGAGATGGCGATTGAAATGCTGACGGACAAGAGACGTGCCAAGGCGGTGGTATGCAATGGCCCGATCGTGGAAGGGGCCGTCATGGCCGCCACCGAATCAAGTGGTGGTGCAACGCTCGAACAAGTGCGGCGTGCAGCCGAGGAATTGTACCGGCTATGAACACGACATCACCCAGTATGGCGCAGGATGCGGTTCTGCAGCGCGGCGAGGCACGACTGGTTCACGAAGGGGGTCTGCATGCACGCCCCTCGATCAAGGTGACCAAGCTGTCCAAACGTTTTCAGTCCCGTGTCTGGATCGGCCTCTCGCCGAATGGCCCATGGACCGACGCCAAGAGTATTGCCCGCGTAATGGCGATGAAAACGCCGATCAACACCACGATTCATTTTGCCGCTGAAGGCGAAGATGCAGAGCGCGCCGTGCGTGCGCTGGTCGCGCTGGTTGAAGGCGACTTTGTGGATACGCCCGATGACGCAAGTTGACAGCAAGGCGATTTGTTTTCGCGGAACACCGGTTTCTCCTGGTTTAGCGCGTGGATGTCTGGTAATTCTCGATGAAGCCGTGCAGACGCCGACACGGACCTGCGGTACAGCCGACGAAGAAAAAACCAGCCTGCAAACAGCCATCGCCCAGGCACGTGATGCCTTGGCGCATCTGATGGAAACCACCGACGACAGCGAAGCCGAGGCAATTCTCTCCTTCCAATCGGAAATGCTGGACGATGAAGTCGTCACGGCGCCAGCCTACGATGCCATCCTGACGGGCACCGCCGCCGAAGCAGCTTGGTATGCGGCGATGGAAGAACAGATCCGCGAATACCGCGAAGCCGAAGATTCCTATTTCCGCGCCCGCGCGTCCGATCTGTGCGATATGCGCGACCGTGTCTTGCGCCAATTATGCGGCGCCACCTCAGCCGCCATTCCTGCCGGCGCGATTGTTGTGGCCAACGATTTACCACCCTCGCGTTTTCTTGAGATTCCCTGGGATGGCGGCGGTGCGGTTTTATTCGAGGGCAGCCCGAATTCACACGTCGCGATGCTGGCGCGTGCTCGTGGTGTACCGATGATCGTCGGCCTGGAACGTGGTGAATTGCACGGCCACCAGGAAGCCATCATGGACAGCGTCAACGGCATGCTGATTGCTTCGCCAGACGCCGCTGCGACAGCAGCCTTTGAACAGCAGCAAAAACTGGCCGCACATGCGCAGGCCGAAGAGGCCAGCTATCTGAATGCCCCGGCAACCACCGCCGACGGCACCCGCGTTCAGGTGCTGATCAACGTCGCCGATGGTACAGAACTCGACCGCGTCGATCCAGCGCATTGCGACGGTATCGGCCTGGTGCGCACCGAATTACTATTACGCACGATGGCCGATCTGCTCGACGAAGAAAAACAGTATCAAGCGTATCGGCGCATCATGTTGTGGTCCAAGGGTAAACCCGTGACGGTTCGTACCCTGGATGCCGGTGGTGACAAGCCGATTCCCGGTTATACCGTCGATGATGAAGGCAATCCTTTCCTTGGCATCCGTGGAGTGCGCCTGTCCTTGCAACACCCGCAGGTACTGGTGACGCAATTACGCGCTCTGGCGCGTGCCGCTTCGTTTGGCCCGCTCAAGATCATGGTGCCGATGATCACCGCGCCGCGCGAACTCGATCAAGTGCGTGCACTGCTGGAATCGGTGATCCAGGAATTGCGTCAGGCCGATGTGCCCTGCGCAATGCCACAACTGGGCATGATGGTGGAAGTACCCGCCACAGCACTCGCCATTGATACCTTTGCTGCGGACTTCTACTCGATCGGCTCGAATGACTTGATACAATACGTCACCGCTTGCAGCCGGGACTCCAGTCCCCTTGCGCCTTTGCAAGACCCGCTGCAACCCGCCGTTCTCCGGCTGATCCGCGAAGTGGTTCAACACGCGGATCGGCACCAGATCGCGGTCAGCCTTTGTGGCGACATGGCCAGTGATACCCGCTGCATTTCTGCCTTGCTCGATACCGGCATGCGTTGCCTTTCTGTCGCTCCTGCCGCCTTGGGTCGCGTCAAGGGAGCCGTCGCACAATATGGAGCGGGAAGTACAACGCCAATTGGCAGACAAGGCGGAAATTCGTAGAGGGGAAAGTAGGTGTGAAACGAGAAAATTTCTCGCGGATGGAGGCGGATAGTTCCGCAGTGGCCGAATACAAGCGCTTGCTACAGGAAGTGCTTGAGAGTCGTCCGTCCGGTACACGGCGGCGTCTCGCAGAGGCACTTGGCAAGAACCGCAGCTTCGTTTCACAAATCACCAACCCGACCTACAGCGTACCGATTCCGGCACGTCATATCGAATCGATTTTCGATATTTGCCACTTTCTCCCCAACGAAAGAGCGCAATTCCTCCAGGCTTATGGCAGCGCCCACCCGCGACGCCTGCCCGATGCCGCAGGGACAGCGCAACCGCGTTGGCGTGAACTGACCCTGCGCCTGCCCGACCTGCGCAATCCTGCAAAAAATCGCCAGCTCGATGAGCTGATCAAGGAAACAGCGCAGCGCCTGACGCACTTGCTGGAAGAACACTAGGGAATATGCAAATCAATCAAGGCACCTTGTTCGCACATATGCGGGGACGAGACGTTAAAGATTAGACTGCGATTTCCGGTCAACAAGATAGACACGATAGACACGAACAGAATCAGGAGATAAAGATGAAAAAATTCATGAACGAAGTCGGCAATGTCATGCACGAAAGCCTGTCCGGCTTCGCCCATTGCCATCGCGACATCGTCGCACTTGACAGTGACTACCGCTATATTTGCCGTGCCCAGAAAAAAACGGGCAAGGTCGCGCTAATTTCCGGCGGCGGTGCCGGCCATGAGCCGTTGCATGCCGGCTTCATCGGCTATGGCATGCTCGATGCGGCCTGCCCGGGGCAAGTCTTTACTTCACCAACGCCCGACCAGATGATGGCGGCCGCTGAAGCAGTGGACAGTGGCGCGGGTGTGTTGTTCATTGTCAAAAACTATGCCGGTGACGTGATGAATTTCTCGTTGGCGGCAGAGCTGCTGCCGAATGCGCAAACGATCCTGACCGATGACGATGTGGCCGTCGAAAGATCGACGCACAGCATGGGCCGACGTGGCGTTGCAGGCACGATGATTGTCGAAAAAGTGCTGGGTGCCGCCGCTGAACGTGGTGACGATCTGTCGTCGCTCAAGGCCCTGGGCGAACGCGTCAACGGCGCCACCCGCTCGATGGGGGTCGCGCTCTCCAGCTGCACCGTACCGGCGGCTGGAAAGCCGACCTTCACTCTGGCGGATAACGAAATGGAGATGGGTGTCGGCATTCACGGCGAACCCGGTCGCCGGCGCGTCTCGCCGGTGATGTCGGCCGATGCGATTGCCGAGGAAATCGTTCAGACCATCGTTGAAGATATGGGCACCTCTGCTGGCCGCGAAGTACTGTTGTTGGTGAATGGTTTCGGCGGCACGCCAGCACTTGAGCTCTATCTGATGTACGACGCAGCGCGCCGTCAATGCGAAAAACATGGCGTGCGCGTCACCCGTAGCCTTGTGGGTAATTACGTCACCTCACTCGAAATGGCCGGCTGCTCAATCACTCTGACCGTACTCGACAACGAGATCGCTGCGCTGTGGGATGCACCGGTACACACGGCCGCCCTGCGCCACGGGATGTAACGGGAACGTTATGCGCATTTTGCACACCATGTTGCGTGTGGGCGATCTGGAACGCTCGATCAAGTTCTATACCGAAGTGATGGGTATGCAATTGCTGCGCACCACGGATCGCCCCGAACAGAAATATTCACTGGCGTTTCTCGGTTACGGGCCCGAGAGTTCCGAGGCGGCTCTGGAGCTGACCTATAACCACGGCACCGAAAAATACGACCTCGGCAATGCCTACGGCCATATCGCCATTGAAGTTCCCGATGCCGCCCAAGCCTGCGCCGCCGTCAAGGCCAGAGGTGGCGTCGTAACACGCGAAGCCGGCCCGGTGCGTGGAGGTAGCACAGTCATCGCCTTTGTACAGGATCCCGACGGCTACAAGATCGAGCTGATCCAGGCGAAGCTTTAATTTCGTGCCAGCCCGCTTTTTGCCTTGCCCATCATTGACGTGAATCTGAAATACGTTCTTTGCCAAACCCAACCCAATTACCGTATCCTTGTCCATGACGCTTCCCCTCGCGTTAAGTGTTGATTGAATCTTCACTTTGGCACATCGATACCGTTAGCGGGTGGGAGACATCCTTTCTTTAGCCTACGGCTGAACGATATAAACATCACACGTACCGATAG
>Ga0209515_10005368_pt1 | contig 16625 bp, 18 predicted proteins | sample Subgroupgradi54m_FD_187454 | JGI IMG/M metagenome (GOLD analysis project Ga0209515, IMG submission 187454) | Subsurface groundwater microbial communities from S. Glens Falls, New York, USA - GMW60B uncontaminated upgradient, 5.4 m (SPAdes)... ...
CCCCAATGATCTGCTCTTCGGTGTATCGTCTCTGACCCATCGCGCCCTCCTTGCCTCTCTTGTACCACCCGGAGACTTAACTCGCAATTGGCCCGGTTTTAGGGGGGAAGGTCATCCCCGCTTATTGCACTGGACGTTGCTGTAAACCACCGGAGGCAAATGCAAGGGGAGTTGGTGTTTTGGTTCATTGATGAGCGAGAAGATCGCATCGAGCATCTCAAAAGGGAATTGCAGACGGTCAGTGTACCGGGCAATTTTAAGGTAAAACCAGAATATGGCCGTTTTCATGAGGAGGTCGGTAGCATCCTTAGCGGTTTTGGCGAAACAGGTGGTTCACTGGCTCCAACGTTTGCTTTTATCGACCCATTCGGTTTCTCCGAGATCCCATTTAAGGTTATAAAAAGTCTGCTTGCACATAAGGGCTGCGAAGCATTCATTACATTTATGGTTGATGCGATCAATAGATTCCTTAGACATCCGGAGGACGACATAGTTAAGCATATTGTCGATGCCTTTGGGACCGATGAGGCAGTCCAGATAGCAAAAGATTCAGGTAATCGAATCGAAAATCTCCGCACTCTGTATCAGAGGCAATTGAATACCGTTGCTAGGTATGTTCGATATTTCGAGATGCGTGATCACAACAACAGAGTGCAATACTACCTGTTCTTTGCCTCAAACAATCGGACCGGACACGTGAAGATGAAGGATGCAATGTGGAAGGTCGACCCTGAAGGAGAGTTTAGGTTTTCTGATGCCACGAATCCTAACCAAATGGTTTTGTTTGAGGCGGATACTACCTCACCCTTAATCAATCTTCTCTGGAATAAGTTTGGCGGGAGGAAGCAGGTCTTAGCCAAAGAGGTTCTCGCGTACGTCGAGGATGATACGGCGTATCTTAAGAAACACATGACCGCAGCTTTGAGACAGGGAGAGCTTGATGGAAGGTTGAAGGTAGAGGCTAAGAAATCCGATGGGGCTAGGCGCAAAGCGGGAACCTATCCTGACCTTGCGAGGATGAGTTTTGACCAGGCTAAGTAGGCGAGAAAGAAGGTATACTAGACTTACGTCTATGTACCAGGCGGAGGGGCATCCACATGAGTGACAGATCAGCAATTGAGTGGACGGATGCTACTTGGAACCCCATTACGGGGTGCACCAAGATAAGTCCCGGCTGCAAGAACTGCTATGCGGAGACGTTCGCAGAACGGTTCAGAGGTGTCCCCGGCCATCCCTTCGAGCAAGGCTTCGACATGAGGTTTTGGCCCGAGCGCCTCAGACTACCGGCCCAATGGAAAGAGCCACGGATGATTTTTGTCAACTCCATGTCGGACCTCTTTCATAAGGACGTCCCGGATGAGTTTATTGATCAGGTGTTTCGAGCCATGGAAGATGCCAAACATCACACCTTTCAGGTGCTTACTAAGCGCTCCAGCCGTTTTCTGGTTTGGGCCAGGGAGCGTTTTTGTAAGTCTGCTGAAGGTATTCGAGGCAAGAGACCCTGGCCATCCCACGTGTGGGCAGGAGTTTCCGTTGAAACCCAAGAGTATGTTTGGAGGATAAAAGATCTTATTCAAGTGCTGGCCGATGTGCGCTTCTTATCCGTGGAGCCGTTGTTGGGTCCGGTTGAACTTAGCGCCCCGGTCCTCAAAGGCATCCACTGGGTTATTGTTGGTGGGGAGAGTGGCCCGGGAGCGCGTCCCATGAAACCGGAGTGGGTTTATTCCGTTCGAGAGCAGTGTCGGGCATGCGGGGTCAAATTCTTCTTTAAGCAGTGGGGTGCCTATACTCCAGAGGGGAGACGTGTAGGCAAGAAGGTTGCTGGGAGATTGCTAGATGGCCGGACCTGGGACGAGATGCCAGTAACCATCACCAGCCACTGAGCGATACATTGCAATGTTGGGTGAACGGAACCTTTCCTCTTGTAACACGGTACCGTAGGTCCCCAAAAGATATCTGGGTTCAAAAGGAGCCTGATCATGGACACGGTTCAATCTGAAGATTCTAGTACACAAACTAAGGCGGCATCACCTACTCGGCAACAGCAGGCAGCGGATGAGCATGTATTCCTAATCGGTCGTCCTCCGCTCGAAGAATATCTGGGTTTTCTGACTGTACAGACTATGGAAGGACAGGCTGCCGACCATCGGGTACTGGCAGACGAGTGGAGGTCTGCCAATGATCATATTCGGGAGCTTGAGACGGAAGAGGCAGGCTTGGCTGATAAATCGCCGATTGGTTCTGCGTTGCCACACCTGGAATCTTTAAGCGCCAAAGTGCTTGCCGATCCGATCTTCCAGCGATCATTCAATATTGTGCCCGTAACTATCGGCGTGGTTGAATTAGATCGTCTTGTGGTATTTCAGAAGCACATCAACCTAGCTTACGTTCGGAGTCTGAAAGAGTCCCTCGGTTCGGCACCGAGTGAGGAGACGATCTTCAAAATGTGTCTGCCTTTCGACCATCCTCAACCAGCGGTAAACAGTACGCGGATTGCCAACAATGCTTACGTATTTGTTTCGCCATCGATGGATTTGAGATTTTTAGAGCCGATGTTTTTAGGATCTCACCAAATTGCTGGGTATCAACCAACCGGTCCCGTTTCAGGCGTCATCGGTTTAGTTGTGGGTTTTGGATCGAACTTCCTCAACGTGATTTATGCCGAAGATCGACTGGTCCTTAATAATGGCAGTCATCGCGCTTACGCCCTACGAGAAATGGGACTCACACAAGCTCCGTGCATCATTCAATATGTTTCTCGACGTGAGGAACTGAAAGTGATTGCTGGGAACGACCTCCAACAGAATCCCGAACTGTATCTGAAAGCACCTCGGCCACCATTGTTAAAGGACTATTTTGACCCTAAATTGCGGAAATTGGTGATGGTCCCTCGGAAGCTTCGCCAAATCAAGGTTACTTTCGGAGTAGAACAGATAGATGTTCCTGCTGCATGAGACTACGGTCGGCAGCCAGTTTAGATTCGAACCAACTTTCTAGATACCGATTTCCCTTCAAGGGATTCCTACGTTTGCGAGGTGGCCTGATTAAAAGCGAGATCCTTCGGCCCCTTCGGGGCTTCAGGATGACAGGTGAATGATAGAATGAGGCCATGACGGAATACACGGAACGGCATGCGAGGGCGGGGATTCGAGCGCCGCTGCCGGAGTTGGAGTGCTTCCCGAATCAATATCCCGGGTACGAGGTGACGATGGAGATCCCGGAGTTTACCTCGGTCTGCCCGCGGACCGGGCTGCCGGATTTTGGGGTAGTGCGGATCCGGTACATGCCGAGGAAATGGTGCGTGGAGCTGAAGTCGCTGAAAATGTACATCAACGGCTACCGGAACTTGGGGATTTTTCAGGAGAACGCGGTGAACCGGATCCTGCGGGATTTTGTGACGGCGGTGAAGCCGGCCTGGGCGGTGGTGAACGGCGAGTTCAACGCGCGGGGCGGGATTAAGACGGTGGTGGAGGCAAGGTACCCGAGGAGGCGAAGCAGATGAGCGGACTTGAGCGCTTTGTTCGTGCTTCGACAGGCTCAGCACGAACGGTTAAGACGAGATTGCTCGCAATGACGGTGGTTGTTTTTCTCTTCGCCGGTGGTGTGCCGGCGTTTGCGGAGAGGGCGGTTTTAAAAGCCGGGGTGGCCCGCGTGGAGATCACCCCCTCGGTCGGGACGCCGCTGGCCGGTTATTCCAAGCGGCACGGCAAGCCCTCCACCGGCATCCGGGACCCGTTGTACGTCCGGGCCCTTGTCTTAACCCAGGGGCAGGAAACCGCCGTCTTTGTCTCCGGCGACATGCTGATTTTCCCCCGCCCGATGGCGGAGGCGATCCTTAGAAAAGTTTCCAAGGAGCTGAAGATCTCCCGCAATGCCATCATTCTTTCCGCCACGCACACCCACACCGGGCCGGGCGCCATTGCGCCGGGCTTTCTCTATGAAATCGTCTTCGGTTCGTACCGCCCGCAGATTGTCGAGGGAATTTCGGCCCGTGTGATCTGGGCGATCCGCCAGGCGTTGAAGCATCAACAGCCGGTTCGATGGGGCACGGGCAGCGGCGTTTTGCCGGGGCTGATTGAAAACCGGCGGGACCCAGGCACCGGCATAGTGGATCCGGAGATGGGCGTTTTCATGGTGGAGTCCATGAAGGGCGAACCGCTCGGGGCAGTGGTGAATGCGGCGGCCCATCCGACCCTGCTGGGCTCGCAGGAGATGCGGTTCAGCGCCGATTTTCCGGGGGAGTTGACCCGGCTGATGGAATCGTCTTACCCGGGATTGGTCTGCCTTTTTGTGAACGGCGCGGCCGGCGATGTGCGGCCCGGCGGGTCGGTGGGAACGAATTCGGAGGAACGGCTCAAGCGTTTTGCCCAGGCCCTGGCGGAGGAGAGCACCGGTGTGGTGAATCAGATGAAGATAGAATCCAAAGCGAATTTGGCCACCTGGGGACGGCGGATTTCTTTGCCGCCGCCTCAATTGAAGCTGGGCGGTTTTACCATTCCCTCTCCCATTGGGCGGCTCATGCGTCCCAGCTCGACGTATCTCAATCTGATCGCGTTGGATAAAACCCTTTTTGTTCCACTGCCGGCGGAGATCACGGCCCAGCTTGGGATGGATTTAAAGCGGCGGTTGTCCACTCAAGGAAAGCGGGCGATCCTCTTTGGATATGCCAACGGTTATCTCGGGTATGCGGTGACGCCGGAACAGTACAAGGCCGGCGGCTATGAAAGCTGGATGACCTGGTACGGCCCCTTCTTCGGCCAATCCCTCGTGGAGCAGATCGCGGCGTTGGCCGGCGCCCAATCGGACGGTAAATAAAAAGTGAGAGTCTGCCCGTCTGCCCTTCGACAGGCTCAGGGCGAACGGATATGCCGACTCGTTTATCTAATACTGATCTTCAGTTTCCTGGCTGGGTGCGTTTCTGTCACAGGCAAGCAGACACCGATCCTGGCGACGGTCCCTGCCGGCGAGGTCACCCGAATTGGATCTCTGCCGGTCCTGCATTTAAGCGGGTCCCCGTATGATATGGGGTATCAGCATGGATCGCTGATGCGAAAACAGGTGCGGGCATCGGTGGCCAATGCGTTGGTTTTTGCCGACCGGCATGGAGGGATTCCATTCCTTGGCAAGCGAATGGCCCGCCGCAGGTTGGAAAAGGCCTGGCGGCAGATGGAGCCGTTCGTTCCTCAGGGTTATCTGGAGGAGATGAAAGGTTTGGCCGATGGGGCGAACATTCCGTTGAAAAGCCTGCAGGAGGTCCATGCCTTGCCGGAGTTGATGGCCACGACCTGCGCCAGTTTCGCCGCGTCCGGGCAGGCGACGAAAGACGGCCAGCTCATTCAGATTCGGAACCTCGATTGGGCGATTCAGTCGGACGTCCAGAAGTACGCAGCGGTCTTCGTGTACCATCCGTCGGGGGGGATCTCTTTTGTTTCGGTCGGGTGGCTTGGGTTCATCGGGGCTGTCACCGGCATCAACGAGCAGGGAATCTCCATCGGCGAGATCGGCGCGAAGACGACGGATGCCAGTTTAAAGGGAATCCCGATGCCGTTTTTACTGCGGCAGGTGCTGGAGGAGTCGACCCATTTGGAAAATGCGGTGGCGATCATTCAGACCGCCACCCGGACCGGCGGATACAACTACCTGTTTGCCGATGCGACGGCCAAGAAAGCGGTGGCCTTGGAAACGACGCACGGCCATTGCGCTGTCTTCTGGATGAACCAGGAGCCGAAGGATTCGTTCAGCGTTCCGGTGGAGAACGCGATTCTCCGGTCCGACTTCGCGCTGGACCCGCAAGTGCGTGACCTTCAATTGGCCTGCAAGGGAGATCCTTCCAAGCCGGGTGTGGAATCGCCGGAAGGATCCGGCGCCTACGATGTCCGGTATCGGGGGCAGGGGCTGCTGATCCGGCATTTCTACGGGGCCATTGATCCGGAGGTGGCGATGGCGATCGCCCGCGCCATTGCGCCGCGCACCAACATCCAAAGCGTGGTCTACGCCTTCCCGCAGATGTGGGTCGCCAACGCCGTGGATCGCCGTCCCGCCGTCATGGGCACCTTCCAGCAGATCGACTTAGAGGAGCTTCTGAAGAACTTCTAGGAATTCCTCGGAATTAACAATCCGTATCCCCTTGTATTCTCTGAGATCAAGAAGATCTTTAATGTCGCCGGTTACGAGATACGGCACTTTTCCCCACAACTTCTGCAATGGCTTCCCGGATCTCTCGGGTTAATCTCGTCACATCGGCATGCCGATTCTTGAGCCACAGGCGTTCAATCGATTTCCAGGGGTTGTAATTCTTGAGAGCTCTGCGGGCCAGGAGCGCTTCCGTGCACAGTTGATTGATGGAGCGGCCGCTCTCAAAGGCTTCCCGTGCAAGCTCCTTGTGGATCCCTGGCGGTACGCGAACCAATATTTTTCCGCTGAATATGCGCATGGTTTTAGCCTCCGAATACTAGTATGCTATCATGCTATAAGTATAGCATGCAGGCGCCTCTTGAAGAAGGAATAAGTGACGATTTTCAGGTAGGGGGTGGCGAAGGCGGCGGTGTAATGGCCGGTGGGCAGGAGGACGAGCGTCGGTTTGCCCAGCGCCCGCCAGAGTTCGAGCGACCGGTGGAAGCCGAGGACCCGGTCGAAAATGGCGGCGATCACCAGCACCCTGCTGGGGTCGATGCCGGGCGCGAACCGCAGGGGATCCGACACGATCACCGCTTGAAGTTCCTGCAGGCCTCTGTCTCGGCTCCATCCGCGTTTTTCCAGGTAAGCCCGTCTGCGCTTGCGAATCGTTTTGTCCTGTGAGGCCATGATGATTTCTGCGATGTGGCCCGCCGGCAATCCCAGGACATGCGCCTTCACGCGCGGTTCCACCGCCGCCAGAATCGTGGTGAGGATCGCCCCCAAACTGATTCCATAGGAACCGATCCTCGCCGCATCCACCGACTCTTGCGTTTCCAGCCAATCGATGGTCTGCCGCAGTTGAATGACCGATTCCTGGAAATGCGTTTCCACATCCTTCAATTCCCTGTCGGGTGAGAAAACTTCTTTCGGGCGATAGACGATCAGGGCATGCATCCCCCGCGCGGCGTAGAAACCGGCGAACTCCCGGACGTACAGGCTGTTTCCCGCGAGGATGGGAGACAGGAGCACGACCGGCAGCCGGCCCGGTTTCGTCGGCCGGTACCAGTCGAGGCGGATGGGACGGAACTCGGAAGAATTCGCGGGAGCCAGGCGCAGATGTTGGATCCGGTAGCCCGACTTTTCCTCGGCGGAATCCACGGCGGCCTGCAGGGGAACCTTTGAGTAATCGTAATGGTGGGCCAGCTCCGGATCCAGCCGCTGGCGTGCAAGGGCGCGCGGGAGGGCCGGCACGCTGACACACCCCGCCATCGCCACCACCAGTACCCCCGCCACGCACTTCCAAGTACGCATGGGCGGTATGATATCATGAATGGAGGAATGGACGATTTGCTCAGGCCGATCGTTTTCGCCCACCGCGGGGATCCGGCGCATGCGCCGGAGAATACCCTTGCCTCCATCCGGCAGGCGGTGGCGAAACGGGCGCAGGCGGTGGAGATGGATGTCCGCTGTTCTTCCGACGGCGTCTGGATCCTGTTTCACGATCCGGATTTGAAACGGATCGCCCACCGGCGGGGACGCGTGTCGCGGACAACCTGGGCGGCCTTAAGTCAGCAGGACGCCGGCAGCTGGTTCTCCCGGAAATTTCAAGGGGAGCCGATCCCGCGGCTGGAGGATGCGCTTCAGCTCTGCCGGCTCGAAGGGCTCCAAGTCTTTCTGGATGTGAAGGTCACCGACCGAGAGCAGCAATTGGCGCAATTGCTTCAACAATCCGGTTGGTTCCACCATCTGGAGATCGGGGCAGGAACGGTTTCCTCCCTCCGGCGTTGGCGCCGGCTGCTCCGGAGCCATTCCCTTTTTTGGGTCACCGGTTATCGGGCGAGAGTGACCCCGGCCCGAATTCGGGAAGCGATGGCCTTGAAGGTGACCGGGCTGGCGGTTTACAAGCGATGGGTGACGAAAAAGAGGGTGGAACAGGTTCACCGGTCGCGGTTGAAACTGTATGTCTGGACCATTCGGACTGCGCGGGATTTCAAACGGTTTGAAGAGTTAGGCGTCGACGGGATCATGAGCGAGGTATGGCCACCGCCCCATTCGACTTGATGGAAGAGGCCAAGCGCCTCATCCGGTTCAATACGGTCACGTGGCAGAGCAACGCCGAATGCGCCGTCTACGTCGGCTCCTTACTGCGCAAACTGGGGATTGACCTCTTCTACCAGGACAACCGGGTGGAGGACACTCTTTTCATGAATGTGGTCGGGATGGTTGGCCGGGGGAAAGAGCCGATTCTGCTGACGACCCACCTGGATACCGTGGATGCCGGCGACCCCCGCTTGTGGACGAAAACCGCCGGCGATCCCTGGAAGCTGGTCAAGCGGGGCGATACCCTGTACGGCTTGGGCGCGGCCGACACCAAGCTGGATCTTCTGTGCAAACTGCTCGCCGTCAGTTCCATCAACCGCTCGAAACTCAAACGGCCCATCCTTCTGCTGGGGACCTTCGGTGAAGAATCCGGTCTGCGCGGGGCGGCCCGATTCTGCCAGGGAGAATTCCCGAAACCACAGATGGCCCTGGTCGGTGAGCCTTCAGAGCTGAACCTGGTGACTCAGCACAAGGGGTTGGCGGTAGTGGAGATTCTTTTTAAGGAGCGTGGCCTGCACCGGCCCTCCTCGCCGGAGTGGGTCTACGAGGTCACCTTCAGCGGTGAAGCCGTTCATTCCAGCACGCCGGAGTTGGGAAAGAACGCCATTGAGGCGTCGGTCCAATTCCTTCGAGACCTGCAGAAGCGGCATAAGAAGGTGGCGGTCCTCGCGTGGGAAGGGGGGACGGGGCACAACGTGATTCCTGCGTCCGCCCGTCTGCGGTTCTCTCTCGGCGAAGGGCCGAAAGCGGCGGTTGCTTCCAACGCGCGCCAGCGGGTGAAGGTGGAGCGCCTGGAGCCGGGATGGTACCCGCGGTATCCGTGGGAAGAGGCGGTCTGGTGCATGGAGACGGCGCGCGAATTGCTGGCTCCGCTTGAGAAATTAAAAGACGCTGTTTTTCAACCCCCGCATTTGACCTGGAACTTTACCTGGTTGAGGGAAACGAAAGAGGGATGGTCGCTCATCTTCGATGTCCGGGCCCTTCCAGGTCAGCCGATCGGCCGGATGATCAAGAGTTTCGAGAAGAAGCTGATTGACCGGTTCGGCCATCCGGGCTCCTCCTGGCAGTTTCACCTGGAGCGGGACAACCCGCCTCTGGAGGCGGACCGGCAGTCGCCGCTGGTGAAGCTGGCCGCCTCGGCGCTTCGATCGGCCAAACTGCCGGTGAAGATCGCCGCCAAATCCGGCTGTTCCGAGGCGGGGTTGTACCGCCGGGTGGGAATTCCCTCCGTGGTGATCGGCCCCGGCCGGTCGCGAGGGAACATTCATCGGCCCAACGAAGCGATCAGCATCCGGCAGTTGAAATCAGCCGTCAAATTTTACAAGGCGTTTCTGGAGAAAGCATGTTTCTAATCCGTCAAGCCGGCCCGGCCGATTTTGCAGGGGTTTATCGGTTGGCGAAACTGCTGGATTCGTACAACCTGCCGGCCGATCCTGTTTATGTTCGGCGGCTGCTGAAGATTTCGCAGGCCTCGTTCCAGGGGAAACAGCCGAGGTCAAAAGCCGAATACCTTTTCGTTCTGGAGCGGGAGGGGAAGATCGTCGGCTCATCGCTGATCATCGCCAAGCATGGAACGCCGGGGCGCCCGCATCTCTGGTTCGCGCTGGATACGATCACCAAGCACAGCCGTACCCTGAAGATCCGGCGCTCGCACCAGGTCCTGCGGCTGGGGTTCACCGAAAACGGCCCGACGGAAGTGGGCGGCCTGGTGGTTTTGCCGCGCTACCGCCGGCATGCCGATCGCTGCGGCCTGCAGATTTCGTTCGTTCGCTTCCTCTATATGGCGATTCATCCGGACCGGTTCGAGCCGGAGGTGTTGGTGGAATACCGGGGGGCGATGAGAAAAAGAAACACCAGTCTTTTTTGGGAGCGGGTCGGGCGGGTTTTTACCGGTTTGCCGTACCCGAAGGCGGACCGGCTGAGCGTGACGAACAAAGAGTTCATCCGGTCGCTGCTGCCCCATGAGCCGATCTACTGCGCCCTTTTGCCCACGGCGGTCCAGCATGCCGTCGGTGCCATTCATCCCTCTGCGCAGAGGGCGGCAGGGCTCCTGCGGGCGATCGGTTTCCGGCCGATCCGTCAGATTGAGCCGTTTGACGGCGGGCCCTATTACACCGCCCGCCGTCGAGAGATTCGCTTGGTTCGGCAGATGAAACAGGTTCCGGTCGTCCGAGCCAAACGGGAGAGCGGCGCTTACTTCTTGGTCGGCACGGAGCGTGGAGGATCTTTTCGAGCCGTTGTGGCCCGGGGAGAAATGGCACAGGGGTGGTTGTTCCTCGGGCAGGAATCTTTGAAACGGTTGAATGTTTATGAAGGAGAGAAGGTCTATGGCTGTCCCATTTAAAGGCAACTACATCGGCGGCCGATTCCTCCGGCCGAAGAAGGGAACGGAGTTGGTCAGCGAAGATCCCGGGGACCTTTTGAACCCGGTCGGCTCCGTTATTGTCTCCCCTGAAGCGGTGGAGGAGGCGGTCGCGCAGGCGGCGAAGGCTTTCCCCCGTTGGAATGAGACACCGCTTCAAGCTCGCGTCGCCAAGATGCGGGCCTTTCAAAAGATTCTCGCCCGTCGACAAGCGGAGTTGGTGACCCTGGTTGCTCGGGAGGCCGGCAAGCCGATCGGCGAGTCCCGGCGGGAGGTGGATCGCTTGGTCGGCAAGGTGGACGAGATTATTGACGGCGGCCTGAAGCTGATCCGGCCCTTTGCCGTTCGGATGGATCGAGGTGTTCAAGGGGAATGCCGCTATCATCCTCTGGGCGTGTTGGCGGTGATCGGGCCGTTTAACTTTCCGGCGCACACCTCCGGGAGCCACATCATTCCGGCCCTGATCACCGGCAATACCGTTGTCTTCAAGCCTTCCGAGTACACGCCGTTCGTCGGCCAGTTCCTGGCCGAGTGCCTGCATGCCGCAGGGTTCCCGCCGGGCGTCTTCAATCTTGTGCAGGGGACAGGGGAGGTGGGGGCGCAGTTGGTGCAGCATCCGGCGGTGGCGGGGATCTTGTTCACCGGTTCCACAGCGACGGGCCAGGCGATTCGGGCCGCCACGGTGAAGGCGCCGCAGAAATGTTTGGCGCTGGAGATGGGCGGCAAAAACGCCGCGCTGGTTTGTGCAGACGCCGATATCGAGTTGGCCGTCCGGGAGATCACGGTGGCCGCTTACTCAATGGCCGGCCAGCGGTGCAATGCCACCAGCCGGGTGATCCTCGACCGGAAGGTGGCCAAGCCGTTTCTGGCGAAACTTCAGGAGATGGTGGACCGTGTAAAGATCGGCTACCCCCTGGAAGAAGGAATTCTGATGGGGCCATTGGTGAGCCACGATGCGGCCGCCAAATTCAGCGGGTACATGAAGCTGGCCCGCGAGGAAGGTTTTGAAACGCTCCACCCTGGAAAAACGCTGGGCACCTGGGGAAGCCGGCGCGGCTACTACGTGACACCGGGCCTGCACGTGTGCGAGCAGCCCTCAAAAAACAAGTCGCTCCATTACCGCCGGGAGGAAATCTTCGGGCCGGATGTGGCGGTTTATTTGGTCAAGAGCGATGAAGAAGCGGTGGCGATCAACAACGAGGTCCCATACGGCCTGATCACATCGGTCTTTACCCGAAGCCGCCCGCGGTTTGAGCGGATTTTTCCGAAGGTCGACACCGGCATGGTGAACTTCAACCGAGGGACGATCTTCTCCACCGGCAAACTTCCGTTCGGCGGCACAAAGGCCAGCGGCTCTTTTAAACCGGCGGGGCTCTTCTCTCCTTATTACTGCACCTATCCGGTGGCTGTTGTGCGGGACAGCCGGCCGTTGGCCCAACGCTCTTTGCCCATTTAAGATGGCTCAGTCGGTTCTCCTCGGGGATCCACGCTATTTTCAGATCAAGGCCGGTGCCAACCCCCATACACGAGACTTCTGGGGCCGGCGCAAACAGGTTGATCAAAAGGTCGCGTGTGCCCAATGGCGGAACCTCAAAGAGACCCTGGAAGGCCAAGGGGTGAAGGTTCATGTTCTTCCCGCGGTGCCCGATCTTCCGGGGTTGGTTTTTCCGGCCAACGCCGGTTTCCGTTTCGGAAATAAAATTTACCTGAGTAATCTCAACCCCACCCGCGCTGCTGAAAAAGAGCATTACCGGCAGTTCCTCTCCAATCTGGGGTTCGCCGTGGCGGATTTTCCGGTTGGAGAACCGTCCGAGGGGGAGGCCGACTTCTTCCCGGCGGGGGATCCCTACCTCTTCACCTATGGCCGAATGGAGCGTCCGCGCTGGGTTTTCCGGTTGGGAGTCCCGCCGTATCGGCGAGTTTACGGGTTTCGGTCGGATCTGCAGGTTTTGGAAACGCTTCGCTCGATTGCGACAGGCCATGAGGTGATTCCCTTGGAGCTGGTGCAGGAGGCGCATTACCACGGGGACACGGCCTTGTGCGTTTTCGGGCCTCGCAGGGAATACCTTTTGGCCTACCTTCAGGCCTTCTCGGAATCGGCGCAGAACGTTCTCCGGCAGCGGTTCGGTGATCGTTTAGTCCCGCTCAGCGAAACGGACGGCCGGCAATTTGCGGCCAACAGCTTTCAGATCATCGTTCGGCGGAATGGAGAGCAGATCCCTGTTTTGCTGATGCCGGATGGTTTGACGGAAAGACTCTATCAGGGAGTCCGCGCCCGCGGCGTCATCCCGTGCCCGGTCGATGTCTCCGAATTCTTGGAGAAGGGCGGCGGGGCGGTGAAGTGCATGCTGCTTGACCTCGGAGAAATGTAAGCAGCAATAAAAAACCCGCCGGTTTTTGAATGCCGGCGGGCTTCCTTCGTTTTATCGGCGTCGTTATTTCGCCATTTCTCCCAACAATGTCTCCGGCTCCATCAGTGGTTTGCTATACGGCGGAACGACACAAGTGACGAAATCCCACACGCCGTACATGGTTCGCTGCACGCCCCGGCAGAGGCCATCCATGAATCCATAGGTCATCCCCCGGTAGAGATCATCGGAGCTCTGGGTAAACATCTGGTAAGGGAGCTCCGCCCATCCCGTGGTGGTGTTGATGGCGCCCCGGCTGAACTTGCCGAGAATCTGATCGTCGGCGTTGGCCGTTCCGGTCAGCACCACCGTTGCGATGAGCGCCAGAAACAAAATCCATAAAGTCACTTTTGTATTCATGAAAAACCTCCTTAGGGCGTTTTAGGAAGCCCTTAGGAGGAACTATCGCATGGAGCGGAGCTAGAATTCAAGAGGGCTTTAAGCAAATTTCACAATGCACAGCTGGGAAGATGGCCAGGCCGAATGGCTGTCTTTACGGCCTCCTGGCCGGTGAGCATCCGCTGCAGGATCATCGGTAATTCTTTCAGCGGCGCCTCGCCGGTGATCAGGAGCTCCGGTTTGATGATGTCGCCGGCGATCAGCTTCAGCGCTTCCCGAATCGCCTCGGGGGTATGGTGGAAGACCGAGAGGATCGTCAATTCGTCGTAATGGATCCGCTTCGTGTCGAACGACACCTGGGTTCCTGCAGGGCATCCGCCGAATAAAAGCACCCGGCCCCCGGGGCGGACGGCAGCGACCGCCTGCGACCAAGCGGCCGGTTGCCCGACGGCTTCAATCGCGACGTCCGCGCCTCGGCCGCCCGGCGCGGATTCGCGGAGCGCCGCCGAAGGATCGTTTGTATCTGCGAAGTTGATGACCGCCTGCGCCCCGGATTTCTGAGCGAGCGCAAGCCGTTCCTTCCCTTTGCCTAGGACAATCACCCGGACCCCTGCGTGTGACAGGAGCTGTGTGAAGAGCAGGCCCACCGGCCCGGCGCCGAGAATGACGGCGGTTTCTCCGCGCGCCGGCCGGACTGCATGAACGCCGCGCACAACGCAGGCCAGCGGCTCCATCAGCGCGGCCGATTGAAAAGAGAGCGCCGGGGGGATTTCCAGCAGGTTCTGTTCGACGATCCGGGCCGGCAGGCGGAGGAACTCCGCGTAGGCCCCGTTGACGAACAGGAGATCCTCGCACAGGTTCGGCTGGCCGTGCCGGCAGTAAAAGCAGGCCAGGCATGGGGCGGAGTTTGCGGCGGCGACCCGCATGCCCGGCTTCCAGCCGGCGACTCCTGGACCGACGGTTTCGATCACGCCGGCGAACTCATGCCCGAACAGGGTGGGTGGTTGAAGCATCTTGGCGTGGGAGCCGTTTCGGAAAATCTTCAGATCTGTTCCGCAGGTCAGCGCGGCCTGGATCCGAACGAGCACTTCTCCCTTTTCCAGCGTCGGCACCGGAACCTCTTCCAGCCGGACATCCTCTTTGCCGTAAAGAACCGCCGCCTTCATTGCCGGTCTCCGTTGATGCTTGGCGTGACGATGATTTTGAGCGAGCTGCCCGACGGGTTCATGGCCAATCGGAAGGCCTCTTCAATCTGATCCAGGCCAAAACGATGGGTGATGAGCGGTTTCAACTGGATCTTTCGCTTAAAAACAATCTCCGCCGCCTCGTGCTGAAGGTCAATCGAAGCGCTGTAGCTGCCGATCAGTTCCTTTTCCAGTTTCCCGATCTCGCCGACATCGATCGGGACCGAATCGCCGAGCCGGGTTTGCGCGAAGAGAACCACCCGCCCGGCGGGCCGCACCGCTTTCAGCGCCTCCGGAATGGCGGCGCTGGAGGCGGCAGCGACGAGTGCAACATCCACGCCGCGCGGCGACACCCGCTGGCCCGCCCACGGGGCGGCCCCAAGCTTCAAGGCGGTCTGCAGGCGTTCGGGGATGAGGTCGGTGGCGTAGCCCTGCGCCCCTTTCAGCCGGGCCAACTGAAGTAGGATCAATCCCACCGGGCCTGCCCCAAAAATCAGAACCGATTGGCCTGCAGTGATCCCTGCCTTTTCGATTCCTTTCAAGCAGGTGTTCACCGGTTCGATGAAAGAGGCCTCTTCATCCGAAACATCCTCCGGGATCCGCACGAGCCCTTTGGCCACGATCCAGTCCATCACCTTCACGAACTCTGCGAACCCGCCGCCGGCCGGTTCAAACCCGGCGGTGGTTCCGACCCGCAGGTATTGCGGGCATTGGGCGTAGGCCTTCACGCGGCACAATGCGCAGGAGCCGCAGGGGATGTGGTGAAAGAAAACCGCCCGGTCCTGGATTTTCCAGCCGGTGACGCCGGCACCCACCGCTTCAACCCGACCGGCCACCTCGTGGCCGAAAACCAACGGAGGGGGAAGATCGCCGTGGGCGATTTTTTTCAGATCCGTTCCGCAGACCCCGCAGGCCTGGACCCGAAGAAGAATTTCTCCTGGGCCGGCCGATGGGGCGGGGATCTCCTCGACCCGGACATCATTGCGTCCTCGATACACCGCTGCCTTCACGCCGCCCACGTTACCACGCTTTCTCCTCGGCGGTCAATTGGCGGGTTGAATCTCCGCGCAGATTATGCGATAATTCAGATGTAGTTACGAATGTAGTCACATAGAAAGGAGGCCATTTATGGTCCAGTTTGTCAACATCCGAAAGTTCAAGAGCCAGCTTTCCGAGGTCATTCGACGGAGCCGCCGGCAGGGAGACGTGGTGGTGACTTCCCGCGGCAGGCCGACCGCGGTTCTCCACGCAATCTCGGAGGAAGATTTGGAAGATTATCTACTGGCCCACTCTCAACGGTTTCTCAAGAGCGTGCAGGCCTCTTATCGGAGGTATCAGCGCAAGGGCGGGTTATCGCTGGACAAATTGATTAAGCAGACCGAGCGAGAGCTGAGTCGTGTTCGGCGTTGAATACAGCCCGGCCGCTGTTCGGGATCTTAAGCGGTTGGACCCGGCCATTCGCCTGCAGCTCCTCAAGGCCTCTCGTGTTTTGGAATCAGCCCCGTTGCCGGGTGGCAGCAACCGGATCAAGATGCTTGTGGGAATGGCCCCACCCTATTTTCGCCTTCGTGTGGGAGACTATCGGGTTATCTACCGTCTGGAAAAGGGAAAGGTAATCGTTGTCCGAGTGGCCCATCGCCGAGAAGCATATCGTTAATTCCGAAACCTGGCTCTGCTGTATAATGATTTTTTCATGGTTAGGGAAAATCTGGATCGAGTGCGGACGCGGATTGCCGCGGCGGCGCAGAGGGCCGGCCGGGATCCTGCCGGTATCCGGTTGATCGTGGTTACCAAAGGCGTTGCAGTGCAGTATATAGAGGAAGCGATCGCCTGCGGAGTCCAGGAGATCGGTGAAAACCGGGTTCAAGAAGCGCAAGAGAAGCAGATCGTCCTTCGACAGGCTCAGGATGAACGGTTAGCTCAGGATGAGCGGTTGGTTCGTTGGCATCTGATTGGGCACCTGCAGCGCAACAAGGTGAAACAGGCGCTGGAATTTTTTGACCTGATTCATTCGGTGGATCGGCTGGAGCTGGCGGAGGCGCTGGATCGACAGGCCGCCCTTCGACAGGCTCAGGGTGAACGGAGTCAGGGTGAACGGCAGTTACCTGTCTCTGT
>Ga0209515_10005369_pt1 | contig 16625 bp, 14 predicted proteins | sample Subgroupgradi54m_FD_187454 | JGI IMG/M metagenome (GOLD analysis project Ga0209515, IMG submission 187454) | Subsurface groundwater microbial communities from S. Glens Falls, New York, USA - GMW60B uncontaminated upgradient, 5.4 m (SPAdes)... ...
AACGTTACGCTATAGCGTAGTCTTGTAATGTTAATTATTCTCAGATCTTTACAAAAAGTGCTTGAAACTTGACAATTCCTCAGTGCGGGGATAGAATCAAAACAGATGGAGGGAAAAGATATGGCATTCTAGAAATTATTTCAGAACCAATTTTTTGCTTTTGTAGATCGTTGCTTACTAAAAGATCAAAGCCTTTCTTAAATAGTTGCTTAAGCTGAGGACTTGCGGCTTCTACTACAAGATTATATTGTTTACCAACTCCAAATCCATACGCTGCCTCATGTCCATAAGCATTCTTGTTGTAATAGTTAGATAGTTCACTAAGACCACTTGCAATTTCACCTACTCTATTTTCAGGAAGAGCAAGTAATTCATTTAACTTTTTAGCTTGATAAGCTTTGTAATCATCTAAGCGTTCTTCTGATACTGTTTCTTGTGCATTTGCTGTGGTTACAAATGTAGGAGTAAACATTCCAAGTCCAAAACCAACAGAAGCTACTACTGAATGCAGCCATGTAGCTCTTTTAGATGGCCTATGTAAGTTCTGACTTCCTGTATTTAAAACAGCTGGAGTAATTCTAGAAATGCTTTCTACCTTCATAAGTAGTAATTTCTTAACTTGAATCTAAGATTTAATTGATTTTATTACTTTTAACATACAAACAATTGCTTTACAACTAAATAACTTTTCCCTTACATTGAAATTGCATTATTTCTACAATTTAACCTAGTTTAGTTGAAATTTGAAAAATTTGATTTTACGTACCCTTACTCTGATTTTACAACTTTTTTGCTGCACATTTACTTATTTACTTTATCTTTTCCAGTACCATACATAGCTACGTTCAAAATTTTATAGCAAAAAGAATTACCCCACTTAGGGGGAAGGAGTAAAAATTTATGTCTATTATTTCTGCTGTTAACAATACCTTACATACAAACGGAGCAAATATAAAACCATCTCAAGGAGCCAATTCTAGTAATGAAGCTGTAAAGCAAAGGTCAGATAAAAGTAGCTCATTCCTTACGGGTTGGACAGCAAAAGCAGTAGCATCACTTGCGCTTTTACTTCCTGCTAGCGCCGCATTTTTTAGTAACCCTTCTATTGCTGAAGCAGCAAATAATCCAAAAAGAGAAAAAGCAGTTTCAGGGCTTGCTGAAGATTCATGGTCTCAACTACAAGCCGCTCTTAATCAAGGGAAAAGTTTAAAAGACATGTCAAACAGTAATATTCTTTGGAATAATATTCAAGCTGTTTTTCATGTAACAGACAACACAATGGTTGAAGCATTAGATCCTATCCGTATGCAAGTACTAGATCTTGGAGCTAAAAATCCTGATGTTCCTCCACAAGTGGTACATGGAGCCCTTTATACCACAGCAGTGCTAGCTAGAAGTATGAACTTAGAGATAACAAACAATGCAGTAAAAATAGAAGCTTTGCAAAAAGAGCTAACTGCTTTAAATAAAGCAACAGAATTAGTAAAATCTGCACCGGTACCTAAAGAACTTCAAGCACAAAAAATTGACGTAGAAGCAAAGATTGCAACATTAACAGGTGAAACAAAAGCTCTTGAAGGAAGAAGAGAAAAATTAAGCAGTCATCTTATTCCTTATCTTGGAAAAGTAATCGTTGACACTAAAACAAAAGATAGTTTGCAAGAAAGACACTTGGTCATGCCATCTGATATTGATTCAATGAAAAGATTTTACCTTACTGTTGAGCCCTATAGAGCTAAAGACTTTGATAGAATTGCAAGTTATGCAATTGGGCAGGTAGGCGAAAAGGGCATGCTGGATAAAGCTGCTCAAGAATTACTTTCAAGTGGAAATGATTCCCAAAGAAGAGATGTATTCTTTGACATCTTTATGTATACAAATTCTGACGTAGCACTACCAGGAACTGTAAGAGATAAATCAAGAGAATGGATTTATGGTCGTGATCAACTTAAAGCACATGCTAACAAGAGCATAACACCAGCTGCACCAGCAGCAACGCCTGTAGCACCTATGGCCCCCGCCACTGGAAGCACTACCACACCTACTCCTCCACCTGCTACACCACCACAGCCTTCTATTCCAGGAGCTCCAATTGGTGGAAAAACAGGAACTGTTCAAGGACTAAAAGAACTAGATCCAAAATTAGTTTCTCCTCTTTTGCCATATCAGTTTTCTAAAGATGTAGCAACGCAAGAATTCATAGCAAAAAATATTTTGTTGCTTACTCAAAAAGGAGATGAGCTTTCTCTTCCTGCAGCAGCACAATGGTTTGCTACAAAACCATATACTGATAAAGACAGTGCAATGGTCAAGTCTGACTATATTGTTTTACAAGCACTAGCAGTACACGCTAAGAAAGATAAGGTTGCATTTCAAGTGTTAGAAAGAGTTGCTGCATCACTTCCAGGTACTTTTGCAAATGCATTTTTCAGCGGAAGTATATTTATGGATGATTCACCTGAAAGAAGAGCAGGTATAGAAATTATAAATGCATTCAATGCAAATCCTGAAGCAGCAAGAAAATTAATTACTGCTATGGCTGATAGAAATGCAACTCTGGTTTGGCCTGACCCAACTTCAGAAGAAGACACCAAATCCGTAGCAATGAAAAGAGATGAGGCACACAGAATTGCTCTTCTAACCATGGCCTTTGTGGATAGCAGTAATAATTTTGTGCCATATCTTAGAGGTGTTGTTCAAAATCCTCTAGCTACAGAAATGGACAGATTTACAGCAACTACTGGAGTCGCTCTTGCAAAAGATAAAGAATCTCTTGATTCTCTTTTAGCTCTAGGTGTTGATGAAACACAAAATGAAGGACTTAGAACACAAGCACTTTTTGGTGCACTCTTTATTGATGCACCAGATCTAGTTCCAGGTTCTATTCGTAAAAAAGCAGCTGAAGAATCTCCATTTCATCAGACAAAACTAAGACAATTCTTTCCAAATTTAATGCAAAGAGCCAATGATGGTTCAAGTTGCAAATTGAATATAGAAAAAGATCTCCTTGGAGTAAATCCTTTTTACTCAAGAATTTCATCTTTGTATAATACCTGGCTAACCAGACAGCAAAGAATCAATGAAATAGAAACAGAAAAAGGAAGAGAACCAAGAACAATTGCTGAAACCGATAAACTATCCACACTTCTACAACTCATAAGAAGTGAATTTGGGGGAAGCACTGGTACTCTTTCTGGAAGAGTTAGTGATCAAGCTTTTAACTCCAAGTATATAAAGCCAATGGTTAAGTACTTAGAAAGTCATAAAGGTTCCAATCCAGTGAATATAAGTCTAGCAATTCCAATGATGGATATACTTGCAAAATCAAATGCTCAAGAAGCTACTCCTTTATTTGCAAATATTGCAACATATCCAGAAAATTATGCACAGAATAATAATGAAAGGAGCTTCTTTGGAATACTGTTCAATAACTTTGCTATTTCAATAATGAAATCAGTAGCTATTGAAGATCTAGGTGGAATAGTTGATTTAAAAAACGCAGATGATGCAGGAGCTAAAGTCCTTCATAGAGTAGCTTTAAAAGACTCTTCAAGCATGTACAGAGGAGCTGCACAGACAGGTCTTAGAACATTAGCAGGAAGATATGAAAAAGCTTTTGAATTTTACTCAAGAGCAGATATAAAACCAGGGGACACTTCTTTTGATGAAATTAAAAAAGCAAGAGAAGCTCATGGAAGACAAGTTCTAGAAGCCATGAAATATCATGCTCAAGGACTTGAATCTTCTACACAAATAAGATTGCGTTCGATGTATGATGAATTTACTCATGCAAAGATTGCAGATATGTTCGGCGTAAGGAAAGAGCTAGTAACTCTTGCAAATGAAGCTGCAAAGAAAGATCCAAGAGCACAAGTAGTACGCTCTGTAATGCACGCCCTTATATCAAATGGCTGCAAAGCAGAAAATATGAAAGCACTAGGACTTGATCAAGAATCCACAAAATCTGCAGAAGCTCTTTTCCAACAAATGGACAAGCAAGAGTACTGGATGGGAAATGCCAATAACCAGAAGTACACCGGAAAGGGTGTCGAAGTAGCAATTGTAGACGGTGGGTATGTTTATCCTGTGGATATCATGCCAGGACTTAAAGATAAAATTATCTATCCTGAAAAACTTATCAGATGGAGTGATTTAACTGAAGGTTTGAGTCTACATCCAACAATGGTAGCTTCTACTTTCCATAAAATAGCTCCAGATCCAAAAATCAGAAGCTATAGTTTCATTGCAAATATTCCTGAGGTACCATTTAGACCATCTCAAACTCAGGACGCAGCTATGTTTGCTCTTGAAGATTTAGCTCAGCTTCAACTTTCAGGAGAAGCGAATGTTGATCTCATAAATTATTCATGGGGTTATTTAAACTTTGTTCTAAGCAATGACAAGCTAAGAAGCGAGGTTGTTGACTTGACTTCTGCATTTATGGAAGTTCTAAGCAGAATGGATGTAAAACATACTGTTGCTGCCGGCAACGAGCATGGAGGATTTCCAGCATTTGCAAGATATGGTTCTATAGCAGAAAACAATAGCTTGGGACTTAGAATGGACAGAAATAATAGGTTTACTAAGCCTGATTCTGTCTTTATGGCATCTGCTATGGATGGCTATGCAGGCAGACTTGCAGAGTTTACAAGTAAACAAGATCCTCTTAGAGTAGCCGAAGCAATAGCAACTCTTGCTTTCCAGGGGGTTCATGTAGTAGTTCCAAGTGTACTTGATGGTAAGTGGGCTCTTGAACCAGTAAATGGCACTTCATTTGCTGCACCAAGCGACATGGGAGTCTTAACACTTGGTATGGACGCTCGCAGAAGAGTTGGCTTACCAGAACTAAGTGCAAAAGAGTGGCAGGAAGTACTTTCAAAATCTTCAAAGAGTTTTCCAAATAGAGAACCTTATGAAGGTGGAAATTATATTGATGTTACTACTTTCTTAGGAGAGGTCTTAAGATTTAGACCTAATAATCAAGAAGCACAGCCTGCTGTTGCAAATAAGCCATAGAAGAGTTACTTCTTTTTCCCAGTAATAATTGGTTCTGCAACGTTAGCGGGTACTTCTTCATAGCAAGCAAATTCCATGGTGAAGGTTCCTTGTCCTTTGGTTCTATTTCTTATGTCAGTAGCATAACCAAACATTTCAGAGAGTGGAACTTTGCCTTTAACTTTTGAAATTCCTAGTTCTGTAGTCATACCTTCAATACGTCCACGTCTACTGGAGATGTCTCCAATAACGTCTCCCATATATGCTTCCGGAACTTCAACTTCAAGTCCCATAATAGGTTCAAGCAATATTGGTTTTGCTTTCATAAAGCCTTCTTTTAAAGCCATTGAACCTGCTATCTGAAATGCCATATCAGATGAGTCAACTTCGTGGAAACTACCATCATGTAAAGTGATTTTCATATCAATGATTGGATAACCAGCAAGAACGCCACCAGCCATTGCTTCTTTTATCCCTTTTTCAATTGCTGGAATATATTCTTTTGGAACAATACCACCAACAATTTTATTTACAAACTCAAAACCACTTGCAGGAGGAAGAGGCTCAAGATCAATTACACAATGTCCATATTGACCACGCCCACCAGATTGTCGGATGTATTTGCCTTCTTGAGTAACTTTTCCTTTAACTGTTTCACGATAAGCAACCTGCGGTCTACCTACATTTGCTTCTACTTTAAACTCTCTAAGAAGTCTGTCAACAAGAATTTCAAGATGCAATTCTCCCATACCTGAAATTATAGTCTGACCAGTTTCATGATCAACTCTGATTTTGAAGGTAGGATCCTCTTCAGCAAGTTTTTGCAGAGAAATTCCTATTTTTTCTTGATCAGCTTTTGTCTTAGGTTCAATTGCAACAGAAATAACAGGATCTGGGAAGTGCATTGATTCAAGAATAATTGGCTTATCTTCATCACAAAGAGTGTCGCCGGTTCCTGTATCTTTCAAACCAACAGCTGCACAAATATCTCCTGCATAAACTTCATCAACTTCTTTTCTTTCATCTGCCTGAAGTTTTACAAGTCTGCTTATTCTTTCTTTTCTATCTTTTGTGGCATTGTAAACATAGCTTCCAGATTTTAAATGTCCACTGTAAACCCGTAAGAATGTTAGTCTTCCTACAAACGGGTCAGTCATAATCTTAAATGCTAAAGCACTGAAAGGCTCATTATCATCTGCTCTTCTCTCAGTTAACTCACCATTTTTAAGCCAACCTTTTATTGATTCAACTTCATCTGGTGCCGGCAAGTAGTCAACAACTGCATCCAATAAAAGCTGAACACCTTTGTTTTTAAAAGCAGAACCACATGTTACAGGCACAATTTTGAGTTTGCATGTAGCATCATGAAGCGCTTTTTTAAGCTCAGGAAGGGATATTTCTTTACCTTCCAGATACCTGCTCATTAATTCATCATTTGTTTCAACAATAGCTTCAACAAGTTTTTCCCTAAATTGTTTTGCTTTTTCAAGCATATCAGCAGGCACATCTTCTACTTTTACATTTTTACCCATAGGATCATTTTCATCGTAGTAATATGCTTTCATTTCCAACAAATCAACAAGCCCTTTTAGTTGGTCTTCACTTCCTATTGGCAATTGAATAGGATGTCCATTAACTCTAAGATCATCTCTAATTTGGCTATAAACTTTATAGAAGTCAGCCCCAACACGATCTAATTTGTTTACAAAAATAATTCTTGGGACTTTGTATCTGTCTGCCTGTCTCCATACGGTTTTTGTCTGTGGTTGAATTCCACCAACTCCACAAAGAACAATTACAACACCATCAAGAACTCTCATAGAACGTTCTACTTCAACCGTAAAATCAACGTGACCAGGTGTATCAATAAGGTTTATGTATTTGTTTTTCCATTTTGTTGAAATAGCAGCAGCCGTAATTGTAATTCCACGCTCTTTTTCCTGCTCCATAAAATCTGTAACTGTAGTTCCATCATGAACTTCGCCCATTTTGTGAACAAGTCCTGAGTAAAAAAGAACTCTTTCAGTTGTTGTAGTTTTTCCTGCATCGATATGTGCAGCAATTCCCATATTTCTAAATTCTGATAGCGGTATCTGACGTGGCATTTATTTCCTTTTCCTTCTTTGCTTTTTTCTATTACTACTGTTAGCTTTACTTACAAAGCAAGCAATCTATATAGAATAAGGCATATATTGTTTGTTTCCAAGTATCTTTAAAATAATTTTAGCTTTTGGCTATTAGCTTTTAGCTCTTAGTAAGCACTTAAGAGCTTGAATTGTTCTACCTAAACGCCAACAGCTAGTAGTTAAAAGCTGCTAATTAGTGTTTACAAACCATTTTCATACTCTAATCTATTGTTAAAATCTGATAGAGATTAATAATGACAAATCATTTGCCGGTATTTATTGAACAGTTATTTCACTATTCTATTTGTATAATTCCTGCTTTTATTTTTGCATTGTTAATTTCCGCTATTCTTACAGAAATCATTCCAGAAAGTTTTTTTGAAAATGTTCTTTCTTCAAAAAGTCTTATTTTCATTATTTTTTCAAGCGTAATTGGAGCCTTGGTCCCTCTTTGTACATGCGGAATGATTCCACTTGCTACAAAGCTTCAAAAAAAAGGAGCATCATGGCTAATGGTTATTTCATTTTTAACTGCTGGAAATGCAAGTAGTATTACTGCGATCTTACTCACTCTAACCCTTGGATTAAAAATTACCCTTTTAAGATTTATAGTATCTGTAATCTTTGGTATTTTAGTCTCTTATATTTTTGTCCTGATTTTTAAACCTGAAATATCATTGGCTGCAAATCAAAGTCCCTGCGTAGAATCATTGCATACAATGGCTCTACCAGCAAAAGTGTTTCGTGAATTTAAAGGGCTTTTGTTTTGTTTTGGACCTTGGGTCATAGCTGCAATGTTAATAGGTACAATAATCTCATTTTACTTAAACCCTGAGGACACAATTAAAATAGCAGGTGTAAAAAATGTTTTGAGTCCATTTATTCTTTCTCTTTGTGGTTTTCCTTTTTATTTCTGTGCAGGTTCAGATGTGCCGATAAGCAAGGCTCTACTTGAAAAAGGAGCTAGCCTTGGAAGTGTAATTGCATTTATGACTGCATCACCTGGAATAAATTTCACAACCTTTATTATTTATCAAAAGTGGCTGGGGTTTAAAAAAGCTATTGCTTATCTTTTTATATCAATTCTTGTATGCGGGACAATGGGAATCATAGTAAACATGCTTGGCATTAATTAGAAAATCAATTGGGAAATTTATTACAAAGAAAACACCAAATCAAAGCTATTAATTTTATTCTTTGCTCTTATATTAATGTGTTCCTTTAAAAGATTTAAAGCAGGATAAATTTTTTCCTGCAAGATAGGCTTATTTAATGTTGCTGTTGACGATTCTCTTTGTTCCTTTGATTTGGTTTTAGAATAAAATAATATTTTACCCTCAAGAATTTCTATAGCCTCAAGATTAACAGGAGCAAAATCTATAAAACCAGAACATTCTTTACAGAGAAGCCCGCCCAAAATATATGAATATGGATAGTCTTTTATACTCTCAACAAATGAAATCTCTTTACTGCATGAAACACATGTTTCAAGCTGTGGATTAAGTCCATGAATAGATAAAAATTCTAAAATAAATTCTATAGAAAATTGTGCTGGGTTATCAATCTTCTGTAATTCCTGTAATCCGTTATATAAGAGATCATAGATATGAGTACTTTCGCTTTCCATTTCATGCGCAAAACTATTAACAATTTCAAGAAATAAAATTCCATATGTTAAACGAATAAGATCACTTCTCAGTAAAGGAAAATTAGTAACTTGAGAGCAGTCACTTACAATATCTAGATTTTTACCTTTTGCAAAATGAAAATAACAACATGAAAGCTGATCAACCTTTCCAGTAAACCTGCTTTTTAGCTTCTTTACCCCTTTAGCAATTGCTCTTACTAGACCATTTTCCTTTGTATATATATTTAATATTTTGTCTGATTCAGCAAGATTATAGCTACTTAGAACAATTCCATAGTCATTGTAGGTTGGCATATAAAAATCTTATCTCAATGCTGAAGGTATTACAATTTTTTACATTTTTATTATAAATTCAATTTTAATAAAGTCTATTCCATAACAAGTGGTAATATCTGATAGATTAATATGGTTCAAGGGAAAAGAAAGTCTTGTTTATCCTAAGATTTTCCCGGAATTTAAGAATGAGCAACGAAAGAAAAGTAGTAGAACAAAATATTCCTCAAGAAGTAGAAGCAGATCTTACTGATGAGGTAAGGGTAGCTTTGGCACTTTATTTGAAAGTTTACTCAGAAGGAAAAGTTACACCACAGGGAGTAATTGTCCCTGAATTAAATATTTATAAACTGGCACATGCTGCAGAAGTACCAAATAGGCTTGTAAGTAAAACATTTGAGAGATTAAGAGGAAAAGGATTTCTAAGCAATTTACCTTCAGGTCATTTAATAGTCAAAAACCTTGAAGAGTTTCAACAATGGTTAGTTAGTCAAGGTGCTTCTATTGAAGCTTAATTTTATTCTTTCTTAGCTTCGTCTTTTTTAGCCTCACAGGTTCCAAAATCATCACCTTCAGCTTTTACACATTCAAATTTATCCGGCTCACAGCATGGGTTCCAGGTTGGTGAATCACCGCATACTGCACCTTCTACAGCACACTCGCAAAGCCCGTTTTGGAGAGGCATTGCTGCTAGAAGGCCCGCTAACGGAAGCAATATTGCTAGTTTATATATTGTTTTCATAGACTCACTTTCAATTGTTTGTTTTGTCCCGCTGTAAACCATATACCACCAAAAGCCAAATGCAAGATTTTTCTTTCATATCTATCCCTATAAAACTTTTAGATCTCAATCAAAAAGATTACAGTCTTAACTAAAACTTAATTACTTTTATAGAAACTTCCTATTATATGATGCAATTTGAATGTTTTTTAACAAGCATAATAGATGCTTTGATACTCCTAGCATATATGAAGAAGACAAAAGCTTATCTCTAGATTTTTATTCAAGCAATCGGTTACTATTTAATTGGCCCTTGATTTCTCTTTGTAATTTTTTGTCCTACAAGCATAAAGTTATGGGAGTTCGGTATTTCTGATAGTTAAGTATATCGGTGCATGAAAATGATCGAAAACGGATACTATTAGGCGAGAACACCCACCTGGATTTTTCCGGGCAAATGATTCTAGAGAAATTAAGGGCTCTGTTTTTTTAAGCAATCAATACTCTATTAAAAACCTTACTTATCTCATTCCTGTAATCACCTTTTAAAATACCAACTTCCGTAATAATCCCTGTAATATATTTAGCTGAAGTAACATCAAATGCTGGATTTCTTACCTTGGTTCCTAAAGCACAAATAGATTTTCCGTTGATTTTCATAACTTCTTCTGCACTTCTTTCCTCAATAGGAATATTACTTCCAGACTTTATTGAAATATCAAAAGTAGAAAGCGGTGCTGCTATATAAAACGGTATTTTATTTTCACGAGCTAAAACAGAAAGTTGATATGTGCCAATCTTATTTGCAGTATCTCCATTTGCTGCAATTCTATCCGCTCCAGTTATTACAACATCGACTTCTCCAGTATTCATAATATGTCCACATGCAGTATCTGAAATCAATGTGCACTCAATTCCATTTTCTATAAACTCAAATGTTGTAAGCCGTGCGCCTTGTTGTCTTGGTCTTGTCTCTGCTGCAAAAACTTTAATATCTTTGTATTTTTCATGGGCAGTTAGTATTACTCCAAATGCAGTTCCTATTCCCCCCGTAGCTAATGCTCCGGTATTACAGATGGTAAGAACTCTGCCAGATTTCGGAATTATTGCTAAGCCATGTTGTCCAATTTTTTCACAGCGATTAGCATCATCTTCATGAATCCATACAGCCCTTTTCTTTACTGCCTCAATTATTTCACTTGTGTTTTGTAATGAATTTATATCATTCAATATCAAATCTACTGCCCAGTTTAAATTTATAGCTGTTGGTCGTGATTGTTTAATTTCTTCTCCGATAGATTGTAATTTTTCCCGTAGGGACGTTGCATGCAACGTTCCTACTTCATTTGCAGCCAAAACCATTCCATAAGCAGCAGTTATGCCGATTAAAGGAGCACCACGTACTACCATTTCTTTTATTGCAAAGATAACTTCTTTATAGGACTTCAATTCTAAATATTTTTTTTCATAAGGTAAGATTCTTTGATCTAGTACAAGGAGAAGGTTTTCCTGCCATATTAAAGGGGTTACTTTTGACTTAACTTCCATAAAACAATATTACCTTATCCAAGGTGCTCATATACCAAATTACTTATTTCTCTGATTATTTTTTGTCCATTTAAGCTGTTAAAAGGTCTTTTAACTATTATTGAAATTCCTATCTTTTTTGAAATTGGGAAGTAAATAATGCCTGCATCACCAACACAAATTCCAATTGTGCCTGTTTTATGTGCAAATTTTGTATATCTTCCAAGTCCTTTTTTTATCAGTGATTTGTTTTTAACTTTTAACAACGTACTTCTAAAATATTTTCTTGAATCAGAACTCAGCAATTGCCCTTCCAATGACTCTTCAAGAATAGTTACAAGATCACATGGTGATGTTTTATTTGTCCCTTTAAAGTCTCCTAGCCAGTTATTTAATCTTGTATTTTTCAAATTTAGTTTGGCAATTTCCTGGTTCGTTGCTTTAACTCCACCCAAAAGATCAATAACCATATTGGTCGCAGTATTGTCACTGATTAAAAGCATAAATCTGAAGACTTCTTTAAGTTTTATTTTTGTCCCAGTTTTTTTTGTTCTTAGAATTCCTGCTCCCTGTGCATAATGATAAGTTTTTAAAGTAAGTGTTTCATCCCATGAGATTTGCCCTTTGTCAATCTTTTTCAAGAGTACAACTGCAATAGGAATTTTTATCAGACTTGCCGCAGGGAACGCTGAATTTCCATTAACACTGATTGTGCTTTTTACATTTTTAGCACCGATATGCTTTATATACACCCCACATACAAGCTGGGGATATTGTCTGATTTTTTGCTCTATTTTTTGAATCAGGCTATTTATTACTTTATCTTCAACTGTTCTAGTAAAACCATAGCTAAATGAAACAGAAAATAATAGAATGAATAATGTTATGAATTTATGTTTTGATTTTGATGGACCCATAATAGATATCACTGATAGATATTATCAGGGATATTTGGAAAGTTTAAAAGGTACAGACCAGAAAAAAATTCAAACTCTAAACAAAGAACACTTCTGGGAATTAAAACAAAACAGGATAAGTGATTTAGAAATAGGCATAATGAGCGGTTTAAACATCTCTGAAGCCAAAGATTCTGCTGAAATAAGAAGAGATTTGTATTTTAAAACTGAATATTTTGCCTTGGACAAACTATTTGATGATGTATTTAAAACATTTGATTATTTAAAAGCAAATAGCATATTTTTTTATATAGTAACCCTACGTAGAAAAAAGCAGCTTTACTATGCAATAAATCAATTTAAAATAAATAAACATCTGTCAAATGAATATCTTTTCCCTATTCCTGACGACAAAAAAATCTCTTTTGATATTCAAGAAAAGTATTTATTGTTTGTCGAAGCAATTAACAGGGCTGCTATTGACCCTCAGGATACATGGCTCATTACTGACTCAGAAACTGATATTCATGCAGGCAGACTTGCAAAATATGGAAAAATAATTGCTATTTCACGTGGCATAAGAAGTAAAAAACAATTGGAAATCTTAAATCCAGATTTAGTAATTAATAGCCTAACTGAGCTAATTCCAAATATAAAATAACTTATCTTTGTCCTGAACCAATCTTAAGCAATCCAAGCAAAGGATTTCTTTGAGTTTTTAATTCTTCAATTTCTTCAATTTGTTCTTTTATTTTTATCTTAAGTCTTAAAATGTCTTTTTCATGCTTTCTCTGCAGAGTTAAAAGCTCTTTTTTATGTTGTTCATTTGCTTGAACATAAAAAGTTTCCCACTCTTGTTGTTTTTTATCAATCAATGACTCTACTTGTTTTTTTAGGCTGTCAATCTGCTCCTGATATCTCTCCTCAATCTCATGCTCCATCTCAGTAATGCCATCTTCCATAAGTTCAATTCTGTCTTTAAGCTCAGCTGATTCTTCTTTATATTGATTAAGTTCAACTAAAAGCTCTTCACTCTTTGTTTTAAGTTTTGATAGCTCTTCTTCTTTTAGAGTTAGTTCATTATAAAGTTCTTTTGCTTTTTTACCTTTTATCTGGATTTTTCCAGACTTACCATCTTTATAAGTAGCTAGTTCAGATTCAAGTTGAACTTTTTGTTGTAAAATCTCCGATAATTTTCGGTCCAGATTATTTATTGTCTTTTGTTTTATATCGAGTTCTACCTTAAGTTCAGGTGAACTGCCTTTTTCCAGACTTGCTCTGTTTTCAATTTCTTTTTTTAGTGAATCTTCAAGTTCTGAAAGTCTGCTTTTCACCAGGTTTAATTCCTGCCTAGAAAGATTCAAAGATTGTTTCAAACGATAAACCGGTGACAACTTAAGAAGATTTCTAACTTCATTCTTACCTTCAAAGTCAACATTTTTTAATATTTCAGAAAAAGATGATAATAATTTTATTTCATTGTATGTTAATCCAGACTCCCTAAGTCTATGAAAAATCTTTATTGACTTAATGTCTTCAGATGTAAAACTTTTTAGCACAGGGGAGTCAGGCTCTGTATTGATTTCAAGTTCATGTTCATATAAAGCCAAGACATCATCTTGAATATCAAGCTCTTTTAAGACTTCTTCACGTGTTAATTTTTCTTGGTCTAACATAATGTATCTTATATATGATCTTTAAAAGATTCTCTAAATATACTACCATTAGAAACTAGGAGAAATTGAGCTTGAATAAGCTAGTTAAATCAACCTTAAATATATCTAATATTAAAGTCCTCATATCTTTAATCTTTTTAACTTTTCTATCTTTTCACCTAAATCCTTTAAAGGCAGAATCAACAAAAGAAGGAGATTTAAGAAGCCAAGCTATTGAGGTTGTAACAAGTGATTTAGTTAATGTAGGTGATACCTTATCTGTAAAAATCAAAAAAACTGGAGAAAAAGGACAACCAAAAATCTATTTCAACAAGACAAAGGTCCCTGCTTTTATGCTTTCTGAAGGTTGGTTTAGAAGTCTCATTCCAATAAGTGCAGATTATAAACCTGGGAAATATGAACTAGAAGTTTTTTATTTAGGAAAAGTAAGGAAAATAGAGCTTGCTATAAAAGAAACAAAATATCCACTTCAAGAATTAACACTTACTAAAGAAGTTGCTGCACTTAAAGCCAGCAAAAAAGAAAGAGAACTTGTAGGCAAAGCATTAGCTACAGAAAGTAGCAACAAACTTTGGACGGGAAAATTTATTCTTCCAAGTACAGCAAGACAATCAACTGGCTACGGTGTAAAAAGAAGAGTTAATGGTGTGATTACTCCAGATTATTTTCATAAAGGATTAGACTTTGCAGCTCAAGCCGGTTCAAATATAAGGTCACCAGAAAATGGAAAAGTTGTTTTAGTCGGCCTGACATCAAAAGGATTTGTAGTAAATGGGAATTGTGTTTTCATTGATCATGGTCATGGAGTTATAACAGGATATTTACACTTAAGTTCTGTTGAAGTAAAAGAAGGTGATCTTGTAAAGAAAGGTCAGATAATTGGAAAAGTTGGCAGTACAGGAATTGCAAGTGGTCCGCATTTACACTGGGGAGTGTATGTACTTGGCAAAACTGTGGATCCTCTTGGCTGGACAAAGACTGCAATTGAATAATATTTTGGAATAATTACGATTATCATTACAAAACAATTTTAGAAATCCTTTATTTTTACATCATTTACATCCTGTTATACAGAATGAATCTTGATTACTAATGCAAACAACTTTAAGTTAGAATATTGTATGTTTTAGCAAGTCGTAAAAAAAGCTAAAAAGAAATATAAACCACCTTACAGAAAGAGGAGATTAGAAAATATGATAAAGAAGTTAACGCTATTATTTTATGCAGTAATGTTAATGGTATACATGACTGCATGTGCTGCACCAAAGCCAGCAGAACAACCTGAAGAGACTTCTACTGAAGAAGAATCATCAGTAGAAGATGCTGAAACTGGTGAAGAATCTGAAGAGTCTGAAGAAACCGAAGACTCAGAAGAAACTGAAAGCAAAGAAGCAGCTCCTGAAGCAATGACAGAAGAAGCAGCTCCTGCAATGGCAGAGGCAGCTCCTGCAATGACAGAAAAAGCAGCTCCTGCAGCAGGGAACTAATTAAATCAATTAGTAATCTAAAAACCTACCAGTTATGCTGGTAGGTTTTTTTATAGCTAAATTAAGAATAGAAAGGAAGTTGAAATGAAAAAATTATTTGTTTGTATTTTAATGATTCAATTGATGGTGGCTTTAACTGGTTGTTGTCCTTGCAGTAAAGAACACAAAGAACAAAATCAGCAACAGCAAAATTAAAAACTTAAAGTTGATAAAACAGAATATTGAGAAGAACTGAATCTCAATACTCTGTTTTTTATTGTTTTTCAGTTAGAATTGGACTTTTTATTACTGTTTAGTACAATGTAATTAAGCCAGAGTACCAATAATGACTAGCAATAAGGAAAAAGTATTTATATTCGACACTACTCTTAGAGATGGTGAGCAATCTCCTGGTGCTACCTTAAACATTCAGGAAAAGCTTGAGATTGCAAAGCAACTTGGAAAGCTTGGTGTAGATATTATTGAAGCAGGATTCCCTTTTTCAAGCCCAGGTGATTTTAAAGCAGTAAAGCTTATTTCAAAAGAAGTACAAGGCCCAACAATTTGTGCTCTTGCAAGAGCTAAAAAAGAAGATATAGATAAAGCAGCCGGGGCACTTGAACCTGCAAAGAAAAAAAGAATTCATACATTTATTGCAACCAGTGACATTCATATAGAACACAAACTAAAATCAACTCGTGAAAAAGTTCTAAAAACTGCCGCCGAGATGGTTCGCTATGCAAAGGGTTTTACCGACAATGTAGAGTTCTCTCCTGAAGATGCAGGCAGATCAGATCCAAAATTTTTATTTGAAATACTTCAGGCAACAATAGAAGCAGGTGCAACAACTGTAAATATTCCTGACACTGTGGGGTACACCGTACCAAATGAGTTTGGCGGATTAATTAAATTAATTAAAGAAAATGTACCAAATATTGATAAAGCTGTTATTTCTGTTCACTGCCATAATGACCTAGGTTTAGCTGTAGCAAATTCTTTAAGCGCTGTAATCAATGGTGCAAGACAAGTAGAATGCACTATAAACGGAATAGGTGAGAGGGCTGGAAATTGTTCGCTTGAAGAAATAGTGATGATTTTAAAAACAAGACCTTTTATAGGATTTTATACAGATATTGATTCCACGCAAATATACAGAACAAGCCGTCTTGTAAGCACACTTACAAATATGACTGTGCAACCAAATAAAGCTATTGTCGGTGCAAATGCTTTTGCTCATGAGTCAGGCATTCACCAGGATGGTTTCTTAAAGTATAAAAGAACGTATGAAATCATGAAT
>Ga0209515_10005371_pt1 | contig 16617 bp, 16 predicted proteins | sample Subgroupgradi54m_FD_187454 | JGI IMG/M metagenome (GOLD analysis project Ga0209515, IMG submission 187454) | Subsurface groundwater microbial communities from S. Glens Falls, New York, USA - GMW60B uncontaminated upgradient, 5.4 m (SPAdes)... ...
GGCTCGGTGACATCCTGGACGACTATTGTCCGCGGGAGCGCCGCATCACCAATCACGCGATCGTCGCGATGATCGAAGACCAGGTGAAGCAGACTCGCTGCACGACGTGCGACGCGGACCACGAATACAAGCAGGCCCGGATTCCCGCGCCGCGCCGCAAGAAGGACGGTGTGCTCGCCGGCGACGCTCCCGACGCCGGCCGTCCGCGCACGGCTGTCCCCAATGGCGAGATGTCCGAAGACGAGCAGACGCCAGACGGCGTGCAGGTACCGCCAGACGAAGGGCAGGTACCAGGCGGCGCACCACTGGAGGCCGCCCCGACCGCGCAGGGGGAGCCGGCGGCTGAAGGCGAGAGCGCCGACGGTGACGCTGCCGCGGCGTCCGGTGACGACGATGGCCCGGTGCATCGCCGGCTGATTCGCGCGACGCTGCCGCGCCCGGAGGGCCAGGCGCCCGAACGGAAGATTCCTGAGTTCACGATTCGTCAGCCAGGCGGACGCGGTCGCGACTTCGACGCCAATCGGAGCGGGAGTGGCGGCGGCGGCGCCGGCGGCCAGCGGCACAATCGCGGGCGACGGTCGCTGCGCGGCCCACAGCAGCCCGGCCAGTCGAGCGGACAGCCGCCTCGCTTCGGGGGCCCGCGCCAGGGATTCCCCCAGGGCGAGCGTCAGAACGGCAACCGCCCGCCGGGCCCTCCCGGGGGTCAGCGCGGCGGCGGGCGTCCGCAAGGCCAGCCGCGCGGTCCCGGACGCAAGCGCGGCCGCTGAGCGCGGCCGCTCAAATCCCAAAACCCAAATCCCAAACTCCACATCCAAACGTGAGCGATTTCACAGGCAAGCACGGGCTCGTTGTCGGCGTGGCCAACAAGCGCTCGCTGTCGTGGGCGATCGCGCAGGCCACGGCGAGCCGCGGCGCGCGGCTCGCGCTCACGTATCAGGGACGGTTCGAAGAGCACGTGACCGAGCTGTCGGAGGGGCTGGCGCAGCCGGCGCTCGTGCTGCCGTGCGACCTCAGCTCGGACGATGAGATTGCCGCGGTGTTCGCGAAGGTCGAACAGGAGTTCGGCGGTCTCGACTTTCTCGTGCACGGCGCGGCGTTCGCCCCGCGCGAAGAGCTCTCGGCGCCGTTTGCGAACACGACGCGCGAGGGCTTCCGGATCGCGCTCGACATCTCCGCGTATTCGCTGATTGCCTTGACGCGCGGCGCCGCGCCGCTGATGGAACGGCGCGGTGGCGGAAGCGTGCTGACGCTGAGCTATCTCGGAAGCCAGCGCGTCTTCCCGAATTACAACGTGATGGGCGTGGCGAAGGCGGCGCTCGAAGCGACCGTCCGGTACCTGGCCGCCGATGTCGGGCCGAAGAACATCCGCGTGAACGCCATCTCCGCCGGCCCGGTGAAGACACTGGCCGCCGCCGGCATCTCGGGGTTCTCGAACATCCTCACGGTGTATCGCGAGCGCGCGCCGCTTCGCAGGAACATTGACACGAGCGAGGTCGGCGAGGCCGCGGCCTTCCTGCTTGGCGACGCGGGCCGGGGCATCACCGGCGAAGTGCTGATGGTCGACGCGGGATTCCACATCACGGGCATGTAGGTTGCAGCCATCCGCAAGCTCGGGGCCGCAACCCTTGAGTCTCGGAGGCGGTGATGCGTAAGCTCGGCTGTTGGAAGACCTCGATGCTCGCCATGATTCTGGCGGTGCCCCTGGTCGCGATCGGCTGCGGCAAGACGATCGGTGAAACGATCGACGACACGACGATCACGACGCGCGTGAAGACGTCGATGCTGAATGATCCCGCCGTCGGCGGAATGAAGATCGATGTCGACACCACGAGAGGCGTCGTGACGCTGTCAGGCATCGTCAGGAGCCAGGCCGAGCACGATCAGGCGCTCGCGCTTGCGCGCATGGTCGATGGCGTGACGGACGTGAAAGACGCGCTTCAGATCGTCCCAGAAGGACAGTAACTTCGAACTTCGAACTTTCCTATCGTCCCGGTGCTCCGTCCGGATCGAGTCCTCGGGCACGTGCGATGGTGCGAGGGATGCGAGGGGTGCTAGATCGCGGCGCGGTTGCGAAGCGCGGTTGCCGCCTCGACGCCCGCGTCGGCGCTGCGCAGCCGGGCGCGTGCCGCCTTGCGCTGGCTCTTGTCGCGATACATGCGGCTGTCCGCCTTCGCGAGCAGCGCCTCGTAGGTCTCTCCGTCGTGGGGGAACACGGCGGCGCCGGCGCTGATCAGCATCGGGATCCGGAGATCCGGCCGCACTTCCAGCTCCACGTTGTCGACGGTGCGCTGCAGCTCGGCTCGCTTGTTCTCCGCCTCGTCGCGTCCGCAGCCCGACAGGACGACGATGAACTCATCGCCGGCATAGCGCACGCAGATGTCGTACGGCCTGATGGCGGTGCGCAGCACATTTGCCACCTCGCGCAGCGCGAGGTCACCCATGTGGTGGCCGAAGGTGTCGTTGATTTCCTTGAAGTCGTCGAGGTCCATGACCATCAGCGACACCTCCGCTTTGAGGCGATCGGCGCGCGCCAGTTCGCGCGAGAGGTGCACGAACATGAACCGGGTGTTCGGCAGACCGGTCAGCGGGTCGGTCAGCGAGTCTTCCTGGGTCTGGTCGAAGACGATCGAGTTGTGAATGACGGCGGCCGCCTGCTCGGAGACGCGATCGAGCAGCCGGCGGTGATCGTCGACGTAGAAGCTCGGCTCCGTGTGATACACCGCGAGCGTGCCGATGAATCGATCGTGAACGATCAGCGGGCACACGAGCGCCGACTGGAGGGTCGTCTGTTGATCCGATCCCGCGGCCTCGAGATCCGCGGCCGGCCGCGCGTTGACCAAGGGCCGTCGATTGCGCGCGACCCATCCGCTGAGACCCTGCCCGTTGCGGACCGAGAGCCCCTCGAGCACCTCGGCGTCGACGCCGGTCGCGAAGCGGCACTGCAGCGTGTCGGTCGACTCGGTGTACAGGAAGAGCGCGCATGCCGAGAAGGGGACCAGCTCCGTGAGCTTCGACGAGATCACGGCCATCGTGTCCGCGACGCCGAGGCTCGTGCCCATGGTCTGCGCAATCTGGTAGAGCGCGTAAATTTCACGGTGCGCGAGCGCGATGTCTTCGAACACGGATGAGTGCGGCGTCTCCGGTCGACCGTCCGCCGCCGCTCCGCCCTCCGGTGACATCTGCAGGCTGATTGCCGTCGTCTCCAGGTCGAGCCCTTGAACTTCGGCGCGAAGCACCGGCAGCACGCGGATGAACGTGTCGACGACGTGCGGGTCGAGCGCCTTGCCCGATTCCTGCTGCAGCAGCCTCGTCGCGCCCTCGACCGACATGGCCTGGTGATACGGGCGCTCCGACGTCAGCGCATCGAAATAGTCGACGACCGACAGAATGCGGGCGCCGAGCGGAATGTCCTGCTCTCTCAACCCAAGGGGATAGCCGCGGCCATCCCATCGCTCGTGATGGCTCAGGATGAGCGGCGCCACCGGATATGGAAAGGGCACCTCGCTGATGATGCCCGCGCCCACCTGCGGGTGAATACGGACCTTCTGGAATTCTTCAGGGGTGAGCGGCCCGGGCTTCGCGAGAATGTGCTCGGGCACCGCCAGCTTGCCGATGTCGTGAAGCAGGGCAGCCGTCTTCACGCCCTGAATCTCGGCCTCCCGCATGCCCAGCGCGCGCGCGAGGCCGATCGCGTAAATCTGGACGCGCCGGATGTGATTGTGGGCGGTCTGATCCTTCGCATCGATGGCGAGCGCAAGCGCCTCGATCGTCGAGAGGTGCAGCTCCGACATCTGCCGCGCGCGGCGATGGACGCCGAAGGCGAAGTACAGCGGCAGACACGCGATGGGGATCAGCCACAGGACGGAGGACGAGAGCGCCCAGGAGGCGAGCAGCGCCGTACACACCACTGCAATAGAGCCTGACCTGCTCCAAAAGAGACGTGTGACCGCCTCCCGCGTGGCCGTTTGGATCGATTCCTCCACTGCCCTGCTTACCGCAACGAAAATCCTGCTGGACCAATGTACGCTGTGACGCAGCCCGCACGGTAGGTTATCCACGCCTCGCGGCGTGTAGAACCGTGCAGTCCAGCGCAACGGGCGCAGTACGTGAGCAACGTACCTCGGCCGCGGCCCCGTCGACCAGGCGATCGCCGCAAGCAGTGCTCGCCTCGCGGCGAGCGCGTTCGGTCAGGGGAGCCAGATAATCGTGACGCGAGCTCTCATGGTCATCCTCGATATGGAATTCGGCACTAGCGCAATGGCAAAGACTCTGCCGTTGTCGGCCGCAAACCGGCTGGTAGCCGCTAAATCTAGGACGATGTGATGGTTACGGGCTTGTCTAGGTCGCAGGTCAATGACGGGGCCGCTTCGCGGATCTGCATCCGTGTTCAGGAACTGCACAGGCTGTAAGCGGCAACCTGCGCAGGATCTGCAGATTTCCTAGGCAAGTACGGCGAAAACGCCCGTGTGCCGGAGCGGAACAGGGTTTTTATTCGGTTGTTCTGTTCCGAGACGTTCGCGTCTCGGGTTCGAGGCTGTACTCGACGATTTTTCGATACAACGTGCCCCGGCTGATCTCCAGGACCCGCGCCGCTTCCTTCTTGTTCCACGACACGGCGTCGAGAACCCGGACGATGTGGGCGCGCTCGGCATCGCGCAGCGTGGGCATTTGCGGCGGCCCGTCGGTGACCGGCATGGCGACGCCGGCGTGAAGAAACTCGATGTCGCTGTCCCGGATGACGCGGCCAGGCGCGGACAGCGCGGCGCGCGACACGGTGCTTTCGAGCTCGCGGATGTTGCCCGGCCAGGGATAGGTCGACAGCCGGCCCATCGCTTCCGTCGAGATCGTCTTCGCGTCGAGCGGCAGACCGTTGCCGGCGCAATAGCGCGCGAGGAAACGATTCGCCAGGACCGGAATGTCGACCGGCCGTTCGCGCAGCGACGGCAGGCGGATCGAGAACGCGTTGACGCGGTAGTACAGGTCTTCGCGGAATCGCGCATCGCGCACGAACTGATCGAGCGGGCGGTTGGTCGCCGAGATCAACCGGAAATCCACCTGCAGCGACTTCTGGCCGCCGAGGCGCTCGAAGCGGCGATCCTCGAGCACGCGCAGCAGCTTGGCCTGCGCCACCAGCGAGAGGTCGCCGATTTCGTCGAGGAACAGCGTGCCGTGATCGGCCAGCTCGAGGCGTCCGGGCTTGCGATCGTGGGCGCCGGTGAACGCGCCCTTCTCAAAGCCGAAGATTTCCGATTCGAACAGCGTGTCGGGGAGCGCCGCGCAGTTGACCGCCTGGAACTTCTCCGTGCCGCGGCGGCTCAGCTCATGGATCATCCGCGCGACGACTTCCTTGCCCGATCCGGTGGGCCCGAGGATGAGCACCGCGATGTCGGACTTGGCGGCGGTGCGGATCCACTCGAAGACGATCAGCATCTTCTCGTCGCGGCCGATCATCTCGCGGAACCGCTGGACAGATGGGGCCGAGTCCTCCGTGCTGATGGCGGCACGGCGCTCGAGGAAGTGGTCGAGCAGCAGCGCCGAGTCCTCTTCAGCCGGGCGCGCGGCACCGTACTTCGGCGGCGTGCCCGCGACCTTCCGGACCACCCCGAACGCGACGAGCTCGTTGACGCAGTTCTCGACGTCGAGCTTCAGCCGGCCGAAGGTCGACATCAACGCTTCGACGTCGAAGGCTTCCTCCGGGCGGGCGCTGAGGAATCTCAGCAGTCCGGCGCGGAGCGGCGACTGTACGAGGTTTCGGAAACGCGCGTCCAGGTCCGGCGGCTCGCCGGTTTTTGGAAGCGACGCGACGGCGCGCCGGGCGGCAAAAGTCAGTTCGTCCACAGGACAGAAGCTGGGCGAGAAGGCCCGTCTGTTTATCGGCGCGTCTCGTTCTGAGCCACAGGGGTGGCAGGCGGGGGAGGCTGCGCCGGCTGCTGGCGGTAATACGCCGATTGGAATTGCTCAATAAGGCGCTGCATTTCCACGGCGTCGCGCTTGCGGTGGCCGTGGCACTTGACTGGGCTGGCGCCGCCGGAAGTCTCGATATAGACGTCGCTGAAGAGGACACCCGTGTCGATGCGCACCGACGCGACGTGCGCGACGTGGATGGAATGCTCGCTGCGCCCGAACCAGTGGGGCGTGTACTGGACGATGGCCGTCGGCGTGATCTGGACCTGCGTGGGAAACAGGTGGTTGCCCGAGCTCAGGCGGCTGGCGCGGAAGACAGCACCCGTCGCCGCGAATGGCCGTCCCTTCCGCCAGATGACGAACAGCAGCAGGAGAAGGATGGCGACCACGGCGGCTGCGGCCATCATCCCGGGCGAACTGAAGTCGAGTCGGTTCATGAAACCTTCGCGTTGGATGCTAAGCTACCCGCGAGCCGTTTTCAAAGCGGTTCGCCAAGGCCTATGCCTCACCGCGCGCCCGGATCCACGGGCAAGTCCCGCCAGCAGTACCTGTCGGGGAAGCCAATCCGTTACTACCGGCCGCGGGGAAGCGCCGACATTCATCACCTGATCGACGAAGGATTCCAGGCATTCAACGCCGCGCGCCTGGGCGAGGCGTGCCGGATCTTCGCCGACAAGATGCTGCTGCCGGAGCACGACACGACGATCGGCCTCACGATCGCGGGCGCGCTGACCCCCGCCGGCCTGGGCGGATGCATTGTCGAGCTGATGGAGCGCGGCCTGGTCGACTTCATCATCAGCACCGGCGCGAACCTCTATCACGACCTGCACTACGCGCTGAATTTCTCGCTGCACCGCGGGTCGCCGTTCGTCGACGACGTGGAGCTGTACGAGGAAGGCGTCATCCGCATTTACGACGTGCTGTTCCCGTCAACGGTGCTGCTCGAAACCGATCTCTACGTCCGCGAGTTCCTGGTCCGCTCCGGGATGAACGGGCCGGTGTCGACCGCGGAGCTTCACTACGCGCTCGGCCGCGATCTCATGACGCGCCAGCCGGGATGCGAGACGTACTCGGTTGTCGCGGCGGCGGCGGCGGCGGGTGTTCCCATCTACACGTCGTCGCCCGGCGACAGCTCGATCGGGATGAACATCGCGTACCACGAGCTGATGAACGACAGCCGCCTGATGATCGATCCGAACAAGGACGTCAACGAGGTCTGCGCGTTCATCCTTGCGGGGAAGAAGAACGGGTGCGTGATCCTCGGCGGCGGGTCGCCGAAGAATTTCTACCTGCAGGGGCAGCCGACGCTCTGGGAGGTGTACGGCATCCCGAAGGGCGGCAACGACTACTTCATCCAGATCACGACCGACTCGGTCGTGTGGGGCGGCCTCTCGGGCGCCACGCCTGCGGAGGCCGTGAGCTGGGGCAAAGTGAATCCGGGCGTGCTGCCGGACACCGTCGTCGCCTACTGCGACTCGACGATCGCGTTTCCGCTGTTCTGCGAGTACGTGGTGGGATCCCGGCACAACCGCCGGCCGCGCAAGGAGCTGGTGCACAAGCGCGACGAGTTGATGGCGCGGCTGCGGCACGAGGCCAGGAACGCCACGCGCGATCATCGGGCGCCCGACGAAACAGCCGACACGATGCCGGATCTGGAAAGACACAGGTAAATCGGGGTCACCATGGGAACTCTCGCTTCCGAACTCGGACCGCACGCTGAACGCCTCACGGAGCATCCGCGTGTCTACGTGGACGCGAACGTGCCCGCGGGTCTCGTGGCATTCATGCGCGCGACACTGCGCTGGGACGCGCTCTTCGTGATCGAACACGACGACCTGCGGCGGGCCCGCGACGGCGAACACTTCCGGCTTGCCCGCCAGCTGCGGCGCACCCTGATCAGTTTCGATCGCGACTACCTGGACGATCGCAAGTTTCCGCCGGCCGACAGCGGAGGCGTGGTCATTCTGACCGCGCCGGAAGAGCGCGGCTACCTGACGCTCCTCAAGCGCCTCGACGCCGAAGTCTTTCAACCGTCGCTCAGCGCCTGCACGCTCCCGTTCGAGGGACGCAAGCTCCACGTGCACGTCGATTGGCCGGGCGATACAATCCACCCGTGATTCTTGGTGTTGAGCTTCGCGAGGATGCCGTGGTGGCGGTGGTCACCGACGACCATGGCGTGATTACTGCTCGCGGGAGACGCGACGGCGCGAGCGCGTCGTCTGCGGCCGACGCCGTGCGCGCGGCGGTGTCCGGCGCGTCGCTGTCCGCCATCGGGATCGCGGTGCGGGATCCACTCGAGGAGGGCATCGCCGAGAGCCTTGCCGCGGCGGCCGGCGCCGCCGGTGTGTCGAAGCCGCCCAGGATTATCACGCGCGGATGCGCGGTCGCCCTCGGCGAGTACTGGAAAGGCATTGCGCAGGGAGTCAGTCATGTCGCTGCGCTCACGGCCGCCGATTGCGTGCATGCCGGATTGGTCATCGACGGCCGGCCGTTCGAGGGCGCGCACGGCGTGGCAGGCGCCGCCGCGTGGCTCGCGCTGAATCCCGTCGAGCGTGAGGATTATCGCAAGTACGGTTGCCTCGAGGCGGAAATCGGCGCCGCCGGCATCGTGCGCCGCCTCGTGTGGCGAATCAAGTCGGGCGACCGGTCGCGCGTGCTCGACATGGCGGGCGGCGACCTCGGCGCCATCACCGTTCAGCAGATTTTCGACGCGGCGCGTGCCGGCGACGGCGTCTCGATTTCCGTGACGCGCGACACGGCGCGCTACATCGGCATGGCGGTCGCCAACATCGTGGCGATCACCGACCCGAACATCGTGATCCTCGGCGGCTTGATTGCCGACGCGGCGGATCAGCTCCTGCAGCCGTCACAGACGGAAGCGTTGCGCCGCCTGCCGCCAACGATTTCCGGCTCGCTGACGGTTGCCGCTGCCACACTCGGCGAAGACGGCGGGCCGCTCGGCGCCGCCCGTGCGGCCATGCTCGCCCAATGATCGTGCTCGCCGGCGGCGATATCGTCCTTCCGGACCGCATCCTCACCAACGCATCGCTCATCATCGACCAGGGGCGGATCGCCGCGATCGACACGACGCGCGTCGCGCCGCCAGGCGCCGCGATTGTCGACGTGCGCGACGGGTTCGTCGTGCCCGGCTTCATCGACGTGCACGTCCACGGCATCGAGGGATGCGACACGCTGGACACCGGCGATGCGGTTGCCGCGATTGCCTCCCGGCTGCCGCGGTACGGCGTGACCGCGTTCTGTCCGACGACGGTCGCGTGTGGTCCGGCGGAATTGCAGGCGGTGCTGGCCCAGGTCGCCCGCGCGCGCGTGGGCCGTCCGCCCGGGAGCGCGCGCGTGCTGCCGGCGCACCTCGAGAGCAATTTCATCAGTCCCGACTACAACGGCGCGCAGCCGCGAGCCTGCCTGCGGCTGCCGAACGACGAGCGCGGCGAAGGCGATTTCACGGGCCGCGACATCCTGAGGGTGATCGAATCGCGCCGCGCCGACGTCGGCATCATCACCATCGCGCCCGAGTTGCCGGGCACGCTCGACCTCGTGCCGGGCCTCGTGCGCGCCGGTCACCGTGTCTCGCTCGGTCACTCGGGCGCCGACTTCGACCAGGCGATCGCGGCCATCGACGCGGGCGCCCGCCACGCCACGCATCTCTTCAACCGGATGCCCCCCGTGACGCATCGCGCGCCGGGGCTCGCCGGCGCCGTGCTGTCGCACGACGACGTCGCGGCGGAGCTCATTTGCGACGGCTTCCACGTGCATCCGGCCATGGGCCGCGTCGTGATCGCGGCCAAGGGCGTTCACGGTGTGATGGCCATTACCGACGGCACCGGCGGATCGGGCTTGCCTCCCGGATCGACGGCGCGTCTCGGCGGCCGGACGATCCGCGTCTCCGGCCAGGCCGCGCTGCTCGACGACGGCACGCTGGCGGGAAGCACGTTGACGATGGATCGGGCGTTCCGGAACATCGTGACGATGTTCCACGCGTCGATTGCGGACGCGGCGATCCTGTGCTCGACGACGCCGGCTCGTGCGCTCGGTCTCACGGGATTCGGCGTGATCGCGGAAGGCGGCGCGGCTGACCTCGTCGTGCTCGACCGCGCGTTTCGCGTGGCGAGGACGTTCATCGCCGGCGAGGAGGTCTATGGCGGCCCGTAAAGGGCCGCCCTACCGTGCGGGTTGAACCGCGTAACCGGTGGGATCGGATACGCCCGCGTCGTTGAAGCCGTCGCGGCGCTCGCGGCACTTGCTGCAGACGCCGCAATGCAGCCCGTCGGTCGGGTTCATGCAGGAGAGCGTCAGCTCCAGCGGAACGCCGAGCGCGACACCCATCTCGATCACCTCGGCCTTCTCCATTCCGGCAAACGGCGCGTCGATGCGAATGGCGTGCGCGAGGCCGAGCGACAGGGCGCGAGCCATCGAGTCGAAGAATTCCGGCGTCGCGTCGGGAAACGGATTCCCCGCGAGCGGCCCGAGCGCGATGCGCGCGATCCCGTGCTGCGCGCAGTAGATCGCCGTCTTGCCGAGGAGGATGATGTTGCGCCCGGTCAGATACACGTCCTCGTCGGGCGTATCGAAGGCGGGCGGCTCGCCGCGCAGCGCCCAGTGCGTCGCCGGATACAGATCGCGGACGGGGAACGTCAGCCGCGCGAGCGGCGCGAGCGCGGCGAAGACTGGCGCCGCCAGGAGGCGCTCGAGCGCGGCCAATTCCGCCGGTTCCCAGGCAAGACCCGCGCTCACGTAGATCGGGTGCACGCGCGACGCGCGCGCTTCGGAGGCCGCCAGGACGGCGCTGTCGAGGCCGGCGGAGAGAAGAACAGCTGTGTGCGTCATCTTCGCAAGACGGGCCACGGAGGTACGGAGGCACCGAGTCTTTGATGGATTCTTCTCCGTGTCTTCGTGTCTCCGTGGCCTGACGGAGTGGAAAGATTAAGATTACCGAATATGTACTCGGTGACCAAGCGCATCGACTTCTGCTACGGACATCGTCTCCTCGACTACGACGGCGTCTGCAAGCACCCGCACGGGCACAACGCCGTGGCCGAGATCGAGGTCCGCACCGACGCGCTCGACACGCGCAACATGGTCATCGACTTCAGCGACATCAAGCGCGTGGTGAAGGGGTGGATCGATCGCGAGCTCGATCACAAGATGATCCTGCGGCACGACGATCCGCTCGTGCCGCCGCTGCAGTCGCTCGGTGAGCCGATCTACATCATCGACAGCAATCCCACCGTCGAGCGGATCGCGAGGCTGATCTTCGACATCTCGCGCGAGCAGGGCCTTCCCGTCGTGCGCGTCACCGTGTGGGAGACGCCGACGTCGTGGGCCACGTACACCGCCGCCTGATCGCGTTCGACCTCGACGGCACGCTCATCGACTCGTCCCGCGACCTCGCCGATTCGGTCAACGATCTGCTCGTGGAGATCGGTGCGCCGCCGCTGCCGTGCGAGTCGATCACCAGGATGGTTGGTGAGGGCGCGCGGGTGCTCATCCGCCGCGCGCTCGATGCAGCCGGCCTTCCCGAAACGCCTGACGCACTGGCGCGGTTTCTCGCGATCTATGACACGCGGCTGCTCAATCACACGAAGCCGTACGACGGGATTGCGGACGTCGTCCGCGCTGCGCGCGAGCACGCGCGGGTCTCCGTGCTGACCAACAAGCCGCTCGAGCCGACCGAGAAGGTGCTCGCCGGCCTCGGGCTGCGTGATCTCTTCGACGATGTGATCGGCAGCGATGGTCCGTTTCCGCGAAAGCCGGATCCGGCGGCACTGCGCGCGCTCATGGAACGCGCCGGCGCGACGCCGGAGCGCACGCTGATGGTGGGGGACTCGAAGATCGACTACGACACCGCACGGAACGCGTCGGTTCGATGCTGTCTGGTCTCGTACGGCTTCAGCAATCACACGCTCGACGGCGTGCCGACCGGCGACGCGTGGCTCGTGTCGGATGCGTCAGGGCTGGCGGATGTCATCGCTCGCTTCGTCGCTACCGGTTGAACGGCAGCTCGTAGGAGAGATAGCCGAATCCTGACAGCAGCGCGGATCCATCCGACCAGACGACAGGCGCGGCCACTCCCACAATCACCTGCGCGTCGCCGCGATTCCAGCCGAAGCGCGCCCCAGGAGAGACCGTGACACGCTTTTTCCCCCGGCTCATGGTCCTCTGGATCAGCGTTTCCAGCATCAGGTTCAGCATCGGTCGCGCACGCCAGATCGCGCTTGCCGCGGCCTGCGGGGCGAGCAGGCCATCCAGGTGCGTGGCACCGACATTCCAGTGCAGGTACGTATCACCCGCCTGTTCGCTGAACGGCAGGTTGACCTGCCAGCCCGTGCCGCCGCTGCCCAGGCCGCGGTCTGCGTTGCCGCTTGGAACGATCAGCGAGATGCGCGGCGAGAACGCGGGCGTCCGAGCGCCCTCGGTCAGCAGCTGGATGCGATAGTGGATCATCGCGTCGCCCACGCCCGCTCCACCGGTCGCCGTCGCGAACGGGATCGTGTATGAGATTTGATGCGTTTGGCCGAAGAGCGGCCATTCCTGCGTGAAGCTCGCGTCCCACTCGTCCCGCGCGCTCATCCTGAACGTCGCGATGTTCTGAAAGACTCCCGCGTCCTGGTTGAAGGCTTCCTCGACGAAGAACGAGTTGTCGGTGATCTCGAACGGACGCGCGCCGTTTTGAGCCAACACCGCAGACGAGGCGAGCATCACGAGGATGATGACGCGGGCAATCTGCACGAGCAGCTTGGACCCGGCGCGCGTCCCGATCGTGATCCGCCGATCGTCGCTGCCGCGCACGCGGACGCTGTCGGCGGCATTGTCGCGATCCTCCACCTCGATCGATTCGCCCGGCTTCAGATTGTTGCGCTCGATGAAACGCAGGAACATCTTGTCCTGGTCGATCACGCGCCTCACGATCACGCGCGTGTGAAGCGGGCACGTCAGCAGCGTCTGCCCGCTCTGCGGCTTCACGACGCCCTCGGCGTCCGGGATCGGATCGCCGTGCGGATCGACTTCCGGCCGACCGAGCATTTCGTCCATGCGGTCGATCAACCGGTTGGAGACCACATGTTCGAGGAGCTCGGCCTCCTCGTGGACTTCATCCCACCGCAGCCCCATCACCTGGACGAGAAACAGTTCCACCAGTCGATGGCGCCGCAGCACGAGCGCGGCGAGCTTTTCGCCCGCGCGGGTGAGCGCGACGCCGGTATAGGGCTCGTACTTCACGAGGCCGGACTCCGCGAGCGTCTTGACCATCGTCGTGGCCGTGCCGGGGGTGACGCCGAGCGTCGAGGCCAGCTGTCCCATGGCGAGCAGGTGCGGCGCGGATCCGGGCGAGGTGGACCCCAGGTAGATGGTTTTCAAGTAGTTCTCGACCGTGCTCGACGGCAGCATGGCAGCAATAATAACTTGACTTTTGATTGGTCGCACAGTTAATTTTGACCAGTCAAAATGGCGTCAGAGCTTGATTCGGTCGACCAGCCCGGGTGGCGCCTGCCCCGGGGCGAGCTCAGCCTCCGCGAAGTCCACGGCTCGATCGCGGTCCCGCAGAACGCGGGCTTCTGGCGGAAGCTCTTTGCCTTTGCGGGACCCGGTTACCTGGTCGCGGTCGGCTACATGGACCCGGGCAACTGGGCGACGGACCTGGCCGGCGGCGCCCGTTACGGCTACACGCTCCTCAGCGTCATTCTGATTTCGAACCTCATGGCGATCCTGCTGCAGGCGCTCGCCGTGCGCCTCGGCATCGCCAGCGGGCGCGACCTGGCGCAGGCGTGCCGCGATCACTATTCGTGGCCGGTGACCGTCGGACTCTGGATCCTCTGCGAGATCGCGATTGCCGCGTGCGACCTTGCCGAGGTGATCGGCGCGGCGATCGCGCTCAATCTCCTCTTTCACCTTCCCCTTCTCTGGGGCGTCTGTCTGACATCGCTCGACGTGCTGATCGTCCTCTTCCTGCAGAATCGGGGCTTCCGCTACGTCGAAGCGCTTGTCGTCGGACTGATTTTCCTGATTGCGGGCTGCTTCGCGATTGAGCTCTGGCTCTCGAAACCGGAGCTGGTCGGAGTCACTGCCGGTTTCATCCCGCACGCGGAAATTCTCCGCAATCCCGACATGCTCTACATCGCGATCGGCATTCTCGGCGCGACCGTCATGCCGCACAACCTGTACTTGCACTCGTCCATTGTGCAGACGCGGAAGTACGTCGACACGTTCGCGAGCAAGAGCGAGGCGATTCGATTCGCCACGATCGATTCGAGCGCGGCGCTGATGTTCGCGCTCTTCATCAACGCGGCGATTCTCATCATGGCGGCCGCGACGTTTCACGGCTCGGGCCACGAAAGCGTCGCGGACATCGGCGATGCCTACCAGCTCCTCACCCCGCTGCTGGGGACCAGCGCCGCGAGCGTGTTGTTCGCCGTGGCGCTGCTGTGCTCGGGCCAGAACGCCACGCTGACCGGCACGCTGGCCGGCCAGATCGTCATGGAGGGCTTCCTCAACCTGCGCGTCCGGCCGTGGCTGCGCCGGCTCATCACGCGGATGCTCGCGATCATTCCGGCGATCATCGTCGTCGCGTTGTACGGGGAACGCGGCACCGGCACGCTCCTGATCGCAAGCCAGGTCGTCCTCAGCCTGCAGCTGTCGTTTGCGGTCTTCCCGCTGGTGCTGTTCACGGGCGACCGGGCCAAGATGGGTCCGTTTGTGGCGCCTCCCTGGATGCGCGCGCTGGCATGGACCGTCGCAGTTATCATTGCGGCGTTGAACGGCTGGCTGCTCTACCAGACGCTGGCGTAAGCATGTATCGCCGCATCCTCGTCGCCATCGAGAACTCGCCCGCGGACCACGCGATCGTGGAGCACGTGCGCAAGCTGGCGGCGCTCACCGGCGCGGAGCTGCACCTCGTGCACGTGGCTGATGGCTGGGCGGCGCGCAACTTCGATCAGCTGCAGCTGCGAGAGTCGGAGGAGATGAAGGAGGACCGGGATTACCTCGACAAGCTGGCCGCCGACCTCACGTCGAAAGGTCTCACGGTCTCGACCGAGCTCGCGATGGGCGATCCCGCCACCGAGCTCATTCGCCTCGCGGAAGAGCGCGAGGTCGACCTGCTGGCGATGTCCACGCACGGCCACCGCTTTCTCAACGACCTCGTGCGCGGCACCACGGTCAACCGCGTCCGGCACCTCGTGAAAATTCCCGTCCTCCTGCTGCGTGCGCAGTAGCGTCCGCCTTCAGGCGGACTGGTATGACTCTTCGCTCCACGATCGCGACCCCCGCGGGCAAGCGGCGCTACGTGCGCGGCCTGTTCGCCACGATCGCCGACCGGTACGACGTCATCACCGTGGCGCTCTCGTACGGACGCGATCGCCGCTGGAAGAAGCGGCTGATCGACCTGGCGCGCATCACGTCCGGCGATCGAGTGCTCGATCTTGCGTGCGGCACCGGCGACATTCTGTTCGCCGCGGCGCGGACAGCGCGGTTTGCCGCGGGCCTCGACCTGACGTTCCGGATGCTGCAGCTGGCCACCGCAAAGCCGTCACGTCCCCGCGCGCCGCTCGTGGCCGGCGACATGCTCGCGCTGCCGTTCGCCGGCTCGCGGTTCACCGTCGTGACGATCGGCTACGGGTTGCGGAACGTGTCCGATCTCGAGCAGGCGATCGACGAAATCCGCCGCGTGCTCGCTCCCGGCGGACGTCTGCTGTCGCTCGACTTCAATCGCCCGGCGAATCCGGTCGTCCGCGCCGCGTATCTCTTCTACCTGACGATCGTCGGTTCGACGCTCGGCCTGCTGCTTCACGGCGACCCGGACACCTACCGCTACATTCCGGAATCGATTCGCAGCTACCCCGGGGCCGCAGGCGTCGCGCGCCTGCTCGAGCGGCGCGGCTTCACGGAAGTTCACGTCGTTTCGCTGCTTGGCGGCCTCATGGCGATTCACCAGGCGCGGAGGGCGGCGCGGGAGACGGATGTAGTTGCCAGTACTGCCGAGTTGAGGCCTAATAGGTGATCCCCCGTCACACAAGATTGACTGTGGTCACCACTGCACGCGACGCCATCGTCGTCCGCCTTCGCGAAGCGCGTGGCGAGGTGCGCTTCGACGTGATGCGGCTGCTGCGGCGTTGCGCGGACAGCGGCGGCTCGGCCCTCTTCCTGTTGTCGAACCTGCGCCCGTCGATCCGAATCAACGGGGACATCGTCGTGCTCGACGACGAAGAGGCCCTTGGCCCCGGCGACATCCAGACCGCGCTGATCGACTTCATTCCCGAAGACATCCTCGATGCCGAGGCGACGACGTATGCGAGAGACATCGCCGACGTCGGGCGCGTGCGCTGCCGCGCGATGCGCGATCGGCGGGGACCGGGCGTCATCTTCACGATGATGCCGGCCACGGCGGTTGCGTCGACGCGTGTGACGCTTCAGCCCCGGATCACAGGGCTCTGCGACGAAGCGGAAGGCGTTGTGATCGTGTGCGGCGCGCGCGCGTCGGGCAAGTCCACGCTCGTCGCTGCGCTCATCGGGCACATGATCGAGAGCCGGCGGGACTACGTCATCGCGCTCGAGGAGCGCATCCAGCTCCTGCACGAGAGCGAAGAGTCGCTCGTCAGCCAGCGCGAGGTCGCGGCCGCGCAGATGGCGGCGACAATTCGCGCCGCGCTCTGCGAGGAACCCGATGTGCTCGTCGTCGACGAGCTGCGATCGGTGGAGGAT
>Ga0209515_10005372_pt1 | contig 16607 bp, 16 predicted proteins | sample Subgroupgradi54m_FD_187454 | JGI IMG/M metagenome (GOLD analysis project Ga0209515, IMG submission 187454) | Subsurface groundwater microbial communities from S. Glens Falls, New York, USA - GMW60B uncontaminated upgradient, 5.4 m (SPAdes)... ...
GCCCGACGGTCTTGCGCGCGCCACCGACGTGATGCTCGGCGGCAAGGTCGCCGTCGTGATGGGCTACGGCGAGGTGGGCAAGGGATGCGCGCAGGCGCTGCGCGGCCAGGGCTGCCGCGTGATTGTGACCGAGATCGATCCGATCTGCGCGCTGCAGGCGGCGATGGAAGGCTTCGAGGTCAAGACGCTCGATGATGTCGTCAAGACGGCCGACATCTTCATCACCGCGACAGGCAACCTGAACATCATCACCGTCGAGCACATGCAGCGGATGAAGGACAAGGCGATTGTCGGCAACATCGGTCACTTCGACAACGAAATCGACATGGCCGGCCTGAAGAAGACGAAGGGCATCCAGCGGATCAACATCAAGCCGCAGTACGACGAGTGGAAGTTTGTCGACGGCCACAGCGTGCTGGTGCTGGCGGAAGGGCGCCTCCTCAATCTTGGATGCGCGACGGGCCATCCGAGCTTCGTGATGTCGGCGTCGTTCACCAACCAGGTGCTGGCGCAGCTCGAACTGAATGCGAATGCCGAGAAGTACGGCTTGACCGTGACGATGCTGCCGAAGGCGCTCGATGAGGAAGTCGCGCGACTGCATCTCGATCATCTCGGTGTGAAGCTGACCAAGCTGACGACCGAACAGGCGGATTACATCGGCGTGCCGGAAGGCGGCCCGTATAAGCCGAATCACTATCGGTACTGACGCTGCCGGGATTCGGGGTTCGGGATTCGGGGTTCGGGATTCGGCCCGCGAGTGGTCACGCGCTCGCGGGCTTTTTTCGTCAGTGGTTGATGCCTTTACTGCGTCGATGCTGGCGGCGGCCCAGCCAGTCGAGGAACCAAATCCCCCAGGCGAAGGCCACGACTCCTCCTAACAGAACCAAATAGAACCTAATCATGATTCCTCCGCTGAACGGCGAGCAGAACCGCCGCAATCATCAGCGCCGCCCACGTGGCCATGCCCACCAGTGCGAGCGCCAATGAAAACGGGCGCCCGGACACCGCCTGCCCGACAACGAAACCTGCGAGGACCACATTTGCCGCGTCGGGCAGCTTGTCTGCGAGCGTGGCTCGTTGTGACGATTTCAATCGTAGCATCGCCATGGGCTGATGTAAGTGCGACATCGATGCCGTCGCGAATCGCTCGGTAAAAAGACGAGTGCCGAGAGGAGGCAGAGAGGAGTTTGCAAGAACTGCCATGCGGCGCCATTGGATTCGCAGCGGATTTTTCAACCCCTGATCGTCCGGCGCTTCGCTGTAGAATCGCGCCACCCCGAAACATGTCAGATGCAGGCGCGCGACTTCCTCATCGAGCGCTTTCGGCAGCATCGTCACAGCGATGGATGACGCCCTGCTCATGCGCGGCTTCGAGCGCTTCCGCAATCTGCAATCGGCAGCAGCCTCGTCTACCGGAATTGGACCGCGCGCGATGCGGTCCGCGAGCCGCGACGTCACGGGCAAGACGCGCATCGAGCGCGCATACACCTCACCCTATGCCGCCGACGCCGAGAGCGCGGATGATCTCATACGAGCCGACTCGTGTTCCCATTGGCAACGAGGATCATCTCGGTGTGAAGCTGACGAAGCTGACGCCCGAACAGGCGGACTACATCGGCGTTCCACAGGACGGCCCGTACAAGCCGAACCACTATCGGTATTAGACCGGGATTCGGGGTTCGGGATTCGGGATTCGTCCCCCGGACGCGACAACGCCCGCCCTACGGGCGTGAATAGATGCGAACGGTGGCGCGCTTCTCGAGCGACGTCACCGTCGCAACGACTTTCTCGCCGATCGCGATCTCGTAGGGAATCTCACGCGCGGACGCGGCTACGTGCAGGACCTCGCCACTGGCGGCGCGAATAAGGATCGCTTCGCGCTCCCACGTTCCCATCACCCACCCGCCTCCCGCATCGTTGTAAACGGTGCAATGTCCGATGACGGACCTTGCTGGCGTGAAACGCCCGGAGTCCGCGTCAATCGCGAAGAACCGCGTCCTGGTACCGTCAAATGCGGCGCACATCGCATCGGCTCCCTCGACCGCGGGGCTCGCGCAGGTCAGGTCCAAACGCGATTCGGTGAACGACGACCCCGAACCCCGGTCGCTCAGGGTGGCCAGGCGGGTTGCGTCTCGCGGCGCGGGCAAGACAAATCCAGTCAAGGAACCCATTAGCCCAGTACCCGAAGACCGTGAAAAGCGCTTCGTTTCAAGGGCCAGCAGATTGCCGTTCGATACCGCGAGCGGACGAACGCGGTCGAGCGCGGAGACGTCCCAGTTCCCCTCGCGCACGTCATCGCTCCCGATGTGCCCCGCGACGCTGATGACCTCGTCGCCATTCCAGCCGGCCACATGCCAGGCCTGTGACGCGGAATCAAACGACAGGCGTCCGTACTGGAGCGGAAGACGCCGGGACCACACCGTGCGCGACCCGTCATTCAGATTAACGAGGCGCAACACCGATGCGTTCCGCACCCGCTCGAGCACCAGCAGGCGTCCTTCGTCGACGAAGGCGGCGCCGTCGGCGTCATAGCTGGTGAGCGTTCCGCCAACAGGACCCGCATGAACGGTCGTCACCTCGTCGTCGTTGTCCGATGAGAACGCCACACGGCTGCCCTTCGGCGACACCCACAGCGTGGTGACATCAAACGGCACTGCAAATTCGGCGAGCGGATCGACGGAGATGGCTCGCACGCCAACCGGTTCTGCTTCCGTGAAAAACGGGTCTCTGACAAAGTGATCGCGAAAGCTCATGGACCCGACGAAGACAGCGGTAAGGCCGGCAACAATCAGCGGCACCGATGCATATCGAACCGCGCGCGACCGCATGAACGCGAACGCGCCGCCGAGCGCAATGGCGAGGATGACAGCCGACGGCCATGCACGCGCGCCGCGATACAACTCCATGGCGTTGCTCGCAGAGAGCACCAGTCCGATCCACGCGATGGTCGTTGCGCCGGCCAGCACCCATATGAGTCTCACTGCGACCCTTGGCGTCGCCTCGCGGCGATTCATCACGTTGACGATCAGGAACGTCACGCCGCATACGAGGAGCGCGACGGCAAACCAGGGGCGCCAGTCCGCCGCCCGGAACGCCGTGTCGCGCAAGAGGAGCGTGGCGACTCCGATCGACGCGCCGCCCGCGGCGCCGATCAGCGGCAAGGCTGGAATCATCCCGGCAAGCCCGACGATCACCGCTGCCGGCAGCTGCTGTATCGACAGGAACGCGAACACCGCCATGAGGGCCAGCATCCGGGGCAGCACGAGTGAGACGGCTGGAGGCGCGGCGGCGGCACCCAGCCGCGTGTCGACGATGTCGAGCGTCGCCTGCGCGCGCGCGGCATCATCGATACGCAGGGTGAACTCCCAGCGGCGCCGCGCGGAATCGACCGCGACCAGCCGTGGAAGTTCAGACGTGTCTGCATCAACACGCAGTGTCGTCAGCTGCCGGTAGGGAATTGCGTGGGTGCCACCGTCCTGTTCGTTCCACATCACGCGATCGTCGTGGAACGTCACCGATGTCGAGCTGTCGGCTGTGACGAACGTGGCAGCCTCGCCGAGCGATACGGGCACTGTGCCCGCGGCCGTGTGAATGGCCTGGACGCGCCGTGCAAGGCTCGGATGCGATGAATGGCGCTCCCAATTGGCGTCAAATCTGCGAGGGACGCGGCCGGCCGCGTGAATCTTAACCAGCGCTCGCGCAACCGCATCCGCATTGCCACAGAGAGTCACCGCGCGCAGGTCGCTGGCGGTTTCATGCTTCTGCCGGTCTCGAGCGCGGATGACCAGGACGATCAGCAGAAGGATCTGCCACAACCACATCAGTCCGTAGAGAGCCTGCGGAGCCGTGAGCCGCGCGACGGGCGTCAGCAATGCCCCGGTCGCGATCAATCCGTACGTCACGGCGTTGAGCCGTCGAAGGCGACGCCGGTTGTAATGTTCGAGATGTGCCAGCTCGTGCGCCAGGACGGCAGCGGCCTCATCCACGTCAAGCCGCTCGAACAGGGTGCTCGTGACGAGGACGCCAGGATCGTGAATGGAAGGCAACGCCACAGCGTTGACGAGTGTGCCGCCGCGCATGTCGACTTGGTCGAGCGCGACGTTGGGCAGTGCGCACGCCGTGGCCATCTCGTCGAAGCGCGATCGGATTGCCGCGTTCTCGACGGGTCTCGCGCCGAACACAGCACGAAAGACCGCGCCGTACTTCTCGGTGCCCACAACCAGCACCGTCGCCAGCACCGCTGCGACCATCCAGTCATAGGGACCGGTCCGGCTCGCGAGCCATGGCATCATGCTGAGCAGGATCCAGAAGCCAAACGCGGCGATAGCCAGTCGCGTGAAGAACGAGCAGTAGCCGAGAAGACTCCAGGTATCGCGATAGAGAGCCTTGCGGACCCGGTGCCCGGCGATCATGCGCGTCACGATCAGCAACGGCACGGCCCAGATCATCTGATTGCCGCCCATCGAGTACAGCAGCGCCCAGGAAAAGCCGATTGCGGCGCCGTTGCGGTTCCGCATCATCAGCAGGCGCTCCGGCAATACCGGATCGTCGGCGAAGCGAACGAGACGGTACCCCCAGAAGGCGGCGAGGGTAGCTGGCAAGAGCGCGATCAGCGCGGCGAACGGGGGAGTGAGAAGATTGGTCACTGGACAGTGTTTCGGCGCGAATTCAGATGCACAACACGGTTGACAGGAACGTACATACACCTGAGCGCCGAGCGGTCCTCACGATGGAATATTGCTACCGTCGCGATGTGCTCGCCAAGCTCGAAACGCACGGCATCCGGCCGCGACCGACGACTTCGCCCGACCTTGTTCGCGAATTCGTGAACGACCTCTATCGCTACGAAATCCGCCGGCTGCGCGATCGGCTCCGCCGTGGCGACTTCCCGAAGGACACCTACTTCGATCGCGTCGTCGAACTGCGGCAGAAGTACTCCGTGCTCGCGCTGAACGCACGGCAGTTCGTGGAGTAACATCGCAGGTCGGATGGTTCAATCGCGCCTGCTGAAGTCCGGCCCCCTTCTGCGGTCCAAGCTCCCGAACACCGGCGTGACGATCTTCACGACGATGTCGCGGCTCGCGCTCGAGCATGGCGCCATCAACCTCTCGCAGGGGTTCCCGGATTTCAACTGCGCGCCAGAGCTCATCGACACGGTCGCGCGCTACATGCGCGAGGGGAACAACCAGTACGCGCCGATGCCAGGCGTCATCGCGCTGCGCGAAGCGCTGGCGATGAAGATCGAGCGGCTCTACGGACGCCGATACGATCCCGCCACCGAGATCACCATCACGTCGGGCGCGACCGAAGCGCTCTTCGCGACGCTCACCGCGCTTGTGCATCCAGGCGACGAGGTGCTGCTGTTTCAGCCTGCGTATGACTCGTATGTGCCGGCAATTCAGCTCAGCGGCGGCACACCGACGTTCGTGACCCTGCGGCCGCCCGATTACCGGATTGATTGGGACGCCGCGCGCCGCGCGCTCACGTCCCGCACGCGCGCCATTGTGCTCAACTCGCCGCACAACCCGACGGGGATGATCCTTACCAGCGAGGACATGCGCGAGCTCGGGCATCTGCTCGAGCACACCGACGCGATCGTCGTCTCCGATGAAGCCTACGAACACATCATCTTCGATGGCGCCAGGCACGAAAGCATGTCGCGGTATCCCGCCATCGCGGAACGCGCGATCGTGATCGGATCGTTTGCGAAAACGTTTCACACGACCGGCTGGAAGATCGGGTGGACCGCCGCCCCGAAAGCGCTCAGCGCCGAGGTGCAGAGCATCCACCAGTGGGTCACCTTCGCGGTCAATGGCGCAATCCAGCTCGCGTACGCCGAATTCCTCCGCAACGACCCCGAGTGCCGCAGCGTGAGCGCGTTCTACCAGCGCAAGCGGGATCTGTTCCTCTCCCTCATCAAGGAGTCGCGCTTCCGTCCGCTGCCGTGCCGCGGAACGTTCTTTCAAATGGTGGACTACTCGGCGATTTCCTCCGACCGCGACACCGAGGTTGCGATGTGGCTCCTGAAGGAGCACGGCGTCGCATCGATTCCGCCATCATCGTTCCTGTACGGCGCCGAGTCCGGCCCGATCCTCCGTCTCTGCTTCGCCAAACGCGACGACACGCTCGAGCGCGCAGCCGACCGCCTTCGCAAGGTATGACGGCCGATCGCCAGAGCAAGATATGACGCTCGCGGCGCGCACCATCGCCGCCGCTTTGCTCTTCCAGGCGGCGACCGCGAGAGATCCGCGGCCTTTGCCTGACCCGAAGCCGTTTTTCGACAGCGTCCGGAGCAACCTCGCGCGCTCGCAGGACGAGCAGAAGCAGTTCGCGTACAAGGAGCGCCGCACCGATCTCGATCTCAACCCGTTCGGCCACGTTGGAACGGGGGGCACGCGTGTCATCGGAGTCACGCCGATTGCGGGAGCAACGGCGGTCACCCGGCAGCTCCTGGAACGTGACGGCCAGCCGGTCGCCAACAGCACGCCCGTGCGCCGGGAGATCCGCATGACCGCCCAGGGACGATTCGTCGTCGACGATGTCGCCGCGATGCTGGATGTCACCATCGATCACCGCGACATGCTCGATGGGCGCGAGGCGATCGTCGTGACCTTCAAGCCGCGGCCCGATGCGAAGCCGCGGACGCGGGAGGGGCGGCTGGCGCGCGATTTCAGAGGACAGATCTGGATCGATGAGCAGGCGAGAGAGGTTGCGATGGTCGATGCAACCGCGATTGATGATCTGTCGTTCGGCTACGGAGTGCTCGGGTGGCTGAATGAAGGCGCCACGGTGACCGTTCGGCGGCAGCCGATCGACGCAAACCTGTGGCTTCCGATCTCAGTCCGATTCAATGGCGAGGGACGAGCGCTGCTCTTCAGGAAGCTGACGATTCATTTCGCGCTGGATTGGTTCGACTACCGGAAGGTGTTGTAGTCATTCGTCGTCGCTCGCGTCCTCGTTCTTCTTCGCCTCGGTCTCGAGTGCCTCGGCCGCATCGGCGGCCTCCTTGTCTTCCTTGGCCTTGGTGGCGATATCGTCGAAATCAATCGTCTCGCCGTCGTCCAGGTCGTCAACCGCGTAGATGCGACCGTCGGACCGCTCCTTGATCGGCCCCTTGGGCTTGTGTTCCTGCTGCGAGGTTTTCTTGCCGCCGCGGAGTCGCTTTGGAGGCGCGGGCGGACCGAAGTTCGCGGAGCGATCGCGGCTGCCGCCCGGACCGGGACGCGGACCACCGAAGCCGCCACCGCCGAAGCCACCGCCACCAAAGCCCCCGCCACCCGGACGCGGACCGCCGAAACCGCCGCCAGGCCGGGGACCGCCGAAATCACCACCGGGGGGACGAGGACCCGGCGGACGATCCTCCCTCGCGCGCGCTTCGCTGACCGCCAGGTTGCGGCCCATGAACGGTTGCGCGTTGAATTTGTCGATGACCTGCTCGGCAACGGTGCGCTCGGCGAACTCGACGAACGCGAATCCGCGCGGGCGTCCCGTCTCGCGGTCCACGGGCATGACGATATGGGTGGGCTCGGCGACGGGCGCGAAGTGGGCTCGGAGATCCGCTTCAGACGCGCCGTACGGGAGGTTCCCTATGAACAGACGGACAGCCAACTATGCCTCGGTGAAACCGGTAGGATTCTATCTCAGGCCCGCCGCAAATGCCGAATAGGGCGTGAGCATCCGCCGCTCGAACGCGTCCGCGAGCGGCACGCCGCGCGCGATGTCCTGCAGTAACGCGACGATGCCCGCGCCGCCGACCTCGTCGAACAGCCGCCGCGCGGCGTCGGCGCTTTCCGCATATGCGATCCGGGCCTGATTCCCCGGCAGGTTATCGAAGCTGCCCGCCAGCCGGTCGAGCGGAATCCGCGCGGCCGACGCCGAGAGGGTGCTCGTCGACCACTCTGTTCCCTCCGGCTCGAACATTACGGCAAGTCCTTCGTTCAGCCACGTCGGCACCCCGCGGGGGGCGATTGCACGAATCATCGCGTGCGTGAGCTCGTGCGTAAGCACCCGCTCGAGCTCGCCGGGCGCCTGCTCGAGCGCGCCGCGCATCGGGATGCGGATGCGCCCGTCGTAGGCCGCTGCTGCCCACGACGGCGAGCGCGTCGTATCGCGGAACTGTTCCTCGGTGTAGAGCACGACGGTGATGACGTGGTCAGGGAACGTGTAGAGCGCGGTGCCCACGCGCCAGTAGGCAGACTCGAGAAGATCGATCGCCCGGCGCGCCATCTGTTCATCAGCCGGCCCTTCGAACAGCACGGTGAAATGCGCGCTCTGGGACTGGAAAAATCCTTTCTCGGGCGAGGGCTCCTCGCGCAGACGCGCGAGCCTGGCCAGCAATGTCTTGTCATTCGGCGCGTACTTGCTCGCGGCTTCGTAGACGGCGATCGCGCCCTGCAGGTCGCTCTCGCGGTAGAGCAGATCGCCAAGCAGCAGCGAAGCGGTGGTGAAGTTCGGCGCCAGCTTCAGCGCCTCCTCGAGCGACTCGCGTGCCTTGGCCGTGTCGCCGAGCAGCTGTGCCGCGAGCCCGGCGCCAAGGTAGAGCGATGGATCGCGCGGCTCGGCGCGAATCGCGTCCGCGAACGCCGCCGCGGCATCCTCATTCCGGCCTTCGCGAATCGCATCCCAGCCGGCACGTCCGTTCGCACCAGCTTGTGCGAAAGCCCCGGCGGAGACGGCCAGCGCGCACGCGAAGGCAGCGACGAGCCTCATGCGCACCAATGGTAAACCGTTTGCACGGTCAACGGCGGAGGAGTCCATGAACGCACCTCAGCTCTTATGCGGCGCACTCGCGCTTGCCGTGGCCGTCAGCGGCTGTCACAGGCCGACGAAGGCGGAAGTGAAACAGACCGCGAGCGACGCTGCGGCGACGCTGAAAGTGGAGAGCGCCAACGCGCGCGATCAGCTTGCCGACGTCTGGCTCAGCACGAAGATCCATTCGAAGTTCGTCGCCGACCGCGACATCAAGGCGAGCGACCTCAGCGTGTCCTCGAAAGACGGTGTCGTGACGCTAAAGGGACAGGTGCTCAACCAGCCGATGCGAGACCTCGCGGTCGCGATTGCGAAGAACACGGACGGCGTCACTCAGGTGGTCGATCGGTTGAGCGTTCAGACCGCCGGGCCGTTTGCGCCCGCTCGCGCACAGCACAGCGCCACGCCAGGTGCCGTCGCGACGACAGGGACGATCGACAGCACAGCCGGCGTCACCAGGGGATCGGATGATCTGCGGATTACGTCGAATATCCAGTCGAAGTACTTTCTCGATGACAGGATCAAAGGGCGCCACATCAACGTGACCAGCGACGCCGGCGTCGTGACGTTGAACGGCGTGGTCGGCGATGAGACGGAGCGCGCCGAGGCGCTGCTGCTCGCGCGGACGACGGAAGGCGTCAGGCGAGTCGAAGACAGTCTGACGGTGACGGCCGCGCCGGACGGCGATGCGTCGCTCACCGCGCGCGTCAAGTCGCAGCTGTCGTCGGATACGCAGATCACGCGCGCGCCGATTGACGTCACCGCGAAGAGCGGCGTCGTGCTTCTTCAGGGAACCGTGACGAGCAGCGCGGCGAAGCAGCGCGCACTCACGCTGGCGCGCGGGACGGACGGCGTCACGCAGGTCGTCGATCGGATCCGCATCGCAAAGTCGAAGAAATAAAGAACTCGACCACGTCGTGCGCGGCGATGGGCATTGGTTCATCGATCAGTCCCACTGCCGCCGCGGCGCGACCGATCACGTCCGCCGCGCTGACGCCGGCGCGACGCAACTCGCGCACGCCGGTGTCTGCGGCGCTCTTGCTCAACTTCTCGCCGCCCGGCTTGAGGATGAGAGGGTGGTGTGCGAACCGCAGGGCGTCGACGCCACCAAGCATCCGCCGCAGGCGAAGCTGTCGTCCGGTCGAGGCAACGAGATCTTCACCGCGAATGACATCAGTGATCCCATGCGCCAGATCATCGACTGTCACCGCGAACTGATACGTCCAGTGCCCGTCGCGATCGCGGAGCAGCAGATCGCCGCATTGGCGCGCGGGCGTCTGCTCGAGCGTGCCGAGGAAGCGATCGTCGAACCGTTCGACGCCATCATCGATCTGGACGCGCAGACCGCGACCCGGGCGATCGTCCAGCCCGCGGCCGCGGCAGAAGCCGTCGTACCGCTCGCCGGCGATGTGCGTTCGTGAGCATTCACACGCGTACACGTGGTGGGTCTGGCGAAGCCGGTCGAGCGCCTCGCGATACACGTCGTCACGATCGCTCTGGCGCAATAACGGGTGAAGACCTTCGTCGGGCTCGAAGCCAAGCCACTCGAGATCCTCGAGGATGCCGGCTTCGTACTCCGGCCGGCAGCGAATGCGATCGTGATCCTCCATGCGCAGCAGCACGCGCCCGCCGGCCGCGCGCGCTATTCCCCACACGTACATCGCGTTCACCACGTGACCCAGATGGAGATGGCCGGTTGGCGACGGGGCGAAGCGGGTGAACATCAGTGAAGCCGACACAATCTTCAATCTACAATCTGATCATCGATCGATGTCGGTCGCCAATATTGGAGATTGAAGGGAGATTGAAGAGTGAGATGGCCAAGAGTGAGATGACCAGAGAGTGAGATGGCCATTCCGTGGCTCCAGTCCGGCGACCCGTTTCCTCCGGTCGAACACGCGCTCCTCGAGCCGAACGGTCTGCTCGCGGCGGGAGGCGATCTCTCGCCCGAGCGGCTGCTCGACGCCTACGCGCGCGGCATCTTCCCGTGGTTCAACGAAGAGGATCCGGTGCTGTGGTGGAGTCCGGATCCGCGGATGGTGCTCTTCCCGCGCGAGCTGCATCTCTCGAGGAGTGTGCGCCGCGCGATTCGAGCGGGCCAGTTCACGGTGACGCTCGATGGCGCGTTTGACGCCGTGGTGGACGGATGCGCCGCGCCGCGCGCCAATCAGGATGGCACGTGGATCACCAGTGACATGATGACCGCCTACGCACGGCTGGCGCAGCTGGGCTACGCGCATTCGGCGGAGGCGTGGGAGGACAGCGAGCTCGCCGGCGGGCTGTACGGCGTCGCACTGGGACGAGTGTTCTACGGAGAATCGATGTTCAGCCGGCGCAGCAACGCCTCCAAGGTCGCGCTGGCACACCTTGCTCGACAGCTCGATCGCTGGAACTTCGTCCTGATTGACTGCCAGATGGCGACGGGGCACCTCGCCTCGCTGGGTGCCCGCGAGATCGCGCGCGACGATTTCGTGCGCCGCGTCCGCGCCGGTACCGCGCAGCCGGGCGTCGCCGCCCCGTGGCAGATCGACGCTGATTTGATGACCGGCCTGTAGAATGAAACGTGGGGATGGGTGAGCCGTTTTCTCAAGAATCCACCCTGACTGAACAGCGTCAGGAGCGGAAGCTGCAGCGCCCGAGCCTCTGGCGCGTCCTGCTGCACAACGACGACTACACCACGCAGGACTTCGTCGTCTGGATTCTCGAGACGATTTTTCACAAGCCTCGCGGTGAGGCGTTCACGATCATGATGAGCGTGCATCAATCGGGGATGGGCCTCGCCGGCATCTACACGCACGACATCGCCGAGACGAAGGTCAAAGCGACCAAGCAGCTGGCCGAACAGCACGAGTTCCCGCTGCTGGTGACGATGGAACCCGAACCCGAAGGGAAAGAGTCATAGTAGGGCGGGTCCCGCCGAGCCCAGGTGCAAGGCGAGGCGGACCCGCCGGATGAGAAATGAGTAAACCCCCAGTCCCATTTGCCCCCGAAACTCTTGAAACGATCCAGCGGGCGTTTCACCTCGCGACCGATCGCCGGCACGACACCGTAGGCCTCGAGCATCTGCTGCGCGCGATCACCGACGAGCCGCAGGCGCGCGGGCTGCTTGCGACGTGCGGCGTCAACCTCGACGCGCTGCGGAAGCAGGTCGACGAGGTGCTCGCGAAGGCGTTCACGCCGGTGCCGGCAGCGGCGTCGGTGGAACCTGAGCCTTCGGTGGCATTCGATCGCGTGATTCAGCAGGCCGTCGTGCACGCGGCGGTCTCGAGCGCGAAGCATGTCGACACCGGCAGCCTGCTCGTGTTCATGCTGCAGGAAGAGGAAAGCCACGCCGCGTTCTTCCTGCAGAACCAGGGACTCGATCGGCTGACGCTGCTGCGCGTCATCTCGCACGGCGGCCGCGGACAGCCGATTCCGCACGAAGGGGAGGCGGCGCCATCGGGTCCGCCGTCGACCGATCCGCTCGAGGCGTATGCGTCGGATCTCGTCGCGCGTGCGGCCGCCGGTCAGATCGATCCGCTCATCGGCCGCGCGCTCGAGCTCGAGCGCATGATCCAGGTCCTCTGCCGGCGGCGAAAAAACAATCCGCTGCTCGTCGGCGAGCCGGGCGTCGGCAAGACGGCGCTCGCCGAAGGTCTGGCGCTGCGGATTCATCAGGGCGACGTGCCCGAGCCGCTGCGCAGCTCGAAGGTGTTCGCGCTCGACCTCGGCGCGCTCATCGCCGGCACGCGCTATCGAGGCGATTTCGAGGAGCGCGTGAAGCAGGTGCTCGAGCGGCTCGAGAAGGAGCCGAACGCGATTCTGTTCATCGACGAGATCCATTCGCTGGTCGGCGCGGGCGCCGCATCGGGCGGCGCCATGGATGCGGGCAACCTGTTGAAGCCGGCGCTCGCCAACGGAACGCTGCGCTGCATCGGCTCGACGACGTTCAACGACGTCAAGCAGTCGTTCGATCGCGACCGCGCGCTGTCGCGCCGGTTCCAGAAGATCGACGTGCTCGAGCCGTCGGAAGACGAAACGATCGACATCCTGAAGGGGCTGCGGCCGCATTACGAAGCGCATCACGGCGTGCGCTACACCGACGAAGCCATTGCGGCCGCCGTCGCGCTGTCGGCGAAGCACCTGAAGGACCTGCACCTTCCCGACAAGGCGATCGACGTGCTCGACGAAGTCGGTGCCGCGCAGAAGCTGCTGCCGGTTGACCGGCGCGTGGCCGCGATTGGCCCCGCGCAGATCGAACAGGTCGTCGCGCGCATGGCTCGCGTCCCTGTCCAGGCGGTGTCGAGCGACGACCGCGCCGCCCTGGCGACGCTCGATAGGCAATTGAAGGTGGTGATCTTCGGCCAGGAGGGCGCGATCGCCGAGGTCACCTCCGCGATCAAGCTGTCGCGATCGGGATTGCGTTCGCCGGACAAGCCGATTGGCAACTTCCTGTTTGCGGGGCCGACCGGTGTCGGCAAGACCGAGCTGGCGAGGCAGCTGGCGCGCATTCTCGGCATCGACTTCATCCGCTACGACATGTCCGAGTACATGGAGAAGCACGCCGTCTCGCGGTTAATCGGGGCGCCTCCGGGGTACATCGGATTCGAAGAGGGTGGCCTGTTAATCGACGCCGTCCGCAAGTCGCCGCACGCCGTGCTGCTGCTCGACGAGGTCGAGAAGGCGCATCCCGACATGGTCAGCATCCTGCTGCAGGTCATGGATCACGCCACGCTGACCGACTCGCACGGCCGCAAAGCCGATTTCCGCCACGTGATTCTGATCATGACGACCAACGCCGGCGCGCGTGATCTGTCCGATCGACGAATGGGTTTCGGCGAAACGGGCGGCGCGGGCGTGTCGTCGCGCGGCGCGCTCGAGAAGATGTTCTTGCCCGAGTTCCGCAACCGTCTCGACGCGATCGTCCATTTCAACGCGCTCGGCCCCGCCGAGATCGAGCGCGTCGTCGACAAGCAGATCGACGAGCTGCGCGCGATGGTGTCGGCCAGGGGCGTGACCATCGAGCTCGATCCGCTGGCGCGCGCGTGGCTGGCGGCGGAAGGGTTCGATCGCGCGTTCGGCGCGCGGCCGATGGCGCGGCTGATCGAGCGCAAGGTGAGCAAGCCGCTGTCCGAGGCGATGCTGTTCGGCCCGCTGGCGGAAGGCGGGTCGGCGAGGATCGTGCTCGACGGTGATGACATCAAAGTCACCACCAACCACCAACCGCCCACCACCAACGATGTCGCTGGCTGACATTCGCCGCGAGTACCTCGGCGAGCCGTTGAGCGAAGCGCACTCGGACGCCGATCCGATGCGTCAGTTCCGACGCTGGTTCGAGCAGGTGCGGGACATCGAGCCCGATCCGACGGCGATGGCGCTCGCCACCGCATCAACCGAGGGCCGGCCTTCGGTTCGAACGGTGTTGCTCAAGGGCATCGACGATCGCGGCTTTGTCTTCTACACGAACTACGAAAGCCGGAAGGCGCGCGAGATGGAAGCGACCGGTCGCGCGAGCCTGTTGTTCTTCTGGGGCTCCCTCGAGCGCCAGGTGCGCATCGACGGAACGGTCGAGCGCATCAGCCCAGTCGAATCGGATGCGTACTTCGAGACGCGCCCGCTCGACAGCCGGTTGAGCGTCTACGCATCGCGGCAGAGCGAGACGATCGAAAGCCGCGAGGTGCTCGAGGACGCGTTCGAGCGCGTGAAGCGCACCTACGGTGAGGGTCCCGTCCCGCGGCCCGATTGGTGGGGCGGCTACCGCATCGTCCCCGATGAGTTCGAGTTCTGGCAGGGACGCGAAAGTCGTTTGCACGATCGGCTGCGCTACGTGAAACAGGCGAACGGCGCGTGGCGTCGCGAGCGCCTGGCGCCTTAAGGTTCGCGCTTCGTGTACGTATAGCCGGCCAACACCTCTCCCCGCCCTGGGCAGTCTTCCGACCCGACCGCGCTCAAGGTAAACGAGAGCGAATTCTCCTTGAGCGACCATCGGTAGCTGCCGATGCCCACGCAGGCGCTTGACCGCGTGAATTCGATCAGATCGCCACGAACGGAGATCGTCCCAGTAGCGCCGTCACTCCCCCTCGCGATCCCGTAACTCTTCTCCCCGAGCCTGAGCTGCACTTGCTGGTTAGACCCATCCCTGAGCGTAGTGATCCATATTCCTTGCAGATCGAGCGGAGCGGGGTCCTGCAGGGCAGGCAATGATGGTGCGACGGTCGGCGATGGCGTGGCCGATGGCGACGGTGACGTGGTCGGCGCCGTCGGCGACGCGGCACCCCCGCCCGAGCACGACGCCGCGACGAGCAGAATGCAGGCAGCCCATATGACCTTCATGTGATCTCCTCCGCAGGTGAGTTAGACTGCGCCTCCGCAACCCTTTGCGGCCAGCGCAGCGAGGTTCTTACCAGCGCGATACGTTAGACGCGCCGCGCTGCCGTTGTCGCGAAAGTTGTCGGAAAAGAATCCGAAACTTAATGGAAATTGACGTCGTCAACGGCCTGACGCTCGATCTCGCGCGAGGGTGTCTGATGCGCGACGGAGAGCCGGTGCATCTGCGTCCCCTTTCGTACGAAGTCCTCAAGCATCTTGTTGAGAACAGAGGCCGCCTCGTCGGCAAGGAAGAGTTGATCGACCGGGTCTGGCACGGCCGCGCCGTCACCGACGGATCGATCGGCAAATGCATCGAGGAGGTGCGAGCCGCGCTGGGCGTCGATGGGAGGGAGTCGGTCAGGAACGTCCGCAGCCGCGGCTACATCTTCGAGCCCGAGGCGGATGCGCGACCCGCCGGCGCTGCGCACCAGCAGCCTTCGATCGCCGTCCTGCCCTTCGCCGACATGAGCGCGGCCAAGGACCACGAGTGGTTCAGCGACGGGCTCGCGGAGGAGATCATCAACGCGCTCGACCAGATTCCAGGCCTCAAGGTGATCGCACGCATGTCCGCCTTTGCGTTCAAGGGCAAACAGGAAGACGTCCGGCGGATTGCCGAGGCGCTGGGCGTGGCCCACGTGCTCGAAGGCAGTGTGCGGAAGGCGGGCAATCGGATTCGGGTCACCGCGCAATTGATCGCGGCCCGCGATGGCAGTCATCTCTGGTCGGAACGATACGACCGGGAGCTGGCGGACGTGTTCGCCGTGCAGGACGAGATCGCGCAGGCGATTGCGACGGTACTCCAGGTGAAGCTCGCCGGGAAAACGGCACCAATCCGGCGCCTCACGCCGAACTTGGCGGCCTACGAGGCCTTCCTCAAGGCGCAGCATTACTTCGCGAAGCAAACCGCCGACTCGTTGGCGCGGGCCAGGGACTGCTACGAGCAGGCGATCGCGCTCGATCCGGGGTTCGCGCTGGCACACAGCTCGCTTGGCGAGTACTGGTTCATGCTCGCGTTTCTCGGTCTACAGTCGGCGCGCGATGCCATGCCGATGGTGCGCGCGGCGGCCGAGCGCGCACTGGCTCTCGATCCTTCGATTCCCGAAGCGCACGCCATGTTGGGAGTGGTTGCCGCTACGTACGATTTCGACTGGACCGGATCCGGACGGCGATTCCGGCTCGCGATGGCTCACGAGCCGGTTCCGCCCGACGTGCGCCGGCTGTACGGCTCTTTCTACCTCCTGCTGACCGGCCGTCCGCTGGACGCGGCGGAGGAGCTTCAGCGTCTCGTGGAAGAGGATCCGCTCAACCTTCGGCTTCGACTGCGTCTGGCGGCTTGCCTCCAAGCGGCGGGTCGGGATATGGACGCTCTTGTCCAATATCGCGAGATCCTGGAGCTCGATGAGCGCTACTGGTTCGCCTACCTGGCTCTGGGCTCCCTCCACGCCTCACAGGGGAGGCCGACCGATGCGCTCGCGTGCGCCGAAAAGGCGCATGCTCTGGCGCCTTGGAGT
>Ga0209515_10005376_pt1 | contig 16597 bp, 16 predicted proteins | sample Subgroupgradi54m_FD_187454 | JGI IMG/M metagenome (GOLD analysis project Ga0209515, IMG submission 187454) | Subsurface groundwater microbial communities from S. Glens Falls, New York, USA - GMW60B uncontaminated upgradient, 5.4 m (SPAdes)... ...
TTCGTTTTTTGTTGTTGCCATAAGATGTTTCCTAACTGTGTTTCAAGCGATGCAACAATTGTTGTTGCAAATCCTTACTCTGATGAACGTGGCGAAACACGACCACCGGTCACAGTGATAGTTGTTATTCGTTTGTTACCCGCTCGATAGTAGCAATAAGGTCCTGGAAGTTAAATGGCTTATCTATGAAATCTTTGGCGCCATAACGCATGCATTCCATGGCATGCGAGAGATCGGCAAAGCCGGTAAGCATGATTGATTTGGTAGCCGGGCAATGAGTATGAATATATTTCAACACTTCAATACCGTCAATTCCGGGCATTTTAATATCCAGAATAGCAAGATTGAATTGCTTTCGTTTTAAAAGGGCAATGGCTTGTGTGCCATCGGCGGCATTATCTACGATATATCCCAATCGCGAGAGTTCGCCGGAGACAAGAGTGCGTAAGCCATCTTCGTCATCAACGACAATAATTGTTGGTTTTGTTGACATGATTATTCCAAAGTACCTATATTTAAAAAGTACATAAAAGCGGGATAAGTTCCAATTCGAGATTTTAGGGGTGTGATATGCGTAGTTTGATTTTTGTCGGGAAATTGGCGAACTTTTCAGTATAGTATAAAAAGAAAGGATACAGATGGATTTTAAAATTGTAAAAATAGAAAAACCCGCAGATATGAATTTTATATTGGGGCAATCTCATTTTATCAAAACGGTAGAAGATATTCATGAAGCAATTGTTACATCAAGTCCAGTCATGAAGTTCGGGCTTGCATTTTGCGAGGCATCGGGGCCATCGCTAGTTCGTTATTCTGGTAATGAAGATCGTTTGATTGAGATTGCAAAAAAGAATGCTTATGCTCTTTCATGCGGTCATAGTTTTATTGTTTTTATGGAGGGTGGTTTTCCGATTAATATTCTTAACTCGATAAAGAATGTCCCGGAGGTTTGTAGGATATTTTGTGCAACAGCAAATCCCGTTCAGGTGATTGTTGCTGAAACCGAACAAGGGCGCGGTATCATGGGGGTGATAGACGGTGATAGTTCAAAAGGTATAGAAACAGAAGATGATATTAAAAGCAGAAAAGAAATGTTGCGGCGTTTTGGGTATAAGTTTTGAGCTGTGAGGTTTGAGTTGTGAGATATGGGTTATGAGATATGAGATGTTTTTGTGTCTATTCCCTACGCGTAAATACTATGTTTTATTAGAATGGATTGAATTTATTGTATAATAACATTAGAGGGAACGGTTTGGGTTATGTTAGGCGTTACCATGCTATGAAGAGATATTTATTAGTAGTTTTTTTCTTGATGTTATTGTATGGAAGACTATCTGCACAAGAGAGCAACGATTTTGATGTAAATTTGTTGATTGATTATTCTTCCGCTGAACAGACGATTCAATTATATGAAGAACAATTTGTGAACAGCGGGGGACTAGCCTCTTTAAAAGGGAATCTGATTGTTGCTTCGACAACGGGGATGATTGCGGCTCAGGGGAGAAGCGGGTATATGCTTGAAAGCTACCTCGACTCATTGAAAGACCGTCAGTATATTCACAAGGATGTTTACCAACTTGTTGACGCCAAACAAAATGTTGCCGCAATAAAAGATTTGCTGGTTGCAATCAAGAAAAGAAATTTCAGCAGAAAAGTAGTTGCAACGGTTGAGCAGATATTTCCGCATGATGTAGATGTTGCAACGCGGATACCTGTGTATATGGTTGCTTTAGGGCATGAAAATGTTGATGCCTACGTGCGACGGATTGTGTGGAATGGTGATACTCCCCAGTTTACCGGTGAGGACGAAGGGGAATTAACGATTGTTGTGAATCTTGCCCATGCCATTAAATATTCAGATAAATTGGAAGAGCAGTATATTCAGTTGCTTGGCGTGGTTGCCCACGAGGTGTTTCATGCGGCGTTTGGGGTGTATAAGGGAGAATCAGCTACATGGAAGTTATATTCTCGCACGCATCATCGCCCGTTTGATTATTTACTTGATTTGACTCAAAACGAGGGGATTGCATATTATCTTTCGATTGATCAGCAATTAGGGGATTACCGACCGATGGATTGGGGTTCGCGAATGAGGGATGTATTTATTACGTTTAATTCGAGTGCGAAAGAATTGCTTTCTTCAGTGATTACAAATTCTCGTTCGAATGAGTTGATACGGAATGCAAACTTAAGCGGTTTCTGGGATAGTTATGGCTCGATGGCAGGGATGCACATTGCACGCGCTATTGATAAGGGGCTTGGGCGCGCCGCGCTCATCGAATCAATTTCGAATGGTCCATTTGATTTTTTTCTGAAGTATATCGAACTTACCGAGCAGGATGCAGGTTTACCGAAATTGAAAAATGAAATTGAGGAAGCGGTGAGGAAGCGATAGGGTTGGTAAGTAATGTTACGCAAGAAAGAGTAATTTATGTTTAGCAAACCCGCATGACCATAAATGGTCATGCTAATGCGAATAAAGTCCGATAAATCGGACTGGATAAAAACGATCGGGAAGAAAAACTATTTCTAAATTAAATCACAACGAAATATATGGCTAAGCAAATAATAACAATTCGTCCGGCGACGAAGAAAGATAGTAAGGTATTTCTTTCCTTAATCAATGCACTTGCCGATTATGAAAAATTGAAACGTCCGACACCAGCGGCGAAGAAGAGACTTCTTGAGGATGGATTTGGGAAGAGAAAGCGCTTTGATTCTTTTCTTGCGTTTGTTGATGATGTTCCGGTGGGATATGCAATTATTTTTGAGACGTATTCATCTTTTTTAGCAAAGCCGACTCTTTACTTAGAGGATCTTTTTATTTTGCCTGAGTATAGAAGGTTGGGAATAGGTAAGAAGTTTTTTACAGTTCTTTTGAAAGAAGCGAGAAAGCGAAAATGCGGACGAATGGAATGGACAGTTTTGGATTGGAATCAGCTTGCTATTGATTTTTATAATAAATTGGGTGCAACGTATATGAAAGAGTGGTTGTTGTATAGAATTGTGTTGTAAGTTTTAGCAAGGATTTTTTAACCGCTCAGCCATCCTCCAAGGGCGGATCTTCGAGAGGCTGACATGAGAGACCGCAAAGAAAGGGCAAAGCACGGCTCAATATCCCAAAGGGATTATGACCCAGGGTAGATTTATACTTTCCGAATATTCTTCTATTATTACTTGCCGACTTGACAGATATTCATAAATTTATTATATTTACAGAATAATATTCTGATAAATACTATAATATATATATGATTGACAGCATAGACCGTAAAATAATGGCAATTCTTCAAAAAAACGCAAGAATTCCTAATACAGAGATAGCTAAACAGGTAGGTATGGCTCCTTCGGGTGTATTGGAACGATTGCGTAAACTGGAACATAACGGCATTATTGAAGGATATACGACCCGTTTGAATGCCTTGGGGTTAGATTTTGGACTTCTTGCATTCGTGTTTGTTAGAACTGATGATATGATTGGCGAGATTAAAGCCGCGAAGCTTTTGGGTGAAATTCCTGAAGTTTTGGAAGTTCATCATGTTGCCGGGGAAGATTGTTTCTTACTTAAAGTGAGGGCATCCAATACCATTCATTTTTCAGAAGTGTTACGTGAGAAAATAGGGAGAGTAAAATCAGTTCGATCAACCCGGTCAACGATTGTTCTTGAAACGGTGAAGGAGACAACGGCATTACCGATTGATGAAACTCTTTCGCCGGTGAAAGGAGAGAAAACCAATGAACGCTAATACTTCGATTCGGATAAAGATTATTGTCGCGTTCGGTGCGGTATATATTATCTGGGGATCAACGTACCTTGCAATTCATTTTGCCATTGAGACGATTCCACCATTGCTTATGGCGGGAAGCAGGTTTATTGTAGCCGGGAGCGCATTGTTTTTATGGACATTCTTACGAGGAGCGGAATTACCTTCGTTTTCTGATTTCAGAAAAGCTTCTCTTATTGGGGCGTTGCTGTTGCTTGGCGGGAATGGATTGGTCGTTCTTGCAGAGCAGAGTGTGCCTTCAGGTTTGACTGCTTTGATTATTGCAACCGAGCCATTAATGATTGTTTTGTTGGAGATGTTTCGGCGCGGAGGGACGCGACCAACCGGAAGAGTTGCCTTAGGAATGTTTCTTGGATTTGCCGGAGTAGTTTTTCTTATAGGACCGATGCACATTTCAGGAAATAGTAATGTAGATGTATTGGGGGCGGCGATGCTTATGATAGCTTCATTTTCATGGGCGATAGGTTCTTTGTATGCTTCGCGTGCAATAATAAAAACGCAGCCGTTGATGACTGCCGCAATACAAATGTTGGTAGGTGGCGTTCTTCTATTAGGTGTGGGAGTTGTTACAGGCGAAGGAACGGGTTTCTCGTTATCGGCAATTTCGTTTTCATCATTCATTTCTGTGTTGTATTTGATTGTGTTTGGTTCGCTCATTGGATTCACCTGTTACAGCTGGATGTTGAAAGTTGTAAAGCCATCATTAGCTTCGACATATGCGTATGTCAATCCGGTTGTTGCTGTATTTCTAGGATGGCTGATTGCCGGTGAATCACTCACATGGCAAATGGTTATTGCGGCAGTTGTCATTTTGACAGGAGTTGTACTGATTCTTACTTATAAAAAGGATGTGCAACCGACACGGGAGAAAGCCAATGTTAGTTGTGATGATGAGGGAGAGCCGTGTTTGGAGTCTTGATAGGAAGGGGTATTCTGGCATTATTTAAAAAAAACTCCATTATACATTGTTCCATTATTGAAATTTAACATTTTCAAGATGACCGTTTTTAAAACGAGTAATCTTAGAAACCGATAAATCGGTTTCAATTTGATATTCTATTCGTAACCCACGACTAAAGTCGTGGGCTGTAAAACATCAATTCTACAATTCATTTGAACGATTTCAAAGAATCGGTTAAATTGAGTTAATATTTTAAAACACATAAAGCGTATAATGATATGACCTCACAACAACTTCACATAGGTGATTTTCTTCCTGCATTTAGCAGTATTCGGGGAGTGGATGAGAAGCACTATTCAAACAGCGATTTTACAAGCAGTATTCTTGTCATAGTTTTTTCGTGTAATCATTGTCCATATGTTCAGGCGTATGAAGAGAGGATGATTGCATTACAACGCGAGTATTTATCCAAGGGTGTACAACTTGTTGCAATCAGTTCAAATGAAAGCAAGAATTATCCCGAGGATAGTTTTGAGCACATGGTGAAACGCTCGAATGAAAAGGGATTTAATTTTTTATATCTACACGATGAAATGCAATCGGTAGCAGAATCGTTCGGGGCGACTCACACACCACAGTTTTTTGTGTTTGATAAAGAACGCAAACTTTGTTATTCAGGTAAGATGGATGATAATTGGAAAGAACCTCAATTTGTGAAAGATCGTTATGTAAAGGATGCAATCGAGGCTTTACTTGCGGGCAAGGAAGTGGCTGTTAAAGAAACTTTCTCAATTGGGTGTACAATTAAGTGGAGATAGGCGCGTCGCCAGTACTTGGTACTTCGTTGTTTGTACTTTGTAGCTAATGTAGTGAGAGTCTATTTATATGAAAATGGAGACTTCCCACAGGGGGAATGCTGTCATGTTAAGAGTATTTGCAGGCAAACTCTATCAGGTTATTCCTCAATACCTATAGCTATTGTTACGATAAAAGAAGTACTTTGTTTTTTATAAAATCCGCATGACCATAAATGGTCAAGCTATTTCGAATAAAGTCCGATGAATCGGACTAGATGGTTAGGTCTCATTTGGAGCGTTGCTTAACCTACCAGCATTGCTTCACAGGGGTGTCTCTACTGACCGTCAACGGTGAATTCGTTTGTGTATAGCCATGTTACAGAATTGCTACTACCCATTGTAACGGGATAGCGAAAGCGGTATATCCCATAGTGAATTATTGCATCGGTGTATGTATATGATCTGCCCGGAGCAATAGTAATCTTTCCATAGGCATTAAATCCAACGCACGGAATTCCATTCGCTCCGTCATCACCCCACTGTCCTTTTACTCTCGACTGCAAATAATAACTGATTTGCCGTGCACACGTCGGAATGTAAATAATTGAATCACTCCCATTAAAAATAGAAATGCGTATCTGTTGACGAAGTAAATAATGGTTTTGATTTGAATTTGCGCGTAATAATTGTTCCTGAGCGCCATCAATGTTCGTAGTTTCCCCAAGATATCCCGGTTGTTCATCCTTACAACTGAATGAAGCGAGTATAATCATTATCAATAAGGCATATTTAATCATGATTTTCATCTTTCTTCAGAATCCACACTAACCGCTATAAAGCAGTATTTATTTAATAATTGACAGGAGCATAGTACTCCATGTAATCTTAAGTGTACAAAAACTTTTTGGCTTATTCAAGTATCCCCCTAAAAATATTCACAATACTTTGATAAGAGAATGAAACATCTTATATTGGAAACCGTAAAAACTGTTATGGTTTCCGATAGAGAAATCAATAACCTCAAAAATAGATAAATTTGAAAGATTTTAAGTTTAATGCAAATAGATGATGTTACAAAATCACGTATTTTAGAAGTTTCGAGGGAACATTTTTTTCGGCTTGGGTTTAGTAAAGTAACCATGAGCGAAATAGCCACCGAACTTGGAATGAGTAAAAAAACGCTTTATGAGTATTTTCCGAGCAAAGAAGAGTTACTTTCTGAAGTTATTCTGGCAATGCAAAACGACATCAGAACGAAGATTGATCCTCTTATCGCCGATACTGAAATGAATTTTGTTAAAAAATTGAAATTGCTTCTCTCCTATGGAGGAGAATTTCATGCGCAATTTTCAAATTATTTCATGATGGATCTTCAAAAGAATGCTCCGCAGGTGTGGAAAGCATGCGACGATTTCCGAATGGAACGCATGCGTGCAAATTTGGAAAAACTTGTTAAAGAAGGTGTCGCTAAAGGTGTATTCAGAAACGATTTGAATGAACAGGTTCTTGTTTTGATGTATGGCGGGTTAATTCAACATCTCGTAACACCGCAAATGCTTGCACAACTCCCTGTAAGCATGAAACAACTTTTCGAGACAATTATTACCGTGCTCTTTGAAGGAATACTTACAGAAGAAGCACGATTAAATATTGAAACAACCGTATTAACAAATTAAACAATAAAATAAGTAGGTTTTCGTCTTTATGTATGGTGGTTTAGTTCAACACCTTGTAAGGCAGTACATGGCTGCGCAACTTTTTGTAACCATGAAACAACAGTATAAACACATTACACAATAATTGGAATATTCAATATGAAGTTACAACGTACTATTACATTAACCATTCTCAGTCTGGTTATCGTCTTCATTTCAGTAATGTCTGCACCGGCGCAGAGTCGCCGCTCGCTTTCACTTGATCAGACCATTAAAATTGGGTTGGAACAGAGCAAAACACTTCACGCATCGTTAATGCGTGTAGATGCGGCAAATGCAAAATCAAGCGAAACGAATACATCGCGGTTGCCGAAGGTGACATTTGGCGGGACATATACGCGTTTAAGTGAAGTTGATCCGTATCAAATCACAATGTCATTTTTACCGGCACCGAATAATGTATTCACACTGTCCCCGGCAATATTTAATAACTATAATTTAAAGTTAACCTTACAACAGCCTCTGTTTACGGGTTTTAAAATATCAAGCGGCAACGAGATGGCAGAATATAATGCAAGCGCAACAGAACAGGATTATAAAAAGGATCAGGCTGATCTTGTGTTGAATATTAAGAATGCTTACTGGAGTTTGTTCAAAGTGCAGGAAGTAAAGAAAGTGCTCGATGAAAATGTGGGACAAATACAATCGCACTTGAAGGATGTACAAAATTTATTTAATCAAGGTATTGCAACCAATAACGAAGTATTAAAAGTTCAGGTACAACTATCGAATGTTCAACTTATGCTACTTGATATGGAGAATAATGTACAACTTGCGATGGTGAACCTTAACTATTTGATGAATCAACCACTGAGTACAGAGATTGAGTTAACTTCAACACCGAATGACAATATTGATTATTCGGTGAAAGAAAGTCTTGACGAACTTATTGTCAAAGCATTAGAGAACCGTACAGAAATTAAGGGGATGGAATATCGGGTAAAAGCGGGTGAATCTGCGGTTACGTTTGCGAAATCGGGATGGTATCCACAGGTTTATTTAGTTGGAAATTATAACTATTCACGCCCAAATCAGAGGATTTTACCGACACAAGACAAATTTGACGGTACCTGGGATGCAAGTATAGCGCTATCATTTGATGTATGGAATTGGGGACAAACAATAAATCAAACCCAACAAGCCCAGGCGCAACTTGAACAGGCGCATGATGGACTTGCACAACTTCGAGATGGTATTTCGATGGAGGTGACTTCGAGTTATCTCAGTCTCAAAAAATCAAAAGAGAGTATTGAACTTGCTACGAAGGGTGTTAAACAGGCTGAAGAAAATTATCGTATTACGAACGAAAAGTTTAAGGCGGGACTTGCATCGAATACCGATTTATTGGATGCAGAAGTAGCCCAACTTCAAGCAAAAACAAATTACACAACATCACTGGTTGATTTCGAACTTGCACAAGCACGTTTGGAAAAATCACTTGGCGAACAACAATAAGCAGAATTAAAAAATAATAATAGAACACGATCAATTGGAACGATAGTATGAATAGAACAAAAATAACAGTAATTGTCCTTGTTGCGCTTGGCGTTATTATTGCCATTCTCATCAATAATAAAAACAAGATGGCGGCAAAAACAGAAGTTGAGAAAAACACAAAAATACCCGTCGTCGTTACATCACCGTTAAAGCAACGGCTCGCTTCTTCCTTTGAGCTTGTCGGGAATACAGCGGCGAATGTTGAGGTTGCCATTGCCTCCGAAGTTCAAGGCAAAGTGAAAGAAGTGTATGTGAACGTTGGCGATCACGTTCATGCCGGAAGCGTGATCATGAAAATAGACGATGAATTGAAACATGCCGCGCTTGAAGCCGCAGAAGTAAACCATGAGAAGACAAAACGGGATTTAGAACGGTTTGAAGCTCTTCATAAAGATAGTACGGTTTCGGATTCGCAAATTGAATCGGCACGGTTAGCATTCAAAGCGGCTGAGTCTCAATATATTTCAGCCAAGCGGATGTACAATGATACGAAAATTACTTCACCAATTTCCGGGATTGTGACAAGCAGACCAATTGACATTGGAGCGATGGTCATGAATGCAAACATTGTTGCAACTGTGGTTGATATTTCAAAACTCAAAGTAAAGGTTAATGTTGCTGAAAAAGATGTCTTTACTATTAAACCGAGCGATCCCGTAACTATCACATCAGATGTTTATCCCGGTGTTACATTTAACGGAGTGGTGAAAACTATCAGCGCAAAAGGTGATGAATCGCATACGTATCCGGTAGAAATATTGTTGCCGAATAGCGGTGAACATCAATTAAAAGCCGGAATGTTTGCTCGAGTAGGATTTACCTCAAAAACAGAGCGTGAGGCATTAGTGATACCCCGCAACGCACTGATCGGGAGTACAAGACAGGCAAAAGTATATGTTATCGAAAATGATACTGCAAAACTCCGTTCGGTTACGTTAGGTGTAGAATCAGAAGAATATCTGGAAGTGTTAGATGGTATTTCAGAAGGTGATAAGATTGTGACGGATGGAAAAAATAATTTAAAAGATGGGTATCCCGTTATTGTAACGACATCAGTAAACGATAAAATTAATTAACGTATGAAAACGATGAATTTGAGGACCGCGCAATGACGATTACCGAACTATCAATTAAACGTCCTACGCTTGTAGTAGTTATATTTTCTGTCCTCGCCGTGTTGGGAATATTCAGCGTTATGCAACTCAAATATGAGTTGCTTCCGAGAATTACCCCTCCATGGCTGACGATTGTTACCATTTATCCCGGAGCATCACCGAGTGAAGTAGAAGCCTCGGTCACCAAAATAGTTGAAGATGCTGTTTCGGGAATAGATAAGGTATCGACAGTGTATGCAACATCACAAGAAGGAGTATCACTTGTATCCATAGAATTTAAGATGAGCGCGGATATTAACACTTCGTTGCAAGATGCCCAGCGAAAAGTGAATGAAGTGCAGTCGCGCTTTCCCGCTACGGCAAAAGCTCCAACGATTTCAAAATTTGCGTTAGATGAGTTACCTATATTGCGTATGGGTGTTACTTCAACGATGCCATCTCGAGAATTTTATCAACTTGTGAAAGATAAAATTCAGCCACGGTTAGCAAAGCTTGCCGGTGTAGGACAGATTACGCTTGTTGGAGGTGACGAACGGGAAATAAAAATTAATATTGACCCTGAAAAGATTCGCTCATACGGGCTTTCGTTGTTGCAGGTAACCCAGCTTATTAAAACATCAAACATGGATTTTCCGACAGGGAAGATAAATGATGAGAATGATCAGTACATCGTGCGTCTTGCGGGGAAATTCAAGTCACTTGATGATATTCGAGATCTTGTTATCGGTCAATCGAAAGATGGCGGTGCAATCCGATTACATGAAGTCGCTGAGATTCAGGATGGGCAAAAAGATTACTCGATGATAAGTCGTATCAACGGTAAAACATCTATTGGCGTCCTTGTTCAGAAACAATCGGAAGCAAATTCTGTTGAGGTGAGCAGATTGGTACGAGAAGAAATTCCAAAAATTGAAAATACGTATAAAGATATTCATGTCGTGTTTGATATTGCTCAGGATGGTTCTCTTTTTACTATTGATGCGGCAAATGCAGTAAAAGAAGATCTGTTACTTGCAATATTATTTGTTGCGTTAGTGATGCTTGCGTTTTTACATAGTGTCCGTAATTCGCTCATTATTCTAGTTGCTATTCCCGCTTCGTTGGTATCAACATTTGTGGGCGTTTATGCCTTCGGGTTGACATTGAATATTATGACTCTGCTCGGTTTTTCGCTTGTTATAGGAATTTTAGTTGACGACTCGATTGTCGTACTGGAAAATATCTACCGACATCTTGAACATGGTGAAGAACGCAGAACGGCGGCGTTAAAAGGACGTAATGAAATCGGGTTTGCGGCTATTTCTATTACCTTAGTGGACGTTGTTGTGTTTGTGCCTCTTGCACTTGTTTCCGGGTTAGTTGGAAACATTATGCGTGAATTTGCTCTTGTTGTGGTGTTTTCTACATTGATGAGTTTGTTTGTCTCGTTTACCGTGACTCCGTTACTTGCTTCACGTTTTGCAAAACTTGAACGATTAAGCAAGGGATCACTGCTTGGCGATTTTGCACTCTGGTTTGAAAAAGTTTTTCACAAGTTAAGTGATCTTTATCTCAAGATTCTTCGATGGGTGTTGGATGAAAAGGTTTGGTTTACTCTTTTTGGGATGAAGTTTACCAATAAACTTAAGGTTGTTATTTTAACGGGTATTTTAATGTTAGCTTCTATGAGTCTCGTTCCTTTAGGATTTGTTGGCTCGGAATTTATGACGGTTTCCGACCGTGGTGAATTTACGGTAACTATTGAAGTTCCTTCGGGTTCTACCATTGAGCATACGAATCATGTTACCCAGCAGGTTGAAAAGATACTGAATGAGTTTCCAGAAGTAAAGAAAATATTTGTTAATGTGGGTGCATCAACAGAGGGTCTCATTGGTCAATCTTCGAATTTTGTTTCCGATTTGAGCGTAGCATTGGTTCCGAAGAATGAACGAACAAAATCTACCGATGACCTTATCAAGGAAATCAAAACGAAAGTGAGAGAAATACCGGGAATTAAAACACGTGTGAATCCGATAGGCATTTTTGGAACCGCTAACCAGTCGCCGATTCAACTTAATGTGAGCGGATCGAATTATGATGAAGTGCGGTTAGCGGCTGAACACGTACAGGATGTTGTGAAGAAAGTTCCGGGAACAACCGACGTTCGTCTTTCATCGGAAGAAGGAAAACCTGAGACGCGAATTGATGTTGATAGAGAGAAGTTAGCAAATCTCGGATTGACGCTCGGAGATATCGGGGCCACGCTACGCGTGGCGTTTAATGGTGATGATGATTCCAAATACCGTGAAGGTTCAACCGAATATCCGATACGCATTGTTCTGGATCAATTTGATCGTTCTAAACAGCAAGACATTGCAAATCTGACATTTATGAACCGCAAGGGGCAAATGATTGAACTTAAACAGTTTGCTACAATGACGCAGTCAACGGGACCAACAAAATTGCAACGACAGGATAGAAATTATGCTGTCAATGTAATGTCACAGGCGATAGGGCGACCAATCGGGTCTATCACAGCGGATATTAAAACAGCATTGGCAGCAACAAAACTTCCTCAGGGAATCACTATTGATTATTTAGGAGATGAAAAGAATCGTGCAGAAGGATTCGGGAGTTTATTTCTTGCGCTTGCGGCGGCTATTTTATTCGTTTATATGATTATGGTTGCGTTGTACGATTCGTATATTTATCCGTTTGTTGTATTGTTCTCGATCCCCGTAGCTATGATTGGTGCATTACTTGCACTCGCACTTACGATGAAATCGTTAAGTATATTTTCGATGTTAGGTATAATCATGCTTATAGGATTGGTGTCGAAGAATGCGATCTTGCTTGTTGATCGTACGACTCAGATGCAAACAGAGCATTACTATTCAACTATTGAGGCATTAATGGAAGCAGGGAAATCGAGACTGCGTCCGATTATGATGACGACTGCATCAATGATTGTGGGTATGTCGCCCATTGCGTTTAGCAGGAGCTCGGGTTCTGAGTGGAAATCAGGGTTGGCATGGGCGTTGATCGGTGGATTATTAAGTTCGCTTCTGTTGACGCTTGTTCTCGTGCCGGTTGTCTTCGTTAAAATGGATGATTGGAGAAAACGTTTCCCGGTGTTTTTGAAGAAGTTATTCAAACGGAAAGTGAAAGTTACTGTTGTTGAGCCGACGATTTTACCGGAAGCGGAAGTTCAGGGGAGTTAGAACAGCGGGCTATTCCCTTAAAAAAGTGTTATTGCAAGAAGTCTCTCCATTGTGTATAAGGGAGAGACGACAAAGCAACCCCCAAAAGTTAAGCAATGTTGTTGGGGATTGCTTCGCCACGCTAAAGCGTGACTCGCAATGACACTTTTTTTTATGCTAGCACACTCCCGCCATTAATATTGATTGTTGTTCCTGTTATGTGTCGTGCAAAATCAGAGGCGAGGAAGAGGACTGCACCGGCAACATCTTCGGCGGTGGCAATTTTTTTAAGAGGGATTGCCTGAATTGCTTGTTCGAGGAATTGTTCATCGGCAAAGATTTCTTCGTTTAATTCGGTATCAACCCAGCCGGGTGCAACGCTATTGACGAGAATGCCATAGGGAGCGAGTTCGGTGGAGAGTGATTTTGTAAATGCCAGAACACCGCCTTTGGAAGCCGCATAATGTGAATGAAATGCTTCGCCACGTTGTCCTGCCGTGGATGCAATGTTAATAATTTTCCCGCCACCTTGCTTTTTTAACTGTGGAACAACGGCATTGCAAATATTAAACACACCTTTCAAATTGACATCAATAGTTTCATCCCAGATCGCTTCGGGTGTTGCGCCGATTTCGCCGTGAGTCCATATTCCTGCATTATTTACAATGACATCTACGCGACCAAATTCAATGATAGTACGTTCAACTAATCCGATTGATTCTTCAACGCTACTTACATCTGCCTGATGGACTATGGCTTTTTTTTCAAGTTGGTGAATTGTTTTGGCGACGGCTGTTGCCTGTTCATGGTTACGAACATAATTGATGACAACATCTGAGCCTGCTTTGGCAAGTAATATCGCTGTTGCCGCACCAATACCTCGTGAGCCGCCTGTGATAAGACTTACTTTTCCTTCTAATGAAATCATTGTACGTTGCCTTTCCCTAAATAATTTCTGATGATAGAATTGAGTTGATCGAATTCGATTAAGAATGCATCGTGCCCGTAGATAGAATTAATTTCTGCATACGCAGCATGTTCAAGATTTTGCACTAATTCGGTTTGATCTGATACAGGATACCTGCGATCAGAAGAGACACCAATACACAAAGCTTTTGCCGTTACACTTCCAAGAACATCTTTTAATGGTCCTCTGTCGAACGTCATGTCATGTAAATCCATTGCTTGACTAAGATAGAGATAGGAGTTTGCATCAAACCTGCGAACGAGTTTTTCTCCTTGATATTTTAAATAGCTTTCAATCTGAAATACATTTCGGTCATCGAACCGGCTTATTTCGAATTGAAGTTTTCTTCCGAAGCGTTGATGAAACTCCTCTGGGCTTCTGTACGAGATCATTCCTATCATTCGTGCAAGGGTTAGCCCGTTAGCCGGTTGTGCTGTGTAATTGCCGTTATTCCATGCAGGGTCACCTGTAATAGCGGCGCGTGCGGCTGCATTTAACCCGATACACCACGCTGTTTGTTTTGCTGCGACAGAGATGGGAATGATATGCTCACAAAATTCTGGATACATGATTGCCCACTCAAGTACTTGCATACCGCCGAGTGAACTACCACATAGAGCAGTGAGTTGTTTGATATTAAGATGGTCTATCAAACGTTTTTGAACATTGACCATATCGCGTACGGTAATTTTTGGGAAGGATAAACGGTACTGTTCCCCGGTTGCAGGATTGATTGAGGTTGGTCCTGTGGTTCCGTAACAACTCCCCAGAATATTTGAACAGATGACAAAATATTTTTCAGTATCGAATGCTTTTCCGGGACCAATTACTCCATCCCACCAACCAACTGTGGATTTATCCTCAGAATGATACCCTGCGGCATGTGCGCTTGCCGATAGCGCGTGACAAATGAGAATTGCATTTGTACCGTCGGCATTTAACTCCCCGTATGTTTCATACGCTACGGTAACACACGGCAGTAATGAACCGCACTCTAATAGGAGTGGTTCATCCTCAGTAAAGAGAGTGAGTAACTCTGTTTTTACAAACTTTTGTGTTTCAATTTCTCTCCCCATTATGCCGCCACCGTTTCTATTGTTGTTACTTTTGGAAACGTAACGGTTGAGAACTTGAGTGCATGAGCAAGGTCTTCGAGAAGATCATTAACATCTTCAATACCGACAGAGAGACGAATTAATCGTTCTGTAATGCCTGCTTTTACGCGTCGTTCGGGAGCCATTGAAGCGTGGGTCATTGTTAATGGGTGACAAATTAACGATTCAACACCGCCAAGCGATTCAGCCAAGGAAAAATATCGGGTAGAACGGAGGACATGATTGACTTCCCGGATTCCACCTTCCACTTCAAATGAAACCATACCGCCGAATCCGTGTTGCTGACGTTTTGCAAGTTCGTGGTTTGGGTGCGATTCCAAGCCGGGATAATATACTTTCCGCACATCGGAATGGCTTTGTAAAAATTTTGCAACTGCATTTGCGTTTTGTTCGTGCGCGCGTATGCGGGGGACTAAGGTTTTAATTCCGCGAAGCACCAGCCAACAATCGAACGGGGAAGATGCAAGACCGAGCGCGTTTTGTAAGAAGTGAAGCCGCTCTGCCAAATCTTGCCTGTTGACTATGACCGCTCCTCCCACAACATCGCTGTGACCGTTGAGATATTTTGTTGTGGAGTGGATAATAATATCGGCGCCCAGTTCAAATGGGCGTTGGTTGACGGGTGAGAGAAATGTATTATCAACAATGGCAAGGGCGTTGTGTTGGTGCGCAATTTCCGAAAGACGCGTTATATCGGTTATGTTGAGAAGAGGGTTGCTTGGCGTTTCAATCCATATTGCTTTGGTATTCGGTTTGAATGCATCCTTTACCGCTTCAAGGTTGTTCAAATCGAGATAGGTTATCTCGATACCGAATTGCTGGTTGTAGGTGCGGAGTAAGCGTTCCGTACCACCGTAGCAATCGTGTGTACAGATGATGTGGTCGCCTGATTTGAGGAAATGGAACGCAAGGGTAATTGCCGCCATTCCCGTTGCAACCGCCGCCGCGGCAATACCGCCTTCAAGAGCGGTGAGATTTTGCTCAAGCGCTTTACGTGTGGGATTTGCGGTACGGGAATAAGCGTACCCTTTGGTTTCGCCGATATCCTCAAACCGGAAGGTTGAGGTGGCATAAATGGGCGTGATAACGCTGTTGTACGCGGTGTCTTTATCAACACCGGCGTGAATTGATTTGGTTTGAAGACGCATACAGAACTCCTTTAAAGTTTAATGATGATTTAAACGAAAAAACCTCTTCGATGAGAAGAGGCAATGGAGTAGCGCATGTGCCCTTAAGCTCATCGTTCCCCTCCGATACACTGGAAAGGCAGGCATTAGCACCTAACACTCCGCGAGGTTACACGAAGTTGGTTGCTACGGCGTCATAGGGCCTGATCCCTCAGCCGTTCTGGATAAGATTCAATATGTTTGAATCAGTTATAATATAATAAATGAAGGGATACGTGTCAAGGGTTTGGAGGGAAAAATAATAGGATTATGTATTTCAGTGATACAATTGGGGGAAGTTTGTCCACGAAGGGATGCACTTTGCAACTTTGCAACACCCACAGGAAGTTTGAAATCGGA
>Ga0209515_10005379_pt1 | contig 16593 bp, 19 predicted proteins | sample Subgroupgradi54m_FD_187454 | JGI IMG/M metagenome (GOLD analysis project Ga0209515, IMG submission 187454) | Subsurface groundwater microbial communities from S. Glens Falls, New York, USA - GMW60B uncontaminated upgradient, 5.4 m (SPAdes)... ...
AAATCCAAAATCGTGAGTTTGCCATGAAACTCCTCCGTGCCAAACTCTGGGCAATTCAAGAAGAAGAACGAAGAAAGCAAGAGGCGGCATTCAAAGGCGGTTACAAAACCCCCGGCTGGGGCAATCAAATCAGATCATACGTTTTACATCCCTACAAAATGGTAAAAGACTTGCGGACTGATGTAGAGTCAGGAAATCCTGATAAGGTTTTGGATGGAGATTTGGATATGTTTACTGAAGAAGAACTCCGAGTGCTTTCATAAAATAAGTTATGCTTCAGCTTGCAATAGACGAAAAAAATTGCTACGATCAATTTGTTATGCAAAAGAATATTACTATGATGCAAGTTTTCAAAAATCCCAGGTATCGTGGAAAACACGTGATCATTGCTGATGGAATACTCTATACGGCAAAGACAGGAGAGGGAGCATCTGAAATTTTGAAAAAGGTAAGGGGGAAAAATCCAAATGTAATACCAGAGATTGCTTATCTTCCCAAGGCGAACTCCATCATTTTATGAATGTAACATTTCCCTTTGAACATGACGGAGAGAATTTATTTGGTACGATTTATCGTCCTATCGCAAAGGTCTCTTTTAAATCTCCAAAGGAAGATATGTGGACAGAGACCTGGATGATTGTTGATACAGGTGCTGATTTTACGATTTTGCCACAGTATATTGCGCACGAGTTAGGAATATCGTTAGAACGTGATTGTATAAAAGAAACAACGATTGGTGTCGGAGGAGAACAGGCAATCTACTTATGTAAAACAAAAATTCAGGCAAAGATTGGCTCTCTGGAAAGGCATGTTCCGTTAGCTTTTTTTGACAGTAATGAAGTGCCGGCGCTGCTTGGTCGTCTAGGATTTCTCGAGACGTTTGACGCGGAATTTCTCAAAAGTCATAAGGTTGTTTTTAAAGAAGGATGAGGGAGAGCTGTGGGCGCTATAATCTATCGTTTGCCTTTTTTTCTAAATTGAAAAAGTAAGATGATGCTCACGATAGACCACAATAAGGCGAAGATTGATCCAACAGATATTAACCTTTGAAAAAAATCCCAGATAACAAGTCGAAATTCTTCTCTATCTGAAGCGAAATACAGAACATGTAATAAGCTAATTGCTAATAGTATTTTTTTTAAATTATTAATATTTTTTTTCTTAATAGTAAAATATGCTGCTATAAGAAGTGTTATGAGTGAGATGAAAAGGAAGATGGGTAAGATAAAAAGATCGGATATGGTAACTATATCCCAACGCGTGCCGCAGATAATATCAAATCCAGGAGAGCAGTGACGAAAAGAAGCTAAAGTTAATGGGAGAAGGGAAAAGAACAAGAATAATTCAAAAACGCAAATATCCGTCAATAGTAGTAATCCTAAAAAAGTTAATTGTCTGTGCATAATGTAAGTGTATCACGTAAATATTTAACCTTCCCCCCCCTCGTTTCAAGCAACTCTCTTTCCTTAAATTAAATGCTATTTCGCATACTGTTTATAAAACCAACTTGTAAGCAAATTTTTGGGATCATATTTTTCTTTTAACCTTAAAAATTCATTAAAGTTAGGATACGATTTATCTATTTGTTCCCTCGAAGCACTGAGTTGATAGGGAAGATAAAAACTACCACCTAATCTTTGTGATAGGTCTATAAGTTTAGAATGCACCGCTTTAATGTTTTCTATCTCATCAACGTTGAAATTTAAGTACAGTACGACACCAAACCAGTTGTCCTGTGCATAATCGAGAAGGATATTCTCTTTATGGATAGATCGTATTTCAACATTTCGTGTAACCACGTTATTTTTATTCAAAATCTCTCCTAAGCCTTCAATAAATTGAAGCAGTTGTTCTTTTGGAAGAAAGTACTCCTGTAAAACATCTGTGTTATTCTTTAAATTATTTTTTAAGTAAGCATAAGAGCGATGCATAACCTGATTTCTTGATGCTGGATATGTTTGCAAATACGGTTGGATGTACTTTTCTCCCCACCACTTGATTTCCCTACCCAAATGATTTTTTCGTCCCAGATTAAAGACTAAACGCCTTAATGTAGTTAAGCTTTCGGAACTAAGTTTTTCTCGCTTGTTCGATTGCGCAGTTACTTTATAAGTATACACGATTATTTCTTTCAGAAAGGATGATGGAGCTGTAGATAAGCGGGCATAGAACATATGTATTCCCCTGTCCTTTCCAATCTCTTCGAATGTAGGTAAAAAATCTTTCGTTCTAATTATTTTTTGCACTTCAATATATGCAATGTTATCCATTAACGTTAACTGAACATCCAGAATTATCCCAAGTAATCCATAGCCCCCGATAACTGCTCGAAACAGATGTTCATTGTGTTCTCTGCTTACGCTATGAATACTACCATCAGCCAACATAATACGCATCGATTTTACCGTTGACGCAATACTTCCAATACGATGATCCATACCATGAGCATTAACTGCAATAGTTCCTCCAACTGTTGGGAGGTCAAATGACTGCATGGCTTCCACTGAAAGATTATAAGCATTTAAAAAGTTTTGAATATCATGCCAAATTGCTCCACTTTGAACGGTAAGGATTTTTTTATCTGAGTCAACAGACATATGATTAAATCCTCGCATACCTAATACAAGCGCACCTGTAGCAAATGCTTGTCCACCCATGCTATGTCGTGCTCCTGCAATCGATACTTTGAGCTTGTGCTGCAGCGTGAAGCGAAGAGCATTTTTAATATCACCTTCTGTTTTTATCTGTACAATTCCATATACAGCAGTTCTATTTACTCCGCTCGCATCATTTATTATTCCACCTAGTTGTAAAAAGGGGAGATCTGATTCTTTAGGCTCTGTAGTTTCGTTTTGAATATAAGGGAAGAAATCTTTATCTATTCTAGGATCAGAGGATAATTCAATTATCTTTTTTACGATTGTAAAGCCTGCGATTAAAGATAAAACAAAAACAATAAACGGCATAACTTAATCCTAACAGAATTTGAAAAGTTTAAAAATTTATATCCCCTCCAAAAAGAATTGGGCTGGTGATTCTTGTTTTTTCCTCATAAATTATTATATATCCAACAAACTCAGGATTGCAACTTTCCTGGATTCTAGGTGGAAGTGCATCACTCAGTAATAGTGATGTGAAGTTTGGCTATCATCTCATAGGGAGTTAGGTATTGCAAGCATTTTCTGGGAGTTGAGTTTAATTTATATTCTAAGGCTGCAATATGCTCATCAGTTAGACAATCAATACTACTCCTTTTGGAATATCTCTTCTTATTCTCCCATTAGTATTTTCAACTATTCCCCTTACAAAACTTAGGTTCTAAAACGAAGTGCATCACTTTCAGGTGGCTTAAGGCACTTAATGCTCAGCGTCCAGCCCGTGTATAAAATGTTTTCAACTAAACTCACCCCCGAACGTTTTTGAGTGTTTGAAGATATGTAGCCATGCCATCGTTTTTAATTGTATCGATAATTTGATCTGCAGCATTTTTCAATTCAGAGACAGCATTACCCATCGCAACTTTATGGTGAACGGCATTAAATAAATGTATATCATTGTGTCCATCGCCAATACCGATAGTATCTTTCACGTTAACAGTAAGCATTTTAAGAAGTTCTGCAACAGCGTATTCTTTTGTAGCTTGATGGTTAACAATGTGTAAATCGCGTGTTTCAGGCTTTTGCGAGAGTATAAGAATGCATGTGATGCCTTTTATTTTTTGCAGTTGTTCATAAAGCTTTAGTGCAATAGATTCTGGGACAAAAATTTGTTCTATAAAATACACATCTTCGCTTGTTGGAAAATCATTTGGATAGTAAACCCCACCGTTAGTATAATCTTCTTCAGTGTAGTCATTGTGATTCATTTTATATTTTGGATTCTGTTTAAATATCTCGAGTACTTGATGAACAGCATCAGGATCGATATTTTTCTGCCAGAGAATCTTACCGCTTACAGGATCGCAAATTTGTGTACCTGCAGAAATAATACAAGGATCAGTTAAACCTAACGCTTGAATTATATGTCCTCCAAATGCCCACCCTCTACCAGTTGCAGAGGAAAAATAATAGTTGTCTTTCAGTGTGGCAATTGTGTCAACCAATTTTTGACTTGGGAGGCGTTTCTCAGGAGAATCTATGGCGGTTCCATCTAAATCGAAAATAATAGCTTTCTTTTTCATAAAACAATTGTATCATTTTCTACCTTTTTTCCAATCAACTCTTGTGAGCAGTGATGCATAAATATCATCTTCGAGTTTGATTTTTAGATTATCAAGTTCTTCTTTTGTTGGATTTCTTTTTTGAAAGGTAACGAAGGGCAGATCAGTGATGACGGCGAGCGGTTGTTGTTCATTGCCTTCTCCCATGACTGCGACTGCTGCTGCTGCGAGAGAATCGGGGATGTTTGCTTGTTCTGCCTGCATCAGGCGTCCATAAATATCTGGCTGGCCGATATAATTGTTGAGTGCTTGAAAGCCACTATGACTGATGGCATAGCCAGTCACACCCCGGCGAAGTGGAGTCAATTTGCTGTCGGTGAGGATGATGCCAAGATGATTGAGATTGTGTTTTTTTATCAGATATTCTCTCATTGCATTGACGCTTTTTTGTGGGTCTTTGGGCCAGAGAGTGAAGTATCCATTACTGTTTGACTCATCAATGCCAGCAGCACCGACAAGAAGATTGTTATTGATGGTCAGGGTAAATCCATATTGGCTAAATTCTCGTGGAAGAAAGTATTCTGCTTCTTGTTTGATAAGCTCGTCTTTTTGTTTTTCTGCATCTTCTTGGATTTTGACGACTCTGCCTTCACAGATGCCGACGATTTTGGAGGCGATTGCTATAATGCTTTTTTCTTGCAGTGGAGGAAGGTAGCGATCAAGAATCGCGTAGAGATTTTCGTTTGGTTGGATTTTGTGGGTTTTGTAGGGTTGTATTATCATATAAATATTCCTCCACATGTCATCCCCGTGCAGACGGGGATCCAGCTCAGTAAAGACGCAAGGGTGGAGCTAGATCTAGATTCCCGCCTTCGCGGGAATGACAAAAACTAATTGATTATATAATTCCTTCATTGTCTTTTCTAGAACTGGATGAACAAAGTTTGGGTCGAGATCCATGAAGGGTTTGAGGACGAAGTCGCGTTCTTGGATGCGAGGATGGGGGATTTGTAGGGTATTGGTTTCAAGAATAAGATTGTCATAAAAAAGAATATCAATATCAATTTCTCTTGGACCGTTGCGGAATCGGTCTTTTCTGCCGACTTTCTTTTCTACCTGTTTAACAAATTGCAGAAGTTCTTCTGGGCTAAGAGTTGTTTCCCCGCGTAATGCCGTGTTAAGAAAGTTCTCTTGGTTTTCATAATACATTGGTTTTGTTTCATAAAGTTTGGCGACTGTTATCTCTTTTATTTTTTTACCAAGAAGAGTTACTGCATTCTCAATGTGTTCTTTTTTATCACCAACATTTGAACCAAGCGCGAGATAGACGATATGCATGGCTGAAGTATAGCTTATTTTATTGATTGCTTCCATAAGTGCTTTTGTTTTGAGCATCATTTCGTCATATTCTTTCTCTGGATCCGAGTCGGTGAGAATCGCTCCACCTGCGCCGATTGAAAATTCATTGCCTTTTGCGATAATGGTTCTGATGACAATATTCAGTGATGCTGTTTGGTTGAGACTTAAAAATCCAAGTGCGCCTGAATAAATGCCTCGTGGGTTTTTTTCAAGATTTTCAAGAATTTCCATACTGCGGATTTTGGGTGCGCCTGTCATGGAGCCACCGGGGAAGCAAGCCTGTATGCAATCAATGATTGAGATTTCTTTTTTTAATTTCCCTCGTACTGTTGAAACAAGTGTATGGACTGTTTCGTATGTCTCAAGGGTCATCTGTTTGCTCACCTGTACAGAACCAAATTCACAGACTTTGCCCAAGTCGTTTCGGAGGAGATCAACAATCATGGCATTTTCTGACCAGTCTTTTGTGCTTTTTTGCAATTGTTTGGCGAGTGCTTTATCTTCATGTGGTGTTTTTCCACGGGCAATGGTTCCTTTCATTGGTTTTGTTTCAACCAGTTTGTCTTTATCAATTTTGAGGAATTGTTCAGGGGATGAGCAGAGGATGGAGAGATCGTTGTATTTTACATAGGCAGCGTAAGGTGCGGGGTTGATTGAGCGAAGCGTTTGGTACAAGGTTAACGGATCAATGTTTGCTTTGGTAGTGAGGGTATTGGTTAGGCAAATCTGATAGCTCTCACCTTTTGCCAGATATTCTTTACAGGTTGCGATGTCTTTGAGGTATTGTTCTTTGTCGCGGGTGAGGCGGAAGTCATTGCGAGCGACCAACGGGAGCGTGGCAATCCCCTGAGTATTGCATGAGATTGCTTCGTCATTCTTCCTCGCAATGACGTTATTGAGTTTTTCTTTTATCTCCCTAAACCATTTTTTATTTTCATGCAGACTGACAAGATACACTTCTTTTTCTTTGTGATCAAAGGCGATGAATTGATCGACAAAGTACCAGAGACTGTCAGGATAGGGGGATTGATACTTTGTTTTTGCTCCAGAAAGTTTTTTTAATTCATAGCCAAAGTAACCGACATAACCGCCGACAAAAGGAAAGGGGAGGTTGGTTGGCTGGCACATATTCTCTGCGAGTTTTTCTTTCAGGTAATAAAAAATATCCCCCTCAGCTATTCTGGCATCTTCAAGAAAATAAGAATGGATTTCTCTGGGGGCATCTCCCATGTAGGAGAAGCGGGCTGAGTCATTGTTTGAGAGACTACTATCTAGCCAGAAGGAGTGTGGAGATTTAGAAAAAAGCGTGGTAAAGACTTGTTCTGGATCGATCCAAGATGGTAATTTTTGATGGTGGATAGAATATGTCTTATTCATTTCAAATTAAGATTAAACCTTACGTAAATGTCATTCCTGGCCGCAAACCAGGAATCCAGGTTCTTTCGCTTCGCGCTCCTAGATCCCCGCGTTCGCGGGGATGACAATTGGAGTTGCGTAACATGAGTTAATATATTCATGCTCTGTTTTTTCTATTAGCTTCTTTATTTTTTCAAATAATACTTTCCCATCAGCGATTTTTTCTCCGTTAAGAATGTTGACTTGTTGAATTCGCAGACTATTGACAAGAACGAGTGGACCGCTTGTCGTTTCAGGGATATCTTCCTCAATAACGTCTGCTTGCTCCATAATGATTTGCCGGGTGATGCCGTTAAGGCCTTTGCCGTCTAGATTTGGTGTAATGATTTGTCCTTTGGTATTGAGTGAGAAGACATTACAGATGGTTGATTCGATAATGTTATCCTCTTGGACAAAGAGAGCATCATCAGCACCACTGTTTTCTGCAAGTTTTTTAGCTTGTTCGTTGACGACGCGGTTGGTGGTTTTAAAGATTTTATTTTTGTCGCGGGTGTCGGGGACGGTGATAAGGGAAATTGGAGAGGTTGGGGGGATGGGGCGGTGTTCTATGCTAACTTGTCCTTTGTCGGTGATCGTAACGCGCAGTGCGCAGTCAGTAAGTGTTGTTTCTTTTAAAAAGTTGGTTACTTTTTTTTCAATAGCAGAAGGTCTTGGGAGTTTTAGTGCCTTTGCGTGAGTGAGAAGACGTTTGTGATGTTTGTCAAAAAAGAGTGGGATGCCTTGTTTGACTTTGATTGTGGTGAAAATGCCAAGATTCATTATTTATGTTTATTGAGAATACTCATGAATTCTTCTCGTGTTTTTTGATCTTCCCGGAATAAGCCAAGCACCGATGAAGTAATCATCACAGAATTCTGTTTTTCAACGCCTCGCATCATCATGCAAAGATGCTGTGCTTCGATGACGACACCAACGCCCAGAGGGTTCAGCGCATCTTGGATTTCTTTGGCGATTTCCTCAGTTAGTCTCTCTTGCACTTGGAGGCGTTTGGCAAAGCGATCAACGATACGGGCGATTTTGCTGATGCCAATGATTTTATCTTTAGCAACATATCCGACATGACATTTGCCAAAAAAAGGCAACAGGTGATGTTCGCAAAGGCTATAGAGTTCAATATCTCTGAGGATAATCATATTGTGGATGCTTTGGGTGAAGATCGCATTATTAATTGTTTCTTTGCGTGATAAGTTATAGCCCTTTGTTAAGTCAGCAAGCATGTTGGCAACACGTTTTGGTGTTTGTTTGAGTCCTTCACGCGTTGGATCTTCTCCCAGTTCCAGAAGGACGTCTGTAATGAGTTGTTCAAGTTTTTTATTTTTCATTTTTTCGTATGATCTCGACTGCTGAAGATCGAGCAAGGGCAACAGCTTTTGGTTTTTCGATATGGACTTTTACTTGTTGGACTTTTTTATCTTGTAAGCAAATTGTTGCTATTGCCTCAGCCAATGCTTCAAGGAGAAAAAAGTTTGAGTTCTCAACTAAGTCGACAATATGGAGATAGATCTCGTGATAATTAACAGTGTCCTTGAGGTTATCTGTTTTTCCAGGTTTGTGAAGCGCAACGGACAATGCAATATTGATGATAACCGTTTGCTTGCCCTGTCGTTCAAAATCAAAGACCCCAATCGTGCAAGGGAGCGTTACGTCGTTAATAAAAAGAGTATCATTCATATTAGGTAAATTTATCTAAAATCGTTAAGAATTTTTTTGTTTCCCAGACGTCGTGAGTTCGGACTACGCTCGCGCCGTTTTGTACAGCAATTGCCGTCGCGGCAAGGGAAGCCTCCAATCGCTCAGTTGGTTTCGTCTCAATGTTGCGTTCATCTTTCAGGATCATTCCCAGAAAACTTTTACGTGAGACACCAATGGCAATGGGGAGTTTAAATGTCTCTAGTACTTTCAAGTTTTTGATAATTTCGATATTTTGTTCAACTGTCTTACCAAAACCAATGCCAGGATCGATAATAAACTGCTCTTTTTTCACTCCGTGTTTTTTGCCTAGCATTATTTGTTCTTCAAAAAATGCTGAGATTTCTTTGATGACATTGGCATAGGTAATGTCTCCTTGTTGCATGGTTTTTGGTTTGCCTGTGCTATGGTACATGATGAAGTCACATCCAGACGTTGCGACAACACCTGCGAGTTTTTCATCAAAGATAAATCCGCCTAAACTATTGACCATACCACATCCTGCTTCCAATGTTTCTCTTGCAACGTCATGTTTCCATGTATCAATACATAACAACACGTCGTTACCAAAGTGTTGTTTTAGGATTTGGATCACGGGAATAACCCGTCGTAATTCTTCCTGTGCATCAACTGATTCGGAGCCAGGTCGGGTTGATTCGCCGCCAATATCGATGCTATCTGCTCCTTCTTTAATCATTTGTTGTGCCCGTTCAAGTGCTTTCTGAGGATTATCGTAGTAATCTCCTCCGTCTGAGAACGAGTCAGGAGTGATATTGAGAATCCCCATGATAGTTGTTTTTTTCATACCTTTGCTTTTACCTTAATTTGAGGCTGGTGTCAAGTTTTCGTAGGGTTGTCAAACAGTTTGAAATGTGCTTTACTAGAGATAAACCTGCCATGGAAAATCAAGCGACCCAATCCCCAGTTATGCATACCTTTGTGGAGAGCAAAGTACTCTCTTCGAGAAAAATTATTGTTCTTCTTGTTTTGCTTGCTTTTCTTGGTGTTGGAAGTGGGTTTCTCCTTGCAAAGTATACAGCCAAAACCGGTAATCAAATTATTCCGTTATCAAATATCGGACCAAGCATGAAAGGCAAATCATTTGGTTCAGGTGATACAAAGACTTTCAAAGATACAGCAGAGGGGAAATTAGCAGATGGAGGCATTGATGGAGAAGGGCAATTCCATCTGGTACGTCCAGGAGGCGATAGTCAAAATGTGTATCTTACCTCATCTCTTGTTGATCTCTCGCAATTTATTGGGAAGAACATAAAAGTATGGGGAGAGACACAGAAAGCACAAAAGGCAGGATGGCTTATGGATGTAGGGAAGGTTGAGGTATTATGATTAAACTTGAAAACGTTACCAAACAGTTTGGCGCAGGGGATACTGCCTTGGAGGATGTTTCTTTTGTTATCGATCCCGGTGAATTTGTTTTTGTTGTTGGTCCTTCTGGGTCAGGCAAGACGACACTCTTTCGTCTTTTGATTCGTGAGATGGTACCGACAACAGGCGCAATTCATATTGGGGATTGGGATATTGTGAATTTGTCTCACAAGAAAATTCCTCATCTTCGCAAAAAAATCGGTGTTGTCTTTCAAGATCTCAAACTCTTTCGTGACCGGACTATTTTTGAGAATGTCCTGTTTCCTTTGGAAGTAGGGAATATGGACACCAAAAGTGCGCGCAAGCGAGTGGAGGAAATTCTGGAACTCGTTGGTATTGCACAGCACAGCAATAAATTCCCCGTGCAATTGTCCGGTGGAGAGCTCCAACGAGCAGCGATTGCACGGGCACTTGCCTTCTCGCCTGAGATTTTACTTGCTGATGAACCAACAGGCAATTTGGACAACGCGACCTCATGGGAAATTATTAAATTGTTGCAAGATATTAATGCAACAGGGACAACCATTATCATGGCAACGCACAATACCGAGGTTGTTGCGAGTTTGCTCAAGCGTGTCTTGACGATTGAGAAAGGGAAATTGGTAAAAGACCAAAAACAAGAAAAGAAGGAGGAGAAATGAGAACCGTTAAAACAAGTTGGAAACATATTAGAAGAAATCCGTATCAAGCCCTTGCTGCGATCTGCATCATGATGCTGACATTTCTAGCAATTTCCGTTTTTGCTTTTATTGTGTTTGGGTCATCAATTGTGATTAAATATTTTGAATCCAAACCGCAAGTAACAGCTTTTTTCAAAGATGAAGCACAACAATCTGAAATCGACGCGCTCAAACAGAGTCTGCAGCAGACAGGAACAGTTGCTACAATACATTTTGTTAGCAAGAAACAAGCCCTGCAGCGTTATAGTGAACAAAATAAAAAAGATCCGTTACTTCTTGAATTAGTTACCTCGGATATTTTACCAGCATCGTTAGAAGTTTCTACGAATAACATTGAAGATCTAGGAAAGGTTGCCCAGATTATGCGCGATTCACCTGCCGTAATTGAAGGGGAACAGGGAGTGATTTATCAGAAGGATATTATTCAGAGGCTCTCATTGTTGACCAATGGTATTCGTGTTATCGGTATAACAATTATTGCGATCTTGGCTTTTGTTTCTACCATTATTATGGTTAGTATTATCGGATTTAAAGTGTCGCAGAAAAAAGAAGAGATTGAGATTATGCGGCTTCTGTCAGCAACCAATTGGTATATTCGCTGGCCGTTTATCCTTGAGGGGATTTTCTACGGTATCATCGGTACATTCTTTGGTTGGCTTGTTGCATCAGCAGGACTTCTCTATGCAACGCCTTATCTCCAATCGTTTCTTAAAGGGATTCCCCTGTTGCCTGTTGCACCTGTTTTTTTCCTCACGCTTCTTATCGGAGAACTTGTTATTGCAATCATACTCGGGATGGTTGCAAGCTCACTTGCAGTTCTTCGCTATCTCAAGTAAAATAAAGGACACTTCTGCCTATGTTGCATCTGAGAAAAAAAATAATAGTTTCTATCCTCGCATCGTTTCTTTTCACTTTTTCGTGTGCGGTTTTTGTCTATGCACAGGTAACCCCAACAATAGAGCCATCACCGACACCGACAGCTGATACTTCTCAGCAACAATCAGATTTACAGAAAAAAATCCATGAACTCGAAGGAAAAGTATCAGTTTTGCGTTCACAAGAACATACCCTTTCTTCGCAAATTGGGACAATGGATAATCAAATCACGTTGACAGAATACCGCATCGACGCAACCAAACAGGAGGTCATGGATATCACCCTTGATATCGATTCGGCAAGTAAACGGATGCAAAATCTTGAGGGTTCCTTGCATGATGTGACCAAGACGCTGCTGAATCGAATTGTAGCAACGTATCAGATGGGAGATGCTTCTCCTGTACAGGTGCTGCTTTCTTCAAATGATGTTTCTGATCTCGTCTCTCGTGCCAATTATCTGCGTATTGTCCAAGCGCATGATAAACAGCTCTTGTATGATACGCAACAAGCGCGTAATGACTATGCAAATCAGAAAATAATTTTTCAAGATAAGAAAAAAAAGATCGAAGCGCTTAAAACACAACTTGAAGACTATAGTAAAGAACTTGATGTACAAAAAGACGCAAAGAAGAAATTACTTGCTGAAACGCAAGGAGATGAAGAAAATTATCAGCGATTGCTTTCGCAGGCCAAAGCACAATTAGCAGGATTCAGTCGTTTTACCGCAAGTCAAGGTGGTGCATCGCTTCTTGGCAATCAAACAGTGTGTGATGATTGGGGATGTTATTATAATCAACGGGATAGCCAGTGGGGAGCAACAGCACTCAATGGCACACAGTACAGTATCGCAAGTGATGGATGCCTTATGACGTCAATGGCGATGATCTATACGCATTTTGGGCATCGAGGCGTGACACCGCTGACCATTAATAGCAACCCAAACAATTTTGCTTCGTATTACCCTGCGTATTTGAAATATACGATTACCGCAGATGGGGCGACCTCTTCTCGTGTTGGTTCACAGATTGATGGGGAGCTCGCAGCAGGACGACCGATTATCGTTGGTATTAGTTATGATGGTGGTCCGTCTCCTGATCATTTTTTGGTGCTGATTAGTGGGTCAAATGGGAGCTACATGATGAATGATCCATTTACGCCTAGTGGTCACAATATGCCTTTTAGTGACAAGTACTCAGTGGGGAGTATCCGCGAGATTGATAAGGTTGTTTTTTAAAATAAAAACATATTATACTGAGAGAGATGCAGATTCTCTTTAAAGTTTCTTTTTTTCTCGTCATCTTCTTCTTGGTTTTTATGCCAACTGTCCGAGCAGAGGAGAATATTGTCATCAATGAATTCTTTTCTCAGGGATCAAGTGATTGGGTTGAACTCTATAACAAGAGTTCTGATCAGATTGATTTGAGTCAATATCGACTGCGTGATAGTTCTGCGACGAATAAGATTACGCTCACTGGGCAATTAGCCGCACATGGGTTTGTCACATTTGATTGGGGAGATAAACTCAATAATAGTGGTGATACCATAAAACTTGTCTTGGCAAGCGATGAGAACGTCGTTATTGATCAGGTAACCTATGGTAAGGCCGGTGATACCATTACGGCTCCTGGAAGTAATCAATCAGCAGGGAGACAAACAGATGGTGGTTCGCAGTGGGTAATTTTTGCCACAGCGTCCAAGGGTCTTTCTAATGATAATGCAGCAATTGTGCCGACATTTACCCCGACGCCAACCAATGCTCCAACGCCTACCAGAATTCCGACTCCAACCAAAACACCAATCCCAACGAAATCTGAGCCAACTGCCACAAAAATGCCAACGCTTGTTCCGACAAAAGCATCTTCGTTTGCAGTTATTTCAGATGCAGTGACAAGTTTGAGCGCTCAGCCGACTTCCATTCTTGGCGTGAGTACTTCCGCAGCTCCTAAACCGTATCGAAAATCTTCCCAAAAAAAAGTGTTAGTCAAAGATGCTACGACGCATTTCCCTTCCCTTGCTGCAATCATTGGTGGAGGACTTATCTGTGCCTGTGGTATACTTGTTTTCTTGAAAACCAGACAAAAGAATTATGAGTAAGACGATTATTACCAAGAGTTTTTCAGAAACACAAAAGCTAGGCAGAGAATTTGCTCAAGAACTACATGGTGGGGAAGTTGTGGCATTGCATGGTGATTTGGGAGCGGGTAAGACGACGTTTGTGCAAGGATTGGCAGAGGGACTTGGGATTAAGCAGCGGATTATCTCACCGACGTTTATCATTATGCGTACCTATCAGGTTGAAGCCAAAAATTTCTATCATATTGATTTGTATCGCATTGAGAGTGAAAGAGATGTTGCAGGGTTGGGGTTGCTCGAGCTTATGGAAGATCCTCAGAATATTGTCGTTATCGAATGGCCGGAGAAGATTGAAAATTTGCTGCCAGAAAAGCGAATTGATATCTACTTTACGTATTTTGGAGATGACAGGCGGGAGATTATTATAGAGGATTAGTATGGAAGAACACATAGTACAAGCAGTAAAAATTTTAAATCAAGGGGGGATTGTGATTTTTCCAACTGATACGGCATTTGGGATTGGCTGTCGGATTAATAGTACTGAGGCAATCAAGCGATTATTTGCTCTTCGCAGACGACCTGAGACACAGGCAACACCGGTTCTGGTTTCAGACGTTGTAATGGCACAGGAGTATTTGCTGCCTATTCCAAACGATGTTGAGGAACTACTAAAAAAATATTGGCCAGGCGCATTGACAATCGTTCTCCCTGCTCGAACAGAAAGAGTCCCAGAATTAGTACGAGGAGGAACACAGACGCTTGGGGTAAGGATGCCAAATCACGAAGTGGCGTTGGAGATTATCCGACACGTTGGCGTGCCAATGCTTGGTCCCTCGGCGAATTTTCATGGAGGGAAGACACCGTATGCATTGACAGATTTAGATCGCGAATTGATCAAGCTGGTTGATTATGTGGTTCCAGGTAACTGTAGTGTAAAGCAAGCCTCAACAGTTGTTGATTGTTCGATTGAACCCTGGAAGGTTTTAAGAGAAGGTGCGGTAAAAATAAAAAGTTAGATAGTAATCTTTTCTTGAAACTTACCCACATGAATGCTAGCATGATATCATGCAAGAGAAAGAGCAGGAGTTTTCTTTAAAAAATCTTTTTGTCCCCCTCACAACTTTCAAAGCAATTCATATTATTGTTATTGTCGGTTTTATTGTCTTTGGCAACATGCTTTTTAATGGTTTTGTATGGGATGATATCGGTTATATCATAAATAATCAGGAAATCCACGCATTTAATCTAGAAAAAATATTTGGTCCGAGTATATTTAATAATGGCGGCTATTATCGTCCACTACCTGCTGCTTATTTTGCATTTCTTTATCTCTTATTTCATGACATCTCATTTTTTTATCATTTTTTTCAAATAATTATTCATATCAGTAATACAATACTAATGTTTATTTTTTTAAAGCATTTCTTTAAAAGAAATATTGCTCTTTTTGCCTCATTGATATTTCTTGTTCATCCTATGCAGGTTGAATCAGTCTCATTTATTGCAGCCTCGGTAAGTCCATTATTCTTTCTCTTTGGCATGATAGCATTAGTGTTTAGTGTAGGAGAAAAAATTAGTAGAAAAAAAATATTTTTAATAGCTATTTCTTTATTGTTATCTTTTTTAATCAAAGAGACAGGTTTTCTTTTTCTCTTTCTTGTTTTGTTCTATCGTTTCCTTTTTAACAAGAAGGATTTTTTATTTTTTCTGAGTAGTGGTATTCTCATCACACTAATTTATTTTTCTATACGATTTGGAATGGGAGGCGTTTATTTCAAGTCTCCAGTGTTGGCGCCAATTGCCAGACTTTCTTTTTTAGAGAGATTAATGAGTACTCCAGAAATTGTTCTACATTATATTAAAACTTTTTTCTTCCCAATCAATTTAGCAATTAATCAATTTTGGGTTGTCACGAGAATCGATTTTTTTTCTTTCTATTTCCCATTGTTCGTAATTATGATATTCCTTTCCCTTTTGGTGTTATTGGGAAGGCATATTTTCAAAACAAACAAAAAAAGTTTTACAATTTTGCTTTTCTTCACTTTTTGGTTTCTTCTAGGAATAGGTATGCTCACGCAGATACTTCCTTTAGATATGACCGTTGCGGATCGTTGGTTTTATTTCCCAATGATGGGTCTGCTTGGTATTCTAGCTACAGCACTACAATCATTACATGTCTTCGATAAAAAGTTAAGAAAACTATGGTATGTGACAGTGTTCATTCTCATCACTCTCTTAGGAACAAGAACTATAGTAAGAAATACCGACTGGCATGATGCTATAACACTTTATACACATGACAGTACAATACAAGATAATTTTGATATTGAAAATGCGCTTGGCAATGAATATATGTCGATTCAAGAATATGATAAGGCCTTAACGCATTTTAAGAGGTCAGCTAATTTATTTCCTTACGAGATGAATCTTTTTAATATTGGATCTGTCTATGAAAAAATTGGTGATAGGCAAAAAGCAATAGAATATTATTCTGACGCCTTAAAAAAAGATCATTATGTGCTAATCTCTCATAAACATATCTCCTTCACCTACGAGAGGCTTGGATATATGTTGCTTCTGGATAAGAATTTTGGAGAAACAAAGAAACAAGTAGTAATCGGCTTAAGTGATTATCCCGATAATGTAAATTTATGGATCTTGTTGGCAGTGAGTAATTATAAATTGCAACATCAACAAGAAGCACTTTTTGCAGCAGAAAAGGCGAAAACAATTTTTCCAAACGATCAAACAACGTCTCTTTATACAAAAATGTTAAACAATCAGCATGTTGACATACCTAAGGAATAAAATAACAGCCAAGGTCAAAAAGAATTGAACATTGAACGTTGACAATTATAGAAAATCTCTCTATAAAGTATATACATGAGATTAAAAATCTACTTTATCACTCTCTTTTTTCTTACATCATTGTTTGGACTCTTTTTTCCAAAAACT
>Ga0209515_10005380_pt1 | contig 16592 bp, 10 predicted proteins | sample Subgroupgradi54m_FD_187454 | JGI IMG/M metagenome (GOLD analysis project Ga0209515, IMG submission 187454) | Subsurface groundwater microbial communities from S. Glens Falls, New York, USA - GMW60B uncontaminated upgradient, 5.4 m (SPAdes)... ...
TCACGGTTCACCAGCCCAGCGGCGAACAACTGAGCATCTACGACGCCGCAATGAAATACATCGGCAGCAACACCCCGACGATGATTTTCGGCGGCGAAGAATACGGCACCGGTTCAAGCCGCGACTGGGCCGCCAAAGGCACGCAACTGCTGGGCGTAAAAGCCGTCATCGCCAAAAGCTTCGAACGCATCCACCGCTCCAACCTGATCGGCATGGGCGTGCTCGCCCTGCAATTCAAAGGCGGCGACAGCGTTCAATCCCTCGGCCTCACCGGCGAAGAAACCTTCAGCCTCAAAGGCCTGGATGGCGAAATCAAACCGCAACAAGACGCCACCCTCGTCATTGAACGCAAAGACGGCAGCAAGAAGGAAGTCAAACTCCTGCTGCGCATCGATACGCCGATTGAAGTGGATTACTTCAAACATGGTGGGATTCTGCCGTTTGTGTTGCGGCAGTTGCTGGCGGCTTAACCAGCGGCTTAGCGCTGGTCTTATAGCGCTTAGCCGATTGGCTATGCAGAGCATTAACCAACGACTTGGCACAGGTTTCATCGTGCCTAGTCGGATGGATATGCAGAGCATTAACCAGCGACTCAGCGCTCGTCGTTTGAGCGCCTAGTCGACTGGCTAATGCAGAGCACCAAGTACTAAAAGCCGAAAAGAAAAAGCCGCCGTGCCGAAAGGCTGGCGGCTTTGTTTTTTCATACAGCGCAGCCGTTGTAAATTCGTTGGATAAGAAGAACAATGCGGCTCTGAGCACCCGACTTCTTTCATTTTTTTCGCAATTTTCGAGGCATTATTTTTTAGGATGCGCTGCAGTTCGCAATTGTTCTTTGAACTCCGCACTCAATCCGAGCAGGCCGGGGCAATCGCCGGAGGCACCCGCTTTCTCGGCTTCGAGCAACCGCTTACCCAGGATGCGGTGGAGTTGGAGTCGTGACGACTGAAGATCGCCGTCTACCGATTGGGCAAAAATCGTGTGAGCGGTATCGGGATTCTCGCAGGCGCGTTCGCCGAGCTGTTGATACGCTGCGATTCGCAATTTTTCTTTGATCTCCGCACTCAATCCGAGCAGGCCGGGGCAATTGCCGGAGGCACCCGCTTTCTCGGCTTCGAGCAACCGCTTACCCAGGATGCGATCGAGTTGGAAGCGCAGCGACTGATTGTCTCTTGATGTCTGGCGATCGATCCCGCGAGCGGTATCGGAATCCGCACAGGCGAGCTCGCCGAGTTGCTGATGCACTTGCTTTCTGAATTCCTCCAGTTTCAGTTTCTCCGGCTTATCGGGATCGACCCTACAGGACAGAGGGCTGCTGGCTTCAGCAAAGCATATCCCCAAGTCGGGGAGGCGCGCGTCGGGTTGCGACGCGCCACGTAATCGCGCTTCGATAATATCGAGCTTGTGCTTCTCCAGTTTTGACCTCTGCAGTTCCGAAAGTATTGCCGCAACCTCTTTTTTTGAAAGCGGCGTCTTCTGTATAGAGCGCGTATCCAGCCAATCGCCCTTGGGCAATCCATTTGCGCCCTTAAGGTTCGCCTTGCTCAAATCCGCACCCTGAAGTTGCGCGTCGCTCAAATCTGCACCCTGAAGTCCTGCAGAAGGCAAATTCGCGCCCTGAAGCTCTGCCCCGCGTAAATCTGCACCCTGAAGTTTCGCCGCGCGCAAATCCGCGCCCTGAAGCTCTGCCGCGAACAAATTCGCGCCCAGAAGCTCCGCCCCGCGTAAATCTGCACCCTGAAGTTTCGCCCCGTGCAAATCCGCGCCCCGAAAGTCGACCCGGAACAAATTCGCGCCCTGAAGTTTCGCAAGGCCCAAATTCGCACCCTGAAATTGCGCCCCGAGACCTTGGAAGCCCAGCAAACTCAGAAGGGACGGCGGGCTGAGAACCGCGCCCCGAAGGTTCGTCCCGCGCAAATCCGCACCCTGAAGTTTCGCCCCGCGCAAATCCGCGCCCTGAAACTCCGCCTCGCGCAAATCCGCGCCAATCATGGTTGCGTTCTGCAACTGAGCGCCACGCAGGCTGCGCCCGACGAGGTTAAGCGGCAACGTGCGGTTATGCACTTCATCCCATTTCCCTTCACGCACCATTGCGAGCACTTCAGGGTCCAGAGGTTTCGCAAACAGCGGCTGCTCCTGCAAGTCGAGTCGGCGTTGAGGCCCCAGCAATGCGCATGCAATGAGACTGACACTTCTGCCGCTACAGTTCTTAAGGGTGAATTCTGGTGTTTGCTCCCCTTCAACAACTTTGACGGGAGTGAGCTTCAGATCAAAGTGCGGTTGATCGGTCATCAGCATGCGTTCCATTCGTTCGCCGTCGACCATGATGGCAAAAGGCAGCCATGTTGCGATGACCAGCGCCATCAACAAGGACAAATGGCCTTTCGGTATTCGCGGCCGGCCGCACAACAAGGCTGGCGTTCCCAAGAGCAGCAACAGTGCCAGCAACAGAATCGGCGTCGGATCAAAGTCTTGAGGCATGTGCGGCGACGAAGCAATGAATGCCAGTGCAATTAACCCGAGCAGTGACACTCCGAAAACCAGGCGTTCGCGCGCCCGCCGCAGCGCAAACGTGCTGGGTCCACGACGTGTCCGTAGCAGGGTAAGTAGCGGGATAACGAGTCCTGCCCAAATTGCAGTAATCGCCAGAATAGCGGCGCCGGAACCGACCATGATCGGATCGACTGAGAATAGTACGAGCACACTGCCTGCGATCATCGCCGTCCATGGCAGCAGTCGCCAACGGCTGGACAAATAGATCTTACCTAGCTGGCGCCAGTAACCGCGCCAATCGTCGCGGGGATGCATGATGATTGGCCACAGCACGGCGATCAATGCGATATCGAGCAAGACCGCGACCCGTTGCGCCCAGGTCACACCTTCACTCTGGTACGCGAGAAAGCCAATCTGCAGCGCGAGCAGAGTCACGATTGGCAGGACGACTAGAGTGGTGGAGACCAGCAAGCCGATCAGCATCCGCACTAGGCGCGAGGGCCGCCCGGCCAGGTAATAGGTATAGGGAAAGATATGGAGCCGCTCGCGGAGCCCACCCAGTGCCTCTTTGCGCGGAGCCGCTTTGTCGAAAGCATAGAGCTTGCGCGAGAAGAGTTGTAATTGCAGCAGGAGATTGAAATGCACCAGCACGACGAGGAACGGAGCCGCCGCGTAAAACCCAACAATGGGTACTTCGACATCGATCACCGGTAGCTTGACGCCTTTGCCGATCAGCAGGTCGAGGTCTGTGGTGCCGAAAACAATCACCATTGCATAGGCGCACACGGCCATGAAAGCGATGTGCAGCACAGCCACCTGTTGCGAGGCGCTATTAACTGTTTCCAGCAAGGCGCAAGTATCAACTTCAGACGATGCGGGAGCAGCGCGCGTTGTGGGGCGCAAAGGGCGTGGATAAGGCTTCACAGTTTGGTGCACAGGTTGTCCAGACAATCAATGAGAGCTCAGACTCGATTTATATTCTTTGATACGTTGGGCCCGTTAATCAGAAAGACACTGGTCCCTTCAAAGAGCCGAACGAACCATTTCGGCAAGTTTCTTGCTTTTTACCATGCGGATGCTACTTTAACACTTGGTTTCATTTGATCGCTGCAAGGACCCAACTCATGCTTTCGACTCTAAGTCATCGATCCGGCCGTCTGATCGGCATTCTGATTTTGCTGCTGCTGCTCGCGCTGGGCGGCTGCGCCAGCACACCGCAGAAGCCGATCGCGGACTGGCACGACGCAGTGGTGGCCGTTCAGGGGCAGTCGACGACGGTCTTTCGCAGCACGAACGACCTGATCCGCGAAACGCAGATCCGGCGTGCCGGCACCTTGAAGACGATCAAGGAGTCCGACTTCCAGCCCGGCCTGGATGCCGAATCGCTGGCCATCTGGGATCGCGCGTTCGACAGCTTGGCGACGTACAGCTCGGCGCTGTCGACGCTGCTGAACCCGGAGCTTGCCGCAGGCGTCGGCACATCGACCCAGCAGCTCGGCGAGTCGATCGTGACGACCTCGAAGAGCGACATCCTGACGAAGCGTCCGGGCCTCGCATCGGCGCTCGGCAAGCTCGGCGCCAAGCTCACATCGCTGGCAGCCGGTGCGAAGGCGCGCGACATCATGGCCGAGGCCGACCCCGCGGTGAATGAAGTGCTCGCCCAAATGGCCCGGATGATCTACGACGACTCCGGCGGTACCTCGAGCGGGGTCTATGAGACGGTGCGTGCCGACTGGACGCTGCGCGCCGACGAAATCCGGACCGAGTTCCTGTCGACGCAGTCGCCCGACGCGAAGCGAGACGTCGCCACGCGCTACGCAACAACGCTGGAAAAGCGCGATGCCGCCACGTCGGCGCTGCTCGGCCTGCGCGCATCGATCACCGAGCTCGCGGCAGCCCATCGCCGAGCCGCCGTCGGCGCGCCGATGGACACCGCGGCCTTGATCGCCAGCATCCGGGAACAGACCGCCTTCTTCAAGGGACTGCTCACCGACCTCAAGCCTGCCAAGAACTGACCCCACAGGAGCAGCGACATGCCGAACCAGAACGAATCGATCCGCGAACTCCAGGGCCTGCTGGTGCGTCAGTTCAAGAAGCTCCACGACAGTCTGGACGACGTGGAAGATGCCGACGCCGCCCAAGCCATCGTGCGCGAAATGCAAGAAGTCAACCACCGCATCGCGCTCACCGGCAGCCTGCTCTTCGCGGCCCAGGCCGCAGAGCTCGACGACAAGGTTGCCGCCATCGGCAAGGCAACCAAGAAAGTCAACGCCGCCATCGCGAAGATCCAGAACATCCAGGCCTTGCTCGGCGCGATGAGCGAATTCCTCGGCCTAGTGGACGAGGCGATCGACTTCGCCAAGCTGCTCTGAAGGCAATCAGTCCACCAGCGCCGCCCCCACCATGTCCGTCACGCGCTGCATGCGTTCCGTGTTGCGCAGCTCGCAGGTGATCAACCCCGAAGACGAGAACACGCAGCTTAGCTCGCGTTCGGGATCGGCCCAGAACATCGCCGACCCTGCGGCCATGCCGCCGAAGGTGCGCGCGCAGGCTACGGCAGGCTACGGGGTCAAGTCTTTCGTTATCACATCTGCGAATTGAAGGTGCCCGATTTGTTTCGGGTTAGCTCACTCTGGTACTTTTATTGGTGTTGCAGCAGTTGTTACGGCTTAAATAATAGGAGCCAAAAAGATCCGCCGCGCCTGCGGCTTTTTTATGGGATTCCAAAATCGCAGCACGCGGCATAAAATGCCAACCATCATGAAACGCGACCAAGTCCTCTCCTTCCTGCAAGCCCATAAAGCAGAAATGCAGCAACGCTTCGGCGTAAAGCATCTTGCTTTATTCGGCTCGACCGTGCGCGATGAAGCCAGCGACAGCAGCGACATCGACGTTCTGGTTGAGTTTGAAGGCGGCGAGACTTATCGCAACTACTTCGACCTGCAATTCTTTCTGGAAGATCATCTTCACAGCGAAATCGACCTCGTCTGTATCGACTCCATCCGCCCGCAGCTCAAACCCCACATCGAGAAAGAAGCCCTCTATGTCGCGTGAGTGGAAGCTCTATTTCGACGACATGATAAGTTTCTGCGAAAAGATGAGCCATAAAGAAAAGCCGCTGGATTCATGCATGGTGCGCCTCGCATTTTTGTCTCGACAACAAAACGCGTGGCACAACGTGCCATGCATGCACCGTTTTGATCAGCACGTTAACCAATAACCTTTTGGTTTACAACTATTATTTGCGGGGATACCTCAGGGTCTGGCCCCAATTATTTAAAACTCCTGCTGCGCATCGACACGCCGATTGAAGTGGATTACTTCAAGCATGGTGGGATTTTGCCGTTTGTGTTGGAGCAGTTGCTGGCGGCTTAATTACGCAACTATTACAAATCAAAAGCCGGACAGAAATGTCCGGCTTTTTTATGCCTACACCATAGGCAATCTGAACTGGCGGGGATGAAAAATGTGTAACTCTTGGGTGTAAGATTTCAACCTCATACATGGCCAGTATTAAACATTCAACGCAGTAGGTTTATGTCACCATCTTCAAAATAATCAACAATGAAATACGCACTCGATACAGAATTTCTGGAAAATGGCCGCACGGTACTCTTGCTCAGCATCGGCATCGTCGCTGAAGATGGACGAGAATATTATGCCGAGGTCGCAGGGGTCGATTATGCGCAGGCCAATCCGTGGGTACAGGAACATGTCCTGCCGCAACTAGGCCAGGATTCACGCAGCGTCAGAACCTGCTCACAGATTCGCGCCGACTTGCTCAGCTTTATCGGAGACTCCGTGCCGGAGTTCTGGGGTTATTACAGTGCCTATGATTGGGTATTGCTAACGCAGCTGATAGGCGACTTTGCCGCCTATCAGCAAACCGTCCCCAGCTGGCCAAAGATATGTTTCGATCTGGAACAAGAAATAAGAATGCGTGGCTTTAGTCTGCAAACGCAGCAAGCTGACCATCACCACGCTTTGGCAGACGCGCGCTGGATACTGACGGAGATCAAACGGCTGGGGTTCTGAAAGCGGGGTTTTTCAGTCAGCCATCACGATAAACAAAGAAACATTTGATTCGACTGTGGGCACCATCAAGAATGCGTACCCACGATCGAACCGCAGGCAATCAGGGGGAATGCACGCACAATGATTCTGCTGAATTTGCAATTGGCGCTTCAAGGAGACCTTCCTCAACCAGCCATCACGGCATCGCCCTACCTTGGGGGTGTCTTGCATGGCGCATTTGAGCATCTGGTTCGTTTGCATACGCCCGAAGTTGCAGTCGAACTGGGTATGGTCGAGGGCAGCCAGCAAAAATATTATGCGATCTACCCGCCGCCGTATGGCTGGCAGGCAGAGACAGATCAAACGCCTCTCTACTTGGGATGCGGTGTCATGCTGTTTGGCCACGTCACGCGACATGCCGAACAACTGATCCCTGTACTGCAGCACTGGGAGGAAATTCGACTCGCGGGGCTTAGTGACAAAGTTCAATCAGTCCAGATTTATTCCTGCATACCCGGCGATCAACCACGACTGCGAACTGGCTCGCAAGCTGAATCGGTCTGGCATCAGGTCGCACCGAGCTTCGACCAAGTATTTACAGAGTGCTCTGGAGTCACACTCGACTGGCTGACGCCACTCACCCTTGCAAGTGAAGGGCACCGCAGGGCAGGCGTTGCCGATGCCGCGCCGACACTGTTGCGGCTCGTGCGTTCATTGGTACGACGGATTCAGGCTCTGGAACCTGCACTCGCAACATTCCTTGGACTTGGATCCTCTGTCTGGATCGAAGCCGAAGAGTCGATACGCCATGCTCCCGCAGAGGTGCACACATTGGAGTCAGTACCATGGCAGTACGGATCGCGAACGAAGGAATCCCCAATTCTGCTTAATGGGCTGATCGGCCAAATAACCTATCGCGGTTCGATTCCGGCACCCATTATGGCTTTACTGCACTGGGGCAGCTGGTTCGGTGCTGGTCAACGCACCACACTGGGACACGGAATGTATTCCATCAAGGAGATCATCGCATGACTTGGTTGCCTGAAACTCAACTGGAAACAAACATCATTGTGCCGTTCCAGATCGCCCGCGCCGAAGGCAAGGACATTGATCGCATGCAGTTGCTCGATGATCTGAAGACGGATTGGGAAGAACTGAAGGGACATGCGCTGGACAGGATTGCGAAAGGCCAACTTGATGCAGCAGCACAAGAGCGCATTTGTTATCAAGCCTACAATTATTTTCATCCTTTTGTGCGAGGGTTCTGGTATGACCAGACGCTAGTTAAACGTTTTCGCCATAAAAAATTAGCGAGCCTGGAAGCGAGAATCTATAACGGCTCAGCCGAACAAACAATCAACTTCGATGCTGTTTGCGATCTACTGCATTTCACGCCGGATATAGCAGTATTGGTGTTGCATCTCAAAAGCAAAGAGCCGCTTGGCCTGAAAACGGCACAGGATTGCCTCGATCGATTGCGGCGTTTATATCCACCATATCTGGGTAAGGATGGAGATCATCTATACGGCGGACACTTCCCCTGCGCAGTATTTCTGCGTGATGAGCAGGGCGCACAGTTGGCCGCATTTAATTCGGCCAGCCTGAACACCTTTTGCAAGACCACCAAAGAACTTGAAGAAAAGGCCGGGCAGGAATCCGTACACACCCATATGTGGGCATCTCATTGGTCGTACCTGCTGAAACCTATCTCGACGGACCACAATGCAAAGAGTGGTTATGTCGCGCGACAGCTGGGAGACGATCGCGCTGCCCTGGCAAGCCTGATCAGCGTGGAGTGCAAGGACGGTAGCCAAAAAATTACCGAATTGGATCAAGGTAACCTCTCGCGCCTTTGCTTTGCGGATTCACCCGGTGATAATCGCGCCCCTTATAGCGAGCGCTATCTGAGCAAAGCTCGATTTACAGAGCGGTACTGTTACGACCGTTTCTGGTATCTCGATGGCGAATCTACTGAGGCACCTTCCCTCATCATGAACTGCGGTTATGCTTTTTCCTGGTTGGGGGATGCGCGAAATCAGGAGTATTTTGCCAATCAAAACGATGGCGCACCTGTCACATACCGCCACATCTACGTCCCCATGGCGATCATTGCGCATTTCCAAAAGGCAGCACTGCTGGTTGCTGCACGCAGACTGGCGGACTTGTCCGCTTACGATAAAAACGGCGCGCCAAAAGAGTGGGAAACAGAAAAATTCCAGAAGCTCCAGGATCAATTTATCGCGTTCACGCAAACCTATTGGTTCGATGAGGTCACGCCGCAAGAGCAGGGTATCGAGCTTTTCCAGATGTGGCGACGCGAGTTGCGCCTGCAAGCCATCTATGACGAAACCAGGCAAGAGGTGCAGGATATTGTTGAGTCTCTCAATTCGAAGCAGGCAACTGAATTGAACCGCAGTGCCAGCAGAGTGACCTGGGGTGGCTTGATTATAGGTTTGGTTGGCGTCACTGTCGGTTTGCTTGGGATGAACACCTTCGTACCGTCACAAGCCACATTGGCGATTAAGGGGGCTGAATATGCAAATATGTTCGCCACATGGGCCATTCCAGTGTTGGCTTGTTTGCTGGGTGTTTTATTGGTTTATTGGGTTTGTCAGGAAATCAAAAACCGGAGAAAAATGAAATGACCTACCAACTACTTCGTCTGGAAGCAATCAATCTGCGCTACTGCATTGACGACACGGAAAACCTGAGCACGCGCCGTGCTGGCGGCTACATGCTGCTGCAAGCTGTGCGTGATTTGGAAGACGAAAATGGGAAATTCAGTAAATCACTTGAGCCGATTAGCACAGGCGCATCAATAGGTCTGTTTTCCATCAAAGGTGATGCAGAGAAACTGGCACAAGAGGTGCGATCCCATTTGCATGAAACATATTCCCATGCAACCTTCGCAGTGGATATTGTGCAGGATGATAGGTTTCGTATCGCCGTCGAAAAAAGCGTCAGCAAAAATCGCTGGCACCAGATGCAGTCATTGAGTTTCGCCACGCAGTGGGGGCAAGCTGCTGGGGTGTGTGGTCACGACATGGTTCGCCCCTCGGCGGCCGACAAACAACACAAAAGCAAAGCAACCAGTCAGAGCGTAGATGTCCGCAGCCAGAACGGGCGCAAACTGCGTCAGAAATTTTATGAGAAAGAGCTAAAGGAATTGGCCCAGAAATGCGCTTTGCCCGAGGATGCTTTTACAGAGAACATTGAACAACTGGCAAAGATTGATGACGCAAAAGATACCCACGCATCTATCCCAAGCAATCTCAATGGAAAAATGGCCGTGTTTTATGCCGATGGCAACAGCTTTGGGAGTATTCAGAGAGGCTGCGAAGATGATGAAGCGTTGCGTGAATGGGATAAAGACCTGAAACAAAAACGTCGTGAACTATTGGCGGACTTGATATGTTTCATGCAGTCCACTCCGTTGGGCAAAACCAGTGATGGAAGATTGCGGTTAGAAACCCTGCTCTGGGGCGGCGACGAAATGCTGTTCCTGATGCCCGCCTGGCTGGGGCTCGAATTTGCGCAAAGGTTTTTTGAATTAACCAAAGGCTGGGAGCATGGTGGTCACAAACTCACCCATGCTGCAGGCTTGGTCTTCGTCAAACACTCTGCGCCCATTAGTCCATTGCAGAAGCTGGTCAAGGCATTGGCAGATAACGGCAAGGCTCACGACAAAAGCCAGAATACCTTGTCCTGGGTGGTGCTTGAGTCGTTCGACCATGTGGGTGACGACATGGAAAATTACTGGCGCCGCAATGCCATTCAGAACAATGGCTGGGGAGAACTATTGCTGACGCAAGAAAAAATCACCGAACTGCGCAAACTCATTCCTCCCCTCAAGGAAGACCTGCCGCGGTCAGCCATGATCCGCGTGCTGCGCAGCCTCGCTGCTGGCAAAGCAGGCGAGAAGGACGAACTTGAACTCCTCCAGCGTAGCTACGAATCAACCAACGCAGCACTCAACGAAGAACACCGGGAGGCTTTCAAAAAACTATGGCGCGACTTGAGTCAGGGAGAATGGCAAAGCAACCCCCAAAACATTCCGGCAACAGACGCCGTGGCATGGACCGTTCTGCTGGAATTGTGGGATTACCTTCTGCCCGATGCATCCGATGTCGAAGTTTCTGAAGGAGCCGCGCTATGACTCAGCTACGCCCTTTGCATACGATAGAACTTTCCATCACGCTCAAAACCCCTTGGCTGGTACACGGCAACGACCCCGGGCGTTTTGGTCTGGACGCGACCCTGCTGCGCAATCATCGCGGCCAGCAGATTCTTCCCGGCAGCCTGATTACCGGTCGGATACGTGCGGCGTGGGAAGAAATGCAGAACATGGATTTGCCGATGCCCGCGGGCAGCCACTGGTTTGGCGGTAAAGAAACTGAACCCAGGCAACAGCGCGCAAAAATCTGGACTGATGATCTGGCGGCAGAAAAAAGCGATGATGCGCTGCTGATGGCAACCCGTGTTCATATCGACGCGGATACTGGTGCAGCGCAGAGCGGCATGTTGATGCTGGCCGAGCAAACCCAGCCGGCAGGAAACGAAATCACATTTACGGGCCAATGGCGAGCCTGCCTCAGCGCAGACGAAGTTGAATCGCTGCAAGCAAACTTGACGGCCGGGTTGCTGTGGCACAGCCAACTCGGCGCGCAGCGTAGCGTTGGCTTTGGTGAAATACTGCGTACCGAAATCAGCATTGTCAGGATTGGGAAAGCAAAAGCGCAGCCATCCGAATCAGCGCTTGCAGAGCGCACGCTCGCACGTCTCAAGCTCCAATTCGACAGCCCGCTATGTGTGGACACACGCAATCAGCGTGGCAACGTATTTGAATCGTCAGACATTATTACAGGCGGTACCCTGAAAGCCACCTTGGCTACTCTGATGAACGCGCTGCGAGGAAAATCCATAGCGGATCAGAAAGATAGTAGTAAATTGGCTGAGCATTTCGATGCGATTCGCATATGCCATGCATTGCCGGCAAGTGATGCTGAAAAACGTCCCTGCGCAATCCCGTACTCGTTCGTAGCGGTGAACAAGGACGTGCTTGATGTCGCGCCATTTGCTACGGCACACCTGATTGACGCGCAATGCCCTGCATTCATTCACGACTGGAAAGGCGAAACCTGGGGGGCAATAAACCACCAACGCGGCTGGGGTAAAACCGGCAGCCACTTGCGGGTGCGTACCGCGATAGATGCAAAAACACGTACCGCGCAAGACGGTGACTTGTTTGCCTATCAGTGCAAGGTTGCTTTGGATAACACCAAATGGCTGGCGGACATCTCCCTCCCTGACACGATTCCCGAGGAGGATCGACAGGAAATATGGAAAGAATTGGCAGAGCTGCTTGCCAATGGGCTGGGGCCAATTGGCAAAACAGATGCCTGGGCCATCGCTTCGTTGCAGGTCGAGCAGGGCTATGTGTGGCCGTCACAGTCCGTGTCACAACCAGTGCGTGGCGATACAGTCACCCTCATGCTCAACACCCCGGCACTGTTGTTTGCTTCCTCGCAAGTCGCCGATCAGCAGCCTGATTTATCGGAGATTTACAAACAGGCTTTCGCTGATATTTCTAAACACACGCTCGAGCTCTCGCATTTCTACGCCAGCCAAAGCATGGCAGGTGGAGAATTTCTCTGGAATCGGTTCATAAAGGAGCGGCCAGAAAAATTTTACAGACCTTACGTTCTTACCGATGCAGGCAGCGTCTTCGTATTGAAGATCGTTGGCGAACAGGATGTTGCCAGGAAATGCATAGAAGACTGGCAAGCCAATGGGCTGGAGCTGCCGAAGGCGGTCAAAGATGAGCATGGCGATAGCTGGAAAAGTCACCCCTATCTGCCGCAAAACGGCTACGGGGAAATTGCCGTGAATATGATGCATCCTTTCCCCGTCCCAACTCCAGATCAGCTGACTTCTTGCATCGAGGACAAAAAATGAGCAATCAAACACGCTGGATTATCGAAGGTACACTTGAACTCATCACCCCCTTGCATATCGGCACCGGGCTGGATGAAAAAGAGCGGGATGAAAACAAGGAAACTCGCTGGTTAGAAGCCGTCGCGCTGGATCACAAAGGACAGCCCTACATTCCAGGCGCTAGTCTGAAAGGTGCGCTCAGAGCATTGGCAAAGCGCCATGACTTTCGAAACCTGTTTGACAACAAAGAAGTGGATGGGGATTTTGTCAGACAGGCAGAATTTCTCAGCGCATGGTGCGTGCCTGATACAGACAAGGGCCGCTTGATACAGCCGCGTGTTGCTATCGACCGCGTCACCGGCACCGCACAGGACAAGAAATTATTCCAGACCCGGCTGATCACCCCGGGCACCCGCTTCGCCATGAAAATCGTCGTGCAAAACGCGGTCGAAAACGAAATCGCCGATCTGCTTGGGCTGCTGAATCTGTTGCCTGACGATCCGCAATTCAGTCTCGGTGCCTATGCAAATCAGGGACAGGGGCGAGTGCAATGGTTTGGAAAAATCCAGACCCGGTGTTTTGGCATCAATGAAGCAAAAGCCTGGTACGAAGAAATCCGGAAGGATGAATCCAAATGCTGGACAGCGTTTGCCAAACCAAAAAACGTTTCCACCCCGCCGACTCCGGCGAAAGAAGCGCAGTTGACGCTCCCGCTGAACCTCGCTTTCCACACCCCATTCCTCGTCAAGCAAGCAGGTATAAAGGCGGACGACGCAGATGCCGTCCCGCGTCGTACCCACGATGACAAAATCGTGTTACCCGCCAGCAGCCTGCGTGGGCGCTTGCGCACTCAGTCAGAGCGCATCCTACGCACGCTCGGCTGTGAGACACCGCAAGGCCACACAGCCCCCGCTTATCGAAAAGGCCAGCCCCATGACGATCTGGCCGTGCTGCTGTTTGGTGCTGCCGGCTGGCGCGGCATCGTTCAAACCAGCGATTGCATTGTTGAAGACAAGTCCATAAAAACGCGTCGGCATGAAATGCTCGCCATCGACCGCTTCACCGGCGGTGGCAAGGACGGCGCCAAGTTCAATGTCGATTATGTCGAGTGTCCCACCCTGGCAGGAAAGCTCAGCCTGGATCTGGCGCGCCTGAAAAATGCCAAATTGAAAGGCGGCAAAGATGCACTCCTGCCGGCTCTTGGTTTGATGACATTAATGTTGCGCGATCTGGCAGAGGGAGACATCCCCTTTGGCTATGGCATCAGCAAAGGGTATGGTCAATGCAGGGCAAGTAGCGCGCTGGGTGACTGGGCCGAGCTTCTCAAACAACATCTTGGTGCGGATTCGGCCGACACTACTGTGCAGGCGCTGCGTGAGTATCTGGGGAATCCAAAAGGTCAGGAGCTAAAACTTGATCCGCCCAGCGCCGATGCGACTCAGGCCGGAGTACCTGCGCAACAGAACGCCGCAAAAACTCAGGCGCAGGGAGCGCAAGAAAAATTTCACAACCCGTACCACTTCATCCCACTAAGCAAACCCGATATCAGCCAATGGCCAGAACCACAGAAACTGACCGAGAAGGGGCATAGCCATGATCGTTATGCGAGTTTGTCCGGCCGGATCGTTTGCCGGTTAACCACTCAAACCCCATTATTCATTGGCTCCGAACAAACCACGCCAACCAATCCGCAAGCCCCCAAATCTCTGCACCCTTTCAAGCTCAATAATGGGTTGGCAATTCCCGCGACCAGCTTGCGAGGCATGATTTCATCTCTGTTTGAAAGTGTCAGCAACTCGAACTTTCGTGTTCTCGACGAGAAAACTTATTCGATGCGCAAGACGATGCAGCAATCCCTGTCGGCAATGGGGCGCATCGTGCGGCATGATCAAAAGCTCTACCTGTTGCCGTTGACCTTGCCGACTCTGCCGCAAGGCCCACACGGGGTCTATGATCTCGGTGAAAAATGGTCTGCAGTGTTTGATTGGCAACCTCCACCGCTGCGTATTTACTTTGATCCCCCTCCTCGCCGGACTTATCAAAGCCAGCAGCCCTGCTACATGAAATTGAGCACAGTTAAGTACTCGGAGAGCAATCCCAATCAAATTATTGCCGGAGAAAATTTGGGCGCACTGCGTTTCCCGCGTGGCAATCAAAACACACAGTTTTTGATCGGCCAAAGCAATCAGGATGAATGTCCAATCACTCAGGCTGAGTATGCGCAGAAATCTGAAGATGAAAGAAATGAATACACCTCGGGCTGGGTGCGCACATTGGTCAAGCCGGGTCGAGACTTGCCAAGGAGCGTAAAGCATCATGTTTTTCTGCCGGATGTATTTATCGATGCGCCGCCTCCTGTCAATGATCTTTACCCGATCCCCGATTCAGTGATACAGCGCTTTCACGACCTTGCCGATCAGGTGCTTGCCAGCATGAATCTGAAGCCGGAAGAGATTGTTGACAGCACAAACCTTCTTCCCTATACGCCGGTAGGCCGACGTTCGGATAGCGATTGCCGTGATACGCGCCTGCAAGCCGGCGACCTGATTTTTTTTGATATCGATCCACCTCTTCACCCGGGTGAAAAAAGTCAGATCACTGAAATCAGTTTTTCCTCCATCTGGCGTTCCGGTATTGGCAAGGATCACTTGCTGACGACACCTGATTTGCTTACCAATTTTGATGTCAATTTGCAGCCTCATGGTATGCCGGGGCGTACCCAAAGCCTTTCGCCTGCGGAGTTACTGTTTGGTCTGGTTGGCACGCAAAACGATCAAGCAACTACCGCATATGCCGGTAAGGTGCGCATCGGTTTCGGACTACCCGAGGAGGGGCACAACCCCAGGCTGGATGCGCGAATCACGCTGAAGGAACTGTCCAGCCCCAAGCCGCCATCGCCAGCACTGTATTTCCGTAAAAAATCTGGCAAAGACGAATATGTCAGCAAAGCCAACCTTGCCGACAAGCCGGAAGACTATATCCTGCGTGGCAGAAAAATGTATCTGCATGCTTGGCGCAAAAATGAACAAGTGGTAGAACTGAGCGACACCGGTCATGACGGTGGGGTACGACCACCGTGGGTCAGTAAATTTGACGAATCAGCAGATGAAGGAAACAAACGGCGCGTCTCGATAGAACCAATTGCCAAGGACGAATCATTTTATTTCGAAGTCGATTTTCATAATCTGAGTCGTACTGAACTTGCGCAACTGTGCGCAACCTTGTATCCCAACGAGAAATTTGAGCATCGCCTCGGCATGGGAAAGCCACTGGGTCTGGGTTCGATCAAAATAACTCCGCTCAGCCTGTTTCTCGTTAATCGATCCCAACGCTATGCAACAGATGGCCTGGATAAACCTCGTTACCATGCCGTGTGGCACACCGGCACTGCAAGCGAACCGCGTTGGCCCGACCATTTGCAGCGGGAACAACAAGGCATCGCATTCGAAGGCGTTTCGACCGCTCCGACAGTCATGAGCCTCGCTGCGGAAGCGAAGGTATCCGATGACGTCAAACGTGCCCTCGAACTGTTGGGCAATCCAGATGAGATTACTGTCCCCGTGCATTACCCCCAACTGCACAATGGGCTCATGGAGAGCAAACAGTTCGACTGGTTTGTGCAGAACGACAAGAGTGGGAGAGATCAGCCTGCAAATAATCGCCAGCATCTCAGCAGCTTCACCAAGGATACGGAAAAACTGGAGCCGCTGATCAGAATCATGCGGCGGTAAGGAAAAGATCTGCGCTGTGTTTGGAAGGCGGGTCGAAGCCAGGCCCGTTAAGACACAATTTCCAGCGGTTTCGTCCAGTCTATTTCTGTGTTTGGAAGCCGGGTCGAAGTCAGGCCCGTTAAGACTTTTGAATCTTCATTCCAAACCTCCAAAAGTGAGTTTGGAAGCCGGGTCGAAGTCAGGCCCGTTAAGACTTTCATTTCCGAGCCGAGGAGAGCTAAAAAAGGTGTTTGGAAGCCGGGTCGAAGTCAGGCCCGTTAAGACATAACAGTCTTGCGTTTCATGCGGACATTATTTGTTTGGAAGCTGGGTCGAAGTCAGGCCTGTTAAGACCTTCGCAATCTCTGCCTTGATGAGTTCGATGGTTTGGAAGCAGGGTCGAAGTCAGGCCCGTTAAGACCGTTGCCAATCGGCGGGGATTTC
>Ga0209515_10005382_pt1 | contig 16585 bp, 16 predicted proteins | sample Subgroupgradi54m_FD_187454 | JGI IMG/M metagenome (GOLD analysis project Ga0209515, IMG submission 187454) | Subsurface groundwater microbial communities from S. Glens Falls, New York, USA - GMW60B uncontaminated upgradient, 5.4 m (SPAdes)... ...
TTTCGTCAATTGCTTTTATTCCAAGCTCTTTCGCCTTTTCAAATTTCGAGCCAGGCTCTTTGCCAACTACTACATAATCCGTTTTACGACTAACGGACTCCGATGGATTACCTCCCAACTCTCTAATTTTATTTTTGGCCTCCTCCCTACTCATTGAATCCAAGATTCCTGTCAAAACAAAGGTTTTGCCCTTCAGTTTTTGAGCCCCCTCTCTACCTGCATGCTGCTCCACCAGCACCCCGACTTGGGTAAGCTTCTTCAGAAACTTAACATTTCTCTCTTCTCTAAACCAGCCGTAGATGCTTTCTGCCACCTTTGGCCCAATATCAGGAAGCCGCATCAAATCATCTACGGAAAGCTTACCTAGAGTCGTGAGTAATTCTGACGGCCTCTTGATTGTTCCCTTTTCAGCTAATCTGTCTGCTAGAAGATGGGCTGTCTCTTCCCCCACGTGAAGAATACCCAAGCTATAAATTATTCTTGGGAGGGCAATTTCCCTCTTAGCTAAAGCTTCCTTTAAAATATTATCGGCTGATTTCTCGCCAAAACTGGGCAAAGCCTCAATGTCGCCTTTCTCTAAAAGAAAAATATCAGCGGCGTCCGTAATAAGCCCCTCATCAAGAAATTTATCAACCACTTTAGGTCCCAGACCTTCAATATTAAAAGCTCCACGGGAAACAAAGTGATAGAGAGACTCCCTTAACCTTGCGCCGCAGTGAGGATTAGAGCAACGGTAAATTGCGCCTTCTCTTATAATCTTTGACTCATCAACAGGGCATCGCTCCGGAACGCGAAATGCTTTCTCTTTCCCTGTCCTCAAGTTAATAAGCACTTGAGTAACTTGAGGAATCACATCTCCCGCGCGACTGACGACCACCGTATCGCCAATTTTTACTCCCAGCCGCTTAATCTGGTCAAAATTATGAAGGGTAGCATGGGTAATGGTCACCCCCCCGACATTAACCGGTTTTAAAACTGCTACCGGAGTGAGCGCCCCAGTTCTCCCAACCTGTACCCTAATATCAACTAGAGTAGTCGTTGTCTCTCTTGGAGAAAATTTATAAGCAAGTGATGCGCGGGATGCTTTACCGATCACCCCTGCCGATCGCACGATTACTAGATCGTTTAACATTAAAACTAACCCGTCAATCTCGTAAGGTAATTTATCGCGCTGCAGACTCCAATAACTATAGTATTCAAAAATCTCTTCTAGTGATTTTGCTACTTTGTGATTAGCATTACTTGTTCGAAATCCTAATGCCGTTAAAAACTGGTGTTCTTCTGCATGGGTCTTCTGCTCTAAATCAGTAGCCAATCCATAAGCAAAAAAATCCAGCTTCCGCGAAGCAGTAATAGTCGGATTTAATTGCCTGATTGATCCTGCCGCAACGTTTCTAGGATTAGCATAAAGTTTTAAGCCCTTTTTTTTCTGCTCTCTATTAATCCTCTCAAACTCTTTTTTCATCAAAAAAATCTCACCTCGAATTATTAGTCGTCTAGGTATCGTTAATTCCTGTTTCCTTCCGCCAGCTGGCGAATCTGTTTCCTGAAGTCTAAGCGGTATTGCTTCAATTGTTTTTAAATTTTGAGATACATCTTCACCTGTTGTCCCGTCTCCCCTCGTAGATCCTTCAACTAAAACTCCGTCCTCATAGGTCAACTCAACTGCCAAGCCGTCAATCTTTAACTCCAAATAAAATTCTGGCTTGACCTTTCGGCCTAAATAATTTTCGACCCGCAGAAACCAAGCTCTAACATCCCCCTCACTAAAAGCATCGTTAAAAGAAAGCATCGGCGTCTCGTGCCTTACCTTCCTAAACTGTTTTAATGACTTTCCCCCAATTCGTTGAGTCGGAGAATCGGGAGTAATAAACTGCGGGTATTGATTCTCCAGGTCAAATAATTCCTTCTTTAAGGCGTCCTCGACCCCTGGAGAGATAAGTTCCTTGTTAAGCACTAATCGCGAGTGGCGGTAACGCTCAATTTCTTTTTTAAGTTTTTCAATTCGCTCTTTCGCTTTTTGCCTTTCGGTCATAAGTAACTAATAGGTGACTCCAAAAGCTCGAGCAGATCTCCTGGATTTTCCGGCTGACGTAATGATGCCCGGCTCGCTGACTGTTTTAAATTCGGCCCCGTTGGATAACTTTCCCTGACTACAGTTCCCCCATTCGCTGGAAGTTCCCCCTTTTTTTATATAAAGAGCGCACTCAAGGCCGGCATCAGCCGCAAAGATCGCTTGAGTGGAAGCAGTGATATCGCCTGTCTGGCGAATTTGGTAAAGGGTAATAAGTGCCACCAAGGAAGTAGTGCTTAGAATAACGCCTGTCAGCATCATCACCGTCAAAAGCATTACTTGCCCTGCCTGCCGGCAGGCAGGCCCCTTCTCTTTATTTTTTCTCCTTGATACTTGATACATAATACTTGATACTTTTTAGCTATTTCCCAATAACTCTAGCGCTAATTGTTGTCTCTAAATTAACATTAATATCTTTGGGGCCTTGAACAGCAGTAATAATAGTTATGCGCCAAGCGCCGTTTGCTCGCCCGTCACCCATTAGAATGAAATTCAGTGTGCTAATTTTAACATCGGGTGAGGTTAAAGGTTTATAGTCCGACTCGGCCCCGCAAGCGCCAGCACATCGCCCAATTCCTTTATTAACTCCGTTATTAACCCTTTTGTAGCTTACTTGTTCGTTGTTGGCGTTAGTGAATTGAATCGTCTCCTCGCCGGCTACACCAAAATTAGTCCCGGTTCTTATCTCCCTCGCCATCTGCTCGGTCACAAAAGAAACCTCATTCATAGCAACGCTCAAATCACCAACAATCCGCTGGGTTCTCAAGGTTTGAGCGAAAGTAGCAGTAGTAAGAGTAATGAGAACAATAAATATCGAGAACGAAACAATAAGCTCTATTAAAGTAAACCCATCCCCCTGTTTCCTTCCGCCAACTGGCAGATCTCTTTCCTGTTTCATGGTTAACGCCAATTAAAGAAACGGTCTTCTAACTTTATTTCGAATAATGTTCCGCCTCGGTCGGACCACATAACCACGGATTTTACCTGCATTTCATTACCACCGGGAATGTTGTTAATGGAGACAGTCCGCTGAAACTTTGTTGGTGTTTTAGCATCATATCTATATCTTCCGGTAGCAGAATCGAAATTTAAAGGTATTCTAGCCCAAGCTTCATTAAGGTCCTTAGCTTCACTGTCGTATTGAGCTCCGAAATCACCACTCCGTAAACCGAGATTCCAAGCATCACCTCGAGCCACATTGCTGTCAGTAATATTTTTCACCACCTCGATTCCTTCAGCCGCCAGGTTAGCGGCAATATACTGGTTGGCCACCACTCTATTTAATCCCAGTGATTGAGAGAGCACTGCAAACACACCCAGAAAACCGATGCTCATCACACTCATCGCTATCATCAGCTCCACCAGTGTCTGCCCTCCCCGCCCCGTGGTTCGACGCAAATCGGGTTTTACGGGGTTACTACTTTGCTTTGATTTGTCCGGCATTGTTGACGGTAATTACAAATTGGCTACTGCCTTCTTTTATTTTAACCCTTATTGAGGCCTCTGATATATTACTGTTATTAATTTTTGTCCGGGGGTCAGGAGGAATGAAAATCACTTCCGACAAATCAGTCTCCCCAAAAGCGAGTATTGTGTTCGTAAGCTTAACTTCGTTAAGCTCTCCGACTAAACGCTCACCTATACCGCTGTATGTACCATCATTATTACCCAGCGGATTGTCAGGGAGACATCCGGGTGTGGAGGACAGGTCCTGAAAAATAAACATTTCCTGGCCAGATGTATCCACCCTCACCCCGTAAGCGCAAATCCTTTGGTCGCCGCTTCTCCCTCCGCCAAAAAAAGTTTCAACGCTCAAAAACTTCGCCCGGCTTAAAAGGTTAAGCATCTTTGTCTCGGTAGCAGCGAGCGCCAACTGACGGCCGCCTTCCCTGCTGTAACCGGCGATCATTGAAGTCAAGACTACGGTGATTCCTACGACCACTAAAATCTCTAAAAGGGTAAAACCACCCTGAGACTCTACTGGGTTAGTAGAAGTTGAAGAGGTGAAAATAGCCATTAAGGATATGGTAGCCGAAAAAGAAGACTAATGTCACCCCTATAGTGATAAAAGGCCCGAAGGGTAAAGCGTCCTTCATAGCTGCTCTTCCGATAATAAGCAGGGGGACGGCAGTAAGGGCGCCGACAAGAAACGCAAGAAGCAGAGCCAAGATCACATCTGGCCAACCCAAAAGAATTCCCAAAGCTCCGGCGAATTTAACGTCTCCTAAGCCCATTGCCTTCCCCCGAGTAAGAAGATAAATCCCGCCGAATAATATTAATCCCAGGATAACCCCCACTAGCCGCTGCAGCCAAAAGTTGCCTTCACCTAATTGAAAAAGGAGAGTGTAACCACCTACCCCGGAATAGCTAACGCCGCCGTAATAAGTGAGAAGAGCTATGAGCAACCCCAAACCCGCTACGAGGAGATTTAGTTTATCAGGAATAACCCCCAACCGAAGATCAATTATGGCAATAAGAATAAAAATAAGGAATACGAGAATCCAAGGGACTGTTATAAAACTCCACCCCAACTGTGAAGGTACTAAAATAAAAACGAGGGCGCTTAATAACTCAACTATCGGATACTGCAGACCAATTCGCTTGCGGCAGGAACGACACTTACCCCCCTGGATCAAGAAACTTACAAGCGGCACGAGCTCGTACCAGCAAAGGGCTTTTTTGCAATAAGGACAATGCGATCTGCCCTTACGACTGCCCTTAAACCCCTCCTCCGAAGAAAAACGGAGGGCTAGAACATTCAGATAACTCCCGACTAGTAAGCCGAGGGCACCCAAAAGAAAAGTCATTTAGGAAGAGGAGATGCAGTAAATGAATCTACTGACGTCGCAAGTTACACCGTTAAAAGTGCCACCAGCATCTTTTCTAAGGACGCTGTTATCCCGTTCAAGCTCAGCTCCTAGTGTATAGCTCAAACCGTCACTACTTACACCGTAGAAATACTTTTTACCAGAGATCTCCTTTGGGAATTGAGAAGTGACTTTGGGTATCATTACTCCACTAAGGGTGCTCCATTGAATCAGACCACCAGCAACAGGGTCATTGCAATTTGCAGTGCCAGGATAATGCCCACACATATTAAAATAGAGTTCAAGAAAATTCTGGGCGTTTCTTAAATCGCCGATCCGGCGAGTATCTCTTGCCGAGGCCTGAAAGCCAAGAGTCCCAGTTAAAACAATTCCAACCAAAAAGGAGATGATAATGATTACCACCAACATCTCAATTAGGGTAAACCCCTTCTGGCTATTCATTCTTCTGGCTTCCTTATTTATTATCCTAATAAGTTTATCACACTCTAAGGGACTGAACCAAGCTGTAGATGGGGATGAGGATAGAAGCGAAGAGCAACCCGACAAGAATCCCTATGACAATCATTAAAACCGGCTGAATCAGCTCGACTAGATTACCAACAATATTATCAACTTCTCTGGTATAAAACTGGGAAATACGGTCTAAGAGCTCATCCATCCGAGCGGTACTTTCCCCTACCGCCAACATTTGACCGACTAACGCCGGGAAAAGGTCTTGTCTTTTCGAAAGCGACTGGGAAAGCGTCTCGCCCCGAGTGACGTCAATTCCTGCTTGATGGAGAGCGTCCCTGTAAGCAACACTGCCGATTGCGTGACCCGTAATCTCGATCGCCTGTGCAATCGGAATCCCGCCTTTCATCAAAACGCTTAACGATGCGGCAAATCTGGCCACATAAAGTTCCCTTAAAAGGTTTCTGAGGACTGGCAGCCGCAGGACAACTTCATCCCGCAAGACTCGACCCTCGTCGGTGCGAAAATAATCTATGACGAAGAATACAAAAAGGATGAGGGAGAGAAGAATCACCCACCACCAGTTTGCAATAATTTGGCCTCCTCCGATAAGAACCTTGGTAAAGAAAGGTAACTCCACCCCTGCCTCGGTAAAGACCGGGCCGATAGCTGGGAACACTTTAGCCGCCATTACTACAAGCACCACTAGAAAAAGGAGGGTAGTAATGACCGGGTACATCAAGGCGTTTCTGACACGAGTTGCCAGAATCAGCTGTTTCTCTGTGTAATCGGCTAGATAGTTCACTGCCTCGTCCACTCGGCCGGTAACCTCGGCGGACTTAATAAGGTTTACGTAAAAAGGAGAAAAAGCATAAGCATGCTTCTCCATCGCTTGAGACAGAGAAAGGCCTGAATCAACATCAGCCGCTACTTCTCGGATTACTTCCCTTAAAATCGGATTAGTCGTCTGACGTTCAAGAGTAGTGAGAGTATCATTTAAGGCAATTCTCGCCCCTAGAAGGGTGGCGAACTGTCGCGAGAAAATAGCCAGATCCTTTGCCTTAACCCGATTAAAATAATTGAGAATCTGTTCGTACAAGCCGCCCCCTCCTACTTCGTCAATGAGAAGAATGTAAAGTTCATGGCTTGTTAGGGTGTTGACCGCTTGATTCTTCGAAGGTGCGTCAATAAAGCCGACTTGTAATTCTCCCTTTTGCGTTCTAGCCCTGTAGCGAAATTTCATATCTACATTCTCTCTAGAAGAACCCTTAATTCCGATGGATTCATCGAATAGAGTTCGGCATTCTCAAGTGAAACCTCTTTTTTCTTTACCAGCTCTGCTAAAGATCGGTTCAGGGTTGTCATCCCCTCCTGAAGGCTCGTCTCAACCACTAGATCTATCTGATAAATCTTGTTCTCCCTGATAAGGTTTCGAATTGCGGCGTTTACGAACATGACCTCGGCAGCGGGCGTCCGCCCGCCCTCAATTCTCGGTACGAGCCGCTGGGAAACAATACCCACCAAGGTGGCTGCCAGCTGCGAGCTAATTTGACCTTGCTGGCCAGCCGGGAAAGAATCGATAATCCGATCGACTGTCTGGGTAGCTGAATTAGTATGCAAGGTGCTAAAAACCAAGTGGCCGGTTTCAGCCGCCGTAAGTGCCGTGGCAATTGATTCTGCATCTCTCATTTCCCCGATCATAACGACGTCCGGATCTTGACGCAGGAGAGATCTTAGCGACCGATGAAAGCTCGGGCTGTCAGACCGAATTTCCCTTTGAGAGACAATCGACCGGTCTTGAACAAAAAGATATTCAATCGGATCTTCAATCGTAATAATATGGTCCATCCGGGCGTGATTAATCTCATCTAAAAGGGCTGCTAGGGTAGTTGACTTACCGTGTCCTGCTGGCCCCACTACAAGAACGAATCCTTGATTCAGCTTGGTAAACCTTTTCAGTACTGACGGCAGATGAAGATCTTCAACAGTTTTAATCTCTGCCGGAATTAATCGGAGGGCTGCGGCCATAAAGCCCCTCTGGAAATAGACATTGACTCTAAACCTGGCTTTATCTTCAAAAGAGTAAGAAAGATCTAAATCCCCGAATTTTAAAAATTTCTCTTTTTGTTCGGGAGTTAAGAGCGCCAATACCAACCCCTGTGTATCCTCGGGATTTAAGATTGGCTCTTGCTCCAGGCCGATAAGCACTCCGTCCACCCTCAAAGTCGGCTTCCTTCCAACCGCAAGGTGAAGGTCAGAAGCACTCTGCCTGGCAGTTGTGAGCATTAAATCTTTTAACTTCTGTTTGTAATCCATGCCTCTAATTATATATCAACTTTCCCTTGTTTCTCTTAATACCTCCTCGATAGATACCATTCCTTGGAGCGCTTTTAATATCCCGTCTTGCCTCATAGTAACCATCCCCTGCCTTCTCGCCTCATCACGAATCCTTCCTTCAGTCGGACTGCTTTGGATGATTTCTTCCAATTCTCTCGTCATTGAAAAGGCCTCAAAAAGGGCAACTCTGCCAGCCACCCCCTTATTGTGACAGACCTCGCACCCCCGAGAGCGACTCACCTTATAGGGCGGCTTATATTGAGCCTCCTTAAGAGCCACCGGTAGTTTGCCTAATTCATTGCTTATGATACTCGCCACTTCCGGCGCGGGGCCGACCTCTTCCTTACAACTCTCGCAAAGCCGCCCTACTAACCTTTGTGAAATCATCAAATTTAGCGCTGGCGGCAAAAGGAAGGGTTCGACTTTCATATCAATCAAGCGGGGAATCGTGCCGATGGCGTTATTGGTATGCAATGTTGTCAGAACTATCTGGCCGGTTAGAGCGGCGTGTACTGCCAACTCGGCCGTCTCACCGTCCCGGATCTCACCCACCATAATAACGTCCGGGTCTTGACGCAAAATCTGCCTTAATCCAAATGCAAAAGTATAACCTATCTCCGGCTTCACTTGGGACTGGTTAACTCCGTCGATGAAATATTCAACCGGATCTTCAAGAGAAAGAAGATTAACATCTTCTTTGTTTAAAATCTGAAGGAGGGCATAAAGAGTGGTCGTCTTCCCGCTTGCCGTAGGGCCAGTTACGAGCACCATGCCGAAGGGTTTTTTAATCGCCGTCTCTACCAAGCTCGCGGCCTCCCGAACTAAGCCCAAATCCTTAATGTTTTTTAGCCCGATTGTCGGGTCAAGCACCCGAATAGCCGCCTTCTCTCCAACCGGCGTGGGAAAAGTGGAAACCCGAAAATCAATATCTCTCCCGAAAATAACAGTTCGGAAGCGACCATCTTGAGGAATACGGGATTCATCAATCTGTAAATTAGAAAGGATCTTTACCCGAGAAACGATGGGCTGATGAAGCTCAATTGGAAAAGAAGCGACTTCTTGAAGGACTCCGTCAACCCTAAACCTGATCCTCAACCTTGCCCGCTGGGGCTCAATGTGAATATCTGAGGCTCCTTGTTCAACTGCTGTCTTTAGGGTGGAGGCGACAATACGCACAATCGGCGCCTCTTCAGTCGTCACCCTTTCCTCTAAGCCGACTGGCCGAAGAATAGACGCAAGATCTTGGCCCGGTTTGACGGGGCCTATCGCTCTCAGTGCCTTCTCAATTTCCGATTGGTAGGGAGAATATCGCCTAAGGACCATCTCCCAATCATTCGGCGTAATAAGATAAACTCCCAAATTAAATTGATTTCTTTTAGCGATGAAACGAAGTGCCTCTTGGGCTCTTGCATCCCAAGGTTTTACCATTCCCACGGTAAGCATTTTATCTTGGAGCGTGAGCGGAACCACGCCGTAGGTCGTAGCTGTCTCTTCCGGAATCAGTTTGAGCATTGCATCCGAGATGTCGTCGAGCTTAACCTTCCGATAAGGAATGCCTAAAATTTTACTTTTGGTATCAGCTACCGTCGCTTCATCCACCAACCGACGACTGTAAATCACCTCTTCGGCCGACCTCCCGGAAACAGTCGCTTCCTTAAGAATCTGCCCAGCGAGCTCAACTGAAATTAAAGAATCCTGGACTAAGGCGTCGACTAAGGTTTTGTCGTCCATGGGCTAAAAGGATTAGTCCTGCCAATCTCTCCTATAACTGGATCCGCCACGTACTGCCTTAGGGACCTGTAAACGGGTGAATTAAAAATTCCCGGAGTATTGAGTCCCGCCTCCGAAATTTGGGAAACTGATCGCAATCCCGAAGGGATAATCACTTCGATCAAAGGCGCCGGCGCAAAGAAAAGATAATAAGTGACTGTTCCCAGAATTATGAGAGCGACAATGATGGCAAGCACCTTAAAAGGGCCTCGCCTACCATTTCCTTCTTCCATTAATATTGCCATGATTATTTTTGATAATAAGTTCGGAGGACTAAATTAATTGTTAGCGGCCCCTTCGTTCCTCCACCGCTAATGGCCATTGAATCGACATCGATAATCCTAGCATTGGTCTCTAGCGACTGGGTATAACTCCTTAATGCTCCATAGTCACCCTTAAGCCGCACTGTTACCTTGAAGCTACCCACCGGCTCGACTATTGAGCTTGTTTGCGAATGCGTGAGGGGAAGATTCTCTACATTTATTCCTTCGATTGTAACCCCGGTAGATCTAGCAATTCCTTGAATTTGATTAACCATCCCGGGAAGCGCTTCTTCTCTTGGCAGTACAAGGGATAAATTATCACGGAGGTCGGCGGCATTTTGATATTCATTAAGCAACTGACTGGCAGTATTAATTAGTCGCTCTTCTTCCCCGACTACGGCATCAAGAGATTGCGCCTCCCCTCGAAGTTGCTGAATATTCTTGTACTCCGGCATCACTGTGGAAGAGAAGAGAATAATCGCTCCGATTAAGAGTCCTGAACTAGCCAGGATTGAAAATAGTCTTTTTGTCGCCGGCCTCATGGTTTAAACATCTCTGGTTTAAAAATTAAGCTGACCTTAAACCTTACCGCTCCACCGACTGCTTCTGAACTCTCCAAGTTTATCCGCTCTACCTCCGACGCTCTCTTATAAGAGGCGAGTTGCCTCACAAGCTCGTCGTATGAGGCCGCCGCCCCGTCAAGAGTGAGACGTCTGTCCGGTACCGATAAATCCGCCCCAATGTAAGTTACTTCACGGGCGGTATTCGCCTCCAAAAAAGTAAAAGCCCGAGAAGCTAAAACGTGGGAGCTCAATAACTTTTGGGTATTAGATATCTGGGAATAGAGACGAGTGAGCTCTTTTTGATCGTCAGCCGAAATACGCCGGCCTAGTTCATCAAGCTTGGCTTTTCCACCATCTATTTGATTGTGAAGAAAAGAGGCATATCCATATGCTAAACCCAAATAGCCAAGCGCCACCAAAATAAAAACAAGGACACTAAAAGCCAGAAAACGCTGAGGCACTCCCGATGACACTCTCTCCTCACGAGTTAGAATTTGATTATTTAAGTTTGGGTATTGTGGGGGCATGCTAATTATTTCGCCTCATTCCTAACCCCAGAGACACGGCTAGGGGCGCTCCTAGGTTACCAGCAAATGGAGCTATGAGAGGCAAGTAGCCAATCTTCACAAAAGGACTGGCCTTTAGGGCAGGGAGACGAAACTGATCGGCCACATATTTTTCCACACCTAGAAGATTAGCTCCCCCGCCGGCGAGAATAATCCGCTCAATTTTCTCTCGATAGTTTTTTTCGTACAAATTTTTTACTCGCCTTGCTTCTCCAAGTATAACATCTAGATACGGGAGCATTAAAGTGGATACTTCGTACTCTCCTCCGGAACCCAGTAACCCTCGGCGCCTTTTTAGCTCTTCCGCCCGCCGAACGTTGATGCCCAAGCCATTTGCTATCGCTTGAGTTAAATACCCTCCGGAGAAATCAGTCTGGGAACTGTACTTAAGAAGACCTCCAGCGGCGATGGCAATCGCCGTTGAGCGAGCACCAATATCAATAATTAAAGTGTTGGTAGGGTCACTATCCGTAAGAACTCGCGCTAAGCTCACAGTTTCAATTTCAAGTACCTGAAGACTTAAGCCGGCCAGCCGAAAAATATTCTGATATCTTTTAATCTGCTCGTTGGGCACGGCCGTCAAAAATAATCGCTGTTTCTTTACCCCTTTTTCGTCCGTGAGCTTCACAATCGGCAACCAATCAAGCGTCACCTCGGTTATAGGCAAGGGGACAAAGTTTTTTGCCTGATATCGCATTGCTTTAGATATTTCTTCCGATGACATTACCGGAAGATCTACAAGTGCAGTAAAAGCAGAGAAGGCAGGTAAGGAGGCAACCACCGATCTGGCTTTCGTCTTCATCTCGCTCATTAACACCCGAAGAAAGCCAGCTGTTTCTTTGTCAATAATTTTTAAACTACTGGTCTGAATTGCGTCGTTTGGTCGCTCCAGGTGACCGCTCGTCTCCAGTATTGCGTAATTTTTGAGTGTTGGCTTCTCCCGCGAACTATCAAGCTCAACAATCTTAATTGAGGCCGTACCGATATCCACCGCCAGATATGATTCTTTTCTAAGGAAATGTAAGTCGAATTTAGCCACTAATTAGGGGGTTTACTATAATTGTATCATAAAACGGCCATGATAAAGATCATATGGCAACAAGTTTTAGAAATCTTATTTCCCCCAATCTGCCTCAATTGCCGCGGCTATCTCCAAAGTAGAGAAGGAAGAGAGAATCTTCTTTGCGCGAGCTGTTTCGGCGGCATAAAAATTTATTCCAATATTTTCAGGCCCGATCCCCAAACTAACCTAATTACCCTTGGCTCCTATGAAAATACGGCTTTGAGGGAACTAATTCATTATTTCAAATACAACGGATTCCTCGGCGTGAAAGTACCTCTTGAAAAACTTATCACTAAATGGCTGAGTATTAACCGCGGCCTAATCTCTGTTTTTCTGCTTCCTGGTTCCTTAATTGTTCCCATTCCCCTCCACAAAAGCCGTTTAAGAGCACGCGGATTTAACCAGTCGGAATTCATTGCCGAGATTTTAAGCCGCCACCTCGGGCTTCCCTTGGAGAAAGATCTGCTTGAACGCGTCCGAAACACCAGACCTCAAATCGAAATGAAAAGCGAAAAAGAGCGCAGTGAAAACATTAAAGATAGTATTCGCGTCAAACCAGACAAAGCAATAATTCTCTCTAAATACCCGCGCCTAATTTTAGTTGATGACGTCTACACCTCCGGGGCGACGATGAAAAAAGCGGCGAAAGTCCTCCGGCAAGCCGGCACTAAAAACATTACCGCTTTCGTCGTAGCTAAGACCTAAGTAGAGAGATAATGTAGGTGCTGGGCGGCCAATCGGCTAACAAGCGGCCTGGCTTAGTTACTCCAACTTTTTCTCTAACCGCTCCACCCGCATCTCCAAATCTTTATTCTTCGCGTCTAGCTCCTTAATTCCTTCAAGTAAAATCGGCACTAATTTGGCGTAATCAATTCCTAAATAATGGTTCTCTGAATCCTCGCTTATAACTTCCGGAAAAACCTTTTGCACTTCTTGAGCAATAAATCCTACTTGCTTTCCTTCAAGTTTCCCCCCCATTCCCCCTTTAGATTCGACCCAATTAAAATATACTCCCTGAAGATTAACTAATCTATCAAGTGCTCCAGTTAAAGGAACGATATTAGTCTTCAGACGAGAATCAGAAGGCTGACTTATTGTACCATTTACAAACATATTGCCGTTCACATAAAGCTTGTAGCCAGCTGAACTATTGGTTCCAATTGCTGCGTTACCGCTCGGCACGCTTAAATCACCGCTTTTAGTCCCGACAGTAAGTCCACCATCAATCTCAACATTCATCTTATATAAAACGCCGAAACCATTCTCCAATCTTAAGGTGGTAATTGAGCCATTATCTACTCCAATTCGGCTCGAGGTACCGCCATGCCGACGAAAATCAGATCCTTCTAGAAGCCAGCCGTTTATAATTACGCGCTCTCCTTCAGGAGCCTGTGTAATCGATAGATTACCGGATGAGTCCATCTGGATTTGGCCTGGATTAGTAATAGTTGGGGTACTAAACAACAGTTTGGGTGACGCACCTCCAGAAGGACCAGTGCGAAGTCTAATGTCGCCAATGACATCTAGGTTATAACTGGGGCTTGTCGTCCCGATGCCGACGTTCCTGCCAGTAACAGTTATTGCCCCGCTTCCTCCAGAAGGGGCTTGAGTCGGATTAGTCCAAGCGTAAGCAATCTTGATCAATATAGCTAAAAGAAGCGCAGCTGGGATAAGAAGAGTAATAAAGAGAACTATTAATGAATGCTTGATATTCTTGCTTACTATATTACTCATAAGAAGCACGAGAGCATTTTGGTTAATTATAACAGATAAGCAAGAAAAAAATATTTACAAGCTCTAAAAGCGAGTTAAGTAGTTAATTAATAAGCAGTCCTATAAGCACCTGTTGTAGCCGCAACTCTTACAGCTCACGCACCCTTCAGCCATCATAAGCTCCGCGCCGCAATCCGGACAGCCAGGCATATAACCAAAGTCGGCTATCTGCTTTGCTCCTGCAATAACCTCCTCACGCGCCACTACAAGAATTTCCTCTTGAATCGCACTTGCCCCCACTCCGCTCTTTCTCCGTTCCAAGTGACCTTCTAAAACTTGGGCCACCGCATCCGGCAGAGAAAGCACTGTCCCTTTGTCGGTCATTACCGGCATCGGCCCCCTAATGCCCTTAAGCTGATCGATCACTTCCCTCACGCTAATTCCGGCTCGTAAACTTAACGAGACCATTCGGCAAATCGCTTCCGATTGCTCTTGGAAAAATCCACCGCTTTTGCCGATGGTGGCAAAAACCTCAAGCGGCAGATCGTCATGACCGTCATTAACTGTAATGTAGAGATTACCGTAGCCAGTTTTAATTTTATAAGTTGCACCGAGCAGTGCCCCTTCCGGTCTTGAACGAGGCCTGAATTTACCGTTATCAGGTTCTACCACTTGAACCTCTTCGGCTTTGACCTTCTTCAATGGGTCTTCAATAGTAGAAACAATTTTATCCGCCTCACCAACGTTCAAAATCTGAATCGCCCGGCTGCCGTCGCGATAAACCGTACAGCTCTTGCACCCCTCTTGCCAAGCCAAAATATAACTCGCTTTAACTTCCTCCTTAGTGGCACTATTAGGAAAATTAATTGTCTTGGAAATTGAGTTATCAACCTGGCCTTGAAATGCCGCCTGCATATGCACGTGATCATTTCCTGACATATCCATAGAAACAACAAATGTGTCTCGCAACTCCTGCGGCAAATAAGTTAAGTGTTGAATAGTTCCAGTTCTAATTACTTCCTCTTTTAACTTCTCTCGCTCTTCTTCGCTGAAGCTGTGTTCCTTAAGGGCCGCCTCAAAATGCCGATTGAAATAAGGGTACTGAACGCCATCCTTATCTTGCTTGATGTAAGCCAAAGCGAAATTTGGCTCAATTCCAGAAGAGGTATCAAACATCATTGAAATTGAGCCGGTGGGCGCGACCGTCGTTAAGGCCGCATTTCTCATCTTCCCCCCGTTAGAGGTCCGTCCCGCCGTAAGTGTGCCGTCAGGCGTCCGCGATGCCTTACCTCTAACGGGGTTCACCTTCTTTTTGGCAAAAACACTCTGTTTCCAGTTCGGGAAAACACCCTTCTCTTTTGCGAGTTCGCTCGACATCTCGTGGGCCGCCGCCTGTATCGTCCCCATCACTTTCTCCGCCATTTTTAGGCCTTCTTCGGAGTTATATCTAATGCCCATTTGATAGAGCAAATCGGCAAACCCCATTATTCCAAGTCCAATTCGGCGATTCTTTTTAGCCAACTCTGTCACTTGCCGCACCGGAAAATCAAACCGGTCAATCACATTGTCCATCAACCGTACCGCAATCTTTGTGGATTTTGTAAGGCGAGCGTAATCTACTTTGCCGTTCGCGACAAACACTGCCAAATTAATTGAACCGAGGTTGCAGTTGTCGTACGGGTGGAGAAATTGCTCACCACAGGGATTAGACGCCTCAATCATTCCCAATCCGGGTAATGGGTTAGTCCGATTTACGGTATCAATAAAAACAATCCCCGGCTCACCATTTGTCCAGGCGTAGTGAACAATCTCATCAAAGATTTCTTTAACCGTAATATCAATCCCTTCTGAGTCGTAAACACTGCCGTTAGCGTGGCGCAGCACTCGGTGCGGCTTAACTTTCTTTCCCTTCCAAGTGCAGTACCACTGCTCGTCGGGGCTCTCAACTAACTTCTTCATAAACTCATCAGTCACCTTAACCGAGATGTTAAAGTTTCGAATTGCTCCTTCAACTTCTTTTGCGCGGAGAAAATCTAAAATATCGGGATGATCAATACTCATCATTGCCATGTTCGCACCGTGTCTCCCCTGTTGCTTAATAATTCCGAAGGCCTCGTTATAGATTTTTAGAAAACTTACCGGCCCGGAAGAAACTCCGCGGGACTTTACTGTCACGGACATACTCGGTCGCAAACGATCAAAAGCAAATCCCAGTCCCGATCCTGCTTGTTGAAGCAATGCCGCTTCTTTTAAAGTTTGGAAAATGTCCTCCATCGAATCCCCCACTGGCAAAACGATGCAGTTTGCTACAAGTGGAGTCGTCGAACCGGCATTAGTCATTGTTCGTCCTGCCGGCGTGTACTCCTTACTGGCCATGATTTCAAAAAAATCTTTCTCGGTCTTTTTAATAAACTGATTGCTCTTGCCGTAATCCTTTTCAACCGTGGCTAAAGCTTTTGCCACTCGCATAAACATGTCTGCCGGCATCTCCTGCTTCCCTTTCTCATCCTGAACGAGATATCGCTTGCGCATCATCTTCAATGCATTCTCTGAAAACGACTCGTTCACCTCTTTTATTCTTTTCTCAGTGATCATCCTAATAATTTTGTTTATGTCTCGACCAGCAAGACCATTCTACCAAGCAGCTAAGCAATTTACCACAAGCCAAAATCTGGGGATAACCCTCCTTCGCTAAAGCTTCGGCGAGGCAAGCCCCCCGAAAAGCCAAAATTTGACAGAGATTAAAAGTCGGGAGGTGAACCCCCGATGAAATCACGTTGCTTTACAAAAACCTAGACCACTCCCGCTTCTCTGATAGACCGATAAAGCTCCGGTTGTTTAATTTTGAGACATTCCAGCACCTTGCCCTCAGTAGAGACAAGCTCCACGCCCTGCTTTCCAGCAAAATCTATGAGCCGATCACTGGCAGCTTCTATCTCTGACTCATTCTCGACTACA
>Ga0209515_10005383_pt1 | contig 16584 bp, 8 predicted proteins | sample Subgroupgradi54m_FD_187454 | JGI IMG/M metagenome (GOLD analysis project Ga0209515, IMG submission 187454) | Subsurface groundwater microbial communities from S. Glens Falls, New York, USA - GMW60B uncontaminated upgradient, 5.4 m (SPAdes)... ...
GATTTAACAAATGTTTATTTAATTGAATATTTAGTATTGCATAATCAAATTGATATAATACAAATATTGCTTACTAAAAACATAAGAATTGATATAATGGATGATAATGGACAAACGCTGTTATATAATATCATTAAATTTTCATATATTGACATATTAAAATTATTTATTAATAAAAATAATAAGCTTATCGGTAAAAATATATTGGATTTAATTGACAAAAATGGAGATATTCCGTTATTCTATGCAATTAAAAAAAATAATATTGAATGCATTAAAATAATTCTTGAACATACAACAAATTTTACAACAAAAAATTTTGATGGCGAAACTGCAATACAATTAAGCATTGAACACAATGAATTGGATATATTTAAAATAATTATTGATAAATATAAAAATATAAATTTATGTAATTCAAATGGTGAAAATATATTGCAATTAATTATTAAAAACAATAAATTAGATATGTTTGAACATGTTATGTTAAAATATGCAAATGATATAAATATGAATCATACTGAAAATATTTACAATTATTCAGTTTTACATTATTTATTTATACACAAAAAATTCGAATTTATTGAATTATTTTTTAAACATATTGAAAAAAATAATATTGATATTGATGTTAATTTACAAGATACAAGTGGTAATACATTTTATCATTATTATTTATATTATATAAATGTTGATGCGTTAAAAATATATAACATAATAAAAAAATATCAGATAAATTATAATTTATTTAACATAGATGGTGATACACCATGTCATATAATTATAAATTATATTGACAAATTTAGTAAATATTTACAAATAGTTGAAAATACAATTATGAACACAAATATTAATATTCCAAATAATAAGGGCAACAGTGTATTATTTTTATTGGTAAAAGAAAATAAATGGGAAGAATATGAAAATATACTAATTAACAAAAAATTAAATATATTTATAATAAATTTTAAAAATCACACAATGTTTGAATATATTGTTGATATTGATAAATTTATTAATTTGGTTACAAAAAGTTATTTAAAACAACTTGTGATTAATGTTCCAAAAGATGGATGGATACATAAATGGGATGCAATTTGTAGCAATTCATTTAATAATACTAATACTGATACTAATATTAATACTAATACTGATACTAATACCGATACCAATACTAATACTAATACTGATACTAATATTAATACTAATACTGATACTAATACTAACACCATTATTGAATTAACTAATGATGAACAAAAAGAAATAAATAAAAATAACAAAAAATTCAAAGATAATAAATATTACAATGATAATAATAGCAACAATAACAACAACATTTGTTACAAAATTATTTATGCAAAATTATACGGATTTTCAGTTGATTTTATTAAAACTAAAAATATTTACAAAAAATATTCATATCCATCAAATTTAGATATTATAAAATTAATACCAACATATTTAAATGTTATCACATCAACATATACAGGTTCAACAATTGATATATTTTGTGGATTGGTTTATTTAAAAAATAAATTTATGTCTAAAAATGTTTTAATAAAAACATCACTTGAATTGATTGACACAAATAATAGTATTATAAATTGTAATATTGGTTTGAATGACAAAAAAATATGTGAAATAACTGGTTTTGAAATTATATGGAAAAATAATAATTTATATATTCCTTCTTCAAAACGTAATAATTTACATAATTTAATTGTTGATATGAAATTTAATAAAATAAGATATTTAATTGTTCCGATTGGTATTGAAATGTATGTAAATAATTCAATATTTAATCATGCTAATATTTTAATATTTGATACAGAAATGAATGAGGTTGAAAGATTCGAACCACATGGTGCGAATTCGCCATTTAAAATAAATACAGATGTATTTGACAATGCAATTAAGGATAATTTGCGATTTTTAAAATTTACATATAAAAGTCCAAAAGATTATTTACCGTTAATTGGATTTCAAAAAAAAGAAATTTATGAATTAGATAAAGATTATATTGCCGATCCGAATGGATTCTGTTCCACGTGGTGCATATTTTATGCAGATATGAGAATATCTTATCCACAATATACAAGGGAAAAATTATATAAATTATTAAATAAAGAAATTATAAATGAACAATTGTCCTATAAACAATTAATTAGAAACTATGGATATTATGTAACAAATTTAAGAGATGCATTGTTTAAAAAAATAAATATAAATATAAATGATTGGATTAATGATAATATTGATAAATATAAAACAATTGAATTAAATGATTTATTGATTAAAGAATTATGATCAATATGTAACATTATTACCAATAAATTCAGTCCATGCATTATAAATTTTTTTATTTCTCATAATTTTTGTTTTTTTATTGTAATTTGTTGTTTGCGTTGATATCCAATTGCCTAAAAATTTTATTTCTATATTTTCGTTAGATGATGATGGTTTTATATTATTTACATCAATATATTCTTTAACCAAATTTAAATTAACAAACCATTGTTCTTCATTAGATAAAAAATATTTTTTATATTTATCACTATTAATAAATTCAATCCATGTAACGTAAATTTTTTCATTTTTCATAATTTTTGTTTTTTTGTTATAATTTGTTGTTTGTGTTGATATCCAATTGCCTAAAAATTTTGTTTCTATATTTTCATCATATGGCGATGGTTTTATATTATTTACATCAATATATTCTTTAACCAAATTTAAATTATTAATCCATTGTTCTTCACTATTATACAGAAATTTTTTATATTTGTCATCATTGATAAATTCAGTCCATATTTTATAAATATATTCTGTTTTCATAATTCGTTCTTTTTTACGATAATTTTCTGTTTGATGTGTTATCCATTTTCCTAAAAATTGTGTTTCTATATTTATATCTGTTGACGATGGTCTTTTGTTATTTACATCAATATATTCTTTAACCAAATTTAAATTATCAATCCATTGTTCTTCATTAGACATAAAATATTTTTTATATTTATCATTATTAATAAATTTAGTCCACATATCATAAATATATTCTATTTTCATAATTTGTTCTTTTTTACGATAATTTTGTGTTTGATGTGATATCCATTTGCCTAAAATTTTTATGTCTTTATTTTCGTTAATACTTAATGGTTTTATATTATTTTTATCAATATATTCTTTAACCAAATTTAAATTATTTAACCATGTATTTTCATTAGATAAAAAATATTTTTTGTATTTGTCACTATTTATAAATTTTATCCATTCAACATAAATATTTTCGTTTTTCATATTTTTTATTTTTTTATTGCAATTAGTTATTTGATGTGATAACCAACTACCTAAAATTTTAATACCTTTATTTTTATCATGTTTTGATGGTTTTTTATTATTTTCATCAATAAATTCTTTAGTTTTTTCTAATTTTTTTTTCCAAATTTCTTCTTCATTTATCAAAGTTCCAATACTATTATAAATTTGATTGTATCTAAACTCAATATTGTTGTCGATATTTTCAATATCATTTTCATTTTTATTATCATCATTGACAATCGCATCATAGCAAGCAATGTAACCATTTAATTTTTTATTATCATAAGATTTTTTAATTCTACTATCATTCAAAGCAATTATTTTTAAAAAATTACAAATTGAATTTTCATCTTCAATAGATGAAAAAGGTAAAATGACATTTGCAATTGTTTTGGACGAATGTAATCTTAAACATCTTCCGATAATTTGTATTATAGTTGTTTTGTTACTAGGTAAATGTAAAAAACATACACCTTTAGTTATTGGTGCATCAAAACCTTCTACTAATATTCGTACATTGACTAAAAACGATAATTTACCTTCTTTATATTTATTAATAATTTTATTTCTTTTAATTTTAGGTGTATTACAGTCAATATATTCAGAAATGTTGTTTTGCAATTTGTTTAACAAATTATTAATTGCAATACCTTCTTTTTGTGTGTTACAATAAATAATAATATTGCTGTAATTTTGTATTAAATGTTTACATATATTTGTGTTGGTTGGATCATCAGAAAATATTGGTATTTGTATTGTGTAATCACATAAATGTTTTAAATCAATCATTTCTCTAATGTCTTTTGAATAATAATCAAAATTATCTATTTTGTCAATTGTGGCTGATAAATAAACGTTATTATTGTATTTTGTTAAATTTGTAATTGCTGACATATATTTTTTTGTGTCTTTTAAATCTTCATCAGAATTGTCAGAATCATCAGAATTATCAGAATTGTCAGAATTGTCAGAATTGTCAGAATTGTCAGAATTGTCAGAATCATCAGAATTAATCGAACAATTATCATCATCATCATAATCATCATCAACATCATCACTATTGTAATAAATTTCAGGTTTATAAATATGATGTGCTTCATCAACATAAATTTTTGCAAATGAACTACAATGATCAGTAACAATACCAACACTGTTAAAAACACAGATTGTTATATTTTTATCAGCGTTAAACTTATTATTTGAATCTCCAATAAATTGTATTTGATTTTTTAATTTTGGTTTAAGTTTGATAATTTCTTCTTTTAATTGTTCCATCAAAATAATTCTCGGAACAAGTATTAAATATTTTTTGTTATCTTCAAACGAATGAATAATTATTGTGTTTTTACCCGTGCCAGTTGGTAATGAAACAATAACATTTTTTTTACTGTTTTGAATTAAATTAACACATTCAATTTGATAATTTCTTAATTCAAATTGTTTAACATTATCGGTTAAATCCGTTGGTGGATTTAAATATAGTTTTTCACAAAAATTTAATAATTCTTGTTTATTATATGTTTTGTCAATAAACAATTCATTTTGTTCTAATAAATTTTTAGATAACGTACATTCTTCATTTCTGGAAATAATTAAATTATCCCACCTAATAATTTTTTTATTTAATGTTTTATCAAATATATTTTGACTTGCAAAAAATGTCGAACATTCCTTCCAAGTTAAATTATTTTTTCTTAATTTACACTGAACAATTGTGTCAATTAAATTAGAGCAGTCAATACCAGTATCTTGTCTTGACATTCTGTTCAATTCTTTAAATTCAGGTTCAATATCATTATATTCATAAAAATTTGTTTTAAATTCTTCAGTTAATTTTATACATGTAAAATATTCAAAAATTTTAGCTAAGTCAAAATTGTCATATTCAATTTTGTTTGATTGTTTTAAATACAAATATCTGTTGTAAATATTTGTATTATATATTTGAGATATTGATGATTGCATAATGTATATTGTAATATAATATAATTATTTGTTTAAATTCATCAATTTTTTTTGTTAAAAAATATTAAATAAAAAATGTTAAATAAAAAATGTTAATTGTTACAATCGGTATGCAATATTATTATTATAAACTACATTTCGTTCAGATAAATTTATAATATTTCCTGTATGTAATGTTTGAATGAACAGTATATTAACATTTATAAAATTATTTGTTATTTCATTATCATGAGTTTTTTTATCACATTTAATTGCATAATTATCTTTATCACATATATAATTAAAATTAATTATGTCTCCGATTTTACATTTTGAAACATTATCTTTTAATAAAATACCACCTTTTCCATTTGATAAAAATGATGTTGCTAATATATCTAAACCAATTGTCATCATTCCAATTAATACATTTTTAACATTATTTTCAATTAAAATACCATGTTCGCCATTAGAACTTATTGTATTTCTAAAAATCACAGAAGGGATATCTGAACCAAAAATTACATTATGAACATTATCAGAAATTTTAACTCCATTTTTATTATTTGGCATTGCTATTTGTCCATTTGTATTTAATCCAATTATATTTTTTGTAATTAATATTTCTGATGCATCATCTATAATATTAATTCCATTTCCAATATTACCAGAAATTACATTTGTATTTAATTTTATATTTTTAGCTTTTTTGCTAATTAAAAATCCATCATTTAAATTTGGTAATGCATTACCAAATGCTTCCAAACCACAAAATGTATTAATGGATGTAAAATCATTTACACAATCTGTAATTATTAAACCATTATTATTGTTACCTGCAACAACATTTCCTAAAGGTATTACACCACCAACCACTGTAAATTGTGATTTACCACAAACAACAATTCCATTTAAATTTGGAACAGATATTGCATTGTTTGCACCTATACCAACAAAATTTCCTTGTATTACTGTATAATTTGAATCATTCACTGTAATTCCATTTTTATTGTTACCACTAATAACATTATAATATACAAAAGGATTATTATCAACATCACATCCACCAATTAAAATATATTCAGAATTGCAAATATTTATTCCTGATTTTAAATTTGAACGTGATATGTTACCAGTATTGTCAGTTCCAATAAAATTGCCAAATATGTTGATGTGATTTGAATTTTGTATATGGACACCATTAGTTTTATTGCCAGAAATAATATTTCCTAACAATGGACGAACAAATGATGCATCTGCTGTTTTTTTACTTCCAGTTGGATCATTGATATTATTATTTGTGTCAATAAATATTTTTCCACCAATTGTATTATTTTCACTATTTGACACACATATACCACAACCATTTGGTACATGTATATCAAATAACGAAGATAATCCAATAATATTATTATGTATTAAATTATGTGAAGATTCGTGAATAATTATACCATATTGTGTGTTACCTGATATAATGTTTGAATAATGTTCTTGTATAATTTCGTTATTTTCGCCAATTATATTTTTATTTGATTTGTATATACACAAACCATTTTCATTTGAATGTTTTATGTTATTTGTATCGATTCCTAAATAACAATTGTAAATTATGTTTTCGTCAGATTTGTGTAATTTAATGCCATCTGTCTTTGAATTGATAATGCACAAATTTTGCAAAAAACATTTATTTGTTTTATATATTATTATTGTTGTAAATTTATTGTTTCCATCAATAGTTATTAATGGTTTGTTATTTTCACCGATGTTTCCGATTATTGTTGTTGGATTTTTAATTTTTGGCAAATTACATTTTAATAAAATTACACCATTTACTGAAAATGTAATTTTTGTATTTGTGTTATCATTTGCATATTCAATGCCTTGACGTAAACTGCCATCACCAACATCATTTAATGTATTAACAATATATGAACTCATATAAATATATTGTGATTAAAAATAAAAATAATTGATAATTAATAAATTAATAAATTAAAAATACAAAAAAATAAAATACACATTAAATTTATTAAAAATAATATTGCAATAAAAAATAAAATCATCATTTGAATTTTAAACAAATAAACACATAAAATATACTAAAATATTTAATGGCATAATAATGTTTTAAACATTTTTAATTATTTATTTATTTTATTTACTTTTTTTTGATTTTTTACCAATTGTAATTTTTCCTACCTCAACAACAACATTTGGTTTGCTGTGTTTTGATAAATATTTATCAAAAAATTCAATTGCCTTTTCTCCTAATTTTAATGATTTTTTTTTGGTTTCCATATTTTCAACTTCATGTAAAATTGCTTTTTTGCTATCTGCCAAAAATTGTGATGCAAATTTTGAAATTCGTGGTGATAATGGAATATTTAACGTTTTTGCAATATGCTTACGTAATAGTGTGAAACCCAACAAACCATCGCCGCGGTGTTTTTCAGCTCCTCCAGCTTGTTTTGATTTTGATTTGCTAGATTTTGATTTAGATTTGCCAGATTTGGATTTAGATTTTGATTTGGCTTGTTTGACTGGTTTGACTTTTTTTGATTTTGATTTTGATTTATGGGACATACCACCATTCATTTTTTTAACAGATTTGGATTTACTTTTAGATTTAACGGCTTTTGGTTTGACTGATTTTACATTTTTTGATTTTTTTGATTTTGATTTACTTTTTGATTTGGCACCACCATGCATTTTTGGTTTGGATTTGGATTTAGATTTAGATTTAACGGACTTTGGTTTTGCAGATTTTACATTTTTTGTTTTTTTTGATTTTGATTTTGATTTACTTTTTGATTTGGCACCACCATGCATTTTTGGTTTAGATTTAGATTTAGATTTACTTTTGGATTTAACAACTTTTGATTTGACAGATTTCACTTTTGTTGATTTAGATTTAGATTTAGATTTAGATTTGGATTTTGCTCCACCTTTCATCATGTTAGATTTAGATTTGGATTTAGATTTACTTTTGGATTTAACAGCTTTTGGTTTTGCAGATTTTACATTTTTGGTTTTTTTTGATACAGATTTACTTTTTGATTTAGCACCACCTTTTAATGTTTTACTTTTGCTTTTGCTTTTATTTTTTCTTTTTTTACCTCCATTCATACCTAAAATTTTATGCATTTTTCCACCTTCAAGTTCAGCCATGTTTAATGTATCCAGATTTAATTCAGACATATATAATAATATAATAAAAAAATTATTCTATATTTTACAAAAAATATTCAATATAAAAAATTATATTAATTACATTTTAATTTATTTAAATGTAACAGGATTAAATTTAACAATAAAATTTTATTTAATCTATATATAATTTATATTGAATTCATATTGAATTTATATTGAATTTATATTGAATTTATAATAAATTATGTTTTATCACTTCAAATATTTCATCAAATATTTTATCTCTATTTTTAATGTTTTTTAAAATATCATAAAGTTCAACATCATTCATAAATTCTTTCATATACATAAAAGAATTTACATCACATAAATCAATAGCCATCAAATAATATTTTGTCATTTTATCAAAATTTAATTCAGTATGTTGATAATGCCATGCTAAATGTTGCATTGAATGTCGCGTTTTTAAATCAATAGCCAACAAATAATATTCTTTCATTTTGTCATAATTTATTTCGGTAAATTGATAATGCCATGCTAAATTATGCATAGCATTTGTATGTTTTAAATCAATAGCCATCAGGTAATATTTTTTCATTTCATCATAATTTTTTTCAATATTTTGATAATAATGACCGAAATTACACATTGCATCAGAATTATTTAAATCAATAGCCATCAGATAATATTTTTTCATTTCGTCATAATTTATTTCATTCTTTTGATAATATTGTCCTAACATATTCATTGAATCGTCACATTTTAAATCTATAGCCATTAGGTAATATTTTTTCATTTCATCATATTTTTTATTAAAATGTAAATAATTTGCAAGAATTCTTAAAATTAGCGCATTTGTTAAATCAAAATTATTTTCATCAATGTTATCAATATTGTCATTGTTATAAATATCTAATATAATATTTTCAATAGCATAAAATTTTTGTTTAAATGTAATGTCACATTCATATTTAATTTCTTTTAAATTGTTAAATTTTCTGTTGTTTTTGTTGCATTGTTCAAAATTTTTTAAATTCTCTAAAGTTTCATTTTTATAAACTTGTACAGAATTTTTAGATTTTTTCAAAGATTTGTTTTTGAAAATTTGTTTAGACATATTTTAGTTTATATATGTTATATGTATGTATTTAATTTAATTTCAATTTTTATTTAAAGGATGTTAGATAAAGAATGTTTATCATATTATTATGTAATTTGTAACAAATAACAGTGTTGCATTGTCTTTGCAACAAATAACAATGTTGCAATAATTTTAGCAACAAATAATATTGTTGCAATATTTTAACAACAAATAACAATGTTGCAATATTTTAGCAACAAATAACAGCGTTGCAATATTTTAGCAACAAATGGTATCGTTGCATTGTCTTTGCAACAAATAATAATGTTGCAATATTTTAGCAACAAATAACAGTGTTGCAATAATTTTAGCAACAAATAAAAATGTTGCATCGTCTTGGCAACAAATAATAATGTTGCATTGTCTTTGCAACAAATAATAATGTTGCATCGTCTTTGCAACAAATAACAATGTTGCGCAGTCTTGGCAACAAATAATAGTGTTGCATCGTCTTTGCAACAATATTTTTCGTTGAATTTTCTTAACAACAAATAACAGCGTTGCATTGTTTTGGCAACAAATAACATCGTTGCATTGTCTTTGCAACAAATAATAATGTTGCAATATTTTAGCAACAAATAAAAATGTTGCAATAATTTTAGCAACAAATAACAGTGTTGCATCGTCTTGGCAACAAATAATAATGTTGCAATATTTTAGCAACAAATAACAATGTTGCGCAGTCTTGGCAACAAATAATAGTGTTGCATCGTCTTTGCAACAATATTTTTCGTTGCATTTTCTTGACAACAAATAGTATCGTTGCATTGTTTTGGCAACTAATAATAGTGTTGCATTGTCTTGGCAACAAATAATAGTGTTGCATGTTTTTGCAACAAATAGTATCGTTGCATGTGTTAACAATAAAGTCCATTACTAAATAAAAATTGAAATTAAATAAACATATAAAATTATACATAAATCACAAACAACATTATAGAACAATGGGCGTTCCGAGTTTTTTCAATTGGATAATCAAAAATAAAAAAATAGATAATTTAATAATTGATGAAATTGCAAAAAATATTGATTATTTATTTATTGACACAAATTGTTTAATGCATCCATGTGTTAATAAAATTATTGATAAATATAAAAATAATAGTTTAACAATCAATGGTGATGAACCATTAAGAACACAACTTGAAAAATATATTATGGAAGATATACAAAATTGCATTATGCATATGATATCAATTACACATCCAAAATATGTTTATATTGCAATTGATGGTGTTGCACCAATGGGAAAAATAATACAACAAAGACAACGAAGATATAAATATTTATACGATAACAAAACAAATATTAATTTATTGAATATAAATTTAGATATTCCAATATCATCAATTGAATTGACCCCTGGAACAGATTATATGGAAAGATTACATTTAGAATTTGAAATATTTGCAAATAAAAATAATTTTATATATTCTTCATATCATGAAGAAGGAGAAGGGGAACATAAAATATTACAATATGTTCGTAATCATCTTATACATTCAGATAATTTAATTATATATGGACTTGATGCAGATTTATTATTTTTAGCATTATCAATTAAAAATGTTGAAAGTGTTTTTGTTATGAGAGAATGCGCAGAATTTAAAAATATTTTAAACAACAATAACAACAACAATAAAAATGCAATTGATAAAACAGTTAGCAAAATAGTTAATAAAACAATTGATGATGATGTTGCTGTTGCTGATGATGTCGTTAATTTTAATTATGTTGATATTTCTATTTTTAAAATAATGATAAATAATTTAGGAATAACAATAAATGATTTTATATTAATATGTTTTCTTATTGGAAATGATTTTATACCAAAAATTTTAACAATTGATGTAAAACGTGGTGGACTTGATAAAATTATTGCATCTTATAACAGTATTGTTACAAAACATAATTTAAAAAAAAATAATAATGAAAACAACAATAGTAACAATAACAACAACAATGTTGATGTTATCATTAACAGTCATGGTAAAATAAATTACAATATTTTAAATTTATTATTTGATGAATTGAAATTTACAGAAAAAAATATATGGAAAAATATAAATCGTTATGACACAGATGATTTAAATAGAATAAAATTTTCATCAAGTTTAGAATATTACAATTATTATTTAGGCACAAATTGGACAAAAATAAATGAACAAGTAATAAAAAATATGGTTGAAAATTATTTAACAACATTTCATTGGTGTATAGATTATTATTTAGATAAATGTAATTCATGGAAACATTGTTATAATTTTCATGTTCCACCACTTTTAACAGATATTTCTAAATACATATTGCATGTAAATACAAATTATACACATACAAAATCTGTGTTAAAACCGATTGAACAATTAATTTTAGTTATTCCACCAAAATTACATAAATTTATTTTTAAAAATGATTTGATTGATAAAATTAAAAATTTAAAAAGTATTGAATATATGTTTCCTGACGATTATGATTTAGATGTTAATAAAGAACATATTGAATGGAAATACTTTATAAAAATTCCTGTTCCTGACTTTGACGATTATTATGACGTTATTAAGAATATATAATCTTTTCTATTGTTAAGGACATATATAAATTTTTTTAATAAAAAAATATATTTATTGTTTATTATGTGTGCATTTTATTGTTAATTTTTAAAAAATTAACATTTAAAAATTCAGATTATTTGTTGTATCTAAAAATTTAATATATTTAAGCATTGATATTCCTCCTTTATTAACACCACATTTTCCAGTTATATGTAATTCTGTCAATTGATGTAGATGGTTTAAATTTATAATTAGATTGTTATAATTCGCAACCAATTTTTTAATATTTTTTAATTGTAAAATTCCAATTTGTCTAACAAAACAATTTGTTATATCTAAATCTTCAAGAAATTGCAAATGGTTTACATCAGTAACATCTCTGTTATATGCCAAATTTAATTTTTTAATATTTTTTAATTGTAAAATACCATTTTGTGTAATATTACTATATGAAGCATCTAAATCTTCAAGAAATTGCAAATGGTTTACATCTGTAATGTCTAAATTGCGGTGCATATTTAATATTTTAATATTTTTTAATTGTAAAAGATTGTTTTGTGCAAAAATGCATTCACTTCCAGATATATTTAATTTTTCAAGAAATTGCAAATGACTAATATCTGTTATATTTTTATTGTTATGAATATTTAAATCAACAATGGAAACACATTTATTTAATTCATTTTGTTCAATTTGTTCAGAACACAATATTGTAATGTTGTTGCATATATCTTTGTTTATTTCAAAAATATATTTATAAACACAATTATTAATTTTATTAAATTTACTAAGATTATCTAAAACAATATAGTTAAATGGATTATACAAATATAACTTGTTATAATATATTTGTTTGTATTGTATATAATAATAAAAAATATCATCACACAACGAATCTGTATTTGCTAACATAAAATAATCAGACAACGTAACATACAATAAAATATTATTTTCTGTAAAATTAATATTATTATCACTATAATTTGTTAAATTTAATAAATAATCAAGATATAAATCATAATGAATATTTACATTCAGTAATTTATATGCTTGTTTGAACAATTTAACAATGTCATTTACAATATCATTTGAATCTTCCAACATGTTTTTTAAATATGTCGAATGTCCATATATTTGTAGCATTTTTCTTAGATTATCATTATAATCAGTATCACATTCATCATTTTTATCATTTTCATCCAAATTTACATGTGCATTAGTATTTACATTTACATTTACAACTACATCTGCATCTATATCTGCAACTGCATTTTTAATATTATTGCTATTGCAATCACTACAATTGTTACCGTTATCACCGTTATTAAATATCATTTTATTTATTATTTATTATTTATTATTTATTATTTTATATAAGTTTGTATTAATTTTGTTATATTTTCATTGTGTTTAGTATATTTTATGTTTCAATTTTTTTAATTTTAATTGATTTTTAATTGATTTTAATTTTTTTATAATTTTAATTGATTTCAATTTCTTTTAATTATTTTTTAATTGATTTAAATTTATTTTATTTAAATTATTTTAACAATAATATTTTATTAAATAAAATACATGAACACTATACAAACAAGAATATATAATATTGATAAATTTTTAAACAAAGCAAATTTACAACATACAAATCCATTATATTTAATTGACAACAATACAGAAACGGAAAAATTTGAAGGTGATCAAAATAATTTAAAAAGTTGTGACAACAGAAGCTTAGATACAAGATATGCACTAAATAAGCAAACATTGGATTTTACAAAAATTATAGAAAGTATGGGAGCAAATTTAACGTATATCAAAAGTGGAACATTTGGTAGTACATTTAAAGGATATGTTTTATCTGAAACAATGCAAGAAGAATCATCATTTGCAGTTAAAATTGTTGCATATTCAAAAAAAGAGGGATATGGTTCAATAAATAACGTAAAACGTCCAGAAAATGCGGAAATATGTATGTTAAAATTATTATCATATTTTGTAATAAAAGGACTTACACCACATATATTGTTACCAATTTCAATATTTAATACAAATATACAATTATTTATTGATGCTTGGAAAAATGAAGATATAGAACATTTTGCAAAAAATGTAAAAGGTTCATTTATAATAAATGAAAATGGTAAATATGTTGAATATGTTAAAAAATATATTATAAATAGTAAAGGCGAATTTGTAATGAAAAAAACAAATTATTTTACAAACGAAAAAGGAGATTACATAATGATTGATGCACAAAATAATAATGATAAAAAAAAAAAATTAACAAAAGAAGATTTTATATTAAATGAAGATGAAAATGAACATTTTGTTAGAAATGATAATGGAATGTTGCAAAAAATAACAAAAGAAGAATTTAAATACATGGCTAATAAACTAAATAATCCGAGTGAAAGATATGGTAAAATTAATACAAAATATGAAGAATTTGTTAGCAACTATGAAAAAGGACTATTTAATAAAACCGTATCCGTATTAATAACTGAATGGGCTGATAGAGGCGATTTGGCATCATTTTTTAGAAGAATAAATTCAGAAGATGGTATACAAGCATATGAAGTATTAAATTTATTGCAATGGAAATGTTTATTATTTCAATTTATTTCAACACTTGCAATTATACAATATAAATATCCAAGTTTTAGACATAATGATTGTAAACCGAATAATATATTAATTTCAAAAATTACAAATACATGTTTAAGACCAATATATCAAATTGGTGATTCAAAATACAATGTTCCAAATTTTGGATATTGCATTTACATATGGGATTTTGATTTTGCATGTATTCCAAATGTAATATATAACAAAAAATTACATAAAAAATGGACTCATGAAGTTAACATAAAACCAGTTCAAAATAGATATTATGATATTCATTATTTTTTTTGCACTTTAGTATATAAAGGATTTTTGCCAGAAATATTGTCATCTCCAAAAGTTCCAACTGAAATAAAAGAATTTATTGAATGGGTTGTACCATTTGAATATAGACCATTGCCAATTAATAAAAAAAAAGTTGATCCAGAAAGATGCAGATTATTGGTTGATGATGAAGTGCATTTACCACAAGATATTTTAAATCATAAATTATTTGCTGAGTTTAAAATATAAAATGTAAAATGTAAAATGTAAATTTTAAAATTAAAAATTAATTTTTGTATTTTCAGTAAATGTTTTATTTACAAAATTTATTTTAATTTATTTTATTTATTCCTTTATATTATGAATATAAATGAAATGTTAGATTTAATAAACAATTATGTATATCTTGATAAAAATAAAGAAAAATATTATTATGAAAGATTAAATATTGAAAATATAAATATAAATGATTTAATTCAATGTGATAATTCTGATTGTTCATATCACATATTAAAAAAATATGGCAATGATGAAAATTATAAATTAATATGTGATAAAAATGATAAAGTTGTTTTTAAAAAATATTTTATAAAATATCCGATAACACTTGTTTGCCAAAAATATAAATATACAGAATCAATAAGAATCATTGATATATTGTATGAGTTATTGATAAATCAAATTGTGTCTGAATATGTTATTTTAGATAAAGTTCCGTTTTATTTAATAAATATATGTAATTTCAATATTAATATTAATGATGAAAAAATAACGAAAAATACATATTTGAATGAAACAATAAGAAAAACATTAAATATGCATAGTATTGATGATAATTCATTATTATGTATGAGTGTTTATGAACATTATAATTCTTATACAACATTTAGACACATTTTATTAGAAAAAATAGATAATAAGGATATATTGGATTTGATATTTCAAGTTTTATTTTCTTTTGCATTTATAAATTACAAACTTTCAAATTTTAGACACAATGATTTTAATATTGATTCATTTGTTATTGTTAATATTAAAAACAATAAAAATAATGAATTGAATCTTAAATTTGGTGAAACTGAATTTCAAATGAAAAATTACAAATATTTATGTAAATTATTTAATTATCGCAAATCTTCATTTGATTTTTTTAAAAATAATGTTGAATGTGTATTAAATAATCCAAGTTATGATATGTATGTGTTTTTTAAATCACTATATGATTGTTCAAAAAATACACCGAATTTTAATTACATAAAAATTATTATAGATAGTATTATTCCCTTATATTTATTAGAAAAAAATTTTGATGAAAATAAATTTATCGTTGAATATAGTGAAACAATATTACCTCAACAATTATTATTAAAAAATAATTTCTTTACAAATTATATATTAATGAGTAAAAAATATATTATTCAAAAAGCTGGAAAACATATTAAAGATGATGATGATTCATTTGATTTACGCACAGAAGAATTTGAAGAAAATGATGATAGTGATAGTGATAGTGATGGTGATAGTGATAGTAATAGTGATAGTGATAGTGATGATGAAAATAAAAATGAAGAAGAAAATGAAGAAGAAGAAAATGAA
>Ga0209515_10005384_pt1 | contig 16584 bp, 16 predicted proteins | sample Subgroupgradi54m_FD_187454 | JGI IMG/M metagenome (GOLD analysis project Ga0209515, IMG submission 187454) | Subsurface groundwater microbial communities from S. Glens Falls, New York, USA - GMW60B uncontaminated upgradient, 5.4 m (SPAdes)... ...
GTTCGCTCGCGCGAAGCCGGGATTCACGCCGGCATCGATGACGCGGACTCCATCCCATCGCGCACGGATAGCTGCCGCGGTGCCGTCGGTCGACGCATTGTCGACGACGACGATTTCATGATGGATAGCCGGGGAATGCTCGACGAGCGATCCAAGACACGCGTCGACGTGTCCGATGGAGTTGTAGGTCACGATGACGATCGAGAGCCGCGGCGTGGCGGATGTATTCATGACCCTTTGGGTCCGCGGTTTCCGGTCTCGACAAGAACGTTCAGCACTCGTCTCGCACAGTCGGTCCAGGAGTACCGTCCGAGCACGTCCTTCGCGGCGCCGAGAATCCGGTCCCGCTCGTGCGGGTCGAAGAGGAGCGCACGCAGCGCCTCTTCGATGAGGGCGGGCTCGGCATGAGGGACATACATCGCCGCGCCGCCACATATCTCGCGCGCGACGGGCGTGTCGAGCAGCAGAACAGGCAGACCCGACGCGAGCGCCTCGAGCGGCGTCAGCCCGAACCCTTCGTATTCCGAGAGGAACACGAACGCCGCGCTGCTCGCGTAGAGCGACCGCAGCTGATCGTCCGGGACATACGAACGAACGTGAATGCGATGGGCCAGGCCGGCCGCATGCGCGACGGCCTCGAGGTCGACGTGAGGCGATGTGCGATTGTCGCCGACGATTTCAAGGTGCAGCTCCGGGTGTGCGCCCGCCAACCGCGCGAAACCCTGCATCAGCTCGGGAACGTGGCGGCGATTGAAGATCGAGCCCACGAAGAGAATGGTTTGGCGGGGCGTAAAGCCCCGCCCTACAACCATTGATGTAACGCCGGGGTAGACGACTGTGATCTTCGATGCATCAATGCCGAGATGCGCGACGATCTCGCGCTTCGAGAATTCGGAAATCGTCACCACGCGCGCGGCCGCGCGCGCGGCCAGCCGCACGACAATGCGGCGGCGGGCGCCCTCGCGCCAGGCGAACCAGTCAGGATGCGCCGCGAAGGACACGTCGTGGATCGCGACAACCATCGGAACCGGCGGCAGAATCGGTCCGCTGTAGGCCGGCGCGAAGAGCACGGCGGCGCCCGCATTGCGAGCGATCGTGGGCAGCACCATCTGTTCCCACAAGGTACCGCCGCCCGATGACGAACCCTCCGGCGCCAGCGTGATGAATTCGTGCGCCTGCGCCTCGGGCATCGTCTTCCAGGCGGCGAGCAACTCGGCGAGGAAGCGTCCGACGCCGGTCGGTTTGCCCTGAAGCTCGCGCGCGTCAATCGCGATTCTCATCCGCCTTCGCCCCGCTTCGGCGAGACAGGTGTGTGAGCGGCGCGTCGGCGATCCACGGCATCACGATATGCGCGGTGCAGTGTCCGTGCGGATTCCGCCCAGGTAAACGCCTGGGCACGCGCGAGCCCTGCCTGTGCCGCCCGCGTCGCCCAGTCCTGATCGAAGGCGGCTCGCTCGAGCGCGTCGGCGAGCGCGTCGACGTCCAGCGGATCGACCTGCGCGCCGGCGCCGCCCACCACTTCGGGAAGCGAACCGCGTGACGACACGATGACCGGAACACCGGCCGACATCGCCTCCAGCGCAGGCAGGCCGAAGCCTTCATCGAGCGACGGCATCACGAGGACGCGAGCGGATCGATAGAGATCTTCGCGTCCTTCGCCGGCAACATAGCCGAGATGTGTCACGCGTCCAGCCAGAGGCGCGCTTCTGATGCGCGCGAGCCAGCCCGATGCGGCGGACGTTGCGCGGCCCGCGAGGACGAGCCGCGGCATCGGGGGGACGCGGCCGATGAGGCGCTCGTAGGCGTCGAGCAAGGCGCCCACGTTCTTGCGCGGCTCGAGCGTCCCGACAAAGAGGATGCAGCCATCGGCCGGCACGTTCGGCTCGCGGCCGAGCGTGCGCCACGCGGGCGCGCCGGGCGGGCAGACATAGATGCGTTCAGGCGCGACGCCCAGGCGTTCGACGATCTGACTTCGTCCGTACTGCGTCGATGTGACGATCGCATCCGCGCGCCTGGCATGCGCCGCGCCGAGCTCAGGGTAGTCGCGCCGAACTTCCGCCGTCGTGTGGTGCGCGCTCGACAGGAAAAACAGATCGTGAATCGTCACGACCTGCGCCGCGCGGCGCGCCGGCATCAGTAGCGGGTGCGCCGAATGAACGACGTCGAGCGGTCCTGCCAGCATGTCCGCGGGCGGCCACTCGAAGCGGTGCCAGAGATAATTCAACACGCGGACGGGGACGCGCCGGTCGATGACGTGGGCGCCGGTCTCGGCCTCGACATTCGCCGCGGGACGATCCTTCCAGGAGCTCGTGAAGAGCAGGACCTCGTCTCGGTGGACCGCCGTGTACGCACGAACCAGTTGATGGATGTACTCACCCACGCCGGTTCGCTGCCGCAGGGCGGGCCGGTAGTCGACAAGGATGCGCACGACGGCAGGGTACAATCACAAGCCACAGAGACACAAAACGGATGAAAATCGCCGTCATTGGTACCGGCTACGTCGGGCTCGTTGCGGGTGCGTGCTTTGCCGAAAGCGGCAACGACGTCGTCTGCGTCGATCGGGACGAGGCGAAGATCCGGCTCCTGCGCGGCGGCAAGATGCCGATCTACGAACCGGGGCTCGAGGAGCTGGTGCGCCGCAATCGCCACGAGAACCGCCTCACGTTCACGACCACGCTTCCCAAGGCGGCACGCGGCGCCGGCATCGTGTTCATCGCGGTCGGCACGCCGCAAGGTGAGGATGGCTCCGCCGATGTGCAGCACGTGCTCGACGTCGCGCGCGACATCGCGCGCGCGATGAACGGCTACAAGGTGATCGTCAACAAGAGCACCGTGCCCGTCGGGACCGCCGTGAAAGTGCGCGAGGTGATCCGCCGCGAGACGACGCATCCGTTCAGCGTGGTGAGCAACCCGGAGTTCCTGAAGCAGGGTGCGGCGATCGACGACTTCATGAAGCCCGATCGCGTCGTCATCGGCGCCGAAGACCCGCGCGCGCGCGAGGCCATGCAGGAACTCTACGCGCCGTTCACGCGCACGGGCGCGCCGATCATGATGATGGACTGCGCCAGCGCGGAGCTCGCGAAATACGCGTCGAACGCCATGCTGGCGACGCGCATCTCGTTCATGAACGAGGTTGCCAACGTGTGCGAGGCCGTGGGGGCGGACGTCGACGAAGTACGCCGCGCGATCGGCTCGGACAAGCGGATTGGATCGTCGTTCCTGTTTCCCGGCGTCGGCTACGGCGGCAGCTGCTTTCCGAAAGACGTGAAGGCGCTGGTGCGTTTCGCCGCGGAGCAGGAGTACGACTTCAAGATCCTCAAGGCCGTCGAAGAGGTGAACGGCGCGCAGAAGACGCGCCTCGTGGCGAAGATGCGCGCGCACTTCGGCGCGCTCAAAGGAAAGACGGTGGCCATCTGGGGACTCGCCTTCAAGCCGCGCACCGACGACATGCGCGAAGCGCCGTCGATCCCGTTGATCAAGGCGCTGCTGGCCGAGGGCGCGGCGGTGCAGGCCTACGATCCGGAGGCGACGAAGGTCGCCAAGGGGATCTTCGGGACCAAGGTAATGTTGGCGGCCAAGAATTACGACGCGTTGAAGGGCGCAGACTGCCTGGCCATCATCACGGAGTGGAGTGAGTTCAGGCGCCCGGACTTCGCGAAGATGCGAAAGTTGATGCGATCGCCCGTCATCTTCGACGGCCGGAATCTGTTTACACCGGAGCAGATGAAGCAAAGCGGGTTCACCTATTACTCCATTGGCCGCCACTGACTCCACCGTGCTCGTGACGGGCGGCGCCGGCTACATCGGCAGCCATGCCGCGAAGGCGCTCCGCCAGGCGGGCTATCGCGTGGTCATCTACGACAACCTGTCGGCCGGACATCGCGATGCGGCACTCGGCGCGCCGCTCATCGAGGGGGACGTGCGTGACATCGATGCGGTGCGGCGGGCGCTGCGCGACAGCAGCGCGACGGCGGTCATGCACTTTGCCGCCTGGCTGATCGTCTCGGATTCGGTTCGCGATCCGGCTGGCTACTACCGCAACAACGTCGACGGCGCGCTGTCCACGCTCGAGGCGATGGCGGCGGAGCAGTGCCGGCAGTTCATCTTTTCGTCGACCTGCGCGGTGTATGGCGAGCCGGTCGAGACGCCGATTCGCGAAACGCACCCGACCGCGCCGATCAATGCGTACGGGCAGACCAAGCTGGCCGTGGAGCACGCGCTGCCGCATTTCGAGCGCGCGTATGGCATCCGCTCGGTTCGCCTCCGCTACTTCAACGCGGCGGGCGCCGATCCTGACGGAGAGCTTGGTGAAGACCATTCACCCGAGGTGCACGTGATTCCGCGCGCGTTCGAGGCGGCTTCAGGTGGCGCGCCCATCGAGATCTTCGGAGAGGACTATCCGACACCGGACGGCACCTGCCTGCGCGACTACATTCACGTGGTGGACCTGGCCGACGCGCACGTCCGCGCGCTGCGCCGGCTCGAACAGGATGGCGCGTCGGCGACGTACAACGTCGGCACCGAACGCCCCTCGTCCGTGCGCGACGTGGTCGCGTCGGTGGAGCGCGTGACGGGCCGGACGGTTGCGCAGCGGCCCGCCGCGCGTCGTCCCGGCGATCCCGCCGTGCTCTTTGCATCGGCCCAGCGCATCCGCCAGGATCTCGGCTGGATGCCGAGCCGGCCGGACCTCGACACCGTCGTCAGCGATGCGTGGCGGTGGTATTCGCGCCATCCCCAGGGCTTTCGATCGGTGTCGGCAGGATTCGCGGACCCAGAGGGTCCCCGCCGCTAATGTCGAGACTGCGCGGCAAGCTGGCCGATCCGCTGCTGTCGGTCGTGATGCCGGTGTTCAACGAGGCCGCCACAATCGAAGAAATCATCCGGCGCGTCGTGGCGGTTCCTCTTCGCACGCAGCTCATCGTCGTCGACGACTGTTCCACCGACGGCACGCGTGAGACGTTGACCAGGCTGCAGCGCGAGCTCGGGTTCACGCTGCTGCTGCAGCCGGAGAATCGCGGGAAGGGCGCGGCGCTGCGCACCGGGTTCGGATCGGTCCGCGGCGATCTCGTCGTGATTCAGGACGCGGACCTCGAGTACTCGCCCGAAGAGTTCCCGGCGCTCATCGAGCTGATTTGCGACGGACGCGCCGATGTCGTGTACGGCTCGCGGTTTCTCGGCCGGCACCGCGTGTTCCTGTACACGCATTACCTGGGCAACCGGCTGCTCACGCTCCTGACCAACGTGCTCTACAACACGATGCTCACCGACATGGAGACCTGTTACAAGGTGATGAGGACGGAGGTCCTCCGGTCGATGACGCTGCGGTCCGACGGCTTCGGCATCGAGCCCGAGCTGACGGCCAAAATCTTCAAGCGCGCGTACCGGGTGTACGAGATTCCGATCACGTACGACGGCCGCGGCTACGAAGAGGGAAAGAAGATTGGGTGGCGCGACGGCGTGGTCGCGCTGTGGGTGCTCGTGCGATACCGGTTCAGCGAGTGAATGCTCTCCTGCGGTTGATCGCGTACGCCCGGCCGTACCGCGGCCGCCTCGCGGCTGCAACGGTCGCGATGATCGTGTACGGCGCCGCGTCGGCCGGTGTCGCCGCGCAGATTCAGCCGATTCTCGACAACGTACTCCCGAAGCACGAGGAGCTCGGACGGATCATCGCCATCATCATCGCCCTCTATTTGATTAAGGGCGTCGGCGCGTACCTGTCCGGCTACCTGATGACCGACGTCGGCCAGCGCGTCGTCCGGGACCTCCGCAATCGTCTCTTCACCCACATCCTCGGACAGTCGGCGGCGTTCTTTTCGGCGCAGACCAGCGGCAAGCTGCTGTCGAGAATCACGAACGACGTCGCGCAAATCCAGCAGGCCGTCTCCGAGACGCTCGGCGACCTGGCGCGCGAGTCGCTCTCGCTGGTTGGCTTTGCCGCGCTGCTGTTCTACTACGACGCGCGGCTGGCGATGGTCTGCCTCACGGGCGCGCCCCTGGTGGTGTATCCGCTGATCAGGCTGGGGCAGCGCGTCCGCCGCACGACGCGGCGCAGCCAGGAGGCCCTGGCGCAAATCACGCACGTCTCCGCGGAGGCATTTACCGGTCATCGCATCGTCAAGGCGTTCGGCGCCGAGCAGCGCGAGACGGCGAAGTTCCAGACGGCGTCGGAGGGTCTGTACCGCACCAGCATGAAGGTGACGAGCGCGCTGTCGGTGCTGCCGCCGCTGATGGAGTTCATCGGCGGCGTCGCGTTTGCCATCGCGCTGTGGTATGGCAGCCAGGAAATCAGCGCGCAGCGGCTTACGACCGGCCAGTTCGTCGGCTTCATCGCGGCGCTCTTCATGATGTACGGCCCCGCGAAGAAGCTGAGCCGCGTCAACGCGAACCTGCAGCAGGCGATCGCCGCCGCCGAGCGCATCTTCGAGATGCTCGACACGCATAGCGAAGTGCACGAGCGCGAGGGCGCGACTGAACTGCCGCGCTTCCGCGATGTCATCGAGTTCCGCGACGTTCACTTCTCGTACGCAGGCGCCGAGGATGCCACGCTGCGCGGCGTCTCGTTCACGGTGCGGGGCGGCCGGACGGTGGCGATCGTCGGGCGCAGCGGCGCCGGCAAGACGACGCTCGTGAACCTCATACCGCGGTTCTACGACGTCACCGGCGGCGCGATCACGATCGACGGCCGCGACGTGCGCGACGTGACGCTCGCGTCGCTGCGCGGGCAGATCGCGATTGTCACCCAGGAAACGGTCCTCTTCGACGACACGATCGCGGCCAACATCGCGTACGGACGGCCGGACGCGGCGCCGGCGACGATTGAGGCCGCCGCGCGCGCGGCACACGCCCACGAGTTCATCATGACGCTCGACCGCGGCTACGAGACGATGATCGGCGAGCGCGGGCAGCGGTTGTCGGGTGGGCAGCGGCAGCGAATCGCCATTGCGCGCGCCATTTTGCGCGACTCGCCGATGCTGATCCTCGACGAGGCGACCTCGTCGCTCGACGCCGAGTCGGAAATGCTGGTCCAGGACGCGCTGTCGACCTTGATGCTCAACCGGACGTCGTTTGTCATCGCCCATCGTCTCTCGACCGTTCGCCGCGCCGACGCCATCGTCGTGCTGGAGCGGGGGCGCATCGTGGAAACGGGCCGCCACGAAGACCTGCTCGCGCGGGGCGGCGCGTATGCGAAACTTTACGAGCTGCAATTACAGGAAGAGCCGGCCGACGAGCCCGAACGCGTATGAAGGACTGCCCGCTGCCCCCTGCCGGCTGCCTGCTTCGATGATCAAGTCCATGACCGGTTTCGCCTCGCTGACGCACGAGGACGAGCGTGCGACGATCGGCGTGACCGTGCGAGCCGTCAATCACCGCTTCCTGGACATCCAGCTGCGGATTCCACAATCGCTTGGCGAGGCGGAGCCTCGCGTGCGGGCGCTGCTGCAGAAACGGTTGGCGCGCGGGCGCGTCGAGCTGCAGATATCGGTGCAGTTGCGCACGCCGGCCACGCCGTCGGTCGAATTGAATGAGGAGTTCGCAAACGCGTTGTCGGCCGCCATCGACCGCGCTCGCGACCGCGGGCTGGTCGTCGGGGCGTTGACCCCTGGAGATCTCCTCCGGCTTCCGCAGGCCATCAGCGTGCGCGATCGCGCGGCGGAACCGGATCCGCAGGCGGATGCGCAGCTGGCCGCCAGCGTCGAAGCCGCCGTCGAGCAGGCGCTCGCCGATCTGGACGCGATGCGCGTGCGGGAGGGTGGCCACCTGCGCACGGATCTCGATGGCCGCAAGGACTCGCTCGACGCCTTCATCGCGCGTGTCGCCGCCGCGGCGGACCAAGGCCGGGCGTCGTTCGAGGCGCGCCTGCACGAGCGCGTGCGCGAGATCAGTCTCGACCTGCCGGTCGATGAGGCGATGATCGCCCAGGAGATCGTGCGCATGGTGCAGCGATCCGACATCAGCGAAGAGGTGACGCGCTTTCGCGCGCACCTTGCGCACTGGGATGCGCTGACCGACGGCCCGGAGCCATGCGGCCGCAAGCTCGATTTCCTGCTGCAAGAGATGAACCGCGAGGTCAACACGATTGGCTCGAAGGCCGATGGCCTGCGGGTGTCGGAGCTGATCATCAACGCGAAGGCGGAGCTCGAGAAGATGCGCGAGCAGGTTCAGAATATTGAGTAGGGGCCTTTTGTTCATCGTCTCGGCGCCGTCGGGCACCGGGAAAACGACGCTGGCCGAGCGGCTGGTGCAGCGGATCCCGAATCTCTGCCTGTCGCGGTCGTATACGTCGCGCAGCGCGCGTCCCGGCGAGGAGGACGGCGTCGACTACAATTTCATCAGCCGCGAGCGCTTCGAGGCGATGGCCCGCGGGGGCGAGTTCCTCGAGTGGGCCGATGTCTTCGGCAACTATTACGGAACCTGCGCCGAGGACACCGAGCGGTGCCTGGCCAGCGGGCAGGATCTCGTGCTCGTGATCGACGTGCAGGGCGCGAGGCAGGTTCGGACGAGCGGCGTCGAGTCGAGAGGCATCTTCGTGCTGCCGCCGTCCGCGGACATCCTCGAGCAGCGTTTGCGCGGCCGCAGCAAGGATTCAGAGGAAGAAATCCAGAAACGGCTCGAGGCGGCCTACCGCGAGGTGGGCGAATTCGCGGCGTACGAGTACGTGGTCGTCAATGACGAGCTCGACACGGCCGTCGAGCGGTTGCGGGCGATCGTCCTGGCCGAGCGGGCGCGCGTGAAGACGATGCGCCGGCCGGCCGAAAAGATCATCGAGACGTTTCATAAGCCGCAGACGTCATAAGAAGAGCGGTTGTCAGGTCCACCATCGGGAGGGCGGACCTTGTCCGCCACAGGAGGGTGGACCTTGTTAGGTCCGCCAGATAAGGAAAATCGTGGAAAGAGCACCGAAAGAGAACCGTTTCGAATTCGTCGTCCTCGCAGGCAAGCGCGCCAGGCAGTTGCTGAACGGCGCCGTGCCGCGCGAAGAGGGCAACAAGAAGATCGCCATCGCGCAGAAGGAAATCCTGCGCCGCAAGGTCGTCAAGATCGACGAGGAGTAATGGCGCTCATCGCGCTCGGGGTCACCGGCGGCATCGGCGCCTACAAGGCGGTCGAAGTGTGCCGCGGGCTGCAGAAGCGCGGGCACGACGTGGTCGCGGTGATGACGAAGGCGGCGACGCGCTTCGTCGGGCCGATCACGTTCGAAGCGATCACGCGCCGGCCGGTCATCACGTCACAGTGGAAGCCGGGCGCGAACGCCGGTCAGGCGGGGCCCCCGCCGCGCACGCTTGCGCGGTGGGGTGGCGTCGAGCACATCGCCATTGCCGACGAGATTGCCTTGCTGCTCGTCGCGCCGTGCACGGCGAATGTCATCGGCAAGTTTGCCAACGGCATCGCCGATGACTTCCTCACGTCGCTCTACCTCGCGACCAAGGCGCCGGTGCTCATCGCGCCGGCCATGAACACCAACATGCTCGGGCACGATGCCGTGCAGCGGAACCTGCAGACGCTGGCCGCGCGCGGCACGCGCTTCGTCGATCCGGGCGAGGGGTACCTGGCGTGCGGGTGGATTGGGAAGGGACGTCTCGCCGAGCCCGAGGACATCGTGGCCGCCGCCGAGCGCGTCCTCGCGCCGCGTGATTCGGTGCTGCGCGGCCGCCGGGTCGTGGTGACCGCGGGACCCACCTACGAAGACATCGATCCGGTTCGCTATGTCGGCAACAGGTCGAGCGGACGGATGGGATTTGCGATTGCCGCCGCGGCGCACGCGCGGGGCGCCAACGTCACGTTGATCGCGGGACCGACGACGATCGAGCCGCCGGCCACCGATGAAGTCTTCAGGGTGCGGCACGCGGTGGAGATGCACGCCGCGGTGATGCGGGCAGCCGAGCACGCCGACGTGGTGATCATGGCCGCGGCCGTGGCGGACTACGCGCCCGTGAACGCAGCGCCCGAGAAAATCGCGAAGAGCCGCGAGCCGTTGACGCTCACGCTGCAGCGGACGCCGGATATTCTCGCCGACCTGGGCCACGCATCCGCACGCCGCGCGACGCCGCCGATTCTTGTCGGCTTCGCGGCGGAAACCGGCGATCTGCTCGCCAAGGCGCGCGAGAAGCGCGTCCGCAAGAACGCGGACCTCATGGTCGCGAACGATGTGACCCAGGCCGGCGCCGGATTCGACGTGGACACGAACGCCGTGACCATCATCGGCCGCGACCAGGAACAGGTCCTTCCGCTTCAGAGCAAGGCACGGGTCGCCGAGGCGATTCTCGATCGCATCGAGGAGCTCGTTCGCGCCCGCGCCGCCGCGCCAGCCCGCGCGTGAGTCAATGTCGCAGGATCAGCTCAAAGCGCATCTCGAGTTCTTCGAAGAGCTCGGCATCGACGGCGTACGCCTCGAGCCCGAGTGGCGAAGGCGGACGGACGTGGCGGACACACGCGGCGCGGACCAATCCATGACGAGCGGCGCGGACCAACCCATGACGAGCGGCGCGGACCCTGTGGGTCCGCGAGACGAGCCGGAACCGACCATCCCGGTGTTCTCATCGCCGGACGAGGCACTCAAAGCGGTCCGCGACGACCTCGGCGCCGACTGCACGCGCTGCAAGCTGCACACGCTCGGCCGCAGGCAGGTCGTGTTCGGCGTCGGCAACGCGAACGCGGATCTGATGTTCGTCGGCGAGGCGCCGGGCGCCGACGAAGACATCCAGGGAGAGCCGTTCGTCGGCCGCGCGGGGCAGCTGCTGACCAAGATCATCGAAGCCATCGGCCTCACGCGCGGGGACGTGTACATCGCGAACGTCATCAAGTGCCGGCCGCCGGGCAATCGCAACCCCGAGCCGGACGAGGTCGATCAATGCGAGCCGTTCCTGTTCCGGCAGATCGACACCGTGAAGCCGAAGGTGATTGTCGCGCTCGGCAAGTTCGCCGCGCAGTGCCTGCTGCGGACGACCGATCCCATCACGCGGATTCGCGGCCGCGAGTTCAAGTACCGCGACGCGATTCTGATTCCGACGTATCACCCCGCGTACCTGCTTCGCACGCCGTCCGCAAAGAGGGAAGTGTGGGAGGACATGAAGAGAGTCCGCGCGATTCTCAGCGAAACAACTTAAATACTTACTTTTCCACCTTTCCACTTTTCAACTTTTCCACTTGCTGATCTCCGTCGCCGTCCCGGTTCCATTTCTCGGTCTTCTTACCTACAACGTTCCGGATTCGATGGCCGTCCCACCAATCGGCGCGCGCGTGCGCGTGCCCGTTGGCACGCGCACGCTGACCGGCTGCGTCGTTCAGCACGATGCCCTCATCGAAGACGGCACCGACGCGAAGGACATCGTCGAAGCGGTCGATCGCGAGGCCCTGCTGCCGCCATCGATCGTCGATCTGTGCCGATGGGTCGCCGAGTACTACGTCGCGGGGATTGGGGATGCGCTGGCCGTAGCGATGCCGCCTGGCGCGCGCGGGAGGGCGAATGCGTTCAAGAAGCAGCGAGTTGTGCGGGCGACTGCGCACGGGCTGGAGATGGTCCGGCTAAAGCCGGACCCGACTACTACTGAGGTACATCCCACCGTTACCGAGAAACAGCGCGCGGCGCTGGAGATTCTTGCCGCCGCGCCCGAAGGCATTGCCTCGACTGAGCTTCGGGATCGCGGTGTCACGGCCGGTGTCCTGACGGGACTGGCCAAGCGCGGACTGGTCAGCATCCATTCCGAGCGCGACGAGCGCGATCCATTCGAGCGCGCGGCCATGGCCGACGTCACGCCCGGCGTGAGCCGCGAGCTCACCGAGGAACAACGCCTCGCGGCCGACGAGTTGTTCGCGCTCGCCGACGCGCGGGAGTTCCGCGTCGCGCTTCTCCACGGCGTCACCGGCAGCGGCAAGACCGAGATTTATCTGCGGCTCGCCGATCGCATCTGCCGCGCGGGACGCCAGGTCCTGCTGATGGTCCCCGAAATCGCGCTGACACCCTCGATCGCGGCGCTCTTCCGCGGCACGTTCGGCAACCGCGTCGCCATCCAGCACAGCGCGCTCTCGGACGGCGAGCGCCACGACCAGTGGCACCGCATCCGCCGCGGCGAGATCGATGTCGTCGTCGGAACGCGGTCCGCGGTCTTCGCGCCGCTCGATCGCCTCGGGCTGGTCATCGTCGACGAAGAGCACGACGGCTCGTACAAGCAGGAAGAGACGCCGCGCTATCACGGCCGCGATGTCGCGATTCTGCGCGCCAGCCGCGCGGGTGCGCTCGTCGTCCTTGGGTCGGCGACGCCGTCGATGGAGAGCTATCAGAACGCGTCTGCCGGCAAGTACGTCCGCATCACGCTCGAGAAGCGCGTGCTCGATCGGCCGCTTGCCTCCGTCCGGCTCGTCGACATGCGCACGGAGTACGCGGACGAAGGTCCCGACGTCGTCATCAGCCGCGATCTGGCGGCTGCGATCGGAGACCGCCTTGCGCGACGCGAGCAGGTGCTCGTCCTGCTGAACCGCCGCGGCTACTCGACGGCGGTGTTCTGCCGGCAGTGCGGCGACACCTTCGAGTGCCCCAATTGCAGCGTGTCGCTCACGGTGCACCGCGTGCGCGGCGGCTTGCCCCGACCCTTCGACAAGCTCAGGGTCGCCCCGAGCAACGTCGAGGGGCGAGCGAGCGAAGCGAGTCGAGCGGGCTGGCGTGCGCGCTGCCACTACTGCAATTACTCGGTCATCGTTCCGAAGGTGTGTCGGAAATGCGCGGCGCCGTATCTCGAACACGCAGGGTTCGGCACCGAGCGGATCGAGGAACAGCTGAACGAGCGATTCCCTGATGCGCGCATCGGGCGCGTGGACCGCGATTCCGTCCGCCGCAAAGGCGCGCTGACGCAGCTGCTCACGAAGTTCGCGTCAGGCGAGCTCGACATCCTCGTGGGCACGCAGATGATTGCGAAAGGGCACGACTTCCCGGGCATCACGCTCGTGGGGGTGATTTCCGCGGACGTCGGCCTCGGCCTCGCCGACTTTCGAGCCTCGGAGCGGACGTTCCAGCTGCTGACGCAAGTAGCCGGACGCGCCGGGCGCGGCGAGCTCGCCGGCGAAGCGATCGTGCAGACGCTCTATCCCGAGCACTACAGCATCCAGCTCGCGTGCCGGCAGGACTATCCTGCGTTCTTCGAGCGCGAGGTCGTCTATCGCCGCGGGATGCGGTATCCGCCGTTTCTCGCGCTCATCAATGGCGTCGTTCGCGGACGCACGTTTGACGAAGCGATGCAGCACGCGCGCGAGATCGTGCGGCGCCTCGAGCCGGCAACGGCAGCGGGCACGTTCACGATTCTCGGTCCCGCGCCCGCGCCGCTAGGGCGCCTCCGCGGCGAGCATCGCGTGCAGTTCTTCCTGAAGGGATCGCGCCGCGCCGACATGCGCCACGCCTTGATGGAGGTTGTTGCCGGGATGCCCGAGATCAGGAGGCGGCTGACGATCGATGTGGATCCCCTCAGCGTCCTGTAAGGTCTCCGGTCAGTGCCGTCCCACCAGCGCCGAGGGTTGAATCGGTGCCGGCGTGAAGCACAGGACGAACATCAGCAGCGCAAACGCCGCGAGCCACAGCCGGCTTGGATCGAGCGGCAGCTCCTCGTCTATGACCCGCGGGTGGCGAGGTCCAAACACCAGTAACATCCCGACAGTGAGCACGGTCCACACCACCCACGATGTCGACACGAACGAGAGGCCGATGAGACACGGCACCATCACCATCGTGACGACCGTGCTGCGCCGGCCGAGCACCGCGTATGAGATGTGCCCGCCATCGAGCTGGCCGATCGGAAACAGGTTCAGCGCGGTGGCGAGCATGCCGAACCACGCGGCGAATGCCATCGGATGCATGTTCACCGAATAACCGTCGGGGATGTTGCCGAACGTCAGCCACTCCGCCGCCTTAAAGAGCAGCGGCTCGCCAAGCTCGAACACGTCGCCGCGAAAATCGGCGGGCAGCTTGACGACCGTCGACAGGTGCATGCCGACGAGCAGCACGGGAACCGCAACGAGGAATCCCGCGATCGGTCCCGCAATGCCGATGTCGAAGAGCGCGCGCTTGCCCGGAATCGGCGCTCGAATACGAATGAATGCGCCGAGCGTTCCCGTGAGGAGGAACGGCATCGGCAGGAAGTACGGCCGGGATGCATCGACACGGTAATAGCGGCACGCGTAGTAGTGGCCGAGCTCATGGCAGCCGAGGATCGCCAGAATCGACAGGCTGTACCAGAGACCGTGGAGCAACAGGCTCGCAAGCGGAATGTTCGGAATGCTTTCGCTGAAGGCGACAATAAAGCTCGCGTAGTGGAGACCGCCGGCCTGCGTAGTGGAGACCATCGTCAGTGCAAACAGCACGACATAGCGCCACAGCGGCTCGCGCCGCAGGCGGTACGACGGCGTCGGCGGGATGACCACCGGCGGCTCGTCGGACAATGGACGAGACGAGGAGAAATCGATGTCGGGAACGTCGGGCGGAGGTGTGCCCATGGCGGGCGCTTAACCGATGTTCTGCAGGTCCTTGCCGGGCTTGAAGCGAATCGTCCGCCCGGGCGGGATGCGCACTTCCTTGCCCGTCCGCGGATTGCGGCCGATGCCGCGCTTGCGCGGCTTTACCTGGAAGACGCCGAAGCCACGAAGCTCAATCCGGTCGCCTCGCTGCATCGACACACGCATCGCGTCGAACACCGCGTCGACCGCTACCTCGGCCTTGACCTTGGTAATGTCGGCGATCTTCGAAACCTCGTTAACGATGTCGACCTTGATCATCCCTTAGGCGCTCCTGGTTGAGTGTAACTACTATATTTTGCGTAACTTACGCTGTCAAGCCTCCCGCTAAGTGACGTCAGAAATGTCGCGGATTGCGCCTGTTTACGCGCGTCACGGCCGAGATGGGGATTGCCATGGCCGCCGGGAGTATCGCCGGGAGTATCAATGTAAGATATTGAACTTTTCAGCCCAGGTTTCGTCACGTTCGGAGTATGCTGCCGATGAATCGATTGCTGAGCGGGCTGGCGGTGGCCGGCCTGATGACCGCGGCCGTTCCAGCTTTCGCGCACCACGCTGTCCAGTCGCAGTTCGACATGAACGGCAAGCAGCAGACCTGGAAGGGCACCCTCAGAGAAGTTCGCTGGGTCAATCCGCACACGCACTTCCTCCTCGACGTGGACGAGGGGAACGGCAAGATCACCACGTGGGTGTTCGAGACGGCGGCGCCCAACGGCCTGCGCCGCGCCGGCTTCAGCCAGAAGGGCGTCTTCAAGGTCGGCGACACGTACACCTTCGTCGGCTACCAGGCGCGCGACGGCTCACCGATGGCCTTCCTCGAGTCGCTGACCGGGCCCGACGGCAAGTCGGTCAAGATCTGGTTTGGAGATCCAAACGCGAATTAACGATCGCAAGCGGTTCCTGGGCGTGGCGGTCGTTCTTCTGCTGCCCGCCCTCGCCTTCGCGCACCACGCACTGCAGTCCGAGTTCGACATCAACAACCCCTCGCACCGCTGGACCGGTACGCTCAAGAGCGTCCAGTGGATCAATCCGCATTCGCGCTTCGTCATCGACGTAGACGAGGGGAACGGGAAGATCGCGACCTGGACGTTCGAGTCGGCCGCGCCCAACGGCCTGCGCCGCGCCGGCTTCAGCAAGAAGGGCTTCTTCGAAGTGGGCAAGACCTACACCGTCATCGGGTATCCTGCCCGTGACGGATCTCCGATCGCCTTCGTCGAGCAGATCACGCTGCCCGACGGCCGCAACGTGCGGATCTGGTTCGGCGATCCAAACGGATCGAATTAGCCGCAACCTTCACAGTCACAAACCACGGAGGCACGAAGGCACGGAGCCAAAGAAATAGAATGCCTCCGTGACTCCACGTCTCCGTGGCTAAACGGAATCCGACAGTCGTCCTCGTCGGACGTCCCAACGTCGGCAAGTCGACGCTGTTCAACCGCATCACCGGCAAGCGCCGCGCGATCGTCACGGCGATCGCGGGCACGACCCGCGATGTGATTGCGCAGCAGGCTGAATGGCGCGGGATGCTGTTCGAGGTCGTCGATACGGGCGGGATGTTCGGCGCCAGCGAGGACCCGCTGCACGAGCTCGTGCTGGAGCGCGGCCGTCGCGCCCTTCAGTCAGCCGATCTGCTCGTCTTCGTCGTCGACGGACGCGAGGGACTGCTGCCGGGCGATCGCGAGATCGCGGAGGCGCTTCGCGCGGCCGGCAAGCCGGCGATTGTCGCGATCAACAAGACCGACGATCGGCGGGCGAAGGCCGGCGCCGTGGACTTCTACCAGCTTGGATTCGATCCGGTGATCGAAGTGTCGGCCGAGCACGGTGACGGCGTGGGCGACCTGCTCGATGAGGTCGTGCAGCGCGTCCACGCGACCGAGGGTCAAGACCGCGACGAGACGTCCGCGGCCACAGACGAAGTTGCCGTGACGATCGTCGGTCGTCCGAATGCGGGTAAGTCGTCGCTCGTCAACCGGCTGCTGCGCGAAGAGCGGATGATCGTCAGCGAGATCCCGGGGACGACGAGGGATGCGGTGGACACGCTGATGACGTGGCATCGCCGGAAGTTCCGCATCGTGGACACAGCGGGCA
>Ga0209515_10005385_pt1 | contig 16584 bp, 16 predicted proteins | sample Subgroupgradi54m_FD_187454 | JGI IMG/M metagenome (GOLD analysis project Ga0209515, IMG submission 187454) | Subsurface groundwater microbial communities from S. Glens Falls, New York, USA - GMW60B uncontaminated upgradient, 5.4 m (SPAdes)... ...
CGGCGGTCGCGTTCGGTCTCTTGGTCTTTTCTAAAAATTGGCGCAGTCGTCAGGGTCAGGTCTTTTTTCTGATGACTGCGGTGCTTGCGGTTTGGGGCTTTTCGTATTGGCGATGGCTCTCCGTGACCGACGCGGCTGATGCACTTCTTTGGGTGCGTCTCTTGGCGGTCGGGTCGGTCTTTATCCCGGTCTTCTTTCTTGATTGGGTGGTGCTTCTGTTGGGGAAAAAGGAGGAGATGGGGAGATGGGTTACCCTTGCCTACCTCGCGAGTATCGCCGTCGCGCTCTCTGCGAACTCTTCGTACCTGATTGCGGGAGTTGAACCGAAACTCTCCTTCCTCTTCTGGCCGAACGCGGGCACACTCTATTCCGTTTATTTCTGGACGCTTTATGTCGGTGTCGTCTGTTATACCATTCACGCGCTTTATCACGCGCACCGCGATGAACGCGACCCGCATCGACGCGGGCAACTTCTCTATATCCTTATCGGCGCGGCTCTTGGTTTTGGCGGCGGCTTCACCAATTTTCTTTTGTGGTTTGATATTCCCATTCCGCCGTACGGAAACTTTCTCGTTGCCGCCTTTCCTTTTCTGCTCGGATTTTCGGTTATCCGTCACGGATTATTTAATCTGAAGACGATTGGGACTGAGATTCTTGTATTTTTTATCGGGTTGATTCTGTTCATTGAACTCGCTCTCTCTCACTCGCTCGTTGAGATTGTCCTGCGCGCTCTCTTCTTCGTCGTGGTCTGTTTCTTTGGCGTTCTCCTGATTCGTTCGGTCTATCGGGAAGTAGAGCAACGAGAAAAGATTGAAAAATTGGCGGGCGAACTAGAGAAAGCCAATGAGCGCCTGAAAGAACTTGACCAACTCAAGAGCGAATTCGTCTCGCTCGCGACGCACCAGATTCGCGGACCCATTGCCGCCATCAAGGGCTACGCTTCTATGCTTCTTGAGGGCGACTATGGCGCGGTGCCGGACATCTGCAAGGGTCCCGTTGAGACGATTCTGCAGTCCAGTTCGTCACTCGCGGGTATTGTGCAGGACTTTCTTGATGTCTCGCGTATTGAGCAGGGCAGAATGAAGTATGACTTTTCGGTCTTTGATGCGGGGAAACTCGTACACGAGGTCGCTGCCGAACTCGCGCCAAACATTTCTAAAAAAGGTCTTGAGTTGAAGCAAGAGGTTGAGATGGGGGTTTTGGTGCATGCCGACCTCGGTAAGTTGCGGCAGGTTGTTGAGAATCTCATAGACAACGCGCAGAAATACACGCCGAAGGGAGGGACTATTACGGTCGGCGTGTACCGTCTCGGCAACGGCAGAGTGGAGATTCGGGTAGCAGATACCGGCGTCGGCATTACTCCCGAGACGCTCGGCAAACTCTTTCAGAAGTTCTCGCGCGCTGAGGACGCGAGCAAGGCAAATATCTTGGGCACAGGTCTCGGTCTGTATGTCGCGAAGCAACTCATCGCGGCGCAGGGCGGCACCATCCGCGCCGAGTCGGAGGGGGCAGGGAAGGGCTCGTCGTTTATTGTAGAACTGCCGATAAAATAGTCGCCGATAAGTTTTCCACACCCCCTGCTTGACTTAAAACTAGATGTGCGATAAGGTTGAAGAGCAATGCAGAAAGACGCACAAAAGGGCTTCGCGACGGGCTATCAGATGTTTAAGCATCTTCGTTGGCTTTCCTCTGGAAAGCTGATTTGTGCGTTGCGTTTTTCCTCCCTCTCCGACTAAATACCCCTAAACTTTAACGAAACTCATAAACTAGCTTTCCAGAACGGAGAGCTAGTTTTTTGCACAGGTATGCAAAATTGTTCTTTGATAGGCGACTTACCACAACCAAAACGAAAGGCGTAAGTGAAAACAAAAAAGAAAAGACGAAAACTCAAAGTGAAGTTTTCAGATGCAAAAACACAGAAAATCTGGATTCGTTGGTGGACCCGCACCGACCCACACTTCGTATAACCGATTTTACCAACCTCACTAGAGGGAGAACTGCCGGCGGGTGCCGAGCGGCTCGCTACAACCACAACCCTGTTTCTTTTTTTCTTATGAAGAACGATTATCGTCAAATCCACCAGGTCTGGTAAGTCGCGATGAGCGACCCGCCCCCCCAAAGGCGGAGAGATAGTTCACCCCCCTCACCAGTTTGCAAAACAAACGGGTGAGGGGTTATCTTATAATCAAATCATTATCAATGATAAACACTATGCAAAAAGTACATACATATCTCAAAAAAGAATATCCGCGGTTTCTTGAAGAACTCAAGGGGTATCTTTCGTTCCCCAGTGTCTCTGCGCAGGGCAATAAAAAAGAAATCCAGAAATGCGCGCAATGGCTCTTGGCGCACTGCCGAGGTATTGGGCTCTCCGCGACTCTTCACAAGACCGACGGCAATCCCGTGCTTGTGGCGACCACGCGCATTGGCGCGGCAATGCGCACGGAAAAGAAGCCGCACTTTATTGTGTATGGGCATTATGATGTTCAGCCGCCCGAACCGCTTGAACTCTGGAAGACCCCACCGTTTGTGCCGACCATTCGCGCGGGCAAACTCTTTGCGCGCGGAGCAAGCGACAACAAGGGTCAACACTTCGCGCACTTGAAGGCAGTTGAAGCGTACTTCAAGACCAAGACACTCTTGCCATGTGATATTTCATTTGTTATTGAAGGGGAGGAAGAAGTGGGGAGCGCAAACCTCGCGCTGTTTTTGCGCAAAAACAAAAAAATACTCACGGCAGATGGTGTGATAATTTCCGACACGACTATGCCCGCGCTCAACACCCCCGCGATTACTTACGCACTCCGCGGTATTGCTGCTCTGGAAATAACACTTCGCGGCGCAGACCGCGATGTGCACTCGGGTTCGTATGGCGGCTCGATTGAAAATCCCGCAATGGCGCTTTCGCATCTGCTTGCGACACTCCGCGACAAGAAGACCGGAAGAATTTTGGTACGCGGATTCTACGACGGCGTTTCTACACTTACCAAAGCCGAACGAAAAGTACTTCACTCCGAGCCAGAAAACGATCCTGCATACTATCGCGATTTTCTGAAAGTCCCCTGTCTCTTTGGCGAAAAGGGATTCAGCCACATTGAACAAACGACCATTCGCCCCACGATGGAGATAAACGGACTCGCGAGCGGGTACCAAGGAGTTGGGTCAAAGACAATTGTACCCGCGAGCGCACACGCAAAATTGACGATGCGGCTCGTGCCTCACCAAAAGCCATCTGCGGTGATTGCTACGGTGAGAAGACATCTTATCGCTCACTGCCCGAAGTCCGTAACTCTTGAAATAAAAAGGGGACACGGAACAGAGCCATACCTTTTTGAGCCGACAAGCAATGCCGCGCGCGCCGCAACGCGCGCGATTGAACGCGTGTTCGGTGCGTCGCCGCGCTTCATCCGTGAAGGCGGCTCTATCCCCGTGGTGACTGACTTCAAGAAGATACTCGGTCTTGATTGTTTGCTTATCGGACTCGCGCTTCCCGACGACAATGCACACTCGCCGAACGAAAAGTTCGAGTTGGCGAACTTCAAGCGCGGTATGACGCTTGGTGCTGAGTTGTGGCAAGAACTTTCAGAGATATGATAGGATAGAGGGTATGACCGAAGATAAAAAGATTCTGCTTTCGGGCATTCAGCCGTCGGGACGGCCGCATATCGGCAATTATTTCGGCGCGATGAAGCAGTTCATAGATTTTCAGGATTCATACTCCTGTTTCTTTATGCTCGCTGATTATCACGCGCTGAACACGGTTCAGGATGCAAAAGTGATGCGGGAGAACATTCTTGACCTCGCAATAGATTATCTCGCCATCGGTCTTGACCCGAAAAAAGCAGTCATCTTCAAGCAGTCCGACATATCAGAGCATACCGAACTGGCATGGATTTTTGAGACGCTTACTACGATGCCGTTTCTGGAACGCGCCCACGCCTATAAAGATGCCGAGGCGAAGAACAAAGAAATAAGCGTCGGACTCTTTAATTATCCAATGCTGATGGCGGCAGATATTCTTCTCTATGATACCGATGTCGTGCCGGTTGGCGCGGACCAGAAGCAACACATAGAGATTGCACGCGACACCGCAGAGAAGTTCAATCGGATTTTCGGTGAGACATTCAAGTTGCCCGAGCCGAAGATTCTCGCGAATGTCGCGGTCGTTCCCGGCATTGACGGGCGCAAGATGAGCAAGAGTTATGGCAACACGATTCCGCTCTTTGCCGAAGATGCCGAGATTGAGAAACTCGTGATGAGTATCGTGACGGATTCCAGCGGTGGATTGCCGAAGAATGTTCACGACATTCATAAGTTATTCCGCCCCGAGTCAGAACTTAACTCTCTGTACCAAAGTAAAGCAGGGAAATATAAAGACCTGAAAGAAGCGCTCATTGCCGACATTAAAGCGTTTGTCCGTCCGTTCCGTGAGAAGCGAAAGGCGATTGCGGGCGATACCAGCGAGGTCTTAAAAGTTCTGAAAGACGGCGGCGAACGGGCAAAAGCAAAAGCATCAGCCAAAATGGAGATGATGCGAGAGAAGATAGGAGTTAAGTTGTATTAACTATGGTATTCTTATTATGCGGATAGAGATTATCACAGAGCCAATCACGAGAGCCGAAGCAAAGGCGATTGCGAAAGAAATCTACGGTACTATGGTTAAAGGAGTTGCCGATATAGAACGAGGGGTCATCGCGCTTGGGGGAAAGTGGCACATGGATGCGAATGCGAAACTTACAGAGGCAGGGTCAAGACAAGATGTCGTGTGGGGTTTTAATTTGTATCCAGAAAGAGATGGGGAAGAACGCATTGAGTATGTCTCACTCATCAACATTCGCCCCGCACTCGGCAATCGCGATATGTATATCGGCGATGCGGTGATACGGGAGAAGATTTGCCGCATCGTTAATAAACTTGTACCATGAATGAAGACCATGACATTTTTCTTGCGGCAAACCTGGGGAGCGAGATAACTCGTCTTTTGCATGCCAAGGCAGAATCCAGTTTAGACCGAATGCGCGGTTCATACGAGCGGGCGTGCGATATCGTGAAAGAAATCAGGGCGAACACGGGTTCGGGCGGACAGTCGGAGTTGGGTGTTTTGCAGACGGTTCTTGATGACCTGATGCAGAGCCGTCCCGTGCTTTCTGTTCGCGCTGAAACTCTACAGGCCTATTTTCTCCCCTTTGTTCATAAAGTACTGAGAATATGAAAAACAGAATAAAAATTGGAGAACTTAAAGAGCAGGTGGGGCAAGAAGTAACCATCGCGGGATGGGTGGATATTCGCCGCGACCACGGTAAACTTATCTTTATTGACCTGCGCGACGCTTCTGGAAAAGTGCAGATGGTCGCGCTACCGAATCACACAGAGGCGCATATGGCGGCGAACGCGCTTCGTCCCGAGTGGGTGATTTCGGTAACGGGCAAGGTCAACAAACGCCCCGAGAAGATGGTCAATAAAGAAGAGCCAAACGGCGAGATTGAACTAGAGATATTATTGATTGAGATTCTGGGGGGGGCGAAAGAATTGCCCTTTGAGTTGGGGACCGAAGTCGGCATTGATATTTATCTCGATAATCTTCCGTTCACGCTCCGCAGTGCACGCAGTCGCGCTATCTTTAAGGTACAGGGGGCGACGGTGGCGGCGTTTCGAACATTCTTTAGCAAAGAGGGCTTTACTGAGATTCAAGCGCCGAAACTTATCGGAGATGATGCCGAAGGCGGCGCGAATTCATTTGATATAGAATACTTTGGGCATACCGCGCATCTCGCGCAGAGTCCGCAGCTCTATAAGCAGATTATGGTCGGTGTCTTTGAGCGCGTCTTTGCGGTGGGCAATGTCTATCGCGCCGAGAAACACAGCACGACGCGACACCTGAACGAATATACCAGTTTGGATATTGAGTTTGGATTCATCAAAGACCATACCGATGTGATGCGGATGGAGAACGAATTTCTGCGTTTTCTGTCTGCGCAACTCACCATACACTGCGCGCCAGAGTTTACGCTCCTTGGCGCGCAGATTCCGAAAATTCCTGTCGAGATTCCCGCGATGTCGCTCCGCGAAGCCCAACAGTTGATTACCAAAGAGACGGGCAAGGACTGCACGAACGAGCCCGATTTGGAGCCCGAGCACGAGCGATTTTTATGTACCTATGCACACCAGAAACTCAACTCCGAGTTTATATTCATTACCAACTTTCCAACCGCGAAGCGTCCGTTCTATACCTTTCATGATGAAAGAGACCCAACCTATACCAAAGGGTTTGACCTGCTTTTCCGCGGTGTTGAGATTACGACGGGCGCACAGCGCATTCACGATTATGACGCGCTCGTTGCATCGCTCAAAGAAAAAGGACTGGATCCCGAGAAATTTAGTTTCTATCTGCAAGCATTTAAGTGTGGAATGCCGCCGCACGGCGGCTTCGGGCTCGGTCTGGAACGGCTCACACAAAAATTGCTTGGGCTCGCGAATGTGAAAGAAGCGACGCTCTTCCCACGCGACATCAATCGGATTGACACTCTTCTCTCAAAATAGGGAACAGATATGTCTCCCTTTAGCGTACAACATCCGCAGTTTGAGGGTCCGCTGGATGTGCTCCTTGATTTGATTGAGCGACGGGAGCTTCAGGTAAGCGACATCGCGCTCGCGAAGGTAACGGACGACTTTCTCGCCTATGCGACAAACTTGAGCGACTTTCCGCTCGCCGAGAGCGCGCAGTTCGCGCTCATCTGCTCAACGCTTCTGCTTCTCAAATCAAAAGCACTACTCCCCGGACTTGCGCTCACCCCGGAAGAGCAGGGGAGCATCGCCAACCTTGAGCGCCGTCTCAAACTCCTTGAACGATTTCGCGCACTTTCAAAAGGATTGCAGAAACATCTTGAAAGTGAGCGCCTGTATGCACCGAAAGAACGACAGGTGCAGCCCATCTTTGCGCCGCCCCAGAATCTTTCGCTCGCTCTTCTGCGCGATATGATGCGCAGGGTACTCTTGGCATTGCCAAAAGTAGAGAAGTTAAAGCAGGTTACGATACAGAAAGTTATTTCGCTTGAAGAGATGATTGAGAACTTGAAGGGGCGCATTACGAGCGCGTTGCGGATGAGTTTCAAGGATTTTTCTGGAGCACACAAGGCGGAACGGGTGAATATCATCGTGAGTTTCTTAGCGATGCTTGAACTCGTGAAGCAGGGAATCATCGCGGTGGTTCAAGGTGAAAAGCACGGCGATATCACTATGGAGACAGAAAATCTGGCGACACCGCGTTACTGATTATTGGTCGTTTTTCTGTTATACTCTCGTGATGCAACTTGATGCGCAGATAGAGGCGCTTCTCTTTTGGCGAGGCGAGGCAATGACGAAACGGGACCTCTCGCGCGTCTTTGGAGTCAATCTTGTTGCGATAAATGACGGGCTTGCCGACCTGCGAAAGAAACTTACGGGGCGGGGGATTGCTCTCGTTGAGAACGGGAGCGATGTCACCCTTCTCACCTCGCCCGAGGCGAGCGTGCTTATTGAGAAGTTTCGGAAAGAGGAACTAAGCGCGGAACTCGGACGCGCCGCGCTGGAAACACTCGCTGTTATTCTCTATAAAAACGGCGTGACGCGGCGTGAGTTGGAGTATATCCGCGGCGTCAACTCTACCGCAATTCTGCGCACGCTCTTGATGCGCGGTCTCGTTTCGCGCATTGCCGACCAAAAAGACGACCGCGTTTTTCGATATGAACCCACTCTTGAACTTTTTGCGTTACTCGGTATCTCGCGCGCCGAAGAACTTCCCGCATTCGCTTCCGTTATCTCAGAACTCGGCGTGTTTGAGAAAGAGCCGGAAAAGATAATCACGACAGAATCATGATAAAACCCGAATATTTTTTCTGGATGGCGGTACTGCTCTCTTTTTCGTTGGGGGGAAGCGGGGGGGGGGCGATGCCGACTTCTGAAAGCGTCGTCGCGGCAGTGGCGGAAGCACAAGCACCAAACCCGTTTCTCGCGCTCGCGCTTGAGGCGAAGGCGGTGACTGTCTATGATGCGCGTCTTCACCGCATGCTCTTTGAGAAAGATGCCGACATCGCTCTCCCGCTCGCTTCGGTGACGAAGGTAATGACTGCCGCGACGGCGCTCTCGCTCGTTCCCGCGACTACGCTCGTTACCGTGAGTGCCGATGCGATTAAACAGGAGGGAGACAGTGGGTTTTTCGTGAACGAAGAATGGAGGTTGCGCGACCTACTGCGTTTTATGCTTCTTGAATCCTCAAATGATGCCGCGTATGCCGTTGCCGAACGGGTTGGCGCCGTCGCGGCGTCCTCTGAAGACGCGGTGGCGGGCCGTGCGTTCTTTCTTGGGGCAATGAACAAACGAGCGGCGTCTCTCGGTCTCTCGCAGACCCATTTTGAAAATGAGACGGGGCTTGATAACGATGAGACGACCGACTCACCTGCGCGCGCGAATGCCGAAAGTACTGCCCGCGAAACCGCACTCTTTTTTGCTGACGCGCTCGCGCGCTTTCCCGATATCTTCACCGCGACTAAATGGGAGGACTTGTCTCTGTCAGCGGCAAACGGAGTATTGCGCGACGCGCGCAATACCAATCACGAGGTCAGCAAATTGCCGCTTCTGCTTGCCTCCAAGACCGGCTTTACCGATCTCGCGGGCGGGAATCTCGTTGTCGCTTTTGATGCCGACTTCGGTCACCCGATTGTGGTGGTCGTGCTCGGCTCAACCGAGACGGCGCGCTTCAGCGATGTAGAACAACTGGTCTGGGCGACGCTTCGTTTTCTTTCAATAAAATAAGATGCTTTTAGACCTAGTCAAAATCTTTACGCCGGCAGTTCTCGCCTTCACCATTGGTATTGGAATGACGCCGCTTCTCTCGCGTATTCTCTATGAGCGCAAGATGTGGAAAAAACGAGCAGGGAAACATGACTTAGACGGCAACGAGACGCCCATCTTCAACAAACTGCACGAGACGCGCGAGGTTGGCGTTCCGCGCCTTGGTGGAATTGTCATCTGGCTTTCTGTGCTTATGGCGACGCTTTTAACCTACGCACTTGCCTATTTCTTTTTCTCGCCTCTTCTCTCAAAACTTGACTTTCTCTCGCGCGACCAGACCTGGATTCCGCTCCTGGCGCTTCTGCTCGGCGGCTGCATTGGTTTTTTTGATGACCTCGCCGAAATAAACGGAGAGGGAGGACTCTCACTGCGTAAACGGATCGCGCTCGTCGGTCTCATCGGCTTTGCCGTCGGGGTCTGGTTTTATCTGAAGCTGGATGTCGTCTCAATCGGTCTTCCATTTTTGGGACCGTTCTTTGTCGGTTCGTTTTTACCGGCACTCTTTGCTCTCGTTACTATTGGCGTCTATTCGGGCGGCATCATTGACGGACTTGACGGTCTTGCCGGCGGCGTCTTCGCCATTATTTTCGGCGCTTACGGAGCAATCGCCTTTTTTCAGAACCAACTCAATCTCGCAGCGTTCTGCGCCGCCCTTCTCGGAGGGATCCTCGCCTTTTTGTGGTTTAACATTCCTCCCGCGCGATTTTATATGTCAGAAACGGGCAGTATGGCGCTCACCCTCGCGCTCGCCGTAGTCGCTTTTATGACCGACAATCTGGGCGAGGGCGAGGGACTTTTTGTCTTGCCGATTATCGCACTTCCTTTGGTGGTAACAAGCACTTCGGCGATACTCCAACTTATCTCAAAACGGGTCTTTAAGAAAAAGCTTTTTAAGATTGCTCCGCTTCACCATCATTTTGAGGCAATGGGCTGGCCGTTATCTAAGGTGGTGATGCGTTATTGGGTCATCTCAGTCATCGCCGCGCTTATCGGTCTTATTGTCGCGCTGGCCAGTTAAGATTATTGTATGAAACGAAACGAACGAACTATGGACCCCTGGCTACTTAGTATCTTCGCTGGTCTCGTGGCGAGCGGTTTTTTCATCTTTCTCTCGGCGTCGGTCGGACTCATCGCGCGCGAGGGCGCCACATTCGGGTCGGTCGCGTTCTCTCGTCTTCTCGCGGTTACCATAGGCGGCGGTTTAGCGTATGGACTTTCGCGTATTGACTACCGCCTCTTGCGCCGCTACGCGCTCTCGTTTCTCTGCGCCGCGGTGTTGCTTTCTCTCGGCGTCTTTCTGCCGGGAATCGGTATTGAGCACGGCGGCGCGAAGCGGTGGGTGGGAGCGTTCGGCTTCACTTTTCAACCTTCGGAACTTCTCAAGATTGCGTTTGTGGTCTATGCCGCCGCGTTCTTTGCTTCGGCGAAAGAAAAGGTGATCTCTTTTTCGTTCGGTCTTCTTCCGCTTCTCGTGCTCCTTACTTTTTCGGGTGGTCTTCTTCTGCTTCAGCCAGACACCGACACTTTTGCCGTACTCTTTTTTGCGCTCACGGCAATCTTCTTCGTCGCGGGTGGCCGTTTCAAGCAACTAGGCATTCTTTGTCTGACGGGTCTCATTGCACTCTCGGTGCTCGTCGCGATTCACCCATATCTCAAAGATAGATTTCTCACTTTCTTCGACCCCGCGCACGATCCGCAGGGATCGGGGTACCAGATTCAGCAGTCGCTCATTGCGATTGGTTCAGGCGGCTTCTTCGGTCGCGGTTTTGGCCAAAGCGTGCAGAAATTTTCGTATCTTCCCGAGCCAATTGGCGACTCCATTTTTGCCGTCGCCGCTGAAGAGTTCGGTTTTGTCGGTGCGGTGCTCCTCGTACTCCTCTTTCTTGCGTTTTGTCTGCGCGGGTTGCGTGTCGCAGCCAACGCACCAGACACCTTTGCACGACTGCTCGTTGTTGGTATTGTTATCCTCATAGGGGCGTCTGCCTGTATCAATATCGCCTCTATGCTTGGGTTGATTCCTCTTTCGGGATTGACACTTCCGCTCGTGAGCCACGGCGGCAGCGCACTCGTTATTACGCTGGCGGGCGCCGGCATTGTCCTTAATATATCGCGGTTTGAGAAACGAATAGTATGAAGATTTTATTTACCGGCGGCGGTTCGGGAGGGCACTTCTATCCCGTCATTGCGCTTGGCGAGACGCTCAATCGTCTCGCCAATGAAGAACGACTCATCGCGCCTACACTCTTCTTTATGGCACCCGAGCCCTATGACGCGGGACTCCTCTTTCAGAATCATATAAAGTATCTTCCCGTCTCGGCAGGGAAGATGCGTCGGTATTTTTCTTTTCGTAACCTTTTGGACATTTTTAAGACCATACTCGGCGTACTTAAGGCATTTTTTGTGCTCTTTCGCATTCTGCCTGATGTGGTGGTGGGTAAGGGCGGGTTCGGGAGTTTCCCCGCGCTCCTCGCGGCGCGACTCTTCGGCATTCCTGTTTTCATTCACGAGTCCGACACTGTTCCTGGTCGCGTGAATAAATGGGCGGGAAAGTTTGCGAAACGAATCGCCGTCTCTTTCGCAGACGCGGCGCAGTTTTTCCCGAAAGAGCGGGTTGCCTACACCGGCAACCCGATTCGGCGCGCGCTCCTTCTGCGCGCGCCGACCGCGCGTTTAGAGGAACTCGGCATCGCAACAGATGCGCCGATTATCTTCATTGTTGGCGGTTCGCTTGGTTCGGTCACGCTGAACGAGGCAATCTTCAAGATTTTACCCGAGATACTTCCATCATACATCATCGTGCATCAGACAGGAAAGGCAAATCTCTCTGACCTCGTCGCGCGCGCCGAGGTACTGCTCCAGACGCACCCACAGAAAAATCTCTATCACCCAATCGGGTATCTCTCTACCGAAGAGATCGCGGCAGTGGGGCAGGGGGCGACGCTCATCGTCTCGCGCGCTGGTTCATCTCTTTTTGAGATTGCGGCGTGGGGGAAGCCCTCAATTCTTGTCCCGATTGGCGACTCAAACGGCGACCATCAGCGCGAAAACGCCTACGCTTATGCGCTCTCGGGCGCGGCGGAGGTGATTGAGGAGAGCAACCTTACCTCCGCTATTCTCAAGAGCGAGATTGAAAAAGTTCTCGGAGACCAAAGCCGCGCCGCGAAGATGGCAGCCGCGGCATTGAAGTTCGCCAAGGCCGATGCGGCAGAGATTATTGCCCGTGAGATTATCAAGATGGCGCTCAAACATGAAGAATAACAATCAACTTGTGGTACGGTTTGCGCCGAGTCCGACGGGACCGCTCCATATCGGCGGCGCGCGGACGGCGCTCGTCAATTATATCTATGCCAAACAAAATGGCGGGAAGTTTATCTTGCGCATAGAAGATACCGACAAAGAACGGTCAAAACCGGAATATGAAAAAGAAATAATTGACGGTCTCGCGTGGCTCGGTATTACACCGGATGCGGTCTATCGTCAGTCGGAGCGAACAGAGATTTATCAAAAACACTTGCAGACGCTAATTGAAAAAGGCGCGGCGTTTGTCTCGCGGGAAAAGAAAAAATCCTCCCCTAGCCCCTCCTTTATAAAGGAGGGGAAAGAGGGGTGGATTTCTTCCTCTACTGAAGATGAAATGGTAGAAGTCGTGCGATTCAAGAATCAAAACAAGCGCGTCTCGTGGACCGACCTTGTGCGCGGCGAAGTGAGTTTTGACACGACCGAACTCAAGGACTTTGTGATTGCGAAGTCCACCACCGAACCCCTCTACCATTTTGCTGTCGTCGCGGATGATTTTGAGATGAGAGTCACCCATATTATCCGCGGCGAGGACCACATCTCCAATACTCCTCGCCAGATCTTGATTCAAGAGGCGCTCGGTGCGTCGCGTCCCGCCTACGCGCATTTGCCGCTCATCCTCGCCTCCGACCGAAGTAAGCTCTCAAAGCGAAAGCACGGCGAAGCCGTCTCGCTCGCGCACTATCGTGCGCTCGGCATCACGCAAAGCGCAATGCTGAACTTTCTCGCGCTTCTCGGCTGGCATCCGTCGGCAAGCGACGCAAGCGAGGTACTCTCATTTGCCGACCTTGTCGCACAATTCCAACTGGAACGGGTGCAGAAGGGAGGCGCCGTCTTGGATGTCAATAAATTGAACTGGCTCAATAGACAGTATCTCAAGAGAAAAAGCGGGTAGATTTTGCTATCATAGTGGAATGAGGTCAAAAGTGTTTCTGGCTGTCTTTCTTCTTATGTATGCTTCACTTGCTTTTTCCACACGCGCCGCTGTTATAGACGACCTTAAAACCAAGATTGCAGAGCGCAACGGCGCCATTGCCGCGCTTGAGAAAGAGATTGCGGCGTATCAAGACCAGATTGAGAAGGTCGGCAAAGAGACCAAGACCTTGCAGAGCACTTTGGCGGGCATTGCGCTTGAGCAGAAGAAGATTACGGCTGATATCAAACTTACCGAAAACAAAGTCGTAGCGGCGACACTCGCCATCAACGAACTCACGGGAGGGATTGCCGAGAAAGATGAGAAGATTGAGGAGAATCTGGAAGCTCTCGGAAGCGCACTCCGTTCCCTCGCGCAACTAGACGACATCACGCTCATTGAGACAGTGCTCAAAGACAACTCGTTCTCCACTCTCTGGGACTCAATAGATACGCTCAAGCAGTTTCAAGGCAAGGTACGCGAGAATGTTGCAAATGTCCGTTTTCTCAAAGAAGGACTTGAAACAGAGAAGAGCGCGACTGAAGCGAAACGGCACGAACTCGGGGTGCTTCGGTCGCGGCTCGCCGACCAAAAGCAAATTCTGGAGTTGAATCGCAAAGAGAAGAATACACTTCTCGCCGCAACCAAGAACAAAGAGTCGGAGTACAAGAGACAACTGAACGCGAAGGTCGCGCTCCGCAACTCATTTGAGCAAGAACTGCTTGAGTTTGAGTCGCAACTGCGTTTTGAGATTGACCCATCGTCTTTGCCGCAGACGGGGAGTGGCGTGCTCAAGTGGCCGCTTGATGCCGTTAAGGTTACGCAGTACTTCGGCAATACCGAGTTTGCAAAGGCGGGTGCCTACAAAGGCAATGGGCACAACGGCATTGACCTGCGCGCCTCAGTCGGCACACCCGTTAAGGCGGTTCTCGGCGGAGTAGTGAAGGGCACAGGCAATACCGACAGCGTCTGCGCGGGCGCTTCCTACGGCAAATGGGTGCTGATAGAGCACGGGAACGGGCTCTCAACGCTCTACGCGCACTTCTCGCTCATCAAAGTTGCCGCAGGTCAGAGTGTTTCTACGGGCGAGGTTATCGGTTACAGCGGTGAGACGGGCTACGCGACGGGGCCACACCTTCACTTCACCGTCTATGCGACCCAAGGCGTGCGAATTCTGGAGCGCAAGTCCTCGGTCTGCCGCGGCTCTTATATTATGCCCGTCGCCGACCTCAAGGCGTATCTAAACCCCTTGTTGTATTTATAGTGCCTGTGTTATTATTTTCCCTATGAAAGGGAAGAGGGGCTTGCCTACCGTACAGGCAGGATTCGTAAAGATAATACTGATTATCGTGGTGGCGCTTGTGGCGCTCGGGTTCTTCGGCTACAACCTGCGCGAGATTACCAGTTCCCCTGCCGTGCACGATAATTTGGTTTTTGTGTGGGATCTCATCGTTAAGATATGGAATAATTTTATCCTCGCGCCGATACTCTGGCTGTGGGGGAAGGCGGTGGCGCTCCGAAGTTAAGATAAAGAGAAGAGGGAAGACGAACTGCCCTGTGGATAACTGACTTTGCGTATAGATGTTAGTATGAGTATAATATCCCTACTGCTCACTCATATGATTAAGACACTCCCCCATCTTGATAATTTTCTTCTTTATATACAGACGAACAACTATTCGCCGGAAACCCTCTATAACTATGAGCATGATTTACGAACTTTAGAGAATTTCCTTCATCAAGAAGCATTTCTTTCTTTTAAGAAGATATCAAAAAGCACCATTGAACAATACAAAGCATACTTGGTCTCCAAAGACAGAAAGACAGCCGCAAATAAAATAGCCGAGAGGCGTCTAACCGCTCCGTCGGTAAACCGTATCTTGTCGAGCTTGCGAAGTTATCTCGCGTATCTTATCGAAATGGATAAAGAAGTTCCGGTCCCTCCTGAAGCAGTTAAACTTCTCAAGATGCCACGTACGCACGCTCGGGTCGCGGAGTTTAAGGATTTGGTCAGATTAATAGAGTCACCGAGAAAGTTTGAAAAGGACAAACGGCTCGTCCGCCGCAACTGCCTTATGCTAGAAGTTCTTTTCTCAACCGGTATGCGCATCTCTGAGCTTCTGTCTCTTAACCGAGACCAGATTAATAACACGGGTAAGATATTTATTCGCGGGAAAGGCAAAAAAGAACGATTTGTATATCTTACCGATAGAGCAAAGAATCTTGTTAATAACTATCTTCTTACACGTCACGATGATAACCCCGCTCTGTTCATTCCGTATAGCGGAAAGAACTTTGGCACGAAAAATGCTCGCATCTCCACTAACTATCTTCAAATGAAGATTAAACGCTATAAGGAACTTTTGGGTATCATTGTGCCAACCTCGGCGCACTCGCTTCGGCACGGCTTCGCCACCTACAGCGCCGAGCAAGGAGCCAACCCCGCTGCCCTTCAGATATTGCTCGGTCACGAGTCGCTTCAGACCACGACGCGTTATGTGCACGCCTCCGATACCTACGCAGAGAAGACGCATCGTAGTTTTCACCCCCTAAAAGAATAAGACAAAGAAAAAACCTGATCCGCGTCGGAGCCCCCGTAGAGAGGGTGAAGCGGTCAGGTTTTTTCTTTGTTTTGCGATATTAATTGGCGTTCTTTCTGATAGGCGCACTTGCATCCGCAAGCCGTTCAGAGCGTTTCCAGCACTTTGCTGAAGAAGTCCACGGCACAGTTCCCTCTTTGGCGTAGAGCCACTTCGCATAGGCGAGGTTGCCGTCAAGTGTATGGAGGTTAAATCCAAGCTTCTCAGCGCGGGCGTCGTGATAGAATTCGTTAATCTGCATCACGCCGACATCTTCGGCCGTCAATTCACCGCGGAGCACTTTTCCGCTTTTGCTGAGATGGGTGAAGCGCGATTCGCATTTCGCAATCTCTGCGAGCACGGGCGTCTCAACGAAATACTCGCGTACATAGGTTTCAAGGGTGATGGAATCGGTGGCAATCGATGCGACCTGCACCGGAGTCGCTATCACGACAGCAGCAGGGCCGCTGTAGAGGGAGCTCACCAGAAAGAGCATGCCAGAAGTTAGTTCTACTATCATAGTTTTGATTTAAACTTGTCTAAACAAAACAACCAGACGGTATGTCTGATTGCCCTGTAATCCTATCATATCCTAACCATTTTGTCAATCGGGATGCCGAGATTTGAACTCGGACCCTACGAACCCGAATCGTAGATACTACCGTTATACTACATCCCGTTTTGCTCGGTTTTGTACCGAATGGACCTAGCCAGAATCGGACTGGCGCCTCGTCAATGCGAATGACGCGTCGTACCACTAGACTATAGGCCCTTCATCTTCAATCGCGTGTGGTGTCATTATATCATTTGCTCGAACCTATTTCCAAGAAAAAATGAAAGACTAGCGTTTCCCCGCGCGTGCTATGCACGCCTCTGTGCAAAGCACAGAGCTTTCCAAAATGGAAAGTGCGGGGGAACGCTGAACGGCTCAAATGGCAGTAAATGAGCCGTTCAAGAAAAAATGGA
>Ga0209515_10005386_pt1 | contig 16581 bp, 13 predicted proteins | sample Subgroupgradi54m_FD_187454 | JGI IMG/M metagenome (GOLD analysis project Ga0209515, IMG submission 187454) | Subsurface groundwater microbial communities from S. Glens Falls, New York, USA - GMW60B uncontaminated upgradient, 5.4 m (SPAdes)... ...
CCCGCCTCGAGCGCGACGAAGACGACGTCGTTGGACAGGAGGTCGACCCGCATCGCCGCCACCGGCATCGCCCCCTTCTTCGCCAGCACCTGCACGACGGTGAAGTCGAGCGGCGAGAACGCCCACACGCCCCGGTGCTGAAGCGCGCCGTACAGGCCCAGCGGATCGATGGGCGCCTGGCCCACGAGCGCCCAGACGACCTCGTCGGTCAGGAGATCGAGCCGGCGGAGCCGCCGCAGGTTCTCCAGCACCCGAGGTGTGGTCGCCGCCGCGACCTGGAGTGCGACGGCTCCCTCCGCGCACTCGTCTTCCTCGTCCGCGTACTCGGCGAGCGAGTAGAGCTGGCTCACGACAGCGTGTCCCGGACCCCGAGGAACCACTCGAGCGTGTCGACCTGCGCCTTTGTCTTCACCCTGCTCGCCTCCGCCAGCTGGGGACGCTGCAGCCGCTGGAGCAACGCGCCGAGCTGCTCGACGAGGGCCGCCTTGGGCCTCACGTCGAACGACTTTCCCTGGTACACCCTGCGGGCGAGCGCGACCTTCTCCTCGTCGTACTCGGGGACCTCGCGCGCGGTCCGCGACTCACGCGTCGGCCCGATGCCCAGCTCGGCCTTGTGCCGGTCCGCCTCCTGCTTGACCTCGGCCACGGAGACCTTCTTGCCGTTCCGCTGGGCCTCCTCGATGTCCTGGAGCATCGACTTCTGCCGCGTGGGCGGCAGCGCGACCATCTCCCGCGCGTGCGTCGTGCTGATCACCCCCTTGTCGAGCGCCTCCTTCACCTCCGGCGTCGTGCCCTTGAGCAGCGTGAGCCGCTGGCTGACGTAGGGCTCGGACTTGCCCACCTTCCTGGCCAGCTGCGCCTGAGTGGCCTTGTACTTCTCCATGTAGTCCTTCATCGCCTGGGCTTCCTCGAGCGGGTCGAGGCCCTCGCGCTGCAGGTTCTCGATCAGGTTCAGGATCGAGTTCTCCTGCGTGTTGCCCTTGACGAGCTTCGCCTCCACCTGCGTCCAGCTCGCCGGCGCGCGCTTCCGCAGCGGCCGCTTCCCATCGGCACCCGCGGGCGGCGCCCAGTGGGGACTGCGAAGGCGCCCGATCGCCTGGTAGCGGCGCTCGCCCGCGATGAGGAAGAACTTCCTCCGGCCGTCGGTCTTCGACGGCCCCCCTTCGCGCAGCACCAGCGGCTGGATGAGCCCGTTCTCATCGAGGCTGGCCGCCAGCTCCTCGATGTTCTTCATGAGCTTGCGACCGTTGAAGTCTTCCCCGATCATGATGTCTTCGTACGGCACGAGGACGCGGCTGATCTCTTTCGGCACGGTTTCTCCCCTTCCTTTGGCTTGCTGGCGGTTCCCTACGCTTCGACCAGGAGCTCGAGCAGGACATCGATCTGCGCCTGGAGCTGCATCGCTTCTTCTTCACCCCGTGCGCGCGCGAGCCGCTCCTTGAGCCGGCGAATCAGCTGGACCACCGCGCTCCCGGGCACTGCCGTCTCCCGGTCCGCCCCGCCCGACAGCGTGAGCAGCGACGACACCGCCGACTGGACCGGCGCGAGGCCCGGCCGCTTGAGCACCGCGAACGACAGGATCTGCGAGACGAGCGAGACGAACGCGAGCAGCCGCTCGCGCGTCAGGTACCGGGCTTTTCTCGGCAACGACCCCACGAAGCCGTCGAGAACTTCACGTGCGGACACGGTCAGTTCTCCCGGTGCTGGTCGAGAACCCGCTGCCGATCGATGCGGCGGAACGCGATGGCCTCGAGGTCCACGCCTTCGAGCAGCCTTCCCACCGCGAAGTAGAACTCGACGGCGACGTCGTGAATGGGTCGGTAGGGATCGTTCTGAACCGCGAGCCAGAGCGAGCGCACGGCCCGCTGCCGGTCGACCACGTCGTCATTCGTCCGCTCTCCGCCGATCCTCGCCATCAGGGCACCTCGAACGGTTCGGTGCCGCACGCGAGGCAAGTGGGCACGTTCACTTCGTCGGCAGACGTGAGCTCCGCCCCGCAGCGCGGGCAGGCCGGCGCCGTCGCCGATGCCTCCTTCTCCTGCCTCTGCTCGACGTCGACTCCGTACTTTTCCAAGACGCCTCCTTCACGAAGTAAAGGGGGCACCGCCTGGTGCCATGCCGCTGGCCCCTGGCGGTGCCCCGCACGAACGGGCTATCGCAGCGAGACGCGCTGCTTCTGCTCCACGGCCAGGCCTTTGATCACCGTGAAGTCCCGGGGCGCGGCCGGGTCGGTGTTGAGGTACTTCTCGGCCTCGACCGCGCTCTTGAACGCGCGCACGCCGCCCTCCACCACGTACACCTTGCGCGAGGCCCGCTTCTCCTTCTCCTCGGTAGGGACCGGCGCGCCGGCCGGTGCCGCCGCGCCGGCGGTCTCGCTCGGGGCGACCGGCGGCTTCGCGACGGTCCCGTTCGCCATCTTCGTGTCCTTCACCTGCGTCTCCTGCGTCGTCATCTCTCGTCTCACTCCTCTCGTTACGGGTTACGACCTGCTTCGCGAACAGAATCTCCACACCCCGCAGAAACCCGCGGAGCACCACCAGTTCGACGGGTCGGTCATCGGGAAGCGCCCCGACGCGATCGACAGCGCCACGCCCTCTAGCACGGCGACGCCGTGCTGCACCTCTGCGTCGGTCAGCACCTCGGCGAGGGCCTCGTAGCGGAGGCGCGGCACCTTCGCGCGCCCCTTGACCAACTGGTCCACCTGCACGTCGGGGACACCCTCCGCCCCGGCGTACAACATGAACTGCAGGTCGCTCTTGATGTCGCCCTCGCCCCACTTGTCCGTCACGACCTTCAAATCGTGAATCCGTAGCGGCCTCGACACCCTCGGCAGCTCGGTCGCGCGGTCGGCCTTGCCCTTCTTGGGGGTGGCGACCTTCTCGGTGTCGGCGACCACCTTCGCCCGGATGCCCTGGTACTCCGCCTCCGAGCGGACCTGCACCTGCACCGAGTCGATGCGCCCGAGAACCGGGAGGCGGACCTTGCCATCCGCGGTCCTGATGACCGTGGCGAACGCTTTCTCCACCGCCACCGGCGTCGCCGCGGGGGCCGCCTCGCGCCAGTAGAGCCTCGCGCACTCGATCCCGGTGTCCTTCACGCGTTCCTCGGTCTCGCCCTCCCAGTCGCCGACGCGGCCCTTGTTCGCCTCGAACTCGGTCGCGAACGTGTCCGTCGCGAGCTCCACGGGCGGGAGGACCCCGGTCTGGAGCTTCGCCTCCAGCACGCGCTCGACAGCCTTGTGGACCGTGACGCCCTGGAAGAGACGGCCTGGCGTGACCTGCGGCTTGCCCTCGAGGTACTTCAGCTGCCAGGAGCGCGGGCACTTGAGGAACATCTTGGCCGCCGACACCGAGAGGTAGCCGTGCGGCAAGATGTCGGTGAGCTCAGGACCCAGCTCACCGGGCACCGCGATCGGATCGAAGAGGTCCTCGACCTCGTCCATACCAAAGCTCGCCATCACTACTCCTTCCCGGTTGCGCATTCGATTCGTTGAGGGCCAGCCTGCGCGGGCCCGGATGGCTCGCACCACGCCGCGAGCGCGGGTACCTCCGACCTCGAAGGGCCTCACGCCTTGGCGCACGGTGGGGGCCAAGCGCAGCGCCCTGAGGCGCGCGTGAGCGTCGCGGAGGGTCAGGTTCTTATACCCGGGAACCCCGAACGACTTCGGACCGGGCGTCGACGCGGGGCGGCTCGCGGCTTGGCTGATTTGCAGCTTCACTATATTACGTTCTACTTCGGTTCAACTACGATGTCCATCGAACATGGCCATGAACGACCGCGACCCCTCGATCGGCGACCTCTTCACGCCGGCCAGCGCACACGGTTCGCCGCTGCATGACTTCCTGACCGCGTTCGCGCCGCGGAAGCTCAAGGACCTCTTCCGGCTCTCCGAGTACCTTTACTTCAACTCATCTAGCATTTACGCGGTGCTGCAGCGTTTCGCGACGCTCCCGATCACTGACATCGTCTACAACACGACCAACGAGGCGCTGAAGAAGCGCTACGAGACGCTGCACGACAAGCAGCTCAAGACCAGACGCGTCCTCCACCGCGCGGCGATCGACCGGCAAGTCTACGGAAATGCATTTCTATCGCTATACGCGCCGTTCATCCGGTTCCTCCGCTGCCCGCGCTGCGAGCACCTGACGAACATCGCGACCGTCGACTACAAGTTCACGCTAAAGAAGCTGCAGTTCACCTACACGTGCTCGTCCTGCCGCGCCAAGGTCGACGGCCGCGTCGTGGACCGGAAGATCACGCGCACCGACCGGATCTCCATCATCCGGTGGGACCCGAAGCTCATCGACATCGACCACAATCCCATCACGGGCCACAGCGAATTTTACTATTCGATTCCGAGAGAGCTCAAGGAGCGGGTCGCCAAGGGCGACCCACACCTCGTCAACACGCTGCCTATCGAATTCCTGAAAGCCCTTCGCGACGACAAGATCTTCAAGTTCGCCGAGGGCCAGATCTTCCACATGAAGATGGACGCGCCCGCGGGCATCGAGGCGTACTGGGGGTTCCCTCCGCTGGCGTCGGCGATCAAGCTGTTCTTCTACGCAGCCACGCTTCGGCGCGCGAATGCGGCCATAGCGCAGGACTACGTGGTCCCGTTGAGGATAATTTCGCCCAAGCAGTCCTCGGCGAACGCCGACCCGGTGATGACCATCTCCCTCGACCGCTGGGCGAGCGAGATGAAGACCAACGTCAGGAAGTGGCGCCGCGACCCGCTGCACATCATGTGGTCGCCGGTCCCCGCCGAGGTCACGCACCTCGGCGGCCAGGCACGCGCGCTCATGACACTCGGCGAGGTCCAGGACGCCGAGGAGAACATCATCGCCGCGCTCGGCCTGCCCAAGGAGTTCATCAAGGGCGGCTTCTCGGCCATGGGCTCCGGCATTCAGCTGCGCGTCCTCGAGAACCAGCTCTTGCATAACACTGGCGATCTCAACGACCTCCTTCAGTGGGTCACGGACAAGGTCGCCAGGCTCCTCGGCTGGGCGCCCATCGAGGCCGAGCTGGCTCCGTTCCGACTCATCGACGATGCCCAGCAGAAGATGGTCCTGCTCGAGATCAACCGCTCGGACCCGCAAGGTCCGTGGATCTCCAAGAAAACCATCGGGGAGGCGTTCGAGATCGACCCGGTCGAGGAGCGCGAGCAGCGCAAGCAGGAGGCGCTCGACGAGGTCCGCTACCAGCAGGAGCTGCAGGTCGCGGTCACCAAGCTCCAGAACAACCTCGCCGTGCAGGTGCAGGCGCAGGCGGCGATGGGCCAGCGGGGCCTCGCCTACGACCAGCAGCAGGTCATCGCCCAGGCTGACCAGATGGTCGAGCAGCTGCTCCAGCTCGACCCGGGCACTCGAAGGTCACAGCTACACGGGCTGGAGATTGAGGACCTGGTTCTCTACTCGGTGGTCAAAAAGCGCCTTGAAGACGCCCAGGTTGCGAAGAATCAGGCCGCCGTCCAGCAGGCACGCGCCAGCGGCGGTATGGACGGCATGGGCGGCCCACCTGGCGGCCCGGCTCTCTGACCTCGAAAGGACCACGATGGCCAAAGGAAACACGCCCAGCTTTGCCGACCTCATCGAGGACGCACAGCGCACGCCCGGCGCGCCGGGACGTGGCCACGACCTCACCAGCCCGTTCGGCGCGCGCCAGCCCGCCGACCACCGCGTCGTCGACCTCGGTGGCGACGGCGACCAAGTGCCCGGTGGCGCCGAGTTCGATTATGCCGCCCACGTCGATCGCTTCGTCTTGCCGACCGACAAAATCGAATACGAAGAAGTGCTCAATACGATTCTCCAGGCGAAGGCGGTCCTCCGGTACGAGGACAGGTCCATCACCAAGGAGGGCGACGCCATCGTCCTCATCTGCTACCTCACGTACAAGCCTTCGGCCCGTCGTGAGGCCCGGCTCCGTCGCGAAGCCGACGAGGAGCGCCGCAGCTAACGATGGCCGGCCCGAACCTCCAGCCGGTTCTCGTCGACGCGTTCACGCGCCGTGAGGACATCCGCCGCAAGGCCATCGACGCGCTCCGCGACTCGTTCCCGATCAAGACGCGGACTTACACCGTCGAGCTGTCCGATCCCCGCGTCGAGGCCCGCGATCTCTCGTCGGGCGAGCAGAAGCGGGCGCTCCTCGAAGGCCGAACGCTCAGCGAGCGCCTGCGTGGCGACCTTACGGTCCGCAGCGCCCAGGGCCAGCTGGTCCACGAGGCGAAGGACTTCACCCTGCTCCACCTGCCCTTCTTCACACAACGCCATACTCTCTGCCTCGATGGGACTGAATACAGCGTCTCCAACCAACTCCGAACCCGCCCCGGCGTCTACACGCGCCGGCGCGGCAACGAGGAACTCGAAGCCACCTTCAACCTGTCCAAGGGCCAGAACTTCCGCCTGCTCATGGAGCCCGAGAAGGGGCAGCTCTTCCTCCAGCCTGCGGCCGGCACGTCGCGCATCGCGCTCTACCCCGTCCTGCGCGCGCTCGGCGTGCCGCACGAGGACGTCGCCCGCCATTGGGGCGCCGAGGTCGCCGAGCTGAACCGGGCCGCGTTCAAGAGTCCCGACCGCCACGTCGAGAAGCTGTACGGAGCGTTCATCCACCCGGCCCAGCAGAACCACAAGACCCTCGAGGAGAATGTCCGGGCGCTCCACGACTACCTGGGCGCGACTGCCATGGACCCCGAGGTCACCCGTGCGACCCTGGGCCACGCCTACGACAAGGCGACGCCGCCGGCGCTGCTGGCCGCCTCGAAGAAGCTCCTGGACGTCCACCGAGCCGCCGTCGACACCGACGACCGGGACTCGCTCGAGTTCAAGACCTTCCATTCCGTCGACGACTTCCTGGCCGAGCGCATCCGCCTCCAGGCCCGTGCGCTCAGGCAGAAGCTCGGCATCAAGCTCGAGGCCCACAAGGGCGACCTCAGGAAAGCACTCCCGCCGGGGGCGTTCACGCGGTCGCTGCACGGATTCCTGACCGGCTCCTCGCTGTCGGCGGTGCCGACGCAGATCAACCCCATGGAGCTCATCGACAGCGCCGTGCGCGTCACGTCGCTCGGCGAAGGGGCCATCGGCTCCGACCGGGCCATCCCGATCGAGGCCAGGAACCTGCATCCGACGCACCTCGGGATCATGGATCCAGTTCGCACCCCAGAATCGCTCGCCGCCGGCATCGACATCCGCGCCGTCCTGTCCGCCCATCGCGACGCCCAGGGCATCCTCTATGCGCCGCTCCGCAACGTCCGGTCGGGCAAGAAGGAGTTCGTCAGCGCCACCGACCTCATGAAGTCGGTCGTGGCCTTCCCCGGTGAAGAGGTCCGCGCCGGCAAGATGGTCGACGCGCTCGCGCACGGCGAGGTTGCCCGGGTCCCCGCCTCCCACGTCACGCACCAGGTCGACCACGCCTCGGACCTCTACGGTCCGACGACCAACCTGCTCCCGCTGCTGAACGGCATGCAGGGCAACCGCTCGCTCATGGCCTCGAAGCACCAGTCTCAGGCGTTGTCGCTCGTCCACCGCGAGGCTCCGCTCGTCCAGGTGAAGTCGTGGAACCCGGGCACCACGGTCGAGAAGGAGATGGTGCGCCTGATCGTGCCGACCGCGCCGGTCGCCGGCGTCGTGACCAAGATCGACGGCGACTACGTGCACATCCGGCCCGACGCCCAGAAAGCGGCGGCGGCCGCGGACGCCGAGGAGGTCGAGTTCTACTCGGACTTCATCAAGCTCGGCGACGACGGGACCATTCGCCTCCACTACGACACGAACTTCCCGCTCGCGGCGAAGACGTTCCTCCACAACACCCTCAAGGTGAAGGAAGGCGATCGCGTCGAAGCGGGCCAGTCCCTCGCCGACTCGAACTTCACGAAGCACGACACCCTCGCCCTGGGCACCAACCTCAGCGTTGCCTACATGCCGTACCGCGGCCTCAACACCAACGACGGCCTGGTCGTCTCGGAGGGCGCGGCCAAGCGCCTCATCTCCGAGCACATGTACAAGTACGTCCTGCAGCTCGCCGGCGGCGTGCTGCTCGGTCGCGAGCGGCACCGCACGTACTTCGGCCAGAAGTATCAGGCGCGCCAATACCAGGCGCTCGACGAGGACGGCGTCGTGAAGCCGGGCACCGTGGTCGAGCCGCACGACCCGCTCATCGTGGCCGTCCGCGAGAACCAGGTCACTGGCAACGCGGCGCTCCTCGGACGCCTGTCCAAGTCGCTCGTGAAGCCGTTCGCGGAGGAGGTCGAGACGTGGGACCACGACCGCCCAGGCACGGTCATCGACGTGGTCAAGACGGCATCGCGCATCACGGTGACGGTCAAGACCGAGGAGACGCTGCAGGTCGGCGACAAATTGAGCGGGCGCGCGGGGCAGAAGGGCGTCATCGCCAAGATCATCCCCGACGCCCAGATGATTCAAGACGAGAGCGGCAAGCCCATCGACCTCTTGTTCACGTCGGCCGGCATCGTCTCGCGCATCAACCCGGCGCAGGTGATCGAGGCCGCGCTGGGGAAGGTCGCGGCCAAGACCGGGAAGCCGATCGCGGTCGAGCAGTTCTCGCCCAAGGACAACGTCCAGTTCGCTCGTGAGGAGCTCGCCAGGCACGGCCTCAAGGACAAGGAGACCGTCCTCGACCCCGTGACCGGCAAGAGCATCCCGGGGGTTTTCGTAGGTCGGAGCTACATCCTGAAGCTCTTCAAAACTACGGACTCCAATTTTGCCGCGCACGGCGCCGGCCGCTACGACTTCAACCAGCAGCCCGCGCGCGGGGGCGACGACGGCGCCAAGGCCCTCGGCAAGATGGAGTTCGACGGCCTGGTCGCCCACAACGCCCGCAACGTCCTGCGCGAGGCCGCGACGCTGAAGAGCCAGAAGAACGACGAGTTCTGGCGCGCCGTGCAGCTCGGCCTGCCCACGCCCGCGCCGCAGGCGTCATTCGCCTACAACAAGTTCCTCGGGCTCCTGCAGGGCGCTGGCATCAAGGTGGACAAGCAGGGCTCGCGCCTGACGCTCGGGCCGCTCACGGACGCGGACATCACCAAGATGTCGGCGGGCGCGCTCAAGGACCCGCACAAGCTGCTCAAGGCGAAGGACCTCACGCCCGAGCCGGGAGGCCTGTTCGACCCTGCGGTCACCGGCGGCACGACCGGGACGAAGTGGTCGCACGTTGACCTGCACGAGCCGGTAGTCAACCCGGTGTTCGCCGAGCCCGTGCGCCGGCTCCTCGGCCTCACGCAGAAGGAGTTCGACGAGCGCCACGCCCAGCGCGGCGGCGAGTGGTTCCGGCGCGAGCTGTCCGGCATCGACGTCGGCCGGAAGCTCGAGGAGCTGCGGCGGGACACCCGGCAGCTGCGCGGCGCGGCCCTCGACAACGCCGTGAAGCAGATCAAGTACCTCACCGCGCTCGAAGCCAAGAAGCTGTCGCCCGCCGAGGCCTACGTCCTCACGAAGGTCCCTGTGACGCCGCCCATCCTCCGGCCCGTGCTGCCGCTCAAGGATGGCCGCCTGCAGGTGAGCGACGCGAACCTGCTCTACCGGGACGCCTTCCTCGCCAACCAGAAGCTTCACGACGTGAAGGGCATCTTGCCCGCTGACGAGCTGCGCGGCCCGCGACAGCACCTCTACGAGGCGGTCGGCGCCGTGTTCGGCGTGCACGACCCGGTGAGTCCGTCCGCCGAGAAGCGCGGTGCCAAGGGCTTCCTGACGCTCATCAGCGGCACTCGGCCCGGGAGCGGCTTCTTCCAGGCCAAGCTCATGAAGCGCCAGCAGGACGTGTCCGGCCGGGCGACCATCGCCCCGGACCCGACGCTCGGCATCGACGAGGTCGGCATGCCGGAGGACATGCTGTGGGCGATGTACGGCAAGTTCGTGATCGGGCGGCTGGTGAAGAAGGGCTACCCCGCGCTCGACGCGCAGCGGATGGTCGACGAGAAGAATGCGCTCGCGCGGCAGGAGTTGCTGGCGGAGTCGCGTGAGCGGCCCGTCCTTCTGAACCGCGCGCCATCCTTGGCGAGACACAGCATCGTCGGCGCGTACCCTAAGATCGTTTCAGGGAAGACGCTCCTCCTCAACCCCTTTGCGGAGCGTGGCTTAAATGCGGACTACGACGGCGATGCCCTGCAGGTCCACGCACCCATCACGCCGGCAGGCGTCGAGGACGTGAAGAAGCTGACGCTGTCGTGCTTGATCTTCGGGGACCGCAAGCCGGGACAGCTCAACGTCGCGCCCGATATGGAGGCGGTCATCGGGTTGCACCGGGCCACGAAGAGCAGGGCCGACGGAGACGCTAAGCACTTCGAGTCCAGGCGCGAGGCGCTAGCGGCGTACCACCGAGGGAGCGTTGCACTTGGCGATGCGGTCGTGATCGCGCAGGAGCAATGACAATGGCACCCAGCTCGGTGGGCGACGGCACTGCTCGAGGTGACGCTTGGCCCTCTTCCCGCTCGCCTACCGGTCGCGAGTTCGTCATGTTCGCTACCGAGAACCGAGCTGGGGCTACACGCGCCATCTTCCGGATGGGAACGCCACCTTATGTCACGGCCATGGCGGCCGGGTGCCACCAGGCGCTGCGTCCTACGCCCGCGTGACCGCAGTCACCGACGCAATACTTCCTCGAGGATCCTATCCCTTGACCGTGTAGGCCGTGCCGCGGGCAACGCCTTTCTCCCCGATCTGCTTGTCGGCAAGAAGCTCTCGATCGGCAGATTCCGTAGGGCGTCGATGGCATTGCGTCGCGGACATGCGGCTGCCACGCCTTGCTGCGTCGCACCGAGTCAAAAAACTGCTCGCTCGCATCGGTAACGTGGAAGCATGCGCGCATGCTCAACGTGCAACGATCGCGGCAGGGCGCAGCCCTCGTGGCCGCACTGCTTCTGGCTTGCGCAGGCCCCGCCGCGCGCGCTCCCCAGCCGACCTCCTCGCCACCAGCCCCGCCCTCGTCGCCGGTCGAGCCCATCGTCGCGTCCGCGAAGGCCGAGCCGACCACCGCGGAGATCCTGGCGGCGTCACATCTTCCCGCCGCGATCACCCATCCCCTCGCCGACGATCCAATGCAGGTGACCGTGCACCGACTCGCCAACGGCCTCACGGTCTACATCAGCCCCATGCCGAGCGAGACCTCGCTGCAAGCGTGGACGGTAGTGCGCTCCGGCGCGCGCAACGATCCCGCCGACGCGACCGGCCTCGCGCACTACCTCGAGCACATGAACTTCAAGGGTACCGGCACGATCGGCACGCACGACTACGCGAGTGAGCGCCCGCACCTGGACAAGATCACCGACTACTACGCCCGCCTGCGCGGCGCCAGCGAGGGTGAGCGTGCGGGGATCCTTGCCACGATCGATGCCGAGAATCAGGAGGCCAGCAAGTATTCCAACCCGGGCGAGCTGTCCCAGCTCTACGAGCGCCTGGGCATCTCGCGCTTCGACGCCTTCACCTCGACAGACGTGACCGCTTACACCCACGAGGTTCCCGCCAACCTCGTCGGCGTCTGGGCCCAGGTCGAGGCCGAGCGCTACCGCGCACCCGCGTTCCGCGAGTTCTACTCCGAGCTCGAGTCGGTCTACGAGGAGCGCAACATGCGCGACACGCCGGAAAGACGCGTGTGGGAAGCGGACAACCTCGGCCTCTTCCCTGAGCATCCCTACGGCACGCAGACGGTCATCGGCACCGTCGATCACCTGAAGACACCTCGATTCGCCGAGATGCTCGAGTACTTCAAGAGCTGGTACGTGCCCAACAACATGGCCATCGTGCTGGTGGGTGCGGTCGATACGGAGAAGACGGTCGCCGCGCTGGACAAGGCGTTCGCGAGCTGGACGCCGCGGCCGCTCCCGGCGCCGCCGCCCGGGCGCATCGTACCGCTCACCGGACGCGTCGAGAAGGAGGTGCTCGACAAGGGCCAGCAGACGATCACCCTTTCCTGGCTCCTGCCGCGCGGCAGCTACGATGGCGCGACCTGGGATCTGCTGTCCGAGCTGCTCGGCTCCCAGGGCGGCCTGCTGCAGAAGCAGCTTGTACTCACGCAGAAGGTGCCCTGGGTCAGAGCTTTCATCTTCGAGCAGAAGGATGCCAGTCGCTTCATGATCCAGGCTGGGCTCGCCGACCATCAGACCCACGAGCAGGCCGAGCAGCTCATCGTCGAGGTGCTCGATCGCGTGACCGCGGGCGACTTCCCTGAGGAGCTCGTACCGACGCTCGCGCTCAACCGCCACGTCGCCACGCAGCTCGAGCTGGAGAGCGCGGAGTCGCGCGCCTCGCTCCTCCAGGACGCGTTTAGCGGCGACCGCGAGTGGGCCGACGACGTGGCGCGCGTGAAGCGACGCGAGCTCGTCAGCAAGACCGACATCGCAAGGGAAGCGAAGGCGCACCTCGGCAAGGCCTACGTTGCTGTCTACCGCAAGCAGGGTGACTACGTCCCGCCCAAGGTCGACAAGCCGAAGATCACGCCCATCGCGATCACACGCAAGGATCTGGGCGATTTCGCCCAGTCGATCCTGAAGCTACCCGTCGAGCCGATCGAGCCGCACTTCCTCGAGAACGAACGTGATTTTCAGCGCGGCAAGCTCATCACCGGCCCCCTGGTCACTAGCCGCAACGAGACCAGCGACCTTTACGAGGTCACATACCTCTTCGAGGGCGGCTTGACCGCCAATCCGAGGCTCTGCTGGGCGCTCCAGTCGCTCCACTTGACCGGAACGCGGGAGCTCTCGGCGGTGGCGGTGCAGGAGAAGCTCTATGGCCTGGCGACGAGGGTCACAGGTGGATGCGAGAGCGATCTTGCCTACCTGACCGTTTCGGGTGCCGACACGAGCATGGAGCCCGCGCTCGCTTTCGTACGCGCCTGGCTGGCCGCGCCGCGCATCGAGGCCGGCGAGGTCCAGCGCGCCATCGCCAACGAGATGCGCTCTCGCCGCGAGTACATGGACCAGAAGGAGTACCGGCAGGGCGCCGCCTACGACTACCTGCTCCATGGCAAGGACAGCGCCTACTTGAAGGGCGTCCTCTCGAACCGCGAGCTCCAGGCGCTCACCCCCGATGCAGTAAGCCGCGAGCTCACCTCGCTATCCACGCTGGCACACACGACGCTCTACTTCGGGCCGCGTCCACTCGATCAGGTCGCGCCGGTAGTGGCCTTCGGCAGCGCGCGGCGGCCGGGCGTGCCCGCGAGGGCTCGCGTGCTCGTTCGCAGCCGCAAGCCGGAGATCCTGTTCGTGCCCTTCGTCAGCGCCGACGCGCGCGTCTATCTGTCGATCCCTGGCGGCAAGGAGCGCGGCCCCGATCGCGCGAGTGCGCGCATGTTCGGCACGTTCGCCCATCGCTACACGTGGGAGGAGGTCCGCGAGGCGCGTGGCCTCGCCTACAGCGTGAGTACCTGGTACTCGCTCAACCAGCGCAGCCAGGACGAAGGCGGGGTGGTCTCCTCGGTGGCCAGCCAGGCGGACAAGCTCCCCGAGATGTTGCCCTTCCTGTTGTCCCTCCTCGCCGATCTTCGTCCTTCGCAGACGCGCTTCGAGTCGGCCAAGACCTCGCTGGAGACCATCTACCGCACCACTCGCAGCACCCCACGCGAGGTACCACGTCAAGTCTACGGCTGGGGCAGGCTCGGCCTGGACCGGGATCCCCGGCCCGGCGAGTGGGAGGCAGTGAGAGCGGCCACGATCGACACGTTGACCCGGTTCAGCCTGCGCGTCACCAAGGCCGCGCCCTTCCGCATAGTCGTCATCGGCGACCCGGCGCGGATCGATCTGGCGGCGCTGCGCAAGATCGTGCCGGTGCGCGAGCTCACGCCGGAATCACTCTTTGGCTACGGCGCATTCCCACCTGCCACTCCCTGAGCACGTCACTCCTGCCGCTTGTTGGCAGCAGGCGGGCCGGCAGGCGGCCGATGACCATCATGAACCGGTCGTCGAACTGGTGACCCGGTTCATCAACATGCAGGCTCTCGGCGGCGTCATTGCCGAGGGCCAACCCATCAAGATGGCCTCGCTGCCGCCCAGCCTTTGTGTCGGCATGGCGGCGACGTCGACGACCCCGACTTCAACAACGTCCACGTCGAGACAGCGTGGCCCGGGTAGAGCGACGCCCACGACCCATCGTGGCTGTGCTATCAGCGATGTCATGAAGGCTACCAATGCCCTCCTCGTCCGCGCCACGATCTGCAGCGTGCTCTTCAGCGCCACCCTTGTCTTCGCAGCTCCGAAGGAGTCGGACGCGGGCATCGAGCGATGCCGTGCTCTCGCCCAAACATGCAACGATGCCCTCGTCTCCGAGGACTATGCGACGTTCGCCAAGTGCACGCACCCGAAGGTCGTCAAGGCGTTGGGCGGGCCCGAGGGTATGGCGAAGTTCCTGCGCTCTGGGCGAGAGAAGATGAGAACGGAAGGCGCAGACTTCCTGTCGGGTACCGTGGAGGCGCCGAGCGAGCTCATCCCGGCGGGGAAATTGCTCGTCGCAATCCTGCCTACCACAATCACGATGAAGGTTCCCGGAGGCAAGCTGGTCAAGAGGAGCCACCTCATCGGCATCTCGCGCGACAGGGGTCGACACTGGACGTTCATCGACCGCGAGGGGCTCAACGCCGACAACCTGAAGCAGTTCGTGCCGGGGCTTCCTGCGCGAGTGCAGCTTCCGGATCGGCAGGAGGCAGTGTTCGAGCCCTTGAAGAGCGGATCGAATTGATCCACCGCAGACCCGTGAGCGGACAACGGCGGCATTCCTGGATGGCAGTCGGATTGGTGACGTATCTCAGTAGCAGGTGATGACGCGTGTCAGGGAAGTGGGCTTGGGCCGGCGGTGAAGCCTTTGCGCCGTGACGCCTCTGTCGGATAGGCGCGAGAAAGCGTCCATGCCGCGCCTGCTGCGACAATCACGCCCACAGCGATGACGAGCAGCGCGGACGCGCGATCGCCACCGGGTGTCCGCCACGAGCCCGATACCATGAACACCGTGGTCGCGACCATGTTGTTCGTCACGTGCGCAAGGATCGCAGGACGGATGCTCTTCGCGCGCTCCACCCCCCATCCGAAGTACACACCCAGCACGACCGCGGAGAGTCCCTGGACCAGGTTCATGTGAAAGGTCCCAAATGCCAGCGCTGTTATGGCAATGGCCACACCGGGCCCCCAGCGGTCTCGAAGTCGCGTTTGACAATACCCCCGAAAGAAGAGTTCTTCGGCGAAGGGTACCAAGCCGCCGAGCAGGACGAATGTGAACACCATCTGCCCGCCGGAATCGCTTTTCAGCTTGCCGAGCAACTCGAGCGATCTGTTGGGGTAGGCCGGCAGCACGAGCGACGTGAAGGCACCGGAGGCCAAACCCAGGGCAGCCGCGCCGATCGCGAAGATGAGGCGGGCAGCGAACCGACCGCCTGCGGGACCCAGACGCAAGCGAACCATCCCAGGCATCGGCGAGAGCCACGCTCCAAAGAGGGCGAGGGCCCCGAACGTCGCAGCAGAAACGAAGATACTCACCAGCACACCGGCCCGTGAGTGCACGACCTGGCCAACCGCTTCGGAGACAATCTTCGGTTCACCAAGTCCACTACCTGTTCGCGCAACGGCCATCACGGCGAAGGCGATGGAGCTGATGATGAGACTCGTCGCCAGCGCCGCAATGAGCGCGACGAACACGGTCCAGACACGGGGGCGTCGCAGGTCGCTTGAGGGACTGCCCGTCGAGGCGTCGATGGCCGGGGTAGGAAGCGGCGTTCCCGGGAAGCCGGCGGGACTTGTTGGGGTTTGCGTCATGTGTGCAGATGCTCGATGTGTCTGAACTGCGAGTTCTACTTGAACTCGGCGCGCTACAGGCTGCCGCCGTTTGTGGCACTTCGACCGAAGATGCCTATCCGCGACCTATACTTCCTCCGTGCTGCCATGCCTGCAGGCCCGGTTTCTCCTCGGCCAAGCCGACGCCTGCGCTGCCCACGGCCTCAAGCAGGCAGCTGAGGAGCTTCGTCTCCAGCTGCCTCGCCGGCAGTTCCATGGCATCGACGCCGCCCTTCGCTCCGAGAAGCAGCGAGACGAGAAGAAGGCCGAGGAGGGCATCAGCCCACCGCTCGAGTCGCAGGTCGATGCCGCCGGCCCCGCCGAGCAGCTCACCGCCGTCCTGCGCGCCGTTCCCGTCCCGCAGCCGCCTGCCGCCCAAGCCGCCAAGGACCGTCTCGACCGCGGCGCGCTCTGGAGCACCCCGTCGAACATCGGCACCGGCGACCTCGGACCGTCGACCAACGGAGGAATCGTCTGATGCTCGACCGCATGATGACAGCCGGCATGCGCGACGCATGCACCTCCCTCGGTGTCAGCTTCGAGAAGCTCGCCGCGCTCACCCCACCGCCGGGCCTGTGGGCCAAGGCCAGGACCTTCGGCAGCGGGCAGCTCGACGCTGCGAAGGCGCTCGCCAAGAACGTCCGCGGCGGCCTCGGCGGCGCGGCCAACCCCGGCGTCATCACGGGAGCGGTGCCACCGCAGAGCGCGGCGCTGGCACGGGGAGCGCAGCGCACGCAGGCCGTGCAGAACCTGAAGACCCTCGCCCCCTCCCTGGCCCTCGCCGGCGGGGGCTACCTACTGCACCGCTCGAACGAGAACGC
>Ga0209515_10005387_pt1 | contig 16574 bp, 17 predicted proteins | sample Subgroupgradi54m_FD_187454 | JGI IMG/M metagenome (GOLD analysis project Ga0209515, IMG submission 187454) | Subsurface groundwater microbial communities from S. Glens Falls, New York, USA - GMW60B uncontaminated upgradient, 5.4 m (SPAdes)... ...
GGATTTCAATCCGCAATCCGCAATCCGCAATCCGCAATTTCTATGTCCGGTGGCGCATGCAGAACGCGTCGACCGATGCGGGGTCGGCGTCCTCGAAGTTGACCCCTGCGCGATAGCGCGGCGCGCCGAACGGCGACATCTCGAACGAGGTCCAGGCCACCGACGCGTTGAACTGCACGTTGGAGGTCCCGCCAATCAACGTCATCGCCACGCGCTGGTTCGGCTTCAGTCCGCTCGGCGACACGAGCTGCGCACCGACCGTGGACAGATCGATCAGGGTCCCCTGCTTGCCGTCGAGCATCACGCCGACGTTCTCGGCCATCTTGAAACGCGGCGCACGCCGCGTGCCGCGCTGATCGAGCGCCGGCGTACCCAGCGGCGCGGCCCGAGGCACGACGCGCGAGTAGTCGCTGTTGTGCGCGAGCACGCGAATCTCGGCGTGCCGGAGCGACCGGTCGGCTTTGATGCGGTTGATGAGCGCCGCGCCGCGCGGCGTCACGGCAAACGTCCGCTCCAGCGCGACGACCTGCGGGCGCTGTTTCACGATGGCCTGCAGCGCGCTGAGCGCCTCGGCATCGGTAAACGTCAGCAGCTCGCCGTTGATCGCGCCCGCTCGCTCTTTCAGGCTGGGCAGCAGATCCGACGCGGCCACCATCACGGTACACGGCTTGGTCACAGCCACTCAGTTAATCACAGAAGCGTCGACTGTGACAGAATCCCAGCCGCCATGAGCCATCCGCTGCCGCGACCACGACCGCCTTTTCGGGACGTCACCGTCGGCGATCTGTTGACGCGTCTGGCGCAGGCCCTGCCCGATCGCGAGGCGCTCGTCTACGGCGAACGGCCGCGGTTCACCTTCGCCGCGCTCGATCGGGAAGCGCGTACCATCGCGCGCGGCCTGATGGCGCTCGGCGTCGGTCGCGGCGAGCGCGTGGTCCTCTGGGCGACGAACGTACCCGAGTGGATCGTGCTGCAGTTTGCCGTCGCGAAAGCCGGGGCGATTCTTGTCACCGCGAACACGTCGCTACGCGCCCGCGACATCGACTACGTGCTGCGGCAAAGCGAAGCCGCCACGCTTATCGCGATCCGCGGCGTTCGCGACGTCGACTACGTCGGCGAGTTGGCGGCGATCGGAGCGACGTCAGGAGCGATTCCGGGGCTCGAGCGGCTCATCTTCTTGTCCAGCCGAAGCGCGGGCGGCGCGAAGGCGGACATCGGCGACCAGACGCCGCCAGGCTTCGTGCCGTACGACGATCTGCGCGCCGCGGCGGCGCGCATCTCGGAGGCGGAACTCGACGCGCGCGGCGCCGGCCTCGGGCCCGACGATGTGATCAACATGCAGTACACGTCGGGCACCACCGGCTTTCCCAAAGGCGTCATGCTGTCGAGCCGCAACATCGTCAACAACGGCGAGGCCCTGGGCCGCATGCTTGGCTACACGCCGGCTGATCGCCTGTGCCTCTGCGTACCGCTGTTCCACTGCTTCGGCTGCGTCATCGGCGTCCTCGGCGCGTTCACGCACGGCGCGAGCCTGTGCCCGGTGGTCGCGTTCGACCCGAAGCAGGTGCTCGAGACCGTGCACCGCGAACGCTGCACCGCGCTCTACGGCGTGCCGACGATGTTCATCGCGGAGCTGGAGTGTCCGGATTTCGCGCAGTACGACTTGACGTCGCTGCGCACCGGCTTGATGGCCGGCGCGCTGTGCCCGGAGCCGCTGATGCGTCGCGTGATGGCCGAGATGCACCTGCCGGAGATCGCGATCGCGTACGGCATGACCGAGTCGTCGCCGGGGATCACGATGACGCCGCGCGACGCCTCGGTGGCGCAGCGGTCGCAGACGGTCGGTCCCGTGCTGCCCGAGCTCGAGGTGAAGATCGTGGATCCGGCGACGGGCGAGCCGCGCCCGCCGGGGGAGCGTGGCGAGTTGTGCTGCCGCGGCTACAACGTCATGAAGGGCTACTACAACAACCCCGAGGCGACGCGCGCCGCGATCGACGGTGACGGCTGGCTGCACACCGGCGACGAGGCGAGCCAGGATCCCGATGGCTGCTTCCGGATTACGGGCCGCATCAAGGACATCATCATCCGCGGCGGCGAGAACATCGCGCCGATGGAGATCGAGGATCGCCTGCGCGAGCACGCGGCCGTCGCCGACGCGTACGTCTACGGCGTCGCGGATCCGTATTTCGGGGAAGCGGTCGCCGCGGCCGTGCGGCTGAGGCCACACACGACGAACGAGGTGAGCCCCGCGGACCTGATCGTGTGGTGCGCGAGCGACCTCGCGAAGTTCAAGGTGCCGCGCTACCTGCGGTTCGTGTCGGAGTTTCCGATGACGGCGTCAGGAAAGATTCAGAAGTTCAAACTTCGCGAGGAGCATGAGGATCAGCTGAGAACTGAGAACTAAGAACTGAAAACTCGTTTTCTTCTTGGCCGGCACCGGCGCGTCTCATAGAATCCGCCCAACATCATGCTCCTGTCCCACGGAATGCGCCTCGGCCCGTACGAGATTGTCTCGGCAATCGGCGCCGGCGGGATGGGCGAGGTCTACCGCGCCCGCGACACGAAGCTGAATCGCGACGTGGCCCTGAAGATCCTGCCCGACGCCTTCGCCAGTGATCCGGATCGCCTGGCGCGGTTCACACGCGAAGCCCAGACCCTCGCTTCACTGAACCACCCGAACATCGCGGCCATCTACGGGCTGGAGAGGCAGGACGGGCGGGAGGGGCAGGAAGGGACGGCCGGAGCGGCGACGTCGTTCATCGTCATGGAACTGGTCGAGGGCGAGGATCTGTTGCAGCGGATCATGCGCGGTGCGATTCCGCTCGAGGAGGCGTTACCGATCGTCAGGCAGATCGCGGACGCGCTCGAAGCGGCGCACGAGCAGGGGACCATTCACCGCGATCTCAAGCCTGCCAACATCAAAGTGCGACCGGATGGCACGGTGAAGGTGTTGGACTTTGGGCTTGCGAAAGCGATGGAGCCGGCCGGCGCGTCGAGCGCGCACGCCATGACCTCGCCGACCATCTCTATCCACGCGACGCAGGCCGGGATCATCCTGGGGACCGCCGCGTACATGTCGCCGGAACAGGCCGCGGGTAAGACAGTCGACAAGCGCAGCGATCTCTGGGCGTTTGGCGTCGTGTTGTTCGAGATGTTGACGGGGCGTAGAGTGTTCGAAGGCGAAACGGTATCGCATGTCCTCGCCTCCGTGCTGAAGGACGAACCGAACTGGGGGGCACTGCCGGCGAACACGCCAGCGTCGATTCGGAAACTGCTCCGCCGTTGCCTGGAGAAGGATCGGAAGCGCCGGATGGCCGACGCTTCGGATGCGCGGTTGGAGATCGAGGACGCGTTGACGCCTTCAGACGCCGACGCCCCCGCCGCATCTCGCGCGAGCCGTTGGCCTCAGCTCCTGCCGTGAGCCGTTGCGGCCCTCGCGCTGGCACTCGGCGGCACTCTGGCGTTCCGCGGCGTGGACCGAGGTCAGTCCGTACTGCTGTACGCGTCGATCGACGTGCCGGCGGACTACGTGCTCGGTGAGGACGACTTCTTGGCGCCGTTGCCGACGCGCACGCCGATGGTGTTCACGCCCGATGGGCGGTCGCTCATCATCCAAGCGGCGCGGGCGGGCAGGCCGCAGCTGTTCCTGCGGTCGCTCGATCGTCCCGACGCGCGGCCGATCGCTGGCACGGACGACGCGCGCGTGCCGTTCGTGTCGCCCGACGGCAAGTGGGTCGGCTTCTCGGCCGCCAACGAGCTCAGGAAGGTGCCGATCGAGGGCGGGACGCCCACGACGATTTGCCCGTTGGTGACGCCACTGGGCCCGACCGGCGCGGCGTGGAGCGCGCGTGACGTGATCGTGTTCGGCGACCCGGCATCCGGCCGCGTTATGCGCGTCGCCGCGGGTGGCGGCACGCCTGCACCGGTGACCGCGGTTCCGCCGTCGAGACATCTGCATGTCGCGCCGTCCTTCTTTCCGGATGGCACTCGCTTCCTCTTCTCGGATGTCTCCGTGGTCGACGCGAATGACACGCGTCTCCTGGTGCAGTCGCTCGACGGGGGTGACGCCCGCGTCGTCGTCACGGCCGCGACCGACGGACGCCTACTCCCGTCTGGACGCTTGGCGTTCATGCGGCTCGGCACGCTGATGACTGTTGGGTTCGATCTCGCCCGGTCCGAGATTATCGGCAACCCGGTCGCTGCGCTTGGCGGGGTGATGCAAAGCGGGCTGCGCGCACGGGCCGGCGCGAATAATACCGGAGCCGGCATGTTCGCGGTATCGAGCCTTGGGGCCCTCGCCGTGGTCCGCGGTCCCGTGACGGGCGGCGAAGAGAACCACCTGGTGTGGGTCGCACGCGATGGGCAGTCTACCTCTGCGGAGCCCACATCCGGGGCGCCCACGGGGGCTCGTCTGTTCGCCCGTGTGTCGCCCGATCGGTCGCGCGCAATCGTGACGCTCATTACGCCCACCCGCTTTGAACACTGGTTCGCCGACTGGACGCGAGACGTGTGGTCGGCCTGCGGCGACTGCAGTGACGATGATCTGAGTCTGCTCCTTTGGTCGCCCGACGGCCGGCGTCTGCTCCTTTCTCGGGCCGACGCGCTCGTCGCCCACGCGCTCGACGGATCGACGCCGGACCAGGTGATGGTCCGCGAGGCGGATCGCAGACTGATCCCAGCGACCTGGCTGGCTGACAGCCGGATTGTCTACACCTCCACGTCCACCTTTCGACCAGAACGGCGAAATCAAGCTGCTGGACGTGGGTGGGCGCGCCGGCCGCGTCGTCGTGCCACTCGGCATGGGTCGCGAACCCGACGTGTCGCCCGACGGCCGTTGGCTCGCCTATACCTCGGCGCAGACAGATCAGCGCAAGGTAGTGGTGCAGGCGCTTCCGGGCCCGGGCTCGCAGACGCCGGTATCAGGAGGGGGCGGACAGGATCCGGTGTGGTCGGCGGATGGACGGACGCTGTATTACCTGAAGAACGTGCCCGACCCCCGCGGAACCATCGTCTTCGCCGTCGACATCATTACGGCCGCGGGCGCGCTTACCGCCGGCACGCCGCGCGAGCTGTTTCGGAGTTCTGAATCACAAATCAGCACGCCTCGCACCCATGACATCGCGGACGGTCCGCGATTTCTGTTCAAGGACCGCAGCACGTCCGAGCACGCGTCGGTCACGCGCATGGACCTGGTGCTGAACTGGACGTCCACGCTTCCGCAGAAGAACTGAGAACTAAGAACTAAGAACTCAGAACTGGCGCCGTAGAACTCAGACCGGATGGAGGCGCTTCATGCCAGCCGTCAGCATCGCCGTGAGTTCGTTGGCTTCGACCAGGAGAGGTTGGACGACTTTAGGCGGGGCCAGATTGCAGTTCACGATCACGCGAAGCCAGTAGAGCGTCTCGCGCATCTCCTTCAACGAGATCGAATTCTTCGCCGCGAAGTCACGCCGCGAGTACGCAGCCTTTGCCTCCTCGAGATTGGCGCCAGCCGAGCTTGCAGCATCAGCCAACTGCCAGGCGATCTGGCGTACTGTGCCAGGTTCCTTTGACAATTGACGGCAAAACAGTACAACGAGGCACACGAACTCGAACACGCGTTCACGCAAGTCGGACGGATGGCTTGTAGGCATGCCGCGCCCAACGCAAGAAACGTGCGCAGCGCGGTTCGACGGGCTTACCGAGTTTTAAGTTCTAAGTTTTGACTTCTAAGTTCTTCAGAATATGCGCGCATCCTGAAGTGGCCACCAGCGGACCTTGACCTTGCCGACGATGTACTTCTTCGGCACGGGGCCCCAGTGACGGCTGTCGGAGCTGTTGTTCCGGTGGTCCCCCATCACGAAGTAGTAGCCCTGCTGAACGACCTGCGGGCCCCAGTCGTCGTGGCTGCGGAACTCGGCAGGCACGTAGTCGTCGTGCAGCGGCACGTCGTTCACGTAGACGCGACCGTCCACGATCCGCACCGTATCGCCCTCGCGCGCAATCACCCGCTTCACGAACATCTTCTCGGGGTTCAGCGGGTAGTACAGCATCACGATATCGCCGGGCCGTGGCTCGCCAAGCTCGTACACCAGCTTGTTGACGATCAGCCGATCGTGATCCTCGAGCGTCGGCGCCATGCTCAGGCCGTCCACGCGCGCGACCTGAAACCCGAACGTCACGATGAGCGTCGCGTAGACGGCGGCGGACACCAGCGTCTGCAGTCCCGCGAGGATCTCGCCGCCCATCCGCTTCCACGCGCCCATGACGTCGGGTGCTGCAACAGGCGCCGGCGCCGCACAGGCGGGTGGAACGCGTGTCCCTGGCGGAAACGGTTCGTATGTGTGGTCGGAGGTTTCGGTATGTTCGCTCATGTTCGTGCTGCTCGAGCACGTTGAGAATAGCACGGAGATGGTATAATCGCGCCCTCGCCTCGGCATGCGGTAGGTCCCAGCCTGTCCGCGGTTCGACTGTTCGTGCGGCGATCCCCGTCGACGGAGGACGATTTGATGAAGGACTTCGCGTGCGTTGCGGCGGTGTGTCTTGTGGCGACTCTGGGCGTCGGTGCCGTCCCGGCTCAGGCGCAGACCACATCGTCCGGATCCGATCCGAGGCTGTACGTGGACGTCAACTTCGGGCCGACGCTGGGCCACAAGTCGGATAAGTTCGTCGGCGGCGAAGTCGGGCTGCGACTCGTCGGAGGCCTCTACGTCATCATCGAGGCCAGCCACATGGGCAACGTCGCGACGACGGACCTGGACGATCGCGCGACCATCATCGCGAACCATATAAGCGGAACCGCCAGCACCGCGTTCAAGGTCAACCACGGCGCCGCGGGCCTGCGCTACAACATCGACGTCTCGGCGCTGGTGCACCCCTACGTCATGGGCGCCGTCGGCATCGCGCAGGTGAAGACCGAAGTCGAGTTCAACGTGAACGGCACGACGATCGACCCGGCGTCTCGCAGCGTGCAGCTCGGCGGCGATCTGTCGGGGAGTCTCAACAAGACGATCGTTGTCGTGGGGTTCGGGGTCAACGTCCCGTTTGCGACACGGTTCTTCGCCGATCTCGGCTATCGCTTCGGTCAGATCCTGGCGAAGACGGATAACTTCGAAACGGACAAGGCGATTCCGACGCAGCGCGTCGTCCTGGGCGTTGGCGTCCGCTTCTAGCGACGTTTATTTTTCCCGACGTAGCGCGCTCATGAACGGCGCGGTCACTGCTGGCGCCTTGACCGTCCCGCCCATCACCACGTCTTTCGGCGCGATCTGCTTGCCGTAGAGGTCCGCGTTGTCGTCCGCGTCGGCCCGCACCACGCCGCCTGACAGATTGATGCCCGCGAACAGACCCTGCGTTCGCGAGTACGCGAGGATCTCCGTCTTCATCTGTGCGTCGGTGGCTGCGCGCGCGTCGCGACCGACCGGCCCGGCCGCGATCGACGCTTCGACGCCGAGCGACACTTTGTTGCGCAGCATTTTCTCCATGCCGTTCGCGTTCATGACGAGCAGCACGAGGTCGATCGACTGCGCGCCGATCTGCAGGCCCCAGCTGCCCTTGCCGATTTGCATGAAGATGGGGGCGCTCCATTCACCGGTGTGACGGCAGCTCATGAGTCCTTTGCCGTACTCGCCGCCGATGACGAACGCCGCTTTCTTGAGCCCGGGCACGACGATCACGCACTCGGCGCGCTCCCATAGCTCCTGCGGAATGTCCTTGTCTGGCACGCCGTGAATCTCTTTGAGAACCGTGGCCGCCTCCTGAATCCGATTGGCTTCCCGTGTCGAGAGGTCAGCCGCCTGGACGTTGATCACGGCCAACCCCAGCACCACGGCTCCCATTGCTGCTCGCATCGCCCTCACCTCCATCTCCTCAACTTACCACGCCCGTGAAACCTTCGGAGGCTCCTGGCCGTATTACATGCAAAGTCCTTGACCTCAGCGGGATAGGCCCGTACCATTTACCGATCCTAGTCGCGGTCAACCAGTAGAGGAGCTTCCACGAATGATGACTCGAACGACCGTCGCCGCAGCTGCGCTGTTCGCGCTGGCCGCCGCTGCCTCGGTACCTGTGGGCGCGCAGGCCCCCGCCAAGACGGCCGCCGCTCCGACATTCAACAAAGAGGTCGCGCCGATCCTCTACAAGAACTGCACGAACTGCCATCGGCCCGGCGAAATTGCGCCGATGTCGCTGCTGACGTTCAAGGACGTGCGTCCGTGGGTGAAGTCGATTGCGACGCAGGTGTCCAAGGGTGCGATGCCGCCGTGGCATGCCGATCCGTCGCACGGCGAGTTCCTCAACGATCGCCGTCTCAGCGATACGGACAAGGCCACGCTCGTGACCTGGGCGAACGCCGGGGCACCGGAAGGCAACGCGAAGGATCTGCCCGCGCCGCCGATCTACGCCAGCGAATGGTTGCTCGGTCAGCCCGACGCCGTGTTCAGCATGCAGGAGGACTATCCCGTCCCCGCTGACGGCACGGTCGCCTATCAGTACTTCCTGATCCCGACGGCGCTCACGGAAGACAAGTGGATTCAGGCGATGGAAGTCCGCGCCGGCGATCCCAAGATCCTGCACCACGTGATCGTCTACGCGCAGGTGCCGCCGCCGGCCACGCCGCCTGCTGCCGCGGCGGCCCCGGCCAGTACCGCGCCACCGGCGCCGCGTCCCGCGCCGCTGTTCGCGTTCGCGGAGGGCACCACGAAGATTCCGGCCGGCCAGACTGGTGGGTCGCCGCTGCCGCCCGAGGAGCGCAAGGCGCCCGGCCCGAACGATCGGCCCGCGCCGCGGCGGATGGGGCCTCCGGTCGGCGGCTTCGCTCCAGGCCAGTTGGTTCGCGTCTATCAAGACGGCAGTGCACTGAAGCTGCCGGCCGGCACGACGCTGATCTTCCAGATGCACTACACACCAACCGGCAAGGCGACGACCGACCGCACCCGCATTGCCTTCAAGTACGCGAAAACGCCTCCGCGGACCGAGGTGCGCATCGCGTCGCTCGTGAACGGCGGCCTGCACATCCCGGCTGGCGCAGCCGACCATCGCGTCGACGCCGAGATGACCATCGGCCAGGACGTCACCATGTGGAGCATGCTGCCTCACACGCACGTGCGCGGCGTCCGCTGGATCTATGACGCGACGTACCCGGACGGCCGCACGGAGACGATCCTCTCGGTGCCGAAGTACGACTTCAACTGGCAGACCGACTACGTCTTCAAGCAGCCGCTGAAGCTCCCGAAGGGGACGACGCTCCACGCAACGGCGTGGTACGACAACTCGGCGGGCAACAAGTCGAACCCGGATTCTACGAAAGACGTGTGGTGGGGCGATCAGACCTGGGAAGAGATGATGTACACCGGGCTCACCTTCAGTATCGACGCGGTCAAGCCGACGCCGACGGCAGGGCAGCAGCGGTAGCGACAGACGGGGACTCGGGACTTGGGGCTGGGGGCTAATAACTCCTGGCCCTTTGTTGTTTCAGCCCCTGGCTTCTAGCCCCCATTCCCCAGCTCCTACGGTTTCGCAGGCCTCGCGCGCAGGATGCCGATCTGCACGAGCAGGCCGGTGAAGTCGTAGATCCGGCGCTCGAGCATCATGAGGCCCTCGTCGTTCATTTCCAGCAGCCGCGCGATCCGGAACTCGATGTGCCGGTTCGTGCCGGGCATCCCGAAGAACTCGTTCACGTGCGTGGCGTTGACCGTGGTGAAGATCGCGACGCGCGGCGGATCGACGAGGATCGCGTCGATTTCAAGCGTGGCGTCCGGGAACGACGTGAAGAACGCGCGGAACGCGTCGTCAATCGCCTTCCGGCCACGGAGCGTGGCGTACATCGGGCTCTCGGCGACCGCGTCGGACGCGAAGTATTGCGCGATCGCCGCGGAGTCGCGGCGCTTCCACGTCTCCACGTACCGTTCGGCGATCCCCTGCAGTTCTTCCCGCGTCATGTGCAGTTCTTGCCGCGTCATGCGCCCTCCTTCCGCCGGAACCGGGAGTATACTCCGCGCGAGTGACGACGAACACCGTGCGGGCCATCGTGGCCGGCGCCGTTGCGCTGGCGCTCGGCGCGGCCCTCGGCGCTGTCGAGTCGCCGGGCGGCGCGTTTGGCGTCGGCGTCCTCAGGCGCGACGGTGTGATCATCCCGTTCGCGGCCTTCGACGGGAAACGGTGGGGCAATGCCTGGCCCCCGCCGGCGCTGGATCTCACCGTGCCGATCGGTCTGCGCGGTGTGCCCGCGAAGTGGTGGGGACCGATGCGCGCGCTCGAGAGCTGGCAGGCGTGGACCACCGGCGAGCCGCAGACACTCCGCATTGTGCAGCCGGACTGGGTGAACGTGCACTGCGTCCGTCAGGTCGGCCTGCGCTCCGACTACGTGCCGCCGATCGCCGCGCCGCCGCGGACCGAACAGCCCTATCCAAAGGACGGCCTTGCCGTGTCTCCGCCGCAGCCGGTGGAACGGATCGCGGTCGTGCCCGCGACGTCCGAGGAACTGCGGGCGGTGATGCCGGCGCTGCTCGCGGCGTTCAACCAGGCCGAGCGCCTAGTCGAGCAACGATACGGTCATCCGGTGTCGAGGCGCGCGCGCGAAGGCCGCGTGCCCGATCTCGATGCGGTCTATGCCGTCGGGGAGCATCCGCGCATCTACTACGTTGAAGCGACCCGACGGTATCGAGAGCTCGGCCTGCGCATGGACGACTGCTCGGCGGTCGCCTTTGGCACCGGATGGTTCGCGCGCGAAGGCGATGAGGTGCGGTCGCTCGACACCGCCGTCGATCTGCTGGCGTGCAATCGCGCGGGCGCGAGCTACATGCTGCCGCTCGGCGCGATGCGCGTGGCGGGCAGGCTGTTCTGGCTCGCGCAGTTTGCCGGATGGGATCACGAGCGATTCGTGGTGGTTGAGATCAAACCAAAGACCGTTGAGGCGGTTCTGAGCGTATGGGGAGGTGGATGTTGAACTAGCGCGCGCTCAGGATCAGGATGTGCGCGCGCGATCCGCCGCTGTGGATCAGCTCGATCCCGTCCTGCATCAGCAGATCGCCACGTGACGCGCCGAGCGGGCCGACGTCGAGGGAGCGCACGTCGTACGTCACGTCCGGCAGCAGACCTCTGGGCCGCACGATCAGCCGTCCGTCCTGCGGGTCGCCTTTGAAGCCGAAGATCAGCGCGCTGCGCGCGTCGTCGGTGACCTCCTGGATCACGTCCCAGCTGTCCGAATCGACCGGCGCCTGGTTGGTGAGCAGGGTCGCGTTCGACTGCGTGATGATGTCGCGGTAGGTTTTGTATTCCGCGATCTGCTGCTTCAACAGCTCCGCGGTGCCATCGTCCAGGAGATCGGTCCGGTACGTGAGGCCGAGGATGCCGGCGGTCCGGCTTCGCGTGAGCAGCGGCAGATCGTCGGCGCCGGCGATCGGCTCGCCGTCGGCGTCAATCAGAAAGGAGAGCAGGTAGGCCGGCGGAAAGGCGAACGTGAGCCCCTCGAGATTGTGGCGCACGTGGCTGGCGGGAGATGTGCGGTCGTCCATCCACGCGGCGTCGGTGAAGGCCATCATCCCGAAATCGAGCCGCGCGCCGCCGCCGGACACGTTCTCGATGAGCAGATCCGGATAGCGCCGGCGTAATTCGTCGAGGATCCCGTAGAGCGCCTGGACGTGCGCCATGTTGCCGTCGGTCAGGCCGTGCCCGTGGCCCGCGCGATCGCAATTGATCCAGAAATTATTGTCCCACTTCAAGTAGTCGGGGTGCACGTGCTCCATGAGGGCGACGAGCTGATCGAGCACCCATTTTCGTCCCGCCGTGCCCGCCAGACAGATCTGCGCGTTGAGGCCTGAGCCATAGTCCTTGCCGTGCGTGGCGAGCCATGCCTCGCGCGCGAGGCCCGGCTGGTCGACCCAGGGCAGCGACACGCGTTCCGGCTCGATCCATAATCCGAATTTCAGCCCGAGGCCGTGGGCGTAGTCGGCGAGGCTCGCGAGCCCCGACGGGAAGCGGTCCGGATCGGCGGTCCACGTTCCCAGACCGCTGTCGAAATCGAAGTCGCCGGTCTCGCCCGCGCCGACGTACCAGCCGGCGTCCATGACGAAGAGCTCGATACCCAGCGCCGCGGCGCGGTCGATTTCCGCCACCATCGCGTCTTCATTGACCTGTGTGCCGTAGACGAACCAGGTGTTGTAGGTCACGAGCGGCTGGAACGGGCGGCCGTGACGGATGCCCTGCAGCACGAACTGCCGCAGCGCGCCGGTTTCGTCGGTCGTCGCCTTCGCCGCGACGCCGAAGAACGTGTGCGGGAACTCGAACGGCTTCGACGAGGTGACGGTCGTGCCGACGCCGGGGAATGAGACGCTGACGCGTAAGCGGTCGTCCGCGCGCTCCAGCGACGTCCGCCACGCGCCCGACCACATCAGCCCGCCGAAGAACTCGTCACGGCCGTCGTCCACCACAAACAGCGGCACGAATTCTTCAGACGAGCGACCCGCTGATCCGAGATCGAGCCGCTCGCCGGGTTCGAAATCGTGCTCCGCGAACACGAAGGCGTTGTCGACGCTGTCGGCGTTCGCGGAATCGCCCCGAAGTCCACCCAGCCAGCGCACGTTGCCCAGCGGCATCGTCATGTTCCACGCGACAAGGTCGTTCAGTCCCGTGCCGTCGCCACCGGTGCTGGACACGCGCGTCCATGTTTCGATGGTCGGCGACCCCGGATAGCAGGCGTACACGCGCGTCACCAGCAGGCGCTGTGCGCGATGTTCGAAGTTGAAGGTGAGCGTGACGCCGTGCCCCGTGGCCGTTGCCGAGGCGTTGACGAAGCTCACCGCGCCGCTGGAGGTGAGCGCGATGCGCTCGCCGCCGGCGGTCATGCTGAAGTCCGCGGCCGGCGTGATGTTCCACGGTCGGCCGTTCGCCGGATTGAACAGGCGCAGCAGCGCCAGTGTGCGCGAACTATCGACGCCGATCACGAGCTCGAGGTTCGCGCTGCCGATCGACCAGAGATCGCTGCCCTCCTGATGCGCGACGAAGGCATCGCCTTGCGCGGCGACGATGGGCGGACGATCGGCCGAGCCCGCGGTCGCGGCGGCGAGCAGGTACACGACAAGACAGACGACGGCCCGTGCGGGACCGGATCCCGCACCGGTGCGCGTACGACGACAGGTCACAGAACGTTCATTCTACGAGATGGTCGTCCAAAAAACCTGTTGACACTCGTGCGCCGCGAGAGGACATTGTGAAGCGTCATGGTCACAGCCTCCCCGAAGTCGGTCGCGTTTCTTGCCGTCGTTGCCCTACTCTGCATCGGCGGGTCATCGGCGTCCGCGGATGACGAGCGGCGCGAGGGGCAGCGCGCCGCCGCGGCAAGCAGCGATGCGCCCAGCGGATGGGATCTCGCGCTGACTGGGGGATTCGTCGCCACCGGGTTGGTGGACCCCGTGTATGCGCTCGCCAACATCACCGGGCAGCCGCTGCGCGTCGTGGTGCGGCAGCCGGATCGGGAGAGCACGGTGACGCTCGGCGTGGCGATGTTCGCGCAGGTCTATCACGACCGCTACCCGTGGCTCGCACCGCTGTCGTTCGGGATCGGCGTGCGCGGCGACTCGAGCGCGACGTTCTATCTGGGGTCGGCGCTGCGCTTCGGACCACACGCATCGTTCAACGCGGGCGTGGCCATCGGGCCCGTCGCGACGCTGCCGGCGGGAGTCGTCGAAGGGCGAGTCCCGAACGACGCGAACTTCCTCTCGGATCTCGGCACGCGGACCACGCGCTCCTGGTTCACCGGTGTGACCTACACCTTCGCCAGTCTTCGGTGACGACTTCGAACTTTCGGCGCTAGCTCCGTTCCTCCCACACTCGGCAGAGGTGCACGATCACCTCGACCGCCTTCTCCATGTCCTGCACGGCGACCCATTCCAGGCGCGAGTGAAAATCGTGCTCGCCGGCGAACAGATTCGGTGTCGGCAGGCCCATGAACGACAAGCGGGAGCCGTCGGTGCCACCGCGGATCGGGTGCGTCCGCGGTTCGAGGCCCGCGCGCCGGATCGCCTCGCGCGCGTGCTCCGCGATCGCGGGGTGGCGATCGAGGATCTCCTTCATGTTGCGGTACGACTCCTCGACGACGACGTCGACCCGCGCGCCGGGGTAAGCCGCGGCCGCGTCCCGCGCGATCCGCTCGAGCATCGCGGCCTTTTCTTTCAACCCCGCCGTCACGAAGTCGCGGATCAACAGCCGCACCGACGTGCGATCGACGCCCGCCTGGATCGCATACGGGTGGACGAAGCCGTCGCGGTCGCCGGTCGTCTCTGGCGACAGCGCGTCGTGCGGCAGGTGATCGATGAACGCGGCGGCGACCTTGATCGCGTTGACCATGCGCCCCTTCGCGTAGCCAGGATGGGTATTGAGACCGTGAAACGTGACGGTCATCGCGTCGGCCGAAAAGCTCTCGATTTCGATCTCGCCTCGGCTCCCGCCGTCCATCGTGTACGCGCACAGGGCGCCGAACCGCGCCACATCGAAATGCTGCGTGCCGCGGCCGACCTCCTCGTCAGGCGTGAACGCGATACGAATCGGGCCGTGCGGTATTTCGGGATGCGCCACGAGGTACGCCGCCGCCGTGACGATTTCGGCGACGCCGGCCTTGTTGTCCGCGCCGAGCAGGGTCGTGCCGGAGGCGGTGACGATGTCGTGGCCGATGTGATCGGCGAGCGCCGGGTGGTCGGCAAGCCGCAGCACGGCCGTGGGATCGTCGGGCAAGGCCAGATCGCCGCCGTCATACCGGCGGTGGACGATCGGCTTCACCTTCGCGCCGGGCATCTCGGGCGACGTGTCCACGTGCGAGATGAACCCGATCGTCGAAACGTTCAGCTTCGCCGTCGTCGCCGGAATCGTCGCCATGACGTACCCGAACCCATCCACGGCGGCGTCGGTCAGCCCCAGATCCCTCAGTTCGGCCGCGAGATCCCGCAGCAGCACGAGCTGGGTGTCGGTGCTCGGGTAGGTCGTCGATTGTTCGGAGGACTGCGTGTCGTAGCGAACGTAGCGCAGGAATCTGTCAAGAACATCGGTCATGGCTAATGGCTGATGGCTGATGGCTAGCGAAACTCCGCGACGACCGGAGCATGGTCGCTGGTGCCGACGGCCGATCTGACGGGGCAGGCCTTGACGCACGCGGCGAGCGCGTCGCTCGCGAACACGTAGTCGAGGCGCCAGCCGATGTTCCGCTGACGCATGTTGCGCCACGGCGCCCACCACGTGAACAGATTGTCGTTGTCGGGATCGACCGCGCGCCCGAGGTCGACGAGCCCGCGGCTCAGGATCCGCTCCAGGATCGCGCGTTCTTCCGGCAGCTGTCCGATCGCGCGCGGCTTGCGCTCTTTCGGGTGGACATCGCGCTCGGTCCGCGCCACGTTCATGTCGCCGAGAAACGCGATCAGGCGTCCGCTTGCCTGGCACGAGGCCGCGTAGGCGTCCATCGCCTCGAGAAACTGCATCTTCGCGCGAAAGTCCTTGCCGCCGTTCGGGACGTAGACCGACGCGACCGTCAGATCGCCGGACGCTGTGCCGACCTCAACGGTGGCGATGCGGGTCTCGAAGTCGAACGCGGGATGCGCGAAGGTGGGCCGCTCGGGGGCGAACGCTTTGCTCACGTGGATCCCGACGCCGGAATAGCCCTTACCGCCGTGCCAATAGCACCAGTAACCCTCCATCTCGCAGAGGGCTGCCGGCACCTGATCGGATGTGGCTTTGAGCTCCTGCAGGCAAACCACGTCCGGGCGTTCCTGCGCGATCCATTCCTGGACCTGCACCTGACGCGCCCGGATACCGTTGACGTTCCAAGTGGCAAGCTTCAACATTTCAGATTTCAAAATTCAGATTTCAGATTCAATCGTAATCTGAAATCTGCCTTCTGAAATCTGAAGTCTCACGCCTCAGTGTGACGCGTGCGCGGCCTGACGCTCGGCCGCCGGGATGGCCATCAGCGCCGGCTGCGCCGCGACGTGTGCCTGGACGATCGCTTCAGCCTGCGCCATCAAGTCGGCGTCGCCAAGACGGTAGATCGCGTTGGCTTCGATCAGATCCTTCTGGTTCGAAGGCGTCGCGTCGACACTTTCGTAGATCGCCGCGACCGGGCAGGCCGGCACGCAGGCGCCGCAGTCGATGCACTCCTCCGGATGAATGTAGAGCATCGTCGCCGCGGCAAATTCAGCCTCGTCCTTGCGCGGGTGGATGCAGTCCACCGGGCACACGTCCACGCAGGCGCTGTCTTTCGTTTCGATACACGGGTCGGTGATGATGAATGGCATGCTCGCGCGTCTCCGTTATGGGGCCTGAATGGTCGGCCTTGTCAAGCTGTGAGCCGATGAATTATACCCTGACAATCGGCAAAAACATCATCGGGCTGGGGGATTCGGCGTAGCCCATGGACTCGTAGAGCGGCTTGCCGTCGCGGCTCGCGTTGAGCGCCAGGGACGAGATCCCCTCGTCGCGGCACCAGGCGTGAATCGTGTCCATGATCAGCCGGGCGAGCCCGCGGCGCCGATGCGCAGGTTCTGTGTAGACGTTGTACACAAACGCGAGGCGGTCGCCTGCATATTGCGGCCCCGGCGGCCAAGGGAGGATGG
>Ga0209515_10005388_pt1 | contig 16573 bp, 22 predicted proteins | sample Subgroupgradi54m_FD_187454 | JGI IMG/M metagenome (GOLD analysis project Ga0209515, IMG submission 187454) | Subsurface groundwater microbial communities from S. Glens Falls, New York, USA - GMW60B uncontaminated upgradient, 5.4 m (SPAdes)... ...
TAATTGCAAGTTTCTTTTCCTCGCCTGGATTTAAATAAACCACAGGCACAGTCTAAAGATTTTTCGAATCTAAACAGGGTGACATTTCTATTCTTGTTAGGGGTGACGTTTCTATTATTGTCTGATAATATTAAAATGAGTATTGTGGACTAAATTTTTTTATGCTATCTTTAAAGTTGTGAATTATTTGAATTCAAAATATTTAATTTCTGCTGGAATTATTCTTGCTCTAATCATTTTAGGTGCAGGAGGCTATTATTTTTATGCCCAAAATCAAAAAACCCAAGTTGCCAACATCAACCCACAAGCTCCTGCTCAAGAAGAAGTAAAAAAAATAGTGGCTGAGGTAGGTAAATTAATAGATCTGCCAACCGGAGAAGACCCCACAGTGGCTACAGTCACAGATATAACTAAACTTAAAGATCAACCCTTCTTCCAAAAAGCCAAGAACGGGGATAAAGTATTAATCTACACCAATGCCAGGAAGGCTATTTTATATGATCCACAAGCTCGTAAAGTAATAGATGTAGCCCCAATTAATATCGGTACTCAATCGGCCCAGCCTGTTCAGCCCAGGATGGTTCTAAGAAATGGAACCCCAACTTTTGGTTTAACCACTAGAGTTGAGACAGAGCTTAAAAAATCTCTCACTCAACTTAATGTAGTGGACAAAGAGAATGCCTCAAAAGACGATTATACTAAAACTATAGTGGTAGTACTGAATAATTCTTTTAAAGATTATGCTAACAATTTACTAAACTTTCTCAAAGGAGCTGTCTTAGGAGATCTGCCAACAGGCGAGAGTAGGCCTAAGGATGCAGATATATTGGTGATATTGGGAAAAGACAGAATTTAGTCCAAAACTTTTGCCTTCGTTGTGCCCCACATAAGAATACCCCCGAAACCGAATTTGGTTGTATTGTCGTTCCGGGGGAACGAAGTGACCGTGGGAATCTTTTCAACTAGATAGCCGAGTCGCCTGCAGTTCCTCGCTAATTCGGTGGATGAGGCATGAGTCTTGAGCTCGCGCATCCACCAAGTTTGTTAGAGTTACTCACTAATTGGGATTTTGACTTAAAGAAAATTAAAGTTCCTGTCTATCTTTGGTATGGAGAAGATGATAAAAATGTATCTATTGCAATGGGAAGATATTATGCTTCTCAAATTCCAAACAGTAAATTGACTATCTACCCCAACGAAGGACATTTAGCTACTAGAACTCACATTGAAGAAATATTAAAAACACTCGCTAGTCCTTAAACCTTGAAGAATTGGGCAAATCTCAATTTATAAAGATTTTCTAAAAAGTCTGTTGATAATAAATAGCCTAATGTTTTTAAAATTCGATAAATGAATTTTCGCACTTGTATTTTTTTGTAGTACTTGATAAATTATTTATGGACTCAGTTTTTATGCGGAAAGTGTTTTTTAATGGCGCAATCAGACAGTTTTGGAACACTTTCCTAACTGAGTCCACTGATTGCGCCGTTTAAGTTCTGAAAGTACATTAAAATTTTTGCGTTTTTTGAAGTCGCCTGTGGCGACTGTCCGAGCCTCCAGTTTGACGAGCGAACTAAGATGAGCGGATAAGGAAGGACGCGAGCCTGGCGAGCGGCCAACCGATGCGACAAAAACACTTAGCATCCACGGAAAAGAGTTCGGATTTCCGGTATAGCCCTGCCTGGATGGTTATTGTAGGTAGCCCCAGGGATTGGCTGTGGGGGGGCCAATCCATTACGGAGCTCTGCAAAGCCCTGTTTGTAGTTTATGGACAGTTGGCGGTTCGTTAAAGAAGAGCAAAAACGAAAACAGCAAAAATTTAGTGAACTAATGTTCACAAAAAGAACTGGTATATTAATTAACGATTGCCAGATAAAACAATATAAAAACAGTAACAACCAAAAAGTAGCATAAATTACTTTTTCTGGCAACCATTGTTTGGACTTGACTAAAAGAACACGCAGGTTACTCTGCTTCGTAAAAGACAGTCTGCCAAACAGTTGAAACCAGGTACACTTGTTAGCTTGATGCAAGAATCTTTGCTGATGTGGCAACCAGTAGGTGTGGGTTTTAAACTGTTTGGTCATCCCCAAACTTTGGGTAATAACTCAAATTAAAGATTGGAGGTGATGAAAATAAATAGTAATAAAACAGTTAAATATTATCTGGGGATAGATGTGGGTAAACTTAACCATCAGGCAGTTTTGTGTGATAGTGAAGGAAAACCCACAGCTTCCTCATTTAAGTTCCCATCCAGTTTTGAAGGATACCAAATGCTTAAGAAATATTTAGAACAACATTATAATAAGAGATATAATAGAGTTGTAGCGAAATAACATTTTTACGCACAAATCTTATTAAAGTTTACGCACGAATTTCTTAATTCGCTACAACTTTAATATACCCCTTTTAAATTAACATGCAAATTTAAGCAGGGATAACCTGGAAACTATCGGTTAACCTGGTTTTAAGTTCCTTCTTGTAAAGGTTAATATTTGCAAAAAAGTTTATGACTGCAGTTTTAAATTCAGGGAATGTTTCATAGTACTTATCATAGAGTATCTTCTGATGGAAGAATAACCATAGTCTTTCAATAATGTTTAAATTAGGTGAATATGATGGCAGGAAGATTAAATGGACTCTTCCTGAAGCTTGAAGGGACTGTCGACGAATGCCGATTTTTCCATATCTCTAGGCACAACACCGAAAAATTGTCAGGCACGAAATTTTAATTCGGCGACACGCCCTTGAATATACTCTTTAACCTTTATGGCATGATTATACCTAGCATTATCCAGTATCAGGTAGATTTCACCTTCAGGCTGGTGTCCTTCAATGTTTTTGATGAGGAGGACCATAGCATCAGCATTAATGGTTTCCTCAAGCCTGGTGAGGATAGTTAAATCATCCAGGTTTAAGGCTCCATTAATATTTAATCTTTTCCTGCCGGTATTAGTCTTAATCCATCTCTCTTCTCCTTTTGGTATCCAGCCATAGGAGGATTTATTGTTATGGTGGGGATGTGAGGCATCTACAAAGTAGATTTTATCTTGGGGATTTAAACTTTCCTTTAAAACCTGATAGTCTTTTTTAAACTCCTCCTGGGCTAGAGGATTAAGCTTACCTGGGATGATTTTAGTCTTTTTGTAAACAAAGCCTAATTTATGAAGTAAATGGGTCATTCCCTCCACTGAATACTTTTTCCCGTACTTTTGCTCTACAAAGACAACAACTTGTTTAACAGTTGGATAAGTTGTGGTCTTTAGATAAAGTGTTAATTCCTGTTGCTCTAAAGTGGTGAGGAATGATTCTGATCCGGAGTAATTATCTTCAACCAGTAAATTAACCCCACCCTGTTTAAACTCTTTAACATACCTTCTAATAAATGATATAAAAATTACTCAAAATTAATAGATTAGCAAGTAAGGAAAAGAAAAAGCAGCGAAAATTTCCTTATACCTGGGAGCCGACAGCGGGAATTGAACCCGCGACCTGCTCCTTCATTAAATACCCCTTCTTCTTTATGTACTATTAAAGAGGATTAGACTGTATCTTTTCGCCTGTGGCGAATCCTTGTCAGTCGTTCGGGCCCGCCTAGCGTGCCACGGTCTTGGCCTTGTACTTGGCTTTTAACCGTTATTCGGAATTCACTAAGAGATTACTCTCTAAGTGGGCAAATACTTTTACCATGGAGCTGCTCTACCACTGAGCCATGTCGGCAACATACCAACTAACAGATCTCTTAACTTTCTGTTGTGATAATAAACAATTATAACTCCATACTCACTCTTTTTTCTATAGGTACCTAAAGAGCCTGATAAGGTAATAATTGGTTTGTAAAACTGTTCTTTTTTAATGCGAAGTTTTCTTATCCAATATTCCATTGCAGCTTGAGTATCTATATCAGTAAATATTTGTAAACTAAATTTTAAATCTTTCTTTTTGACACCAAAAATCTCAATTAGAAATTTTATAAAAAAGTTTATAAGATTAGGATCAATATTGCTTAGCCTAACTGAGGTTTTATTGAGTTTGTTTCCTTCACCCCAGTATAAGCCCAGTCCTAATCCTAACAGATATAGCTTATGTAATTCATCTTTCTGAAGAAGTCCTCTTTTTTGATTATTAACAATTACTGCACAGTGCCTACTGCAATAGATTTTATGGTTAGACAATTTAATCTCAAAAGTATTTTTGCACCCAGGATTTTTACAATTTCTTATTAGGGGAGTCTGGATTAAAAAGTTATATCTGCCGTCTTGCCAATTTTTTCTAGTTTTAGCAGATTGTTTTTGTTTGTAAATTGAATCATTATAGAAAACAGCTTTCATATATTTATCCTACCCAAACTATTCCCGAAAGTCAATAATAAATATTGACATGTATACAGAAGAAAGGTTTATGATAGATAAACTTTAAAATTAAGGAGGTAAGTATATGGATAAAGTAGTACATTTTGAAATTCCGGCAGATGATCTGGTCTGTGCAGACAAATTTTACTCAGATCATGCATGTGATATACTAAATAATGCGAATTACGAAATTCAATTTTAGCTTCAGTTTTGCAACTGACTAAAATAGAGCTTTAGGCTCAAACTTAAAAAATCATGCCTGAATTTAGTAACTGGGATTAAATAATAATGGTTGAGTTAGCAGAATTAGGTATAAAAAAGGATTTGAAGCAGTTAAACCAAAAGAAGGTCATAATTATGGTTTCACCAATGTTAGTGGAAATCGTATTCGCACCTCTAAACTTCCCACAGCAAATCCTGAGATTAGCGCTTTGCGGCAAGACCTTCTAAAACGAAAAGGATATTTAGGGGATCTTCCCCCTGAGGAAAAAAATCCTGAAGCAGAGCAGACTATCCAAGGGGCAATAAAAGCTTTTTGGCAGGAACAAGAGGATAGAAATAAAATAAATCTTTTCGAAAGAGAAAATTTACGAAATCTATTGATTGAGACTAGAAACCGTTTGCACATAGGTGAAATTACACAAAATACAGCCAATGATATCAGGCGTGAGGTTAGAGAAACTGGTAGAAAACTGGATTGTTTAAATCAAGTATTACCACTAATTAATACTGAGGCCTCCGTATTACCCCGTGGGGCTCAAATATTTGAGATAGAAACTCCTAATTTGGGCAAGTTGGCAATTAGGACTGTCACTTTGGATACCAGAAGCGAGCAAGAAAAAGCCCAACAAACTGATGTAGTGCCAACTATTTTTATAGCACCTTGGTCTGCAGATTTTCAGTCCCCATCCGCTTTGACTATGCCTCTTGCTGTATTATCAGATAGACCGGTTGTAGTTTTGTCACTTCCTGAACATTATACCTCTCAAAGACCCAAAGATTGGGTTAAAAGATTAAAAAAAGCAGGTAATTTTTCTCTACATGCTGAAATGGTGATTGAAGTGATTAAAAAGTTAGGTTTTAATCAGGTGGATCTTGTAGGTATATCTGCAGGAGGAGAAATAGCTTTAGCTGTTGGACAAAGGTTAAGTAATAATCAGGCTAACATAGCAGTAAATAATTTGAATATATTTAATACTCCTGGTTTTGAAGGTAGGAATGGGGTTGATTTACTCTCCGCTTTTACTATTAGAACCGGTCTTCAAACAATGCAGGATCAAGATGCTAAAAGAAGGTTATTAATTGTCCAAAGAGGAATTGGAGATTTTAAAGGGACAGGATCAATGTATACGGCTTTTAATCTTTTGACGAAAAAACTTTTATCTTCTGAAAGTTTGGCACTAATAAAAACTTTAGGAAAATTTAGGATGTTTTTTGGTGATAAAGATGTAGTGGCATCAAGTAAGCCGGCACAACAAATGGTAGGACAACTTAAAAATATTGATCCTGAAAATAAACTTCAATTTATTTTGGTTAAGGGGGGAAATCATGGAATGGCTACCTCAAAAGCAGCTTTTTTTGCAAATGTTATGGCACAAGATCAGGAGGTTTCAAGTGAAGTAAAAGTTGATCAATTACCCTCAACTTTGGCAGATTTACTTGCCCAAAAATATCATATTCTTAGAATAGTTTAGAAGGATGTTTTTTAATTCTTTGCTTTAAATTTGTAAAATAATCTTTTGGATTAAAGTTAACCAAATATAGGGCAATAAAAAAGTTGATTATAAAAAAGGAAATTTTTGTTAAGGACGGGTAGAGTATTAAAGCAGAAATTTCAAAAGGCAAAAGGGCGATAGTTACTATGATTAATATATCCAATCCCCAGTGTTTTCTATACCAGAGCCCAATACATCCGATAACTTTAGTTATACCTAAAAGCAGCAGAATAAAAACTACAAAGCCTCGATGGGCCAATAAATATGGCAGGACTCTTTCCAAAGTTCTTGCTACAAGATCATGGGGTTCTTCCAAAAGTTCACTATTTCTAAAGTTGATATAAAGTTGGTATATCTTTGTTCCATAGATAATAATTCCCAGTCCTAAAATTACTTCAAACAGCCCCAATATAAATTTATAGGCAATTATGTATCTTGAAACATGATATCCTTTTTCCAAATTTTTAGTATTCACTATTGGATTATATACTATTTTGGAGCTGAGAAGTGGTAAAATTGCCTGGGAAATTCGAGATGAGCCGATGATCGGGTACGATCCGATAACCTATAGTTTACAAAACTATTGCTCTATCCATTTGAGCTACATCGGCACAGGGTATATTCTATCAAGTTTATGTTAAAAAGTGAAAGTGGGAAAAGGTAGATTGCGGAAACTGTAAAATCCCCCAATTGGAATGAGGAATTTTACATATAAAGTAAAATATAATTACTCCCTACGATAGTCGTTAGCCAAACTTTTTCCTCAGGCTTTTAAAGTGGGCATTCTGGGACGTACCATAACAGTACATCCACACTGAACTTCCCGAGAAAAAAACAAACAGTGAGAAAAAATTTTTGGCTTTAAACGTGCTAAGTAGGGAATGCCTTGTGGGCAGTCCTTCAGGCCATCTACTAAATGTCCTTTAGGATAATATTACTTTAATACGAACTTATTATCTTGTCAAGATATCAAAACTTGACAAAAAAATATGTGTATGCTAATGTGCATGTGTATGTTGAATAAACAGAGCTTTTCTTTGAATAAGCAGAGCTTTTCTTTGAATAGACGCGTTCAGATACTTTTTGATAAAGATTTATGGAATAAGCTGACAAAGGCCACAAAGTCTCAAAATATCTCGGTTGGAGAGTTTATAAGAAGGGCTGTAAGAATTGAACTGGACAAACAAAAAGAAGTTTTAAGCGAGGAAAAGAGGACACCTTTTAATAGACTTTTTAAATCTAGAAGTAAGTAGCTAATCTAATCCACACGATATCTTTAATTAAAACCCCAAAAGATTATTAAATAGACCAACAACAAATCCCAGGATTGTTTGAAGGAGCGAAGAATGTCCAAAAGGAATCATCATGAAGATCAACAGGATTAAAAATCCATATCTTTCCAGTTTTTGATATTCTTTGGCTAAATTATAGGGAAGCTGCGAAAGAAGAATTTTTGATCCATCAAGCGGCGGAATAGGAAACAGATTAAAGACTGCTAAAACCAAATTAATAGATGCGCTAAAATGTAAAATGCTCAGTACGATAAATGGAGTTTGTGGGAAAGTAACTAGAAGATGATAAAGTATGGCCGAAAGTATAGCTAAACCAAAATTAGCCAAAATCCCGGCTGCTGAAACAGCAAATTCTCCTTTTTTAATATTTGAAAAATTTAAAGGATTAATAGGAACAGGTTTTGCCCAACCAAAAAGAATTGGGGAACCGGAAATAAGTAAAAGCGCAGGAAGTAAAATTGTGCCGAAAAGATCTATATGAGGGATAGGATTTAAAGTTAATCTCCCGGCACTTTCTGCTGTGTGATCGCCGAATTTTAAGGCTACAAGGCCATGCATCACCTCATGCAGTATAACTGAGAAAAGCAGAACTATGATAGATAGTGCAAAAAATTCAGGCATGTGCTATAGTTTACCACATATGTTAGCATGTTTAAGATGTGGAAAAGGAAAAAATATTATTGCCTATTCAAGGCATAAGAAAGGTTCATCCGGAGCCGGAGGAAATTGGGCGCTGCGTGCTCCAATTCATCAAAGAACTCAAAAACCAAACTTGCATATATATAAAGGTAAAAAATACTGCACTAAATGTTTAAGAATAGTGAAAATTAAATTTATAAAGCCTAAAGAGGTTGTTTCACTATCAGTTCAGGCTTAGGATAGAACCTATGAATGCTGAAAATATAGATGCATTACCACGACCTGTTAAAGTAAAAAGCCTTCCTAATAAAGGGTTAATTACTAATCACTCTCAATTAGCTGAAGCAGTGCACCTTTTAATACCAGATTTGAATGAACATGAAGGGGAAAGAATTGACCATCACCTTACAGAGCTTTTAAATAGTTTAGCTAGAGGAAGAGGTCGTTTGCCAAGAGATGTGGTCTCTACCCCAGAAAAAGGTGAAATGACTCACATTTTAAATGGTCGTTTGATGAGGAGAAATGGTATTTGGATAGCATTACATTTTGGAACAGAAAGGGATGATCAACCTTTGGAGATTTTATCTATCACCCGAGGATATGAGAGTCATCTAAGTAGCATTTTAGGTGGAACTAGAGTAAAAATGTTAGTTAATAGAGTTCATCATCCTAAACGATCTGGTAGCCACAGATAGCAAATTTTTATCTACATTAAATTCAATGGAAAATCTGGGTAGCCATTAATAAAATCTTTTAAAGAGATTGCTTTTTTGCCTTCCATTTGGACTAAGAATTTTATGGATCCCGCATCAAGTGCGGGATGACTGGAGGAAGGCAAGAATTTAACAATTTTCAATTGTCCATTGTCCATTGTCCATTTACTCCATACTCCTGGCCAGGGATAATATGCTCTGATCATTCGATCCAAGACCTCTACAGATGGAGAATTATTAATTTCAAAATAACCGCTTTCTCTGGTTAACTTATCGCAATAAGTAGCTCTTTTATGATTTTGTTCATTTAGAGCAATTCTTCCTGCAACAAAATCCTCAATAATTTGGGGTAAAATTTCTGCGGAATGATGGAATAATTTTTTACTCAATGTATCAAAAGTATCTATATCAGAAAGCTCTAAAGTATCTTGATATATAATAGGTCCATGATCAATATCAGCATCCATTTTTATAATAGTTATCCCGGTTTCTTTGTCCCCATTTAAAATAGCTGTTTGAATAGGTGAAGGACCTCTATACTTTGGCAAAAGGGATGGATGAATATTAATACATCCATATTTTGGAGTACTTAACTGATCTTTTGTTAAAATCTGACCATAAGCTGCAACAATTGCCAAATCAGCCTCAGAAAGGTTATCTACTAGTGTAAAATGCCGAGCTAAAACAGCCTGTATAGGTTTAACAAAATCTGGTGTACCAAGAAAAATTATTTTCATAGTGTTATTTCCTCATAAATATCACTTCCTGCTTTATCTTTACCTGTAAATTTATAAAAACTTCCTTTTTGCGCCAAGACTCTATCCTGGAAAAGAATGCCATTCAAATGATCTATTTCATGCTGGAAGATATGAGCCAGCAATCCTTTTAAAATAATGGTTTTTGTTATACCTTTTTCATCAAGGTAAGATACATTTATGCGCAAGTGTCTTTTGACCTCACCCCAAATATTTGGAGTTGACAAGCATCCTTCAAAATAGGTTTTAGTTTGTTTTGAAGAAGATATTATTTTAGGGTTTATTACCATAATGAAATTTTCATTATCTTTGGCCACAAAAAAACGTTCATTTAAACCTATCTGAGTTGAAGCAAGTCCTACACCTTCCGGATCCTGGAATGTTTTTGTAAGTTTTACCATCTCTTTTAATATTTGCAAAAGTGAAGCAGAAGTTTTTTTAACTGGTTTAGTTTTTACCCTCAATCTTGGATCAGGGGCTTTAATAAGTTCTAACATCAGGCAATTTTAACAGAAATTTATACTTTTCGCAGCTGGGATAACCTCCACATAAATATCCGTGCTTTGGATTTAGCAAATGTATATCCTTTGGCAAAATTTAAAGCTTGCTCTAAAAGATTACGCTGTGTATTTTTTGCAAGTTTTATATAGAGTGAATAATGTTTGGTATCCTGCAAAGATTCAGCCAGAAAAACTCCATAAGTTTGAAACTCCCGGGATATATTCTTGGGTCTATCTTTAAACCTAGTCTCACTAATAATTTTACTAATACTTTTCATTTTGCCGAACTGGTTGCTTCTTTAAGCTGTGCTAATGCTTCCTGATAATCAGGTTTTAATTTTAAAGCTTGTTGCAGAACTTTTAGCTCCTCATCTTTTTTGTTCATAGAATCTAAAACTAAGGCTTTATTATAGAAAAGCTTGGGGTCTGTTGGGGCAAGAGTAATTGCTTTATTTAAGGTATTCAAAGTATCATCCATATATTTTTTGTCAACTGTTGTTAACTCAAAATATGTTCGCACAGCAGTTCTCCAAAAAGAAACATTATTAGGACTAATTTGAAATGCTTTATCAGTTTGGGCAATTGCTTCATCTTTTAACTGGGCAGAAAGAGTAGCATCTTCTTGTTTTAAAGCAGCAGAGGCAGCGGAGGCTGCATATCCTAATTCAGACAGATAAAAAGGTTCGGTATTATTAAGTGTTGCAGCAACACTTAAGAGATTATATGCTTTTCCCGGATTTCCGGCCTCAGATGCCCGTTGTCCCTGATTGAAAATAGTGTCTGCATACCAAAGCTTGAAGATGGAAAATAGAAGATAGAGTATGGAAAGTATTACAATGCCTTTGGCAATTTTAGTGTAAATATTTCGACGATAGATGATAGAAAATAGAAGATTGAGCTTTGAAGTTGGAAGATGGAAGGTAGAAGTAGCATTGTTTGCCACAAAGGTAAGTGCAGGAAATATATAGAAAAAGACGGCAATAATTACAACAGAAAAAAGGAAGAAGTTATAAATAAGATAGGAGATATAAGCTGAGAGAGTGACTAGAATCAAGATTCTAGATTCTAGATTCTTGTGACCAGATTCTAAAAGTTTCTTTAAACACCAGATTACAAAAGTTAGTATTACTCCCGTATAGGTTATAAACCCCACAATCCCGGTTGTAGCCAGGTAATTAAGATATTCATTATGTGCTTTGTTATAAAGAAAATCCCATTCGCTTGTTAAATTATGTGATTGGGGTCGGTATTGATAATAAGAATAAGCAAAAGTTTCCAGTCCTGAGCCAATAGTAGGGTTATGTTTGAAAATATCTATGGCACCTTGCCAAACAATCAGTCTTATTTGACCGGATTCTGTGCCACCATTTTCCAATTGGGTTCCGGATGTGGGGAGGGCTATGGAAGGTCTGGAAGGGGCTGCAAATTTGGAAACTAATCTAAAGTTAGTTAAGGCAGACCCAAATAGGATATTTATGAAAAGAAAGGAGATTAATATAACAATAATGCTTTTTGTTATTCGTCGGTATGACAGAAGTAAAAATATTGCCATTCCCCCAATCAATCCTAATGTTGGCCCCCTGGAATATGTGAAAGTAAAAGCCAGGTATAAAGTAACAAGTAGAAAGTAATAAGTAAAAAGAGCGGATTTTTTGGTGGATGTAAGAAGGAAATAAAAAGCCGGGAATATTAACATAGCCAAATATGCAGCCAGCCAATTTGGTTGTCCAAGGGTTGCAAACACTCTTGCTTGTACATCTTGTATCCAGCAACTGTCATTAAACTCACCGCGCAGTAGTATACAAGAAAAAGAAACGCCAAAGTGTTCTAAAATTGCCCATAAAGATATTAAAAACCCGGCTACCAAAGCAAATTTCAATATATTTTTCACCTGGGGTAATCTCATATTGGAAACAAAAGCCCAATATAGCGACAGATATGAAATAAGAGACAAAAGGCCTCCGTTAGAGCGTGAGTAATATCCCCAAATAGATGTATGAGGATCCATAGAGAAGACGGTTGATAAAATGTTTGCTCCTAAAAAAAGTAATAACGGAATATCCATAGGAGTACGATTAAAGATTAATGATTTTTGGTTAATCATTTTTAAAATCCATACTCCAATAATAACAACAGTTATTCCATACGTCAGCATCATTTTGTTATATTCAAACAATTCATAATTGCTTGAATTCCAAAAAAGAGGGGTTAAGAAAAATAGAGCATAAAAGGAATAAGTGATTATTCTATCAAGCATGCACTTATGCTAACAGAAAAGTCTTATTGTGAGCAAGCGATTGTATATGTTAAACTCCCCTCATGCTGAATGGCATCTGGAAATACTTCTCACATGATATAGGTATAGATTTAGGTACTGTTAATACTCTTGTTTTGGTAAAGGGAAAAGGCATTGTTATTCGTGAGCCAACTGTGGTTGCACTTCATAAAAAAACCCGGCAGATTTTGGCTATAGGAACAGAGGCAAAAAGAATGCTTGGCCGTACTCCAGCAGCAATAGAAGCAATCAGGCCTTTGCGCGACGGAGTAATTTCTGATTTTGATACAACCGAGGCAATGCTCCGTTATTTTATTCATAAAGTTCATCAGACGCCGGGAAAAAGCAGATGGTCTTTACCAAAAATTCCAAAACCCAGAGTTGTTGTGGGTATTCCATCCGGAGTAACAGAGGTAGAAAGAAGGGCAGTGCAGGATGCGTGTTTGGTAGCAGGGGCAAGGGAGGCGTATTTAATAGAAGAGCCAATGGCAGCTGCAATTGGGGCAAAATTGCCAATTGAGGATCCGGAAGGAGTAATGATTGTAGATATTGGAGGAGGGACTACAGAGATTGCAGTTATATCTCTGGGTGGGATGGTAATAAACCGCTCTTTGCGTGTTGCCGGAGATGAGCTGGATGAAGATATTATAAATTATATGAGGGTACGCTACGGGATGTTGATTGGGGAAAAAACAGCCGAGGAAACAAAGCTTGAAATAGCTTCTGCATACCCGAGTGATGAAAAAGGTAATAATATGGTAACAGTAGTCCGTGGTAGGGATTTGGCCTCAGGACTCCCAAAATCATTAAAAATCACAGCTGCAGAGATTAGAGAAGCTCTGACTCCTACTATTACACAAATTATTTCTGCAATACAGGAAGTTTTAGAAGAAACTCCTCCGGAATTATTAACAGATATAGTAGAAAGAGGAATATTTTTAGCCGGAGGTGGGGCATTAATTAAAGGATTAGATAAAAGAATTGCTGAGGAAACCAAGTTGCCTGTATATATAGCAGATGATCCACTAACTACAGTTGTCAGAGGTTGTGGGGAAGTTTTAGAAAATTTGGATTTACTATCAAAAGTAAGGGTGACTGGTGGTTTACGCTAGTTTAATGAAAAAAGCAGTACTATTTGATATTGACGGGACAATTCTTGATACGTCAGATTTTGTATTTACAGCAGTTAAATACACATTAAATAAGTATAATTTAAATGCTTCAGAAGAAAAATTAACTCAGGCAATGGGTAAGCCTTTAGTTGAATTCTACAAATTTATATTTCCCAATCTCAATTATGAATTGCTTTCCAAAACCCATCATGATTATCAAGAAGATAAATTTGATATGGGAAAACCTTTTCCAGGAGTAAAAAATGTGTTAAAAAAGTTAAAGTCCAGAGGATTTTTGTTGGCTGCTGTTTCAAATAGATCAAAAATAGGTTTAATCAACTCTTTGAAATCGGGAAAAGTTTATAAATATTTTGATGTTATTATTGCGGTAGATGATATAGAAAATCCTAAGCCTCATAAGGATCATCCTCTTAAAGCATTAGAAATTTTGGGGGTAGAAAAAGATTTATCCATAATGGTTGGAGATACGGAAAATGATATTTTAGCAGGTAAAAGTGCAGGTATTAAGACAGTAGGGGTAACTTATGGTTGGATTGGAAAAGAAATTAAAAATCATAATCCGGATTTTGTGATTGATAATTTAGAAGAGATTTTAGAAATACTTCCATAATAAAATGTGTTATAATATTGTTATAAGTGCGCCAAGAAAGCTTGGCATATCTAGTTGGTTAAAGTCCAACTCACCTAAAGCTTAACCAGCAGGGTGAGACTGAACTTCCCAGATAGAATGGTAACAGACTGTCTGAAGCGGAAGGAAAGGAAAGATCAGGCCATAACGTAAGTGAAGGTATTGAGCCCTGAAACAGTAGATAAATGTAGAGGTCAACCTTTTTCATATATGGGAAGACAGCAATCTTGGATACGATAATGATGGTTTTAGTATCCACGAACTCTACCGGGGTCGGAGTCCATGGCAAGATTTAGAATAGATATGGCGGGAACTTGGGAGATCCACTTATCTGTAATCAAACCAGAAATTGGAGGTGTCAAAAAAAAGGCATCAGGGTGAGAGAAAATCTCAAACAATCCTGATTAAATCGGGGAAGGGAGGGATTCAAACAGAAAGTGGAAGTCTGAACAGTCCGTAGTAAAGGTAAGTTTGGGTAATGCCAAATCAGTCCGATAGCCTCGGACCCTTGAAGGGATTGTCTAAATGATGCCGGGAGAAGATTAAATTTGTGCCATACACAGTGATGGAAACAAACACAGAAGAGAAACTTATCCTGATAGCCAAAAGAGTAAAGGAGGATCCTAAAGATAAATTTACCTCCTTGGTACATCTTTTAAATGCTGATTATCTTAAAAACTGTTACAAACAGTTAAAAAGAGGAAAAGCAGCAGGGGTTGATGGCAGAAGAGCGGAAAGTTACACGAATGAAGAGATTAACAGGGTATTGGAGGAAACAGCAAGGTCAATTCAAGCTAAAAGGTACCAACCGAAACCTGTAAAAAGAGTGTACATTAACAAAGAAGGTGGGAAGTTAAGACCTTTAGGCATACCAACCGTAGTGGATAAAGTAGTCCAGCTTGGGGTAACTAGAATCTTGGAACAAATCTATGAAAGTGAATTTCTACCAGTTTCATATGGGTACAGAAAATGCAAGGATCCACATCAGTGTTTGAAGGAGATTAACCATATGATCATGGGACAGAAGCTAAACTGGATTATTGATGCAGATATTAAAGGATTCTTTGACAACATAAATCATGAATGGATGATCAGATGCCTGAATGAAAAGATAGTTGACCCAAACCTAAAAGAACTAATCAGCAGATTCCTGAAAGCAGGAATTATGGAGGAAGGGAGACTATCCAAGGCAGAAGAAGGAACTCCTCAAGGAGGGATTATTAGTCCATTACTTGCAAATATTTATCTGCACTATGTATTGGATTTGTGGTTTGAAAGAAGGGTAAAGACACACATTAAAGGATTTGCTCAAATAGTGAGATTTGCAGATGATTTTGTAATTGGAGTCCAGCATAAATGGGAAGCAGATAGAATACTTAAGGATTTAGCGGAGAGACTAAAACGGTTTGGACTGGAATTGTCCCTGGAGAAAACCAGAATAATTGAGTTTGGAAGATTTGCCTGCGGGAATGTTAAAAGAACAGGAAGTAAAAGACCGAAGACATTTGATTTCTTAGGATTTACTCATTACTGTTCTAAGACAAAGGATGGAAGGTATATGATTAGGCTGAAAACAGCCAGGAAAAGAGTAAACAGAGCATTTATTGAAATGAATCTGTGGTTAAAGAGTGTCAGAAATCTGACAAAACTTGAAAATATCTGGAAGACTCTGGTATTAAAGATGCAAGGGCATTACAATTACTATGGTGTAAGTGGGAACTTTGAGAGTATCAAAAAGTTTTATGGGAAAACCCTTAAGCTGATCTTTAAGTGGTTAAACAGAAGGAGTCAAAAGAAAAGCTGGAACATGGAGAGTTTTGGAAAATATCTTAAAACCTATCCATTACCAGAGCCTAAATTAACTTATGCAATATACAACACTTGGTAAATATCATTTATTGGAGAGCCGTGTGCAGGAAATCTGCCAGCACGGTTCATTTAGGGGTTTCACTTGTTACCAAACAAGGAGGAATCTACTATGACTAAAGCTTGTAACAATATTACCCAGCGTAGCGATAATATTGTTAGAACATAAGAAAGGTGGTGGATACATGTTACAGAAAATAATTCAGGTAGGAAATTCATATGCAGTGACTATTCCAAAAAGTATTATTGATGCCTATGGTGTGGCAAAGGAAAAATTTGTTAACCTTTATGAGGAGCCTAAAAACAAAAGAGTAGTGATTAGCTTTGTTACCGAAGATACAACAGATGAGATTGTTAATCCTGAGGTTTACAAGGTTGCCAAGAGTTTGCTCAAAAGATATCTACCTGCTTTTAAAGAATTAGCAAGAAAGTGAAATATTTATCTACCAAGGACGTACTACTTCTTCATAATATGGTAGTTGACGAGAGTGGCGGTTCCCATGGTTTACGTGATTTAGGACTTTTAGAATCAGCTGTAGCCAGACCTCAAGCTTCGTTTGGAGGACAAGATCTACTTTTCATAAATTGAAATTCGGATAATTTGACTTTGGGAATGGAACTGTATCATACTGACTAGACCGTGAAATTAACTGCCCAAGAGAGAGAAGAACTCATCAAGCTGGAAAAACAGATACCCCATAAAGG
>Ga0209515_10005389_pt1 | contig 16570 bp, 17 predicted proteins | sample Subgroupgradi54m_FD_187454 | JGI IMG/M metagenome (GOLD analysis project Ga0209515, IMG submission 187454) | Subsurface groundwater microbial communities from S. Glens Falls, New York, USA - GMW60B uncontaminated upgradient, 5.4 m (SPAdes)... ...
TGAAGCGGCCGATCGCCTGTTGCTGTCCGGGACCAAGCTGCGCAAGATGCTGTCAGAAAATGCGGAAGTACCGGCGGAGTTCTCGCGCCCGGAAGTACTGACGGTTCTGCAAAAGTACTATGCCGGGCTGGATGAAAAGGTAGAGGTCAAACTGAGCGGTCATTCGGCACGCTGAGTCGGCCCGCGCGCTGGAACAAGGCGCGATAACACAAAGCGCGACAAAAAAAGCCGCCCCGACGTCGGGGCGGCTTTTTCATTTTCCCATCCTCAATCCCCGGGGCTATCCGATGAAACGCCGGGCGCGGCGGACTATCTGGTAGGCACTCACCCAACGCGGCAGCCGTCTCATCCAGCGCAGCGTCCGCGTCGGTCGCAGGAAAAGTATCACCGCCACCGGCAGCAACAACGGGCGCAATTGCCGCAACGCCGATCCGGCCTCGTGCGTTACCGTCTCCACGCGCCTGATCGGCTGCAGCACGCGCATTATCCGTTCGCCCAAGTCGTCGCGCTCACGCGCGATGCGATCGACCATCAGCGCGCGTCGCTGTTCCCAGTCGAGCGCCCTGCTCATTCGGCATGCTCCAGTGCTTCCTGGTCCTTATGGAGTTCGGCGAGGCTGCTTTCAAACAGCGCCGAGCGCGTTTTCAATTTGACCCGAAACACACTCCAGCAGGCGAGCGCCACGATGACGAAGAACGCCGTCAGCAACCAGACCACCTGCATGCGATAGTCGGTGTCCCAGTAGTAAGCGATGATGCCGAACGAGGCCATCACGACCGCCAGCAGGCAGAACAGCAGCCCGAGCGCGACACTCACCACCAGCACGCCAATTCTTACCTTCTCCTTCTCGATCTCGAGCTTGAGCAAGGTAACGCGCGTTCGCAAGTGCGCCAATAGATTGACCGCCAGCTGTCGCAGCGAGTCGAACACGGTTGCACCTCGTGCATCAACGACGACCGGTGAAGAGACCGATCAAAATGCCGGCGGCGGCTACCGCACCGACGATCGGCCACGGATTGTCGCGGACATATTGGTCGGTGTTGGTCGCTGCCTGGCGGTATTTCCTCAACGCATACGATTCGGCCTCCGGAATTTTATTTTTTATCTGTTCCAGCCGATCTTCAAACTTTTTGCGCGCCTGGGCCACGCCTTCGCCGGCGTAACCGCTGGTGGTGCGCAACAGCTCTTCAGCGTCTTTCATGAGATTTGCGAAATCGGAGACCGAGCGGTATTTCGCGCCCTCCTTCGATTCCTGCGAAGTAGTCATACGCATGGGACACCTTCCTTGTCTGCCGGTGAGGCGACGGCTCGCGTTGTTAAATCAGACCGGGTACTGCAGCGAAGGTTCTGATGTTTTGCGCGGATTACGTTCGACGCCGCGTCACGTCGTGCTCCTTGTCCGCGCCGTAATCGCGTTCGTGCTCGCCTGCTTCTTCGAGCCCGAGCTCTTCGCGCAGCGCTTCTCTGCGCTGACGCATCTCATCGGCGAGCGGACTCAGGTCCACCTTGGCACGACGGATTTCCTTGAACAGTTCGTTTTCTTCTTCGTCGATGTGGTGGTTGACGTAATCACCCAGCACACAGAACGTGGCGCTGAAATGTTCATCGTCCGTGCCCGTCATATGGTCCAGTTCCTCGATCAGATTCTTCGCCACGGTATGCTCGACCTCGGCTTCGGCGATCAAATCGACGTCGCGATCCTGTTCGCTCAGCGCCCGGCGGATAGCGGGATAAAACACCTCTTGTTCCAGACGCGCATGCGCGCGTAATTCGTTACATGTCTTTTTCACATGCTCGCGCCGCTCCTCGCCATCGTCGAGCTTTTCGAATTCTTTAAACAGTTTCTGCACCATCCGGTGATCCTTGGCCAACATTGCCAACGTCTCGGGCTGGCGCGGTGTTCCACGTTTTTGCCTTTGCATGATTCGTGCTCCTTGATTAAAACGGCAGGACGCGCCGCGGCCCCGACGGCTGCGGCGCGCGGAACCCCGTTGCACCACGTCGCTAGCGGCGCGTGCTCAGAAAGCCGATGAGAATACCGACCGCCGCCGCCACACCGATCGCCTGCCACGGGTTGTCGCGCACATAACGGTCCGTGCTCTCGGTCGCCAGCTTGTACTTGTCCAGCGCATAGGACTGCGCGTCCGTCATGGTGCCGCGCAGTTCATTGAGCCGGCTTTCGAATTGGGCGCGTGCCTGCGTGAAGCCTTCGCCGCTGTAATTACGCGTTGTACGCAATAACTCCTCGGCGTCGGTCATGAGGTTTTTGAAATCGGCGGCGAGACGACTCTTCGACTCGGCGAGGTCCGAGGTCAAACGCATCTTGGCATCGGTCTCGGTGGTAGCGTTGGCCATGGGAAGCTCCTTCTGATGTAGTTCCGGCTCAGATTCGTCGGCGGCCGATCAAACCCCAGACCAGGGTCACAACGAAGATCACCAGGAAAATGAAAAACAGAATTTTTGCTATTTCGACCGCGCCCGCGGCAATCCCGGTAAAACCGAAGACACCGGCAACAATGGCAATAATGAAGAACACAGCCGCCCAATACAGCATGGTCGTCTCCTTGGCAGAATTACGGCGCGCGTGTATCCCGGTCGCGCGTTATTTCTTCACCGCCAGCCTGTTGCTGACCGTCTTCACGCCATCGACGTTGCTCGCGATCTGGACCGCACGATCGATCTGATTCTGATTGTCGACGTTGCCGCTCAACCACACTTCGCCCTTGCGCGTTTTCACGCTGATATCGAGCGCCTTGATCTCATTGTCGGCAATGAGCGCCGACTTGACCTTGGCGGTGATAACGCTGTCATCCACCGCGCTACCGCCACGATCCATGGTGCTGCCATTGGTAGTACCGCCATTGCCCGCACCGTTGCGGCCGCGATCCGTGGTGCCACTGTCTTTGCCGTATCCGTCGCCTTCTGCGATCTGGATGTGGTCCGTCGCCGCGGTTGCGGCCCGAGCACCAATTCCTGAAACAAGGGTAACGAGTGCAACAGCCTGTATCGCGAGCGCCAACTTGATTGGTAATTTCATGTCGTTATCTCCAATGGGAAATTGATCTACCACGTATTGACTTACCGGGTGCCGATTAGTTTCGCGCGCGCCGACGCGACGTCGTCGTAAACGAAAAGAGTTACCGCGCGCGGTGACGAAACGGGATGCTGTGGAATGGGGGAAACCGTGTCAGCGATACGAGACGAATACCCGAGCGACTATCGGGTAAACAATGGGCGTCATGCATCCGAACGTGCGCGTTGAAGACCCACGCTTAGTGGTGCCGGGCCCGCGAGTCTTGCAGTTCCTCGCCGGCACGCGCGGCTTGCCGCAGGCCGGCGCTCAATTTAAGCCCCGCGCCGCAGAATCGCTTCGATGGCTCGCCGTTTTTCTGTACCATGGCGCTCCTTAACAACACCAACACGACCCTGCTGATGACTGCGCTGATCTGTGGTTCGCTCGCTTACGACACCATTATGGTGTTTCAGGATCAATTCAAAAATCACATCCTGCCCGACAAGGTTCATATCCTGAATGTGTCGTTTCTGGTGCCAACCATGCGCCGCGAATTTGGCGGCTGCGCCGGCAATATCGCCTATAACCTCAAGCTGCTGGGCGGGCAGCCGCTGCCGGCCGGCGCGGTCGGGCGCGACTTTGCGCCGTATGCACAATGGATGGATCGCTGCGGCATCGACCAGCGCTATATAAAAGTCTGCGCCGAGGATTACACCGCGCAGGCGTTCATCACCACCGACAAGGACGACAACCAGATCACCGCATTTCATCCGGGCGCCATGATGCGTTCGCACGAAGTGCGGGTACCGACTGACGGCGGCGTGAAGCTCGGCATCGTCGCGCCCGACGGCCGCGACGGCATGATCCAGCACGCGCAGCAGTTCGCCGACGCGGACATCCCGTTCATCTTCGACCCCGGTCAGGGCATGCCGCTGTTCGACGGCAAGGACCTGCTGAATTTTCTCGAGCTCGCGACGTGGGCCACGCTCAACGACTACGAGGCCGAGCTGATGCAGCAGCGTACCGGCAAGTCGCTCCAGGAATTGGCCGGCTACACCAAGGGGTTGATCGTCACGTTAGGCGGGCAAGGGTCACGCATTTACGCCGATGGCGAGACCGTCGATATCCCGAGTGCGCCGGTGACGGCCCTGAACGACCCGACCGGTTGCGGCGATGCGTACCGCGCCGGGTTGCTGTACGGACTGCAGAACAGCATGGACTGGAAAACCACCGGTCGCATCGCCTCGCTCATGGGTGCGATCAAGATCGAGCACCACGGCACCCAGAACCACAGCTTCACGCGCGAGCAATTCGCCGCCCGCTTCAAACAGAGTTTCGGATACGCGCTTTAAACGGTTGCGCTTTGGAGGCGCCGGGCTTTTCTGCCGGCGCCGGTGCCCATATGCCGCGCTGCATCGGCGTTGAACGATTCACAACCGGCGCCGATCTAACTACATCGGAAAACCAAGGACGAATCCGATGAGCACCACACCTTTCTTGACCGATATCGAGACTCTGCGCCGGCGTGCGCGCGAGCACATGGAGCAAGGCGCGGTCACCCGAGGCTATCAAGCCGACCGCGAGACGGTGGTCAGGCTACTCAATGAGGCCCTGGCGACCGAGATCGTGTGCACCTTGCGCTATAAGCGGCACTTTTTCATGGCCAAGGGCATCAATGCGCAAAGCGTGGCCGATGAATTCCTTGAGCATGCCAACGAAGAACAGCTGCACGCTGACCAGATCGCCGAGCGCATCGTTCAACTGGGCGGTGAACCCGATCTTTCTCCGGACGGCATGCTCGCGCGCAGTCATTCGGAGTACATCGAGGGCGACACGCTTGTCGAGATGATCCGGGAAGACCTGGTTGCCGAGCGCGTTGCGATCGACAGCTACCGCGAGATGGCAAATTATTTTGGCAGCACCGACCCGACCTCGCGCCGCCTGATGGAAGAGATCCTCGCCAAAGAAGAGGAGCACGCCGAAGACCTGGTGAGCCTGCTCGAAAAGCTCGCCTAGGACAAAGTTTTCAGCCAGCAAGCGTCCGCACTGCAAAAAATTCCTGCATCAGCGTCGCGCGTGGAACAGTCGTGCTGTTCCACGCCGTGTCGCGTCCGACGGACGCGCTTGACGTCAGAACATGATGTGTGTCCGCGCACTGATTTTCATTTGTGACAGTTGACTGAAAATGTTGACACCCCCATTGGCTGGGACTAATCTTCACGCCGACCACAACATGTTGTGGTTTGTAGAGAAACCGACACTATTCATAAGCCGGGCCGCTGACTAACTTAAGCGCGGGCCGGCACCACCCCTAAATAAGCATTAGTAATAGAGCCTTGGAGGGCCGTAGATGGAAGCCGCAAAGATTCAGCCGTTTGAGACCGCTTTCGTTGAGATCCCGCTGCAACCCGCCTCGTACGACATCTGGGACAAGAAGTACCGCCTCAAGACCAAGACCGGTGAACCCGTCGATGCAGAAATCCGCGATACCTATATCCGGGTGGCACGGGCACTGGCCGACGTCGAGACCACCCCCCAGAAACGTGAAGAGTGGTTCGATAAATTCCTGTGGGCGCTGAACCACGGCGCCATTCCGGCCGGGCGCGTCACCTCCAACGCCGGGGCGCTGGAACACAAGCCGGCGACCAGCACCATTAACTGCACCGTGTCCCGGATTGTCCCGGATTCGATGGACGGCATTCTGGCCTCGGTCCACGAGGCGGGCCTGACGCTCAAGGCCGGCTGCGGTATCGGCTACGAATTCTCAACCCTGCGCCCCAAAGGGGCATTTGTGAGCGGGGCCGGGGCGCATACCTCCGGCCCGCTCTCCTTTATGGATATCTTCAATGCCATGTGCTTCACCGTGTCCTCGGCCGGCGGCCGGCGCGGGGCGCAGATGGGCACCTTTGATATCTCGCATCCGGACGTGCCGGACTTCATCCGCGCCAAGCGCGAGGACGGCCGGCTGCGCCAGTTCAACCTGTCGTGCCTGATCACCGATGAGTTCATGGCGGCGGTAAAGAGCGACGCCCAGTGGGACCTGAGCTTCCCCGCCAGCCAGCACGAGCTCGACGACGCCAGCACCAAAATCGTGTGGCGTTACTGGCCGACGACCGAAAAGTACATCACCAACAACATCGGCCAGGTGGCCTGCAAGGTCTACCGCAGCATCCCGGCGAAGCGGCTGTGGGACATGATCATGGCCTCTACCTATGATTATGCCGAACCGGGCTTCATCCTCGTCGACAAAATCAACGAGATGAACAACAACTGGTTCTGCGAGAACATCCGCGCCACCAACCCCTGCGGCGAGCAGCCGCTGCCACCGTACGGCTCGTGCCTGCTGGGCTCGGTCAATCTGACCAAGTTCGTCGAGAACCCGTTCACCGAGCAGGCATGCTTCAACTGGGAGCACTACCGCGAGGTCGTGGCCATCTTTACGCGCATGCTCGACAACGTGGTTGAGATCAACGGTCTGCCGCTCGAGCAGCAGCGCCACGAGATCGCGCACAAGCGCCGTCACGGCATGGGCTTCCTCGGCCTTGGCTCCACGGTCACCATGCTCAAGATGAAGTACGGCTCGCCCGAGTCGATCGAGTTCACCGAGCGCGTCTCGCGCGAGATGGCCGAGATGGGTTGGGAAGTCGGCATCAAGCTTGCCCAGGAGAAAGGTCCGGCGCCGGTGTTGGAAGAGACGTTCAGCGTCACCGAGGAGATGCTCGCCCGGCGTCCGGAGATGGCGCACGACGGCTTCAAGGTCGGCGACCCGGTGCAGGGCAAGGTGTTGCTCGCCAAGTACAGCCGCTACATGCAGCAGTTCCCCAAAGAGCTGACCGACCGCATGGCCAAGCTCGGCTGCCGCTTCACGCACCACACCTCGATCGCGCCCACGGGCACGATCTCACTCTCGCTCGGCAACAACGCCAGCAACGGCATCGAGCCCTCGTTCGCACACAAGTACGCACGCAACGTCATCCGCGAGGGCAAGAAGAGCAAGGAGAAGATCGATGTGTTCTCCTACGAGCTGCTCGCTTACCGCACCCTGGTCAATCCGAGTGCCGATCCCGACGTGAACGAGACCAAGAACACGCTGCCGGATTATTTCATTGCCGCCGACGACGTCAGCCCGCGCCAGCACGTGGACATCCAGGCCGCGGCGCAGAAATGGGTGGATTCCTCGATCTCCAAGACCGCCAACGTGCCCTCGGATTTTCCGTACGAGGCGTTCAAGGACATTTACATGTACGCCCACGAGAAGGGCCTGAAGGGTTGCACCACGTTTCGCTTCAACCCCGAGGCCTTCCAGGGCGTACTGGTGAAGGACAAGGATCTCGAGAACACCACGTATCGCTTCGCGCTCGCCAACGGCGAGACAATCGAGGCGAAAGGCAACGAAGAGATCGAATACGACGGCGAGATGCACACCGCCGCCAATCTCTACGATGCACTGAAAGAAGGCTATTACGGCCGTTTTTAAGGCCCATTACACAGACGCGGCTCCTCATTGAGAAATCGAATGGGACGCCGCCAGGACGTTGAGGAGCTCACACATGGCTATCAAGATCGATAACAAAATCACCGGCTACGAAGTCGTCAAGAAAGACGAACCGGGTCGCGCCGAGAGCAACGTCGTGCTGATGCACGAGAAACTCGAACGCCCGGAGATGCTCATCGGCTCGACGTACAAACTGAAGACGCCGCTCACCGAGCACGCGATCTACGTCACCATCAACGACCTCGTGCTGAATCAAGGCACGCCACACGAACGTCGCCAGCCGTTCGAGATTTTCATCAACTCGAAGAGCATGGATCATTTTCAGTGGGTCGTGGCACTCACACGCGTGCTCTCGGCGGTGTTCCGCAAGGGCGGCGACTGCACGTTCCTGGTCGAAGAACTCCACAGCGTGTTCGATCCGCGCGGCGGCTACTTCAAGAAGGGCAAGTACACGCCCTCGCTGGTTGCCGAACTCGGTGACGTGATTGAAACGCACCTCAAGATGATCGGCCTCATCCCGTCGGAAGAGATGGATGAGTCACGCAAACAGTTCATTGAGACGAAACGCGCCGAGGCGATGGGCCGTCAAACGAAGAAAACCAGCAACGAAGAGCGCGGCGACTTCCCCGCCGACGCGCAATTGTGCGGCAAGTGCTCGACGAAGGCGGTCGTGAAGATGGATGGATGCATGACCTGCCTCAACTGCGCCGACTCGAAGTGCGGATGATGATGGAGTGCGATCGCGACACGCGATGAAGTGAGAGTGATGGTCACGCATCGCGTCGTGCGTCTCGAAATAGCGATTGCAATTTCTTATCTGTTGCATTACTGTCTTGACACATCAGGGTGTTGTGCTACAGATGAGGTAACGCAATTTGTAAGAACTACGGCGTAACTCTGTAAGACATAGGTTCACACCCAGCCGGACAGCATCTGTGAAGTTGATGGGTAGTCGATGGAAGCTGACGGTGAGCGGATCTAAGTAACGAGAGTAGAGTTCGATACTGAGACGCACCGGCGGAGGTTCGCCGGCGATGGGTGACCCGGGGGCTACTCCCCAAACACGACGAGGTCGACAGGTTATTTTGCTGTATCGATTGCGAAGGGCGACGACTTGTAACTTCTACCGTGCTCCCAGCCACTCATGGGCACGGCGGTCGTCATCTGCCAATAGCCAATCCCTCAGCCTCGCCAACGTCTCCCACTCCAGAATTTCGTCGAAAAGACAGGTCCTTGGACTCACCATGGCCGTCTTTTGTCCCGAGCAGTACGCGCAGAGGTCTGACCTCTGCGTAAATTCCCTCAACCACAACGTAAGGAGCTAATCATGGCCGCGAAGAAAAAAGCCAAGAAGAAAGCTGCGAAGAAGAAGAAATAACGACGTTGGCGGGAATCGTTTGTGGGGTAATGGGGCAGGAAGCCGCCTCGACTCCGGGAACGATAAGGAAGTAGCCGTTAAGGACAACAACCCGCCACACGGATCGCAACCGGTAACATCCGCTCGAGTTTCCAGACCAGGCGAGGTGTTACCGGTTTTTTATTGCCCTCAAACCACCAGCGGCCACCTTCCGCGGCTACTTGTGGCAGTTACCATCTTCCGTAACCACCCGTCGTAACCCCTGAAGAGAAGTAACCACTCCAATTCCTGACCACCCGGGCGGGCGGCCTCCTGCCTCATTAATTGTCGCCTCCGGGGACGGCATGTGCCAGTTAATCTTTAACCAGCTGAGATAGAAGGGGTTTTTCTCGTGGCAAGCGGGCATGCCAGCAGGAATCACGTCGCCCGAACGAACTCGCGCGTTACCAATGCCCCTGCACGAGATACCAGTTACCAGAACGATCTATCCTGGTCCGGCGTGAGCTCCGTCGCCAGTTTCACTTATGAGCGACTCTAGCTCCGTAAGCCGCTCCGACGTTCCTATGTCCCACCATTGGCCGCGATAGTGTTCCCCGCTCACGGCGCCCCGCGCCATGGCGTCACGCAACAAGGGCGCCAGCGGAAACTTGCCTGGCTGCGAATCGACAAACAAGGCGCGTGCATACACCCCGATACCACTGAAGGTGAGGCGCGGCTCGCCTTCGCTTCGCAGCCGACCCCCGTCGAGCACAAAGTCACCCTCCGGGTGATGCGCCGGGTTATCCACCAGTACCAGATGTGCCAGGCCATCGAGCGAACGAGGCAAACGCTCGAATGGATAGTCGGTCCAGATATCGCCGTTCACCACCACGAACGGATCGCCACCAATCAGCGGTAGCGCCTGAAAGATGCCGCCACCGGTCTCAAGCCCGCCCGGCGCCTCCGCCGAGTAGGCAATGCGCACGCCATACCCGGCGCCATCGCCGAAGTAGCGCACGATCTGTTCCCCGAGGTGGGCGTGGTTAATGACCAGATCACGCAGGCCCGCGCGCGCCAGACGTTCGATCAGACGCGCCAACAGTGGTTTACCCGCCACCGGCAGCAACGGCTTGGGGACGCGATCAGTAAGCGGCCGCATGCGATCGCCACGACCGGCAGCAAGGATCATCGTTTTCATAGAGTCATGAGTGTAATTGTCGCCGGGGCGCGCGCCTATCCCATGCGCACGATTGCGCCGGAGTGTCTGCCGCGCCCAGGTGAAGAGGCCCTCCAACCCGAACCATGCCAAATTCGTCCCGCGGCATCCGTGTGCACTCTCCGCTTGCTGGTTCCGGGGATGTGTGCAATTTTATCGCCCGCCGAATCAACGATAAGACACCTCCTTACATGCCGCCGTTTCGCAGGTCATTGCTTGCCGTCACCGTCTCGCTGTGCCTGCCCGCCTGGGGCGATACCGATATGGCGTGCCCGGTCTCCCAGCCACGCGTGGCGCTCACGGGAGCCGAACGCGCGGCACGCCAGGAGGCTAACGCCAATGCGCCGCTGCACGTCCGGGCCAACAGCATCGATGCCGAAAAAGGCGGGGTGACCGAGCTCTCGGGCGCGGTCGAATTCATTCGCGGCACCGAGCGCATTGAGGCAGATCAGCTGCGCTACCTGCAGCCGAGCGATACGGCCGAGGCGAGCGGCAACGTGCAGTTCCGGACCGGCGACCGCAATACGTTTTACACGGAAGGACTCCAACTTCAACTCAGCACGCATCTCGGTGAGGCCGGACCGAGCCGCTACACCCTCAGCGATGGCCGCGGGCGCGGCGATGCGGCCCGTATCGATTTTCTGGGACCAGACCTGACGCGTCTGAACAAGGCGCGCTTTACGACCTGTCGCGAGGGTCAGGACGACTGGTTCTTGAACGTCAGCCGGCTCGACCTCGATTCCAAAGACGACATCGGCACCGCCTACCATGCCACCGTCGATTTCTTCGGCGTGCCGATATTTTACTTCCCGTATGTGAATTTCCCGATTTCCAACCAGCGCAAGTCGGGCTTTCTGGTGCCGACCGCCGGGCACTCGGATAAACACGGCTACATCGTCGCGGCACCGTACTACTTCAACCTCGCGCCGAATTACGACGCCACAATGACACCGCGCCTACTGACGAAGCGCGGCCTGCAGTTGCAAAATGAATTTCGTTACCTCGGTACCGATTCCACCGGCAAGCTGCAGCTGGAAGCGCTTCCCAGCGACAACCTCACGCATTCCAACCGCCTCGCGGGTAGCGTCTTGCATCAACAGACATTCAATCCGCTGTGGGCCGGGAAAATCGATCTGCGCGGTGTTTCCGACAAGGATTATTTCCAGGACTTCGGCGATCGTCTGGCCCTGACCGGTCAGTCGGTGCTGCCAGAGGTTGTAGAGACCGTCTACCGCGGGCCGTCGTGGACCTTCGCCACGCGCCTGAGCGACAACCAGATCATCGACAAATCGATTCCACCGGAATCGCGTCCCTATGCGCGCCTGCCACAGGTGCAACTTTCCAACAATGAGTTGTCTCTGCCGAACCAGTGGACCCCGCAGTTCAACGGCGAATGGAACCGTTTCGATCATCGAAGTCTTCTTACGGGCGAACGGTTCAACCTCTATACCGGGCTCGGTGTACCACTACAAAACCAATCGGGCTATATCACCCCGCGGGTCGGCGCCCGCTACATCGGCTATCGACTCGATCGCGAGCAAGACGATTCACCGGCCCTGGTGCGCGGTAGTTTCTCGCTCGACTCCGGGCTGTTCTTCGAACGCGATACGCGCTGGGGCGAGAGCGATGTCATCCAGACGCTCGAGCCGCGTCTGTACTACCTCTATATCCCGCGCAAGAACCAGGACGGCCTGCCGATCTTCGACAGCGGTGTGACGGACCTGAGCTTTGCCTCGCTGTTTCGCGAAAACCGGTTTTCCGGCGGCGATCGCATCGGCGATGCCAACCAGATTGCCACGGCGATCACGACACGCTTTCTCGACACCGACGAAGGCGCCGAACGGCTACGTCTGAGCCTCGGTCGCATCTATTACTTCTCGGATCCGCAGGTCAGTCTTCCGGCGGGCACGCCGAATCCGAACCAGTCTGATTTCGTAGCTGAAGCCAGCGCGTGGCTGGTAGGCAACTGGCACGCGCGCGATACGGCGCTGTGGAACCACCGCGACCATGTCGTGGACCGCAATGCCGCTTATCTGCAGTACCAACCGGCGCGCAACAAGATCTTCAACATGGGATACGTCTTCGTGCGCAATCAGATCGGCCAATATGACGTCTCGGCCGAGTGGCCCTTGTTCGAGCGCTGGGGCGTACGGGTGCGGTCGCTGCGTTCCACGCGCGATGACCGCAGCCTGGAAACCTACGCAGGCGTGGAATACAACGCCTGCTGCTGGGCATTGCGCCTGTATGCGGTGCGCACGTGGCAAGATCCCATCCACGTGAACGCCTTCATGTTCGAACTGCAACTGACCGGCCTGTCCAAGCTTGGCGGCGTACCGGAAAGCCCGCTCAAACAGGGACTGTTCACGTTCAAGGACGGGCGCAAAGACGACCCGGTCGTCGAGTAGTGCTATCCTATCGGCCCCGAAAGCGTGGCGGGCAGATACATTCCCTGAACTCAGCGCGCCGCTCAGCGTTCGAAACCGGACGCCTTGGTTGCGGTAACTTTAAAGTCGCTTGCGTCGCGCCAGGGACGGTTGGTACCAGACATTATTGAGGAAATGACACCCATGTTTTCCGGTCGTTTGTCCCGATTCGTTGTTATCTTTACGCTGCTTGTCCCCACGCTCGTCGCCGGCGCCACGCCGGCGCCCGTACCCGCTACCCGCACTGTCGGCGACGTCGATCGCATCCTCGCCGTCGTGAACGAAGACGTCATCACTGAATCCGAGCTCGCCAACCGGCTGATCCAGACCAAACACCAGCTGGCGTTGGATAAGATCAAGCCGCCGACCGACGACATCCTGCGTCACCAGCTGATCGAGCACATGGTCATGGAGCGCGTTCAACTGCAACTTGCCGAGCATGCCGGTATCCGTGTGACCGATGCCGACGTCGATCAGGCACTCGAAAAAATCGCGCAGACAAACAAGCTGAGCCTCGCCGATTTCCGCCGCATGCTTGCGCGCGAAGGCATCAGCGCGCAAGCGCACTCCGATGAAGTGCGCGCCCAGCTCATCATCCGCAATCTGCTCGATCGCGAGATTAACGGCCGTGTCACCATCAGCGAATCCGAGGTCGCCAGTTTCCTCGAACTGCACCCGCAAGGCACCGACGTCGAATACAACCTCTCGCACATCTTCCTGCCGGTGCCCGAGTCGGCCTCGCCGGAGGCGATCCAGGCAGCGCGCAAGCGCGCCGATGAGGTCCGCCGCCAACTGAAGGACGGTGCCAACTTCGAACAGCTGGCGGTGACGTACTCACAAGGTGAAGGCGCGTTGACCGGCGGCGCGATCGGCTGGAAGAAGGCCGGCCAGCTGCCGGAGATGTTCGTGGAGGCGCTCAAGAACCTGTCACCGGGCACCCTGAGCGAGGTGCTGCGCGGCCCCAACGGCTTTCATATCCTTAAACTGAACAACCGCCGCGGCGATTCTGCCGCCAACGTCGCACAGACGCGCGTGCGCCATATCCTGCTGCGCACCAGCGAAGTTCAGTCGCTCGACGATACACGCACCAAGCTGCTCAACCTGCACAATCGTATCGAGCACGGCGAAGACTTCGCCACGCTGGCCAAGGCCAACTCCGAAGACCCGGGCAGCGCCGCCGGCGGCGGCGATCTCGGCTGGGTCAACCCCGGCCAGCTGGTACCGGAATTCGAAAAGGCGATGGAGGCGCTCAAGCCCGGCCAGCTTAGTCAGCCGGTGCATAGCGGGTTCGGGCTGCATCTGATCCAGGTGCTCGAACGCCGCACGCAGGACATCAGCAAGGAACGCCTGGATAACTCGGCACGCAACCAGATTCACTCCCGCAAGGCGACCGAACGCTACCAGCAGTGGCTGCGTCAGGTGCGCGACGAGGCTTATGTCGAGCTGTTTCTCGAAGACTAAACCGGGAAGACTGAACCGGGTTCGCTAACCTGAAGCAGGCGCGCAGCGGCGGAGCGGAAAGGATTCGCGTCCACCCGCCGGTGCGCCGTTCGCTTCACTGTCCGTGGCTGTCGCGGTGAAAACGACCAACCAAAAACCTCCGGTCATTGCAGTCACGCCCGGCGAGCCCGCGGGTGTCGGTCCCGATCTCGCGGTGTGGCTGGCGCAAGACGCGCCGGCCTGCGCGCTGGTCCTGATCGGCGACGCCGACATGCTGGCCGCGCGCGCGCAGCGCCTGCGGCAGCCCTTCTCCATCACACCGTGGCACGGACGCGCCGACGCCGGCCCGGGCGTCTATCTCTGCCCGGTACACGCGCGCGCGCCGGTGGTGCCCGGCCAGCTCAACGCTGCCAACGCCGGTTATGTGATCGACACACTCGAGCGCGCGCAGGCCGGATGCGGTAGCGGCGAATTCGATGCGCTCGTCACCGGGCCGGTGCACAAGGGCGCGATCAACGACGCCGGTATCCCATTTACCGGCCACACCGAGTTTCTTGCCGAACGCGCAGGCAACGTGCAACCGGTAATGATGCTGACCACGCCGGGCCTGCGTGTCGCGCTCGCCACCACGCACCTGGCGCTCGCCGACGTCAGCCGCCACATCACGCGCGCGTTGCTGGTGCGCGTGCTGGAGGTTCTGGATCGCGACCTGCGGAGGTGCTTTCATATCGAGCGACCGCGCATTCTCGTCTGCGGCCTCAACCCGCATGCGGGCGAAGACGGCCATCTGGGACACGAAGAGATCGACGTCATTGAGCCTGTGATTCGGGAGCTCCGTCAGCGCGGCCTGCACCTGACCGGCCCGGTGCCCGCCGACACGGCGTTTACGCCGGCGCGGCTGGCGCAATGCGACGCCGTGCTGGCGATGTACCACGACCAGGGACTACCGGTAATCAAACACCACGACTTCGCCAACGCCGTGAACGTCACCCTCGGGCTTCCCTTTGTGCGCACCTCAGTCGATCACGGCACCGCGCTCGATCTCGCCGGCAGCGGTCGGGCCGATGCCTCAAGCCTGCGCGCCGCGCTCGCCATGGCGCTCCGGCTCGTGGGCACTGCATGAGCAACCATCAGCCGCGCAAGCGCTTCGGACAACACTTCCTGCGCGATCGCAGCGTCATTCAGCGCATCGTGCATGCCTTCGCGCCGCGCGCCGGTGAACCGGTGGTGGAGATCGGCCCCGGCGAAGGCGTGCTGACACGCGAACTACTGCCCTACATCACGCCGTTGAACGTGGTCGAACTCGATCGCGACCTCGTGGCGCACCTGCAGGCCACCTATCCGCGCGAGCAGCTCATCGTGCATCAGGCCGATGCGCTCAATTTCGACTTCTGCGCGCTGGCGCCCGCGGATCGCACGTTGCGAGTGATCGGCAATCTGCCGTACAACATTTCAACGCCGTTGCTGTTTCACCTGCTCGATCAGATCGATTGCATCGCCGACATGCTGTTCATGCTGCAGAAGGAAGTGGTCGATCGCCTGGCAGCCAAACCGGATACCGCCGACTACGGGCGACTCTCGGTCATGGTGCAATCGCGCGTGCGTGTCGAGGCGCTGTTCGATGTGTCGCCGCAGGCTTTTTTCCCGCCACCGAAAGTCAACTCGGCCGTGGTTTATCTCACGCCGCACAGCACCCCACCGATCGACCTGCGCGACCCTGCCACCTTCGCCCACGTCGTCAAGACGGCGTTCGCGGCGCGCCGCAAAACCCTGCGCAACAACCTCAAGGAATTGATTGCCGCCGAACGCCTGCAGGCGCTCGGCATCGACCCCCAACGCCGCGCCGAGACGCTCACGCTCGAAGAATTTGCCCGCATCGCCAACGCGCTGCCGAATGCCCGATCGGGCATTGCCTGACTTCATACCGATTGTTTAAGTTCGCATCGCAACCGGGAGGACTGGCGATGAAGCAATGGATTGCAGCGGCCGTCGTGCTGCTGTCGATGACGATGACATTCCCGACATTGGCGGCGTCGTGGGAGACCGCGGGCTTTTACAGCGCCAAAGGCAAACTGATCCGCCCCGGCATGCTGATGCAGGACGTGCTCAACGACGCCGGTGAACCGCTGGAGCGCAAGGCCCCCGGCGCAACAAAGGTCAAGAAAGAAATGCCCGGGACTGAGAAGCCAGCACTGGCACGCGGCGCGCAGGAGCACGGCAGGAAAGAAAAGGCCAAGGCAAGCAAGGCCAAAGAAGCCAACAAGATTGAAATCTGGACCTACCGCCGCAGCGACGGCGTATATTCGCTGCTCTTCGGTGGCGGGCGCCTGACACGCATCGACGTGGCGCCGTTTCGCGACCCGTAAATCATTTCACGTCGAGCGTCGTCATGGTTTGCTCGATCCACGCCTCGGCCTCGCGGATGATGTCTTGCGGTTTTCGGCCCTGCGTTTGAATCGGCGGTCCAATGACGACACGTACGGTGCCCGGTCTTTTGACAAAGCTGCGGCGCGGCCAGTAACGACCGGCATTGTGCGCCACCGGCACCACCGGGTATCCGGCTTCGGCGGCGAGCAGCGCACCGCCGCTCTGATATGGCCGGCGCTCGCCCGGCGCCACGCGCGTGCCTTCCGGAAACACCACCACC
>Ga0209515_10005390_pt1 | contig 16569 bp, 19 predicted proteins | sample Subgroupgradi54m_FD_187454 | JGI IMG/M metagenome (GOLD analysis project Ga0209515, IMG submission 187454) | Subsurface groundwater microbial communities from S. Glens Falls, New York, USA - GMW60B uncontaminated upgradient, 5.4 m (SPAdes)... ...
TTACAACCGGGACACCAGCTAGCATAAATTTCAGCCAGTACTATTTTCTTTTCTCCTGCTTTTTGCTCTACATTTTCAACGTTTTTAGTGACTTGCCTGCTTCCTGTTTTATGTTTTTTAAAAAAAAAGGCTGATGAAGAATTATTTGTAGTAGTAACTCCAATAAAAGAAATGAACATCAAAATCAGAACTGTTTTTCTAAACATTTGCTCCTCCAAATTTTTTAGTTTTCCTTTAATTAAAGGATACATCTCTTTATAATAATATATATTGTAAGTCCTGGGGGGTAAATAAAACGGGCTACGTCATTGCAAGGGCTTTAGCCCGAAGCAATCTAGTGCTCAGTCAACTAAGTTTTTCAGTGTTGCTTTCTTCACTGTGGGGCCTGTCGCCTTCAGGTACCCTCCAGATTTTCGTCACTTGTAGGGACGTGGTAACCACGTCCCTACAGACGCCTCCCTTCCAGCGCCACCCACAGTGAAGGGATGTTGATTAATTTACTTGACACTGTACTAGCCAACTTTTTTATGCTTATGAGATTGCCACGTCGCTTCGCTCCTCGCAATGACAATGTTGCCCCTAAAAAATTACAGACCCAAGTATACCTGCAGATTGTATGTTAAATTACTATCAGTATTTTTATGCAGTTACAAGAGGAATTAAAACAAGAAAATAGACCAAATAATGAGAAAATAAAAACTTCATTAAAAACAAAAGTCTATTTGTTTTTAAAAGAAATTATTGAGCTTCTAGTCGTTACACTGTTTCTATTAATCATAATAAGGCAAGGATTTATTGAAGCAAGATACATTCCAAGCGAATCTATGGTCCCTACTTTAAAAGTAAATGATCGTTTAATTGTTGAAAAAGTTACTAAGAATCTTAGAATGGTAGGATTAAAATTCCCAATTCAGCGGGGGGATATTTTAGTGTTTTATCCTCCTCCTGAAGGTAACCGAGGGAAAGATCTACATTATGATCCCATAAGTATTTTTGCCAGATGGACTGGCTTACCATTTTTACCTCAGGATGATGCATACATAAAAAGAGTAATTGGTTTACCCGGAGATCTAATCGAAATACATAAAGGGGAAGGTGTACTTATTAATGGAAAATTACTTATCGAGTCATATACAAATGAAGTTCCAAATTATAACTGTCTAGATTTAGCTGATATAGATGTTTACAGAAGAGATGGAAAAACAGGCAAAATCATTGTCCCTAAAGGACATTTGTTTATGATGGGTGATAACAGAAACAGAAGCCAGGATAGTCACGTCTGGGGATTCTTAGATACAAGAAGAATTGTCGGTAGAGCAGCAGTAATTGTTTGGAGAACATTAAAAGAAAAACCAATTTTATTTCAACAAGTACAAAAGCTAATTAATTTCTAAAATGCCCCCTAAAAAAGAAAAAACTTCATATGTTAGAAATATTTACAAACCTATTAAAGGTTTTGGTCAGTCTGTTTTCTGGCGATTTTTTAGTCTGTGGTTAATCGTAAGCTTTTTCTTTTTCTTATATAATAATCACCCTTATTATTTAAATCACGATTTTGACAATGCCAGAGTTCTCATCCGTGGAGCTTATACAGTCTTTTGTGTTTTAGCACTGCCATATACATGGCTTACATTGAAGTTTAATTATCGTTTAAAAGATGACTTTCGCGATCCCACAATAATATTTTTTGTACTTTTAAAAAGAGTTGGTCTTGCATTCGCAAACAGGGATATTGAGCAAATTGCAGGACTATTTAAGGTAAAAAGATTTAATAATTTTTGTTTAACCTGCCTTGTAAAAGGTTTCTTTCTTCCACTTATGGCAATGTTTATGTTTCACCATGTAACTACTGTACAGCAGCTAATGGTAAATGTTTCAACTCCAATGGATGGAATACCACTTTGCAACTGGTTTTTAGATTTAATCTATAATCTGTTATTTGTAGTTGACACATGTATTGCACTGGTAGGATACGGTCTTGAATTAAAATGGCTTGGGAATAAAACAAGATCAGTAGAACCTACAATGTTTGGCTGGGCTGTAGCACTTGCGTGTTATCCTCCTTTTAATCAAACAAGCAGTGTCTATTTCCCACTATACGATAGTCAAGATTTCTATATCCAATTTACAGATGAGCAAAGGATATTTATAAGAATAATAATAATTTCCTTATATGGAATATTTGTCTGGGGAACACTTGCACTTGGAGTAAGGTTTAGTAACTTAAGTAATAAAGGAATAGTTGGTCGCGGTCCCTATAAATACATAAGACACCCAGCATATGCATCAAAAAACATTGCCTGGTGGTTTGAGCATCTTCAGTATATGAAAGGTGGACACAATATTCTGCCATTAATATGCTGGAATTTTATTTATGCAATTCGGGCAATTACAGAAGAAAGACACTTAAGGAAAGATCCTGACTATCGTGCTTACATGAAAAAAGTTAAGTACAGATTTATTCCAGGGGTTTTTTAGCTGTCAGCCTTTTCTCTTAGAGATGTAAATATTCCATCTCTAAGTATCGGTAATAATTCTTCTTCAAGATGTTTTAGTACTGATGGAATTCTATCTGGCTCATGCTCTGCTTCCAGCGTAAAATCAAAACATGTCTCTATTGCTGTATTTTGCTCTCCAATAGCTTCTAAGAGATCAAACATTTTATCAATTTCTTTTATGCTCTCATGATTTACCTTACCAGTTTTTCTCGTATCTTCTATTGATTCTTTCATTCTTTTGAAAAGCTCATATCTTATAACACTACTCAATAGTTTTCTGTCTTCTTGATTATTTACCAAATTATCTGCTAACTGTGCCCTGCTGTCAAAGTCAGTAAACAACTCTCTGCATCTGTTATATATTGCTTGAAGATCACTTTCTATTTCCTGCTCATTCTGCAGCAGCTCTCCCATAATTGCCTCAGCAAAACTCAAATCATATTTTGAACTTTTTGTCAATGGATTTTTATCTACACCAAGAGCTAAATTAAATAACCTAATGTCTTTCTTAGAAGGATCTTTTTTCTCATTGAGAACTACTTGAGCAGCATATTTAGTTTCATCATTATCAAGTCTTTCAAAAAATCTAAGCGTCAAGGCCCGCGCCCTTGCTAAAAGTCCTGAAACAGAATTAACCCCGTTTGACTGCATAAAATATTACCCAAAGAGTTTATACCCATATCCTGGATTTAATTAATTATTCAGGGCTGTAATGTGGCTTTTTATAAGCGCTTTGTATTTATCAGCAAGTCTTTGCTTGCTTCATCATACTTGTCATAATTCTATCTTGGGTTTTCCACCAAAGGCAGATTCGTCCTTCGGCGGATGGATTTGAAGGAGTGAAAGTTAAAACTTAGACTTTTTTATTAAATATTTTCTCTATCACATTAGATAGCCTTATTGGTTTACCTTGCATTAAAGAATCAGGATTAATTCCTAGCCCTGTTAAAAATGGGATTATTCTATCTTCTAAGTTCACTGATATGCTTTCATGGCTAGTTTTTATGTTTGAACCAAATAGCTTACCTCCAGATATATTGTTTATCATATTCTTAGTAGCAACTATCCATCTTGGGATACGACCATGTAATACACCACAAGCTCTCCCTGAACTATCACATAACAGCCCTCCAGAATCTCCACCATTCATTTCGTTGGAAGATATAGTAGCACCAAACCTTGGATACAACTTAAGAGAACGTTCCCAAGTCACCGTGAAAAACCGTTTTAGTTTTTCTCTTAAACCATCATATTCAGTTTCAAAGAACATTCGCGGGGAAACAACTTGCCCTGTAGTTAAAATATTATGCCTTTCACACCCACAATGTCCAAACTTAAATACAGGTTCACCTTTCTGTGGGGTTTTACTTGAAAGTTCAACATATTTCCAGGGGTCTTTACTTTCTGGTAAAGCGATTGCAAGTAAAGCAAGGTCATCATGCGGTGACCTTGCAACAACTTTAACAGGCATAGGAAACACTTTTATTTTTCTATTTGGTTTAGGTTCATTTATTTCTTTATCAACTTCTTCTGGGGTAATTTTAACTGGATAATTCAGACCTTCAACAAGAGGAAAGTCAGCAAATAGTTCATCACCATCAATTAATCTAACTACGTGGTCAGCAGTTAATAAAAAACCATCTGAACTAATTACAAAGGCTGAACCACCTCCTTGAGGTTTACCATTATATTCATGTCTTATCCTTGGAACACATGATTGCAACCTTGATATCTCTGAATCTACTCCAATTCTGGTAAGTTCTCTTTCAGTCAAATGTAAAGGTCTATTTTGCTTTTGCTCAACCAATTGCCTCAAAGTACTTAGTCTAAAGCCATGTGTAGATTGACTTGTGCTTACATTAATATCTGACATATATTTTCCTTAAATAAGAATGCTTAAAAATTATAGGTTAATTATATTACTTAATTTGTTATTCTGCAACAACTAAGCCTGAACTGCCAAATAACTAAATTAAGGAACAAGTTTACAACAACCTTTATAATTTCTTTAGTTTTAAGTTAAGAAATTACCACCACTGTATCTCTTATATCTATTGGGTTTGGGATTTGAAGGAGTAAATCTTATTTCTAGAAAATGTTTATCTCTTCAATAGAGTTCTCATATTTGGTTATCAAAACACTAAAACCAGATTCTAAGCAAGATTTATTACTTGAATTAGAACCTGGTTTTAGTATTTGTTTTGATAGACTTTTTTATTAAAAAATCTTATCCGTGGATTATTTAAACTCCGTTTTGTACGGCTTGTATTACACAACGAACATCAGTAACTGCAGGAGTAAGTTGAACAGTCCAATTACCGTTTGGATTTGTTTGTCTGAAAGGTACATTATAAACAAAGGTTCGTGTATCACCAGCAGGAACTAATAACTGATTAACTACAGGACCTGCAGTTGTATCTCTTACATCAACTCTTACTGCAGTTGCACTTGTATTTGCACAAGATAATGAAACGAGGTCTTGAAAAACAGTTGCACCTATAGCAGGGAGTAGCGTTGTTTCAGTAGTTGTACTCACTGTTATATTTGCTTGACTAAGTAAACCTCTAATTTGCAGAGGAACAACCACTAATCTACCAAATCTATCTGTTGCAATATCAGTTCTGTCTTGATCATCTACAGCAGGAAGAAGGGTTCTGTAAGCTCTGCCTCCTACTTTTACAGGATTTCCACTATCTACATCACCAGCTTTTACATCACCAGAAACTTGTGCTTTTAAATTAGCTGCTGTAGGTTGTGCAACAGTAGTAGAAGTACCTGTGGCTGGTGTAACAGTAAAAGTGGCGCCTGCAGCTGGCGTGATATCTACTGGTCCACCAGGAGTTCCTTTTTTCTCTCTTGTATTAGCCTCAGATTTAATAGAAACTCCAGAGATTCCAAATGCAATTATCAACGCAATTAACACGACATGTTTTTTCATTTTTATTTCCTTCCTTAATTTCTTGTCTATTCTATGTTTAATACTTATTATAAGCTTTAAGGTAGACAAACTAAACCAGACGAAAAGAAATTATAGAAGTTCTGCAAAGATTTATCCTTATGAAGTAAAAAAGATTTATATTTCACGGACTGTAATTTCCTAGAATGTTACATGTATCCTAAGTGAACATTCTAAATTTGTGAAATGTGATATCCTTACTATGAATCACTTTTTTTTAATTACCACCCCTGCATCTCTTTAATCACCTCATCCTGGCTTGTCATCAAATAACCCTGCGTAGTTTTTAAATAGCATGTCCTAACGCCAACGATTCACACATAGAAACCTCTTGTGGTTATCTCTAAACAATATTAATTTGTGCAATATGTCACACTTCTCATACTGATTAATTCCTATACTTATATTGTCCATGATTATTATAGGAGTCCTTTAAGGGGAGAACAAAACAATGAAAAAAGTTTTTAGTTTTATTTTATTAATTCTAGTATTGCTTTCTTTGTCTTTGCCAAATCCTGTGGAAGCCAAAAGAGGAAGGTCAGGAAAAATAACTAGAGGTAGTTTTAGAGACATTGTCACATCAGTGAACTCAGCCAAGGACTCCAACTCTTTATATGTTTTAGGTGACAAGTCAATAGAAAAGTACAGCTTGCCAGATCTTAAGTTAGTTTTATCAGTAGACCTTCCCTCTGATTCTGTAGGTAAAGGCATTGACGTTGTAGGTATATGTAGTAGCAATCAAAATCCTATAATCCTAGTATCAGTTGAACAAAGTGGTGGAGAAGCAGTACTTTCATACAATAAAGATTTACAACTTATTGCTACCTTACAAACAAACACTGTTTCTAGTGATATTCAAAATGAAGAAGATGATGGCGATAACAACGATAACGACGGAGATAATGGAAATACTGGTGGTAACAATGGGCAAAACAACGATTAATCACTACCCCTGCATTTCTCTAACCACCTAATCATTAGCTTTTTATCATGCAAAAGCGGGAATTAGATTCTTCTCCATTCCCTTTCTGATTTTCTGACATCTGATTTCTGAGGGCGAGATTTATCCTGCCCCTACAACAATCGGGGCGACACGATTTGAACATGCACTTTTTTAGTAGGGTATGAGCTTGAGGAGGATCAAAGAAGTGGTTATTTTAGTGAGTGTAAACCCTTAAAAACAGCAACCATACTTTAGATCTTCTTCACTTGGAAAAAACTTAGCTGCTCTACCAGACATAAAGAAACAATGATTTGTGTCTGTAGGTCCTAAATATTTACCCTTTTCATGACGAATATATCTATCATTACCTACTTTTTCTTCTCGAACATCATATTGGATGTTTCCATTTCTAATTAATTTCAAGCAAGGGTATACAGGGTTTGACTCATCAAGCCCTTGTAATATTTGGTTTTTTGTTAGTAACCCTTGATAAGACCTGATTGAAAAATTAGGATCTTGTTCTTCAACAATTCGAATAGCTAAATCTGATGGTACCTTTCCACCCATAGGAATTTTTTCAAGTTCTCTAAGTAATCCTTCTGACTTAACTGTTACAACCCATGGAGCTCTACCTGTTATTGAGTCAGGGCGAACATGCTCAGCAAGAGTGGTTTGAAAGTTTGGAGTAAAAGAAATTGTTTGCCCTTTTGGTTTTAGTCCTAGTGCTTGAGGATTAATTGGTTCAAGTCTCATTTATATCTCCTTTAAGAATTAGTACGTTAATCTATTACATTTTCAGCATAGCAACAATTTTTAAATGAAATCAAGTATAGTAAGATTAAATCTTTCTAATTATTTCTTTGGTGTAGTTCTTAACTTGTTAAGTCACCTTAATCAAACCCTCGGGGCGACACGATTTGTTTTTTATAGCGCTCCGTGTTTTTAACAAAACACTTCGCTTTTATCGGTCAAATATTTCGATGCTCTGGCTTGTCGCTTACGGACAAGCCTTCGCTTATTCAACAGTACACTTTTCCAAATCTGCACGACGTAACAAGTACAATTCCATACTAGTATTTATACCTGCTGTTAACGAATAAGTAGCAGTTTCATACATTCCCAGACCAGTAACATCAACAACAAATTCTGTTTTCTTACCTTTTGTCTTTAATACAGCAACAAGATGACTATCGTCTGGTATGGTTGGTTGTTCTTGCTTATAATGCCTAACCATAGCTCCATAAGTCTTAACAGCACTAACATTTAGACTTCTTATCATTTTGATTTCTTCATAATCTCTCGGGGCGACACGATTTGAACGTGCGACCCTCTGCTCCCAAAGCAGATGCTCTACCAAGCTGAGCCACGCCCCGATAAGAAGGATTGAGCATTGAGGATTGAGTAGAAATTTGTTTCATACTTTTTTGCTTAATCCTCAATCCTAAAAACTCAATCCTATAAAAACAATCGCTAGAATATTATATACCCACTTATAAGAGATATACTCATTTCTATAAAGTATCACTATGGTTAGCAAAGAAATAAAACAAAAAATCGAAGACTTAAGAAAAAAACTCCATCATTGGAACCATGCATATTACGTTTTAGATAACCCTGAAGTGGCTGATACCGTATATGACGCAGGTATGCGGGAGCTAATTGAACTTGAAAAAAAATATCCTGAGTTAATTACACCGGATAGCCCAAGTCAGAGAGTAGGCACAGAACCTGTTTCTGATTTTAAAAAAGTTACCCACAAAACACCTCTCTACAGTCTTGACAATGCATTTAACTTTGAAGAGTTAGAAGACTGGCAGGAAAAAATATTTCGTGTTCTTGGGATAGCTGATATGAAAGCGGGGTCCCGGGACCCCGCTTTCAAGTATGTTTGTGAGATGAAAATTGACGGACTTGCAATAGCTCTTACTTATAAAGATGGCATTTTAACTCTAGGCGCTACACGCGGAGACGGTGATGTTGGAGAAGATATTTCAAACAATATTAAAACAATAAAATCACTTCCACTAATTCTAAACAAACCTGTTTCCGGTCTCCTTGAAGTCCGCGGTGAAGTATTTATGCCAATTGAAAGCTTTGAAAAACTAAACAAAGAACAAAAAGAAAAAGGCGAAAAAATATTTGCAAATCCGCGAAATGCAGGAAGCGGCTCAGTCAGACAATATGATTCAAGGATCACAGCAAGTCGGGATTTGGATATGTTTACTTATGCAGGGATATGGGGTGATTGTGTCATTGCGAGGAGCGACAGCGACCCCTACGCTCCGCTCGGGGCAGGCTCCGCAATCTCACAAAAACGATATCGGTCAGGTGAGATTGCTTCGCCTTCGGCTCGCAATGACAGATCGCCAAAAACCCATTGGGAAAGCTTACAGATGCTAAAAGAGCTTGGATTTAAAGTAAATAAAACTTCGAAACTTTGTCATGGGCTAGATGAAGTAAAAGATTTTTGTAATCGTTGGTATGAAAAAAAACATGAGCTATCTTATGCAATAGATGGAGTAGTCGTAAAAGTAAATGACCTTGCCCTTCATCAGGAGCTTGGCTTTACTGCAAAAAGTCCACGCTGGGCAATTGCATACAAATATCCGCCTGAAGAAGCAAAGACAAAAGTTTTATCCATAACCTGTGATGTTGGCAGAACCGGATCGCTTACACCAGTTGCAAATTTGGAGCCGGTATTGCTGGCAGGTTCTGTAGTAAAGCGAGCAAGCCTGCATAATCAGGACATCATAGATAAGCTTGATGTAAGAGAAGAAGATATTGTAACAGTTAGAAAAGCAGGGGAAATTATTCCTGAAGTTGTCTCTGTAGATAAAGAAAAAAGAAAGCACAAACATCCTGCTTATAGACTTCCTATAAAATGTCCGATTTGTCATTCCAAAGTAGAAAGGGAAGAAGAAGAATCTGCCCTCCGCTGTACAAACTTTGATTGTCCGGCACAAACTCAAAGACGAATTGAACACTGGTGTTCACGTGATGCAATGGATCTTGACGGTGTAGGAGAATCATTAATTGAGCAGCTTTTAAAAAATAATTTAATTAAAGATCCTATTGATTTATATTTTTTAAAACAGGAAAAACTTGAAAGCCTGGAAAGAATGGCAGAAAAATCTGCACAAAATGCGATCACTTCAATTCAAAATAGCAAAGAAAGAAGTTTAGATCGCTTAGTTTATGGTCTTGGTATAAGACATGTCGGAAAAACAATTGCAGAGCTTTTAACAACAAGGTCTCATTCAATAGAAGAACTGTCAAAAACCACTCTTGAAGAACTTACTGAAATTGGAGGAATAGGTCCAAAAATCGCTCAGTCAATAATTGATTTTTTTAAAACTAGTGCATCTAAAGAAATAATAAACAAAATTAAAAAAGCAGGGATTACATCACATGCAAAACAAATCAAGATAAAAGACAGTAAATTAGCAGGAAAAACACTGGTTATTACAGGAACACTGGAAAGTATGACAAGAAACAAAGCTGAAGAATTAATTAAGAATTTGGGTGGACGAGCAGCTTCAAGTGTGAGTAAAACTACTGATTTTTTAGTTGCTGGTGCTGAAGCAGGCTCGAAATTAAAAAAAGCTAAAGAATTAGGCGTTTCAGTCTTATCTGAGCAAGAATTTATTGAACTGCTAAAATAAAACTTATGAAGATATACAAAGTAGATTCTTTAACTACAATTCTTTTTGGATTTTTGATTATCTGTTTTATTGTTTTTCTGCCAATAATTTTTATTGAGGCCTTGTGGAATGCAACAGTAGCAAAATCATATAGCGATTTCAACATTAATTTCTGGCAAGCATTGATCTTATGGTTAATGGTACTCGTATCTTTAAACATTTTAGGGATATTTAAGTTTGAATTTGGAGTAGAAACTACAGACACCTTTGATAAGGATATATTAAAAAAGAAGCTTAAAGGCCTACAAAATAAGCCTGAAGAAAAGGCTGAAATTAAACAAAATTCAATAAAAGAAGAGCCCCAGGATAAAAGTTAAATAAAATTCCCTTAATTTAATCTTTCCGACTTGATTAAGAAACCTAAAATTTGTTATCTTAAAAATATCAAGGGAAATTCAAACTTTTAGTCTAATGTTGCATTTCCCTATAGAATTCAGGTATATGAAGTTAAAAACTATAACCATGATTCAAAAACTACAAATTAATATTTTGCTTATATCTGTTTTGTTTGCTGGATTTTCACTGCCTGTATTTAGTCTGGATAAAACATCAACTGAATCCTATGACAAGGTTTTAAGAAGGATGGAAAAGGTAAAAGAGATTCAGAATCGAAACAAAAAAGAAAAAGCCTGCTTTCCTTCTAAAACATGGAGGCTTACCTTTGATCGTGACGAACTTCCAAACTTGAATGGTATATGGCTTCTTAAAAAGAAAACAATTAAAAGAAAAGCAGGTCCTGTACTTTCACAGCCAGTTACTTTTGTACACTGTACATCAAGGCTTCCATTTGAAAAGAGAGATTTTGAAGAAAAGGAAGTCGTCATCAGCTTAACAAGTCCTAATTCTTTTACAGTAATGGCAATTTATCCTATAACTAATGACGTTTACCATGATCCAAATCTAAACAAAGATATTACTTATCAAAATTTTGGCTTCAAGGCATCAATAAGACCAGAAGACATTACTTATGCTTATACACTAAAACTTAAAGACCATATAGAAAACCCTGCACTTGCCAGACAGTTATGGCTGAATGGAAAACTTAAATTTGAACATATTTCAGGTTCTAAGATTACTGCAAAAGGTTATGAGATTGAATATACTCCAGAATGTCATGGTTTTGTAATTGATGAAGTTGCATTTGTATTTGAAAAGGAAAAAAATATTTCCGGTGCTGGAGAAGGAATCGTAGCAATGTCATTCTTAATAGAGCAAGCAGCAAATGCTGCTGAAGGTACTGGAATTCCAGATGAAAATAAATCCATGAATCTTGAATCAGCAAAAGATAAATCTGGATTTGAACCAAGTAATAAATATAAACCAGAAGAATCTAAAGGTGCGGCTAACGTACCGGGGCTTTGGTAATAAAGTAGCCTGTCATTTACCACTTACAGCTTTCTTAATAGCTTCTTCAAGAGTTTTAATTTTTGCTTCAAGTTGGCTTACTTTTGAAGACTCTATTTCATGTCCCAATTTTGTATCTTCAAGCTGTTTTTTTGCATTAATGCCAAATGATTTGTTCATTGACATTAAAAGTAATAATGTAGCAATGCTGGATAAAACTGCACACAATAAAATAAAAAACCCTACATTTGCTCTTAAGCTTAAAAAGCTTGTTTCAAGAGCAATTGTATTTGAAATATTAAGTAAAACAAAAAGCCCTATCGCTAGAAATATAGTAGTTGAAACAAATCTAAAAATAATCTTCATAGTAAGTATTTCCTTAAACTATTGCTTAGTCAACTAAATTTTTCAGTGTTGCTTTCTTCACTGTGGGTGGCGCCGGAAGGGATGTTGATTAATTTACTTGATACTATACTATTTTACTTGATTCTGTAGAAAATTTGTAAACCTTTCCGGTATTTCACTCTCAAGTCTTATCTCCTTTTTCGTTCTCGGATGAGTAAAAATTAATTTATAAGCATGAAGCATCATTTCATTTACAGGATCATTTTTCTTCCCATATTTTTTATCCCCGACAATAGGATAGCCAATGCTCTTCATATGAACCCTGATTTGATGTGTACGTCCTGTTTCCAGGGTACATTCAAGAAAAGTCAATTTTTCAAATCTTTTTAAAACTTTCCAGTGAGTAATTGCATGTCTTCCACCACTAACAACAGCCATTTTATGTCTGTGAATTTTATCCCTGCCAATTGGTTTATTTATAATTCCACGATCATGCTGGACTTTTCCATAAGCAATTGCTAAATAATGTCTTTTCAATTTTCTCTCTTGTATTTGCTTTGCAATTTCAGTATGTGATTTGTCATTCTTACAAACAATGATTAAGCCAGAAGTTTCTTTATCAAGCCTATGAACAATTCCTGGTCTTAAAACTCCATTTATTCCTGAAAGTGAATCCTTGCAATGGTGTAAAAGTGCATTAACAAGCGTTCCTTTATATACACCGCTTGCCGGGTGAGTAACCATCCCCTTTGGCTTATTTATAACAATTACATCCTTATCTTCAAAGGCAACCTCAAGATCTATTTTTTCACTCTTCACTTTTGTTTCTTCCGGAGCAGGAATTGCAACAAATACTTCATCATTAGTTCTCAATCTATAACCAGGCTTTGAAGATTTCTCATTTACAAGAATTAAATTTTTATCAATTAGCTTCTGAACCAATGTACGACTGAGATCTTTTATGGATTCAGATACAAAGCGATCCAGCCTTTCACCTGTAAAATCATTTGGAACAGTTAAATTAATTTCATTAGTCATATTTTGTTAAATGTCATTGCGAGGGACAAAGTCCCGAAACAATCCCGATCTAACTTGCGCAAATTGTTCGGGATTGCCACGTCTCATTTCATTCGACTCGCAATGACGTGTCACCCTTTTTTGCCATAAACCATCCAATTAAAATTAATACTACACCAATATCAATAAACACATCGGCTAGATTAAAAACTGCAAAATTAAAAAGCTGTAAATCAAAAAAATCTATAACACCATTATGAATAAAACGATCTATTAAATTTCCTGTAGTACCACCTAAAATGCATGCACAGCCCGTTTTAACCACGTCATTCAAAGTCACTTTAGGGCAAAATGTTAAATAAGAAAAAATCAAAATATTTACTGTTCCAAGTAGCTGGAAAAACCCAGGATATTGTTTAAGAATACTAAAAGCTCCACCTGTGTTTTGTAGCACTGTAAACTTTACTATTCCAGGAATAAATGGCTTACTGTTATTTAAACCAATATCAAAAAGCAAATATTTTTTTGTAAGCTGATCAAAAATAATAATTAAAAAGAAAAGGAACAAGTTTAACAAACAGTTTTTTTTATAGTCTTCCGATAATTTCATAATCAAGCTTCAACTTGCTCATCTGAATCGTTGCTTTCAATATCTCTTCCGACAACTCCTCTTTTGCTTGTTTTAAAAAAGTTTACAAGTTTTTTTATCTCTTCAAACTGAACAAGTTCAGCTTCTACCTTCTCAAGAGCGTTTGTGGTATTTAAACCAGACTGATAAATTATTTTATAAGCCTTCACAAGCTCATTTCTGACTTCAGCTTTAATGCCTCGTCTGCGCAACCCAACTTTATTTACCCCTCTAATTTTTGCTATTCTGCCATCTGCAATAAAATAGGGTGGAATATCAAGCCTGCTTGCTGTAACACCTCCTACCATAGCAGATTCACCTATACGACAATGCTGATGGATAGGAGAAAGTGCACTGATAAAAACAAAATCTTCAACAATTACATAACCAGCAAGAATTGCTGCATTTGCCATAATTACATTATTTCCAAGCTGTACATTGTGTCCTATATGAACACCATTCATAAGAAAGCAATCCTTGCCAATTACTGTAAACCCTTCCTTTGTAGCTCTGTGAATAGTTACATATTCTCTGATAACTGTATTCTCACCAATTTTTACCCCTGTAGGTTCACCTTTGTAGTTAATATCCTGAGGAGGCAAACCTATACTACAGGCAGCAACTAATTTACAGTTTGCGCCAATCTCTGTTTTACCTTCAATAATTACATGCGGACCAATAAATGTATTTTCTTTAATTTCAACATCTGGTCCTATAACACAATAAGGGCCAATATTTACACCAGGTGCAATTTTTGCTTCTTTTGCTACTATTGCAGTGGGATGTATTATTGTAGGTGATTGATTTATAAGGCTTGTAGCATTTGACATAAAAAATAGTTTAACATAATGAAAACTTTAAAAAGTAACTTTCATAACTCCCTTAACTTTTAGTGGGTATAATAATTACGGTATGTCAATAGATAAAGAATTAATAAGCAAAGTAAAATCCTTATCACAAGATGAGAGAGGAAAACTCATAAAAATAATTATGGAAATTGAAGTTTCGCCAAAAGAAAAACATGATTTAACAGAACTGGCTGGTTTGGGTGCTGAAATATGGAAAGATATTGATGCTCAAGAATACGTTAATAAGGAGAGGGCTGATTGGACATAAATAATCTCTTAGACACAGCTCACACAATTGCCTTAGATACGTCGATCTTTATCTACTACATAGAAAAAAACAATACATACTTCAATTTAGTAAAAGCTATATTTGAAAAGTCTAGGCAAAGCAATAATTCAATTAAAATTGTAACCTCTACAATTACCCTAATAGAGGTTTTAACAAAGCCTATTTCTGAAGAGCGGGAAGATTTAGCAAATAAATATAAGGATATATTACTAACTTCACCAGGGATATCCATCTTAGAATTGAACAATGACATTGCAGAACTTGCCGCAAAATTAAAATCAAAATACCGCTTTTTAAGAACTCCTGATGCAATTCAAATTGCCACCTCAATTTATACTAATGCTGACTTGTTCCTAAGCAACGATAAAAAACTTGACAATATTAGTGAAATAAAAATTGTGATTTTAGATAACGTACTTATAAAAAATGAATAATTCAGACAACCTATTAGATTTTATTGCTCTGGACAAAGTATTGTCAGAATCAATAGATAAAGAAATCCTTTTAAATCTTGATCAGAACTTAAATCTTGTAAGAGAAAAAAGCCGTGCATTAGCATCGAGTTTAAAAAGATGTTTTAACAATGCAAGAAATAGTATGAGATATGTACTGGTTTATAACCTTGGAAAAGAAGATTTGAAAAATAAAAAGCATATAAAGGAAGAAGAATTACAAAAATACCTAGAGAATTATTTAAAAGATTACTTTGAAAAAAATGATTTTATGCACTATAGAGAGTTTGTAAGGCTATTACGCGCATGTACTATAGATGTAGGTGGAGAAGTTAGTTCACCTATTAAAGAAGCTTATAACAATTTCTTTTTAGGTAAACGTTTGGTTATGGCTTACAAATACGGACTTTCTTAATATTTCCAGCTATCAAATTTTCTAAAAAAGGCCTTTATATATTCAGAGTTATAACAATAACTCTATTTAAGATACTTTATATAAAAGAAAAATATTAAAGGAAAATAAAATGAAAGTTACAGGAGATCTTCCAGCAAATTTAAGTTACCTAGCACGTGGGCCTGTATTTCCAAGTACTCTTCCATTTCAAAACAATCTTCCGCCAGGATTAAGTCATTTAGTTCAGTCTCCACCTTCTCCACCTTCTCTCTGGTCAAGGTTTACATCTTTAGTAGGAAGAGCACCAATAGGGCAACAATTTTTAGTTTGGGGAGGACTTGGTGGCTTGGGTTTACAAATGTTCTTTGGTAGCGAAAAAGGCTTTTTTGGAAATCTCCTTAGTTTTGGACTTAGCATTGCTGGATTAGCTACATTAATTCCAGGGATGCAATGCTTAATTCTTCCAATTGCTGCTATATATGCTGCAAGAGGTTTATTTACAATGGCTACAGGTGAAGGTTTCATGGAAAGAGGTATGGGACTTCTTGATCTAGCTTGTGCCATTCCTGGATATAGTATATTTAAAAATTGGAAAAATATATCCCAAGCAGCTACTAGCTTAGCTAGTAGAACAGGTATAAGTACATTAGCTAACAACACAGGTATAAGTACAGCACATGCATATGCAAGAACAATAGCAACAGATTCTTTTGGTCCAGCAGCAGGCAGGCAGGTTTCCTGGGTTGCAAGTGCATTTAGAAATCCTAGAGAAGCATTCGGAAATCTAGCAGAAAGTTCAGGAAGAGGATTAAGTTATTATTGGGGAAGATTTACTGATGGAGCTAGAAATGCAGCTCCACCTATCCCAGGTCTAATGGCAGGGGCTGGAATATAAATAAAATTTGGATTTTTAGCTTTAATTTAATTTTTACATTATAAAATACTTTCAAAATCAGTTATCTAAGGAGCAAGTCTCCTGTATTTTTATGCTTATTATTATGGTATAAAAATTCAAATGGTTAATTATGCCACTGTGTTAAGGCTGTTATCTGTGTTGCCTGTGTTGCCTGTGTTGCCTGTGTTGCCTGTGTTGCCTGTGTTGCCTGTGTTGCCTGTGTTGCCTGTGTTGCCTGTGTTGCCTGTGTTGCCTGTGT
>Ga0209515_10005391_pt1 | contig 16569 bp, 20 predicted proteins | sample Subgroupgradi54m_FD_187454 | JGI IMG/M metagenome (GOLD analysis project Ga0209515, IMG submission 187454) | Subsurface groundwater microbial communities from S. Glens Falls, New York, USA - GMW60B uncontaminated upgradient, 5.4 m (SPAdes)... ...
CGCTGGGCTATTTAACACCAACCCAATTTGAACAAAAACATCAGCCCCAAAAGGGCAGCACTTTAGTGCAACCAACACCGAGCTCAACTCCACACTTTTTTACCCTTGCTTAATGGGGAGCATTACAGGACCTTTCTGAAACGTACAGAAGAATCATAAAAGTGCATTCCCTACGGCCAAGATTGTGACAGACCGGTTTCATGCGGCGTAGCAGCACTGCTTCGCTGTGTGATCCGTCTTGTTAATTATCACTTCCTTAAAACTTGGCAGTTAATTGATCCTGAAGGAAGGAAGAATAGAGGGCTTCTCTCCCTCATGAGAAGGCATGAAGAAAAGCTTAAACCGGATCAGCGCCTGAAGCTTCTGGCTTACTTCCAAAAGTATCCGGCCCTTCAAGTGATCTGGGAGTTTAAACAGAAACTCTGCCGTTTGCTTCTCATCAAGCACAGGACCCAGAAACAATGCAAGCGACTGATTCCTTTATTTCTCAAATATGTACAGCAGCTTAAAGATTCTCCGTTTGAGAATCTTTCTATTCTTGGAAGGACTTTTGAATCGTGGTCTTCTGAGATCGTGAGAATGTGGCGCTTCACGAAATCCAACGGTATTACGGAAGGCTTTCACAACAAGATGGAGATGATTCCAAGACGTGCTTTTGGATTCAGAAACTTTGAGAATTACCGGTTGCGAGTCAGAGTTTTATGCGGTTTAATACGACCCTAAACATCAACTTCAATTTGCTATTGCCCCCGTCTTTGGGGATGAGCCATTCCATTTAACTCATACCCGACGATATTGGAAATAGATTGGGGTGAGCGACGGGAATTGAACCCGCAACCCCAAGATCCACAATCTTGTGCTCTAACCAGATTGAGCTACGCTCACCATGAAGCCGATAAAAATGAAATTATCCTATGTCAGCAGAAGTAAGGCAATTAGAAAAATAATTCCTCATTTAGCTCAGCTCCTTCCGATTTTTTTGAAATAGCTTTCCCATGATTTTTTGAACAAACGAAAGTTCGTCTAATTTGAGCAAAAAGGACACCCCTAAATAAACAATGACGCCCAACAAAATAGTCCCTAGCAAAATCATAGCTTGAGAACTTAAGAATGATTGTTCATTAAAATTGAACAGACTTAAAACCACCAAACAAACCACGCCCATAATCAGAGATGCGATCGTTGTTTTGATGATACTCCCCTTAAATTTTTTCCAGTCAAACGAACCATAACGTTTCTGAAAGGCATGACAAAGTTGAACATAAGTCAGAGCGCTCGTTATCGATGTGGAGAGCGCAAGCCCTCCCTGTTTCAAAGGATGCATGAGAATCCAGTCTAAAACCGCATTTACAATCAGAGCCACGAACGCTATTTTAACAGGTGTTCTCGTATCCTGCACAGCGTAAAAAGCCGAAACAAGAATCCGGATTGCGGCCATAAAATAAAGACCGATGGCATAGTAGGCTAACGCCACCGCTGTTCTTTCCGTATCCAAGCTCGTAAAACGTCCATGTTCAAACAAAACATGAACAATGGGATTGGCGAGAAAGAAGAGACCTACGCTTGCCGGAATGGAAATAAAAGAAGTGGTTCGAAGTCCAAATAATAATGTCCTTTTCAATTCTTCCGGATTCTTTGCGGCCGCGGACTGTGACATTTCGGGAAGAATAACGGTGCTCATTGAAACCACAAAGATTCCCAAAACCAACTCCATGACCCGGTCGGCATAATAAATTTGCGAAACGCTTCCCTCGCGCAAAAGAGACGCCAATAATGAATCTACTAAGACGTTAATTTGAACGATTCCGATCCCAAAAATACTGGGCGCCAGCAACATCCCGATTTTTTGGACGGCGGGATGTTTAAATGAAAACCCGACTTGAAAACGCATTCCCTTTTGAATCGTAAAAGGAAGTTGACTCACAAATTGAAAAATGCCGCCGATTACCACACCGAAGGCAATGCCAATCACAGGATTTGACATCAAACGCGTAGATAAAAAAATAGAGGCGATTAAAGCAACATTAAAAAATACCGGCCCTAAAGCAGGCACGGCAAAATAACCAAATGAATTAAGCACGCCCATAAAAAGAGCGGTGACAGACACGAAAACCAAGTACGGGGCCATAATACGCGTGAGGAAAATCGTAAGTTCCAATTTTTGAGGGATTTTGAGAAATCCGGGGGCCATAACAGCAACAATGGCAGGGGTAAAAATTATTTCCAGAACAACGATCAAACCGGTGATCAGTGCTAAAGTATAAAAAAATTTCCGCGTAAAGTTCCAAAGTTCTTCTTGAGAATTATCCTGCCGATATTGAATAAAAACAGGAACAAAAGAAGCGCTCATCGCTCCTTCGGCGACAAGTCTACGAAATAAATTGGCGATCCGGTAAGCAACGGTAAAAGCGTCCATGCTGGCACCTGCGCCTAGAGCCCAAGCCAGCGCAGCATCACGAACATAGCCAAAAACACGGCTTAACGCGGTCATCAGACCCACTGAGCCTGCCGCTTTTAGGATTCTGCTCTTATTCTCCTGTTCCATGGAAACCTTTATTTTAATAAAATTCGGATTGAAGACGAATTAATAAGTTTGATAGAATAACGTCATGACAGCTTATTTCATTAAAGGCGGCCCGATCATGCTGCCGATCTTGCTTTGCTCTATCGTTGCCGGCATGATTTCAATCATTGCCTGGTTTCGTCTTTGGCAGGCAAATCATCTCAAACTACCCGTAAACGAACTGAAACAAGCCGTGTGCCGGAAAGATTGGTCTGGTGCGTTTCAAATTTGCGACCGGAGCGAGCACCCTTTTCTAAAACCATGGCGCATTGGATTCCGGTTATTGGCTGAAGGAAAAAGCGATCTCCATGACATTGAAGAAGCAGTTTCCGTTGAAGGCGCCAAAGTCATGGCTTATTTTGAACGTCTATTAAATACGCTCAGCGCTCTGATCACGGTCCTGCCGATGCTGGGTTTTCTGGGAACCATTCTCGGTCTCATTATGAGCTTCGAAAATTGGGAACAAATGGGCGCTCAAGTGAGTATGAGCGCTCTTGCCAGCGGCATTTACCAAGCCATGATCACTACAGCCGCAGGATTAATTGCCGCTATTCCCTACCATCTTCTTCATCATTATTTCTCGAACCGAACCAATCGTGAAGCACTCAAATTATCGCAGGAAACAACCGACTTATTTCGCCAAATTAAGGAAGCGCTTTTACGGGAAGTTGTGGTCGATCAAGATTCGGTTTTAACTTCTACCACCGGCTCATGATCTTCAAAGTTAAATCCAAAACGTCCACATCGGGCGAATCCATTGCTCTGGCCGATATTGTGATCAATCTTTTTGTTTTTTTCTTCATCACGTTTGGCTTAAATACCTCTTTTGATCCAGCCCAAAAAGGGACTTTACCCATTGAGCTTCCCAAATCATCTTTGTCAACCGTCGAAAAAACGCAAAAACCGGTAACGCTTTCAATTGATCGCGGCGGCAACGTTTATCTAGGGCCTCGTAAGATCCCTTCCGATAAACTCAAAACCATGTTAAACCATGAATTGTCTCTCAGAAAAGACAAAAGCGTTTTAGTTCAAGCCGACCGGTCCATCTCACTGCAAACGTTCGTTTCAATTCTGGATATCGTCAAAACCACCCAAGCGCGCTCTGTTGCCATTCAGACAAAATTATAAACGTCATTCCCCGCCTTCCGGATCGAAGTGAACCGTGACATCTGCTTCCGGAAAACGCTCTTTGATCCGCTTGATCAGAGATTCCGTCAACTCATGAGCTTTTGAAAAATTCTCTTCTTCCCTGATTTCAAAATGAAAATCAATAAACCGCTGATTGCCAATTTTACGCGTTCGTAAATTGTGAAAGCCGATGATTTTCGGATCATGGTTTAAGATGATTCGCTCAAGTTCTTTTTGTTCAGACAAAGGAAGTGCTCGATCAAGTAATTCATCAACGGATTTCTTCAAAATTTGGAATGACTGGTAAAGAATATAACAGGCGATGATAAAAGCGACGGCTAAATCCCAAAATGAAGAACCGGTCCACCGGACCAAAATCAGGGCTACAATAATTCCGCCGTTTGTGACAAAATCGGTTGTGAAATGAAGCGTTTCAGTTCCCAGCACAAGCGACTCAGTTTCGCTAAAAACCCGCTTCAATTTCAAGACCAACAAAAACGTAATCACCATCGATACAATCATGACACTCACTGCAACCGGAATATGTTCAAGCTCAACCCGGAAAATGAACCGTCTGATAGACTCAGCAACCAAATAAATTCCGCTGATTGAAATAATAACGCTTTGAAACAAACCAGCCAAACTTTCAATCTTGCCGTGCCCGTATAAGTGTTCTTTGTCCGCAGGTTTTTCTGCTTCCTTAATCGCGATTAAATTGACAGAGGAAACGAGCATATCCATAAATGAATCGATCGCCGATGCAATAATTCCGAGGGAATGAGTCATCAAACCTACCGAAATTTTGAAAAGGGTGAGAAAAAGAGCAGTTGAAATCGAAAGTGCAACGACATTCAGCTTTTTCTTTGTTTGGGAAAATCCTTCAGACATTTCTTTTCTCAATTCTCTCTCCTATCAAAATCGACAATTCAAAAAGAATCCATAAGGGACCCGCCAGTAAAAGTTGAGTGATTAAATCAACCGTAGGAGTCAATACAGCTGCAAGAACAAAGATGGCCACGATGGCAACCTTTCTTTGCGCCTTTAAAAATTCCGCTTTGATCACGCCCAAAACCATCAGTCCGATCAATAATACCGGAAGTTCAAACACGATCCCAAAAATCAATATGAAAGAAAGAAAAAAGGAAATATAAGAACCGATAGAAATTAACGGCTCAAGAGATGGGGTTTGGAAATTCAAAAAAAAGTTAAGAGCAAAAGGAATAATTCCATAATAGGCAAATAAAGCCCCCAATAAAAATAGCCCTGTCGAAATGAGTATTAACGGCAATACCTTTTCTTTTTCGCTTACATATAAACCCGGCGAAATAAATTTCCAAAGCTGGTAAAAAATCAAAGGCGAACTAATGATAACTCCAACAATAAGCGAAAGTTTTATTTTTACCATAAACGCTTCATAGGGTGAAAGAAAATAAAGCGAATAAACATAATGTTTAATCGGGATAATCATGATTTCCAAAATCTGATCAGAGAAGAAAAAACAAAGAAGTGAAAAAAAACAGACGGAAACCAGAGCGATGATCAATCTTCTCCTGAGCTCTTCTAGATGATCAAAAATATTAAATTCGATCGACGGTTTCATTTGAACTCTCGAAGATTTGCACCCGGCACTGACTTTCATTAAAAACCCAAGAATGAATAAAAATGATGTCCGTACTGTCCCGACAACAAATCTTTTCTAATCGATAGTCGGAACGGCGCTGATTTTCATTAATCTTCCAATTTGAGCTAAATTAGAAATCAGTGCAGGGCTAATTTTCAATGAATATTTTCTATTCGGAAATATTAAAACTGTAAATTGCGCCCGGGCCGAATCGAACGGCCGACCCTCTGCTTAGAAGGCTCGTGCTCTATCCATTTGAGCTATGGGCGCAATGTATTTAGATTTTAACATATTGTGCAATCGAAAGTTATGGAAATTTCCATCGGAACGCAGAGCTTCGCCAACTTGCAGTTCGTACCCCTTTGTGGTTGCAGTTCGTACCCTTTTATAAAGATTATACATGGGAATATCGCAATTTATATTCATCGGGCCTAATTGTATACCTATGTTTCTCGTCAAGCAAGAAGCCCAGGAAATCAAGTTTGAAAATAAGAGTTCGTCTTCCAATTAAGATTTTACGACACCTTCTTAGAAGGCGATAAAATGTTTTTCGACTCCCGTTAAATTTCCGTGCCGCCGTCTCCGAAGTCAAATAATTTTCAGCCAAATCATTAATACGCTTTTTATCATAAACGAACGTCTTCCTACTGTTTATCTTTAACAACTGACAAAGACCTTCGCGTAAGCCCCAAGTCCTGAGTGATCGATACCGAATCCGAAAAGGAACTAATACCGAAATGGCCTCTTGCTCTGTGAGGATCTCATCCCACTGGATAGGTTTCTGATCCTCCAGTGCCCCTGCCATTTTGCGCTCATAAACTTGCTTAACTTCTCTTATGATTACAGGTTTCAAAGACGTCAAAGTATCAAGGACTTGGAAAAAGTCTTCCTTGCTTACTTTGTCAAAGTAACTTTCCTTAATGTCTTTGACATAGAGCTTCCTATATTCTTCCATTTCACCGAGCGGGTTGTTATGGACATAAATTCGTTCGAAGGTTCTAAAATCATCGTGATCAAGCCGTTGTTGCATGAGTCTTGGATTAAGGCTCTTTCCATATGGCTCCGTATTTAAAGTAGGAAGTGTATGTCTAAAGGTGTGTGGTGAAGGAATTTTTCCTTTAACGGCGCGGATGTCGAGTGAGCGGCAACAATCGTAAACAATATCGCGGACACCACTCAAGGTAAGCGCTTCCCCTGTCCTTGAGACAAATAGACGATCCATCTTGGGGTGAAAATGCGGACGAATGACTTGAACCCAATGCCTCAAGAGCCGGATCGTTTCCTGAAACAGAATATAAAGGACCTTATCCTCCTTTTCGCCTTTTAAATACTCTCCCTTAATCGCCAATTGATACCTTTTGTCGGGAAGCTCGTGAAGATCGCTTAACCTGAGCTTCGCGATGGCGGACGCTCGGAGTCCGGTATCATAAATTAACGTCGTGAGGGTACGCCTGCGAACTTCTTTTGAATCCTCCCAATGAAGGGATTCTAGATCAAGAAGTTTCTTGATTTGGTCAGGCATGATAAAATCGCCCCTTGATTTGACTTTTCGCCGTTCAAGAAGCAGATTATCGAATGGGTTATTCTTTAAAATTCCAAGGTCAATTCCATTTCCAATGAGGGAGAATAAGCCGGCCAGATAAGTTTTGATGGCTTCCTTTTTGTTTTTTTTCTGATAGATCTCAAGAAGCTTTTCCAAATCGCTTTTATTAATTTCTTCAACGGCGGTTTTATGAAGCACTGATAAAATCGTGAGTGTGGCGCTGATGCGCGCCTGGCGGTTTGAAGCGCTTAGCTTCTCTGGTCTTCGCCTGATTTGAAACTTGAAAAACTCATGTTCTCTGGAATCTTCAAAAAACTTCTTCGTTGCTTTTAGTTTCCGCCCATCTTCTTCAAACTGAACGATTAGCTTTTGAGTCGTGCCTGAAAGAGCAAAAAAGCGCTGGTATTTCAGATAGGTTTTTCTCCAAAGAATGGTCCTGAGAATGAGCTTCCGTGGATAAAAGTATTTATTGACCAGGTAGCGGATCCGGTCAACCGTCCTGTTTACCTCGCGCTCGCTGTAGGACTTTCCATTCTTTTTGTTAAGCCCGTTCTCAAGTGAAGACCTAAATTCTTCAAGAAAGATTTCGTCAACCGTAATTTCCCGTGTGGCGGATAAGTCCATGAAACGTTGACAGAGTCTCACGGAAACAAGCGAGCGAGCGTAGTCTAATTTGGACTTAGCGGGTGGGGACAGAAATTGAGCCGCTTTCCCCAACAGAGCGAAAAATTCTTCGACCTGAAAAGGAATTTTACACACAGCTTCTTTTAAAATATACGCATCCCGATAGGGATTAACGATCTCGTGTTCCATCTCGCCTTAGCATGATCAAACGTGAATTTTTGTAGTCCCAACCTTGACACTTTTTAAAAAAAGTCTCTTTAACGCAAGCAGATCGCTAAGTTCTTCATCGGAACATGGTTCTTTGTGTTCCTCCTTGTCACTGGCTTTGATAAAGCTTCGGTAAGGCTCCAAAAGTCGAAACGCAACGGACCTGCCGCGGCTGAAGGATTCGATAACTGCGCGTCGAAACAAATGCTGTCTCCACTTTTTTACGGTGATGGCGGCTACTCCATATCTTTTCGCAAGTTCAGAATACATTGCGGTATAAAGTCCTCCTGAATCTGCCTGGTATGCAACATCGAAAAAAAGAAACCAAGCCGGCCCTATTTTTTCGCGTTCCCCTGGAGTCTTAAGGAGAAACTCCATAAATCCTTTCCAATCAGGAACTAGTTTTTCATCATGCCGTCTTAATCCAAGCTCACGATCACTCAATACCCCTCACCCCCCGTTTTTTCTTGAAATTCGCGTTCCAGGAGGTACAATAAAAAAAGGCGGTGGACACACGGAGCGTGCAGAACGCTGACTGTCCATATTTGCCAGCCGGTGAGTGCCCTCGAAAGCTTCACCGGCTTTTTTTATTTCTTATTGTACTTCACTACAGTAGTACATTCAACCCTTTTTTCGGTACCTCTTGGGAATCTTCTCGATATCCCGGCTTCGGAGATATCGTTTCATGGCTTCATCCGTCGTGTACCAAACCCTTCCCTTTTTCACGGCTTCAAGCCGCTCCCGGTGAATATAATCCTTAAGCGTCCCGGAATTGAAGCCATACTTTTTTGCGGCTTCGCTTAATGTAAGGAGTCCTTTCGGAAGTCGAATCATGGTGTTTGCCCAGTATTCTACTGCGCGACATGATCATTTTCCATTCGAATCCCCACGATCTTCATAGTCTTAAGGATCAAGGCTCTCTTAAACCGTTGCAACATGCTCCTCATTCCGAATGGATAAAACTTTTTCACGACCTTTTGGGTCATGAGATCAACCTGAAAAATGTAAGGCGAACATCTCATCCGTCGCTTCCCTGTTATGATCTTAACCGCCTCGGTTGCGGCAAGTGATGCTACAAGCGTAAGTCCGGGAGCTACGGTTGATCCCTTGAGATGGCTAGGATCAAACACTTCAGGGCTTGCATAAGTAAGCGCAAGAGGTGAAGGCGAAAGTCCGAAGAGGCTTCTGAGAATCAACTCGCGCTCATCCATCTCAGGAGAAATTCCCATGTAATCCTCCCAGCTCATTCCATGGGGTGAGAAAACAAGAAGCGAGGCTCCAAAGCCAAGAGGGCATGAGGTAATGGCGAAGATTTTCTTTTCGCGCGAGACCTTGAAGAAAAGAAGCTTCGCACGCGGCTCAAACAGATCAATTCCATCGATTGCCAGATTCGCTCCTTCGAGGAAGGAAGTGATATTTTCCCGAGTTACTCCTTCCAAGAAAGTTTCAACAGATGCTTCCGGATTGATTCCGAGAATCATCCTGCGGATCACCTCCGTTTTCCTCAAGCCCGCGGTATTCCAGGAAGCTCCTGTCTGGCGGTTGATGTCTGTTAGATCAAATAACTCGGGATCGGCCAGTTTAAAGCTTCCAACCCCGAGCCGGGCAAGTGTAACGGCCGTAAGACCTCCTGCTCCTCCCAAGCCGGCAACCGCGACACAGGATTCCTTAAGTTTGGCCTGCTCTCGGGTCGTGATCCAGCCAAGATTACGCAAGAAAGCGCAGGAAGCGTCTTTAGGATACGGTGTTGTCATCGATAGAACCTCCTCCCGAGAGAGGCTTGATTGTGATCTCAAATTTATTGGGTTTTGTCTGATCAAGACCTTCGAAGAATTTATTGACGTTTTTGCAGTTGGGGAAGTTCATCAGAAAAAACCCGGACCTGAAATGATTCATCATCCACTGGGTATTCTTCTCACCACCCCACTCCATACTAACCTGAAGCTTTTTCATTCCGAGCCTCATTTTGAACGGGCGCCATTTCAAGAAAGACGCTCTCCTTCTTGATATTCTTCATGGATCCTGAAGCAAAATCGACAAGCCATCCGATTCCGGTCCCAATTCCCATTGTCCACCAGCCTGTGGCGGCTGTGTTCAGTGCTGTGGAATGGGCAAACCCGCTCCACGAAAGTCCAGAAGGGACTTTGAATACTTTACGCTCATAGCCTTCGCGTTCTGCGACGCAACTGTGACCCGTGCTTTGCTTTAAGGGCATCGCACCCGGGGTTTTGGTCCTTCTTCCCGAGCAGTTCACTTCAACACCAGGGACATTACTGTCAAAAAATACTTCCTGCTCATCATGCTGACGGCCAAACATGGTCGAGCATCCCGTAAGTCCAAACAAGACGAGCGCGACTGAAATTCCTTTAACCCAGAATCTTCTTTTCATTCTCTTTACCGATCCTCCTTGTATTTGCCTTTTTCCTTCTTGGCCCACCAGGAATTGAGGCTCAAATTTGTCCCGAAGGGGCTTTTTTATTCCCATTCATCCGGAATTTAAGACGAGCCATGACCCGCGGCTCAATTCAATAGCTTTTTCCATGCCGCTTCTCCCGCCTTTTATTAAAACTTATTTTCCATTCCATCTGTTTCTCCAAATCGATACCTAACCCGCCGCACAGATCAAATAAGCGGATTACGGTATCCGCAATCTCGTCTTCAAAAGTATCTTTTTGCTCCATCCCGAAATAACTTCTCCGGTGCGCTTCAATGGCCTCGCCGAGTTCGGAGACAACAAGCATGAGCATCTCACCGACATTTCTGTCCTGCTCCCAAAAACCCTTTTTGCGCGCAACCAGGTGGCACTCTCGAACCCAATCTGTGACTGTCCTTGGCACAAGATCTCCCATTCCTACAAACTCTTTTTATTTCACGCGATTCTTAGAGACATAAATTTCATCAATCAATAAAGTCCCTTCCTTCGGAATGGCGTTCATATCGTCAAGGATGATCTCGAATTCCTTAACTTGGGACCAGTTGGCGATCCGAGCGAACTTTTTCAGTGGAATCTGATATTCCTTCCACTCCTCCTTGATATTGGAGATTGAATACGCAGCTTTCCGGTACAGGCTGTCTGTCAATTGCACCGCTACGGCTCCGCGAAAGCGCCCGCCTTCGGACTTCAAGTGAACATGTAAGGTATCAAATGATGAAAGATCTTGATTCTCGAGTTTAATCCAAACTCCAACCATTGCCGGATTGGGGGAATCCACATCAAAATCAATCGCGAGGGCTTTTCCCTCCTTCTTTCCTGCCCGATCCTCACCAACAATCCTGACTTTAACGCTTTGGTCTGGATCGAGCACATTGCGCTCCCATGTGCCTACACTTCTCGCGGTCTCCTCATCCTCAAAATCTGCAATCTCTAAAATCGATTGCGGATTAACGTCCTGGGCCATACCAGCGAGTGGAAGTAAGGTTAAACAAATCCAAAATGAAAAATATTTAAACGGCTGCTGCATTGAGATATTTCCTCGCCTGCTCATAAGACTCACTGCTTCCGATGTCAAACCATGCCCCTTCGAAATCAACTCCGTACAAATGTTCCTTGCGGCTCAAGTAACCGATGAAATCGCCAATTTTGTCGGCGGGAAAACCTTGAGCGAGATACTCATCAAGCCGATGTTTGAAGGTGCCCGGAAGGTAATAGGCTCCGATGCTGACCTTGGTTGATTTGGGATAGGCGGGCTTTTCTTCAAAATCAATGATCCGGTGATCATGATCCACCTGGACAACGCCGTATTTGGACGCTTCCAATTTGTCTCTCACATCATAAAGACCCACGAATCCCGATTGGGGATGAGAAAGCACCGGGAGTAAGAAGTGACTTAAGGGGAAGTCAAAAAAATTATCCGAACATAAAATAAGATAATCCTCATCCTCCTTTTGCCTGGACTCGATGGCGAGCTTGAGATCCTGTATCGCTCCGCACCTTTTTTCAGGGACGCACACCTGATTGTCTTCTATATAGATGGGCTTTCGATACCCGGAGTCTTTCCGCCATTTGTAAAAATCAAGATAAAACCGGGCATTGGTCATCAGGGTGATTTCTCTGACCATTGGGAATTTTTCAAGCGGCTCGACCAAATAATCAAGGAGCGTCTTCTTCCCGGCCGGAAGAAGGGCTTTGGGGCAACATTTTGTAAGCGGGTATAACCTTGTTCCAAACCCTGCCGCCAGAATGATTACTCTCATAAACCTATCTTCTCGTATGAATGAAAATTTTTCAGCACTCAATGCTTCCTCCTGATCCGGTCCCCTGTTTTAAGCCCGTTTCGACGAAACCACCCCTGATTCATTTCAAGGGCGAAGCGCGCGTCATCCGGCGCTTCGTAAATCCGCTCAGGCGTTTTAGGATCCATGTTCTCGATTTTTAAAACCTTCCCCCGCCCACCCAGATAGGCGACAGTCAAAGGGATCTTGACCCCCTTCATGTGGAATTTAGTTTTTACTTTCTTCGGAAGAACAAAAAGCATCCCCTCATCCTCACGAAGCCACGGCACACCGGAGAGCCCTTGCTCAAGTTCCTCTTTAGCAAATACCACCCAAGCGTCGATGACCTTCTCTCCTGCAATCAGCTCGACAGAAATCGAAGAGGGTGGTGGTGACGCTAAAAGTACGGAATGCGCCGTGAATAGCGAAATTCCTCCAAGAATTGTTACCGTAAGCAAAAACCGTTTCATAGATTTACCGTCCACCACCTTTCCTTTAAATTTCATGCTTGGCTTCCTTGATGGTGGTCTGTTTGTAAAAGTATCTCCAGCGCATCATCGAGTCTTCAAGAAATTCAAGTAGTCTCGGGTTTAAACGAATCCCGCCTCTTGTGGGCATACCGCCGCGCGTTCTCTGATCGTACTTCCTGAAATCAAAGTAATGTTTGCCACGATACTCCGCGTCATGAAGCCGGTACTCGCTTCCGTTCGGCCCCGTGTAGGTCATCAGATGCGTCATGATGGTCCCGCTCTTTGTCACTAACTGACCCTCCCGAATTTTTCCCGGATGATCCTCGGGTTTTATTTCCTCCGCCATTTGGTCTTCCTCTCTTTTGTCCTCCGTCATTTTGCAATGCCTCCCTTGGCTTAGATTAAGAACATCCCATCGAGCCGCCGCAGTTAAGACAGCGGTAGCATGAGCCGTTCCTGACAGTTAAGTGCCCGCAATCCGCACAAAAAGGCGCATCTTCCATCACGCCTTGAAGCTCGCGGTCAAGTGCATGGGATGAAGTGCCGTTTGCCGAATTGTGGGTCTGATTTTCTTTAAGCGCCGTGTCCTCTGTCTCAGGTTTCACCTGGACAAAGTCCGTCATCCCGAGATACTCAAACCCGAGCAGACGGAAGATGTAGTCAATTACGGAAGTGGCGCGTTTAATGTTCGGGTGATCGACTGCACCGTGCGGTTCAAAGCGGGTGAAGGTGAAAACATCCACAAATTCCTCAAGCGGCACTCCGTACTGAAGTCCCAAAGAAACGGCAATCGCAAAACAGTTAAGAAGGCTCCGGTAGGCGGCACCTTCTTTGTGCATGTCGATAAAAATCTCACCCAAGGTGCCGTCCTCATACTCTCCCGTCCTTAAATAAACTTTGTGCCCTGCGACTTTTGATTCCCAGTTAAACCCCGCCCTTTTCTTGGGCATTCTTTTGCGGAAAGGAATGGATTGAACCGCCTGAACGCCCACTTTGCTTCCTCCGCCTTCAAGAGGTTGAGATGCCTTTGAGCCGTCCCGGTAAATGGCAACGGCCTTGAGCCCTTTCCTCCAAGCTTCAATAAAAAGTCTTTCAATTTCATCAACCGTAATTTCATTCGGGAGATTGACCGTCTTTGAAATGGCCCCTGAGAGAAAAGGCTGCACCGCAGCCATCATGTCGATATGCGCTTCGGGTGAAAGGAATCTGTGTCCAAGTGAGCCTGAGCGATTCGCGCAGTCAAAAACCGGAAGGTCCTCTTCCTTTATATAAGGTGCTCCTTCTATCGTGAACTGGCCAAGGATTAAACGGTTCGCCTCTTCGATCTCATCTTTTGAGAATCCGAGGCTTTGAAGCACGTTTCGACCTGATGTTTTTGTATTGTTTTTTAAGATTTCAGGCGTGAATACGTCCGAGAGATGAAAGGCGGATGGAAGGCATTTTTCCAGTTCGTCGATTGCAGAATCCGTGAGTCCTCTCTCCCGAAGAGCCTTTCTATTAATAGAAGACGTATTATCAATAGAGAGCGTCCCACGGATGTAGGCTAAGATTTCACGTTTTTCTTCTTTGGAGTAACCGAGATTAGTAAGCGCCCTTTCAACCGTGGCGTTTACGATCTTGAAGCTTCCTCCTCCAGCAAGTTTCTTAAATTTCACAAGTGCAAAATCAGGCTCAACGCCTGTCGTGTCACAATCCATCAGAAGCCCGATCGTGCCCGTTGGTGCAAGCACAGTGACCTGGGCATTCCGGTATCCGAACCGGCGTCCAAGTTCAAGTGCTCTCTCCCAATCCGAAACTGCTGCTTTGGAAAGCTCTGAGGAAAAATCCTGAGAAAGCTTTTGGGCGTGTTCCCTGTGCTGCTCCATCACCTTGAGCATGACTTGTTCATTCTTGGGATAATCGGGGAAAGGACCTTGGACTTCTGCCATTTCGCTAGAAACCTTGTAGGCATGGCCCGTAAGAATCGCCGTAAGAGAGGCCGCCATACCGCGCCCGGCTTCGCTCGCATAAGGAATTCCAAGCGCCATGAGAAGCGCTCCGAGATTCGCATAGCCCAAGCCAAGCGGCCGGAAGTCGTGGCTCTTTTGAGCGATTCTCTGTGTGGGATAGGATGAAAAATCAACCAGAATTTCCTGGGCGATAAAAAGGATTCGGATTGCATGGCGGTATCCTTCAATATCAAAGCGGCCGTCATCACCAAGAAACTTCATGAGGTTGATGGAGGCAAGGTTACAGGCCGTATCATCCAAAAACACAAACTCCGAGCAGGGATTGGTGCCACGAATCACGCCTGAATTTCGGACCGTGTTCCAGCGGTTCATGGTGGTTGAGAAATGAATCCCGGGATCTGCACACTGCCAGGCCGCTTCGGCGATTTTTCTCATAAGACTTCGGGCGGAATGCTGCTCATGCACCTCACCCGTTGTCCTGAGTCTTGTTTCAACAGTTCTGTCATTTAAAACCGCTTCCATAAACTCATCCGTCACCGAGACTGAGTTATTCGAATTCTGGCCGGATACGGTCTGATACGCCTCGCCGTTAAAATCCGCGGGGTACCCTTCCCGGATAAGCGCCCTTGCCTTTTTCTCTTCCCTCACCTTCCATTCGATAAACTCTACGATCTCTGGATGGTCGATATCGAGTGAAACCATCTTCGCCGCTCGTCTTGTAGTTCCTCCAGACTTAGTCGCTCCGGCTCCGCGGTCAAGCACGGCAAGAAACGACATAAGCCCGGAAGAGGTGCCGCCTCCTGAGAGCTGCTCCATGCGCCCCCTAATCTTTGAAAAGTTTGTTCCGGTGCCAGAGCCGTACTTGAAAATCCTGGCTTCATTTTTTGCGAGTTCAAAAATGGACATGAGGTCGTCTTCAACCGACTGGATGAAACAGGCTGAGGACTGCGGATGAGAGTAGGCGTCTTTTGTTTGTTGGGCCGATTGAGTCCTGGGATTCCAAAACCAATTGCCACCGCTTCCTTCAATGCCGTAAGCGTGTTTCAAACCGCAGTTAAACCACACGGGGGAATTAAACGCCCCGATCTGGTGAATTAAAAGGTAAGCAAGTTCAGCTTCAAACGCATCCCGATCGGATATATCCGAGAAATATCCCTGATTTTCACCTTCCAAACGGATGGTTCGGCTTACACGCTTCACAAGATCCCGGACGCTTGTCTCAAATCCTTTTCCCGGAACACCTTTCTTTCGGAAATATTTGGAAGCGGCAATATCGGTTGCAAGCTGTGACCAGAATTTGGGCGCTTCGACGCCGTCCATACGAAAGACCTCATGCCCTTTCTGATCGCGGATCACAGTATTTCTTTTTTCATAAACCACCTGATCCAACGGGTTACACCCCAACTTTGTCCAAAGCCTTTTCACGTTTAAACCGGGAGATGGTGCTGTTGAAAATAATGGGTTCATGATTCGAGCACCCACTCATGTTTTAAGTCGGGAATAAAAATCAGGTTCTCGTGTTCTGAATTCGCCGACCAGGAAACGCGGGGCCTGCCACCCGCGATTTTTAACCTCGAACAGCCAGCGTATGTCTCATTTGTAATGTCTTCCCATTTGCGCGGATAGTTCATGATTCGCCTCCTCGTATTTCATAGGGTTCTTTGCGCAATCTTTCGATAAACTCAGGATTTACCCAGGCAAGGCCCGCCGGGGAATCCACGGGGCAGGTCCCCACAAAACTGCAAGGATAGCCGTGCTGGACAATTTTCTGGCAGGTATGCGGCCCGGGTGAGGTTTTGAGAATGTGAGTAATTTTTCTTTCGGTTTCCTTAAATGAATATTGATTCCGCCCTTTCTCATAAGGTCTTGAAAGCGCGTGCGCTTTTTCACGGCCTCCTTTAAAAGGAAGCAGATTTGTAAGAGCCGACCACCAGAGAGGCTCTGGAAGTTCGCGGGCATTTACTTCTGCATAGCGGATAAACTTACAGGCAAGAACTTTTTCAATGCCGTCTGATTTTTCGGGATTGATCCCCTCGCCTTGGGATGTTTCATCACGTGTTGAGACCGGGATACGAAATTTCTCAAAATCAAAAAGCGTATAACGGAGGCGGGGTGAGAAATGTTTCACTTTCACGGGAATGGGATTCTCCGGGTCCTTCACGTTAAAACTTTCAGGAAGCCGGAATACCCGCGCAATCTCGCAAACCGCCGGATCCCCGTTAAGAACCTTTGCAAGACCCGAAAGTACACCT